>Ga0207658_10000253_pt1 | contig 55910 bp, 51 predicted proteins | sample KBSS33metaG_FD_184322 | JGI IMG/M metagenome (GOLD analysis project Ga0207658, IMG submission 184322) | Switchgrass rhizosphere microbial communities from Kellogg Biological Station, Michigan, USA - KBS S3-3 metaG (SPAdes) (version 2) | ecosystem: Host-associated > Plants > Roots > Rhizosphere...
AGGCCAACTGCAGTACCGACTCGGACCGCCCGAAGGCTGACGCCCGAGACGCCTCGGGCAGGTCGTGCTGCAGTGACGCGTCCAGGGATGCCTTGGATATCGCGGTGGCTGCCGAGGTGATCAGTGCTGCTGCCGCGGCCACCATCAGATTGCCGGCCACCGCCGCGGCGATGGCGCATGCGGTGACGATGACGGTCGCGCGTACGACCACCTGCGCGGGATGCCCGAGTTTGAGCCGGGCGCTGGCGATGTTGCCGGCGATGTTCCCGATGCCCGCGGCGGCGCCGATGAGCCCGAGGATCTTCAACTGATCCCACGCACCCGCGTCGTGCGACTTGGCGACGAACGCCGGGTACAGGAACAGGAAGCCGACGAGCACCTTGATGGTGCAGTTGCCCCATAGCGACGTGATGATGTTGCGGCCCAACGGCTGTCGCGGGGACTTGTCGTGATGCGGATGCCGGAGCTGCTCGGTCGGTGCGTGGTAGGACAGCGTCGCCGGCACTTCGCCTTCGGTGACCTCGACCCACTTGGGGATTCGCATGGTCAGCACGGCGCCCGCGACGGCGACGACGGCGACGACGTAGAGCGCGCCCGGCAGGTGCATCAGCCCGAAGGTGTATTCGAACGCGGCGGCGAGGCCACCGCCCAGCCCGGTGCCGCCCAGCAGCCCGAACATGGTGAGCCGGGAATTGACCCGGACCAGGTCGATCGTCGGCGGCAGCACACGCGGCGTCACGGCACTGCGCAGCACGCTGAACGACTTGGACAGCACCATCATGCCCAGTGCGCACGGGTACAGCACCCAGGGCGGATAGCTGCCGGTGGCGCCGTCGTAGTTGCCGATCAGCACCAGTGCGAGCACCACGCGCAGCGCGAACGACACCGCCAGCGCGACCCGCCGGCCGTGCTGCACACGGTCCAGCGCCGGTCCGATCAGCGGGGCGATCACCGCGAACGGCGCGATGGTGATGAGCAGGTACAAGGCCACCTTGCTCTTGGATTCGCCGGAGGCCGCAGCGAAGAACAGCGTGTTGGCCAGTGCGATGCCCATCGCCGCGTCGAGGGCGTTGTTCGCGACGACGGGCCAGGTCAGGGCCGTCAGGCCGGATTTGTCGGCGCCGTCGGCGGTCGCGGCCCGGTGCACCAGCCCGTACACCTTGGTGCCCATCTCACGGCTGCGCTGGGCGGCGGCGCGGGTGACGGTGATCTTCTCGCCGTTGGCGGGACCACGGCGCCGGTCGTCGTCATCGCGGCGGCGGTCGTCGTATCCATCGTCGTATTCGCGGTCATGGCCGTGACCGCCCGGGTGGTCGTCGTCGAGTGGCGGCAGCCACCGGTTGTCGCTGTGCGCCGACGAGCCCCGGGGCGGTGGCCGGCGGCGGGACTGACCAGGATCGCTCGGGTAGTTGGCCATGCCCGGATGCTCTTCGTCCTGGCGGCGCGGCGGGCGCGGTGGGTAGTAGCGGGGATCCCCCGACCACCCGGCATCCCGCGGTCCACTCATGAGCACGATTGTTCCCCATGCTGCCGACAGCGGCGCGCAGGCAGGCGGTGTGGCCTTGTCCCGGGTGGTCAGGCAGTATTGATCGCGATGGACATGCCCAATGACACCGAATCGGCAGCCGTGACGCCGGACGAGTCGACGCCGGCCGAGGCGACGGTCGAGGTGCCGACCCCTGAAGCCGCCGCGGAATCGGTCGAGGCCCCCGAAGTTCCCGCCGAGGCAGCGGAATCCGCCGAGGCGCCCGAAACTGTCGACCAGCCGCAGCCGCAGGCCGCTGACGAGCCCGCCGCTGACGAGCATGCGGCAGCTGAAGCCGCAGCCGATGACTCCGCGGCCGACGAGGTTCCGGCTCCGGACGCCGAAGCGGCCCCCGAGGCTGAGGCGGTTGCCGAAGAAGAGGCCGAGCTACCCGACCTGACCCCCATCCTGATGGGCGCGGTCGATCAGGCCCGTGCCGCGATCATCGAGTTCAGCGGCGAGGGCGTCGTCGGCGACTACCTGGGCGCCAGCTTCGACGACCCGGCCTCGGTCACCCATCGTTTCCTCGCCGCCATGTCCGGCTACCACGGCTGGCAGTGGGCAGTGGTGCTGGCGACCTACCCGGGCGCCGACCACACCACCGTCAGCGAAGTGGTCCTGGTACCGGGTCCGGATGCGCTGCTGGCTCCGCAGTGGGTGCCGTGGAACGAGCGCGTGCAGCCCGGCGATCTGAGCCCCGGCGATCTGCTGGCGCCACCGGCCGACGATCCCCGCCTGGTGCCCGGATACCTGGCGTCGGGAGATCCTGAGCTGGATGAGTTGGCTGCGGAAGTCGGCTTCGGGCGCAAGCAGGTGCTCAGCGACTGGGGCCGCACGGAAGCCGCACAGCGGTGGCAAGACGGCGACTTCGGACCGAACGCCGCGATGGCGCGTGCCACGCGCCGGACTTGTCGTGGCTGTGGCTTCTTCGTGCCGCTGTCGGGTTCGCTCGGCCTGGTGTTCGGTGTCTGCGCCAACGAGTTGTCCGCGGACGGACGCGTGGTGTCGGCGGAGTACGGCTGTGGTGCCCACTCGGACACGCCGCCGCCGGAGCCCATCGGCTCACCGGCATTCGAGCCGTTCGACGACGGCGTGCTCGATTTGGGCTGAGCCCTCGACCTCGGTCAAACGCCTTCGGCGGCGGCCTTGAGCCGGCCGAGTGAGGTTTTCATGCCTTCGACCAGTTCCTGCTCGAAGCACGGGACTCCGCCCATGAAGCGGTTGATCAGCGTGCTGGAGATCGGTTTCACGGCCTCCGCGTGCCGGCTGACGGTGACTTTGGTACCGGTGCCGGCGGGCTCGAGGTCGTAGGTCCACTCGGTGTTGTTGGTGTTGACCAGGAACGACAGCTTCTGCTGCGGGTCGAGCACGGTGATGGTCGAGGTGGTCGGCCAGAACAACGCGCCACGGCGGTTGACGTTGACAGTCTTGGTGCCGACCTTGACGTTGCCGAGTGCTTTCATCACCCGACACTGCGGGCTCCACTTGGGCATGTTCCCGATATCGGAGACCAACGCCCAGACCTTGGCCACCGGGGCGTTGATGGTGATGTCTGCTTGCAGCAGAGGTGCTTCTCCAGCCATCTGACTCTCCCTTACGTTTTCGGGGTCAGCGCAGGCCGCGTTGGGCACCCCGGGCGCCGCGACGGGCTGCGCTGCGTTGCCACAGAAATATAGATGTGCCCAGTACTCCGACACCGAGGCCCGCGACGGTCACCGGCCGCCAGTCGTGCAGGGCCGCGACACTGAAGGCCAACACCATCGCCACCAGCCAGCCGCCGGCGATCACCACGATCACCGGAACGGGGTCGAGGAGGCGGTCGGGGAGAGCCGGCGGTGCTGTTTCCGCCGGATGCTCGTGCGCGGGCGTGGCCATCTCCTCTAACGCTAGTCGATCGATCGGTACGCTATCTGCTCGTGACGGACGCCGATGACCGCTTGGCCAATGACCTGTCGCTGGCCGTCGTGCGGCTGGCGCGGCAACTGCGCTTCCGTCGTCCCGATTCCCCGGTGTCCCTGACGCAGTTGTCGGCTCTCGCCACGCTGGCCAAGGACGGCCCGATGACGCCGGGTGCGCTGGCCACCCGTGAGCGGGTGCGGCCGCCGTCGATGACGCGCGTCATCGCGTCCCTGGTCGAACTGGAGCTGGTGGAACGCAGTTCGCATCCGGATGACCGGCGCCAGGTGCTGGTCGCGGTGTCCCCGGCCGGCGCGGAGCTGTTCGAGGCCGAGCGCCGGGCCGGCATGGAGTGGCTGCAGGGCCGGCTGGAGAAGCTGAAGCAGGAGGACCGTGCGACCTTGCTGGCCGCGGCGGACCTGATGTTCGCGATCATCGACGAAGCCCAGTGAGCGCAGCCGCACACATCGACGCGATGGACGACGTCACCGTCATCGACGTCACCGACCCCGCCGACCCGAGGCTCGACGATTTCCGCGACCTCAACAGCGTCGACCGCCGACCCGACCTGCCGTCCGGCAAGGGACTGGTGATCGCCGAAGGCGTGCTGGTGGCGCAACGCATGCTGGCCTCGAGGTTTCGCCCCCGGGCGTTCCTCGGCACCGATCGCCGGCTGCGCGAACTGTCCGACGACCTGGCCGGCTGCGGCGTGCCGTACTACCGCGCCAGTGCCGAGGTGATGGCCGAGGTCATCGGCTTCCACCTCAACCGCGGCGTACTCGGCGCGGCGCCGCGGCCCGTCGAACTGTCGGTGCCCGAGGTGCTGCGGGGCGCGCGGACGGTCGCGGTGCTCGAGGGCGTCAACGACCACGAGAACCTGGGCTCGATCTTCCGCAATGCCGCGGGCCTCAGCGTCGACGCGGTGGTATTCGGCGCCGGGTGCGCCGACCCGCTGTACCGGCGCGCGGTCCGGGTGTCGATGGGCCACGCACTGCTGGTGCCCTACGCCCGGGCGGAGTCGTGGCCCGGTGACCTGAAATTGATGCAGGACAACAACTTTCACTTGGTCGCCATGACTCCGGGTGAGGGGTCTGTGCCGCTGGCCGACGCCCTCGCACCGCTGGCCGACGAGAAGGTCGGCATCCTGGTCGGTGCCGAGGGACCCGGGCTGATCGAACACACCATGCGGGCCTGCGAGGTGCGGGCGCGCATTCCGATGTCGCGGGGCACTGATTCGCTGAATGTCGCGACCGCCGCGGCCATGGCGTTCTACGAACGCACCCGGGCGGCGGTCTAGATTGGCTCAGATGACGACGCCGTCGCGCACACCGTGGGGCACCGGACTTACGGTGTCGGGGTTCGTCGCCGCGGTGACGGCCGCCGCCATCATCGTCCTGTCCCTCGGGCTGCTACGGGTGCATCCGCTGCTGGCGGTGGGCCTAGATCGGAAGGCGGTCGGCGGCCTGGCCCCGACGGTGTGGGCCTGGCGGGTGCGCCCGGTGTGGCGCTGGTTCGTGTGGGGCGCCGGTGTCGGTGTGGCGCTGGGCTGGATCGCGACGCTGGCGATCGCGCTGGGCCGCTAACTTTCGTTGACCCTGTAGCTACGGCGCAAAAGCACGAGTAACGACGACCGTAGCCGCAGGATCAACGTGAGGTAGGTGTTGATCCTGTAACTGCGGCGGGAAAGTGCGAGTAGCGAAAGCCCTCAGCGCAGAGTCAGCGCTGGCCGTTGGCCCGCACACCGAGCAGGACGTCTTCCCACGCCGGAATCTCGGGCTTCTTCTTGCGCGGGCGCGCCGCGGGCGCGGCCGGCTCGGGGGTCTCGGCGACAGCGGCGGGTTCCGGCGCCGGAGTGGGCTCGGGTGCCGGCGGGGTAACCGGCGCCGCGGGTACCGGGGGAGCCACGGGAGCCGGCGTCATGACGACGACCGGGGCCGCTGCGGGTTCCGGCGCGGGCTCCGGTTCCGCCGCGAAGGCGGGCATCGGGATCTCGGCGACCGATTCCTCGAAATGCAGCTGCGGGAGCGGCGCGACCGACCGCAGGGCGGGCCGGGTGTAGTTCGGATCGATCAGCTCGGTCGCGGCATCGTCGAACGCGGTGGTGGTGCCGCCGTGTGCGCCCGGGCTGAACCGGAAGTGTGCGACGTTGTCAGAGCGCCCGGCCTTCCAGCCGAACTGCACCGTCCACCGGCTGTCCTCGTTGCGCCAGGCGTCCCACTTGGTCGCCTCGGGGTCGAGTCCGCGGGAGATGAGGGCGCTGGTCACCGTCTCCAGCAGAGTCAGTACCGACGGGCCGTCGGGCAGGATCGGGTGCGACGCGCTGGCGAGCTCGGCGGCGCGGGACCGCTCCAGCAGTACCGGGTGGGCGAAGCGCATGACGCGTTCCGGGCTCACACCCGCGGCCGCGGCAAGCTGCTCGACGGACGCGCCGGCCCGGATGCGGGACTGGATGTCACGGGGGCGCAGGGAGTTGGGCACCTCGACCTCGACCTCAATCTGCGTCTGGTTGCTGGCTGCGTGGTCTCCGCGGACGGCGGCCTTCAGGCGATTGTCGACGCGCAAGAAAAACTTGTCTGCGGTGGCCGAACCGTTGGGCGTCTCACAGATGATGCGCTTGCCGTCGGCGTCGAGTCCGACGACCTTGAGTTCCCTCATTGGTGACCTCCTAGGACGCGGCTTAACGGCTCACCCTAGCGCGTTATCGACTCGTAACCCTTCTGACACACCGAGGCGCGCAGCTCGTTCTGACCTGCGCGCCTCGATAGCTGTGTCGGATTGTGCGGAGAGCCGTGCTACAGCCTTTCGACGACCCAGTCGACGCACGCGGTCAGCGCGCTCACGTCCTCGGGGTCGACGGCCGGGAACATGGCCACCCGCAGCTGGTTGCGGCCCAGCTTGCGGTACGGCTCGGTGTCGACGATTCCGTTGGCGCGCAACACCTTTGCGACCGCGGCGGCGTCCACATCATCGTTGAAGTCGATGGTGCCGACGACCTGCGACCGCAGCGCCGGGTCGGCGACGAACGGAGTGGTGAACGGACGCGACTCGGCCCACGAGTACAGCCGCTGCGACGAGTCGGCGGTGCGCTTCACGGCCCAGTCCAGGCCGCCGTTGCCGTTGAGCCAGTCCAGTTGCTCGGCGAGCAGGATCAGGGTCGCGATCGCCGGGGTGTTGTAGGTCTGGTTCTTGAGGCTGTTCTCGACCGCGATGGGCAGCGACAGGAAGTCGGGCACCCACCGGTCGGTGGCTGCGATCTGCTCGACGCGGGCCAGCGCGGCGGGGCTCATCACGGCGATCCAGAGGCCACCGTCGGAGGCGAAGTTCTTCTGCGGCGCGAAGTAGTAGGCGTCGGTGTCGGCGATGTTGACCGGCAGGCCGCCGGCGGCCGAGGTGGCGTCGATGGCGACGAGCGCGTCACCAGCGGGCCGCTGGATCGGCACTGCGACACCCGTCGAGGTCTCGTTGTGGGCCCAGGCCACGACGTCGACGTCGGGGTCCGACTGCACGGCGGGCGCGCTGCCGGCGTCGGCCTTGATGATGATCGGGTCGCCGACGAACGGGTTCTTGGCGACGCACGACGCGAACTTGCTGCTGAACTCGCCGTAGGTGAGGTGCAGCGAGCGCTTGTCGATCAGGCCGAACGCGGCGGCATCCCAGAATGCGGTCGAGCCGCCGTTGCCGAGGATGACCTCGTAGCCGTCGGGGGTGGAGAACAGTTGCTTGACGCCGTCGCGCACGCGGCCGACCAGGTTCTTCACCGGGGCCTGGCGATGCGAGGTGCCGAACAGATCGCCGGCGGCCGCCAGCGCGGTCAGTTGCTCGGGGCGGACCTTGGACGGGCCGCAGCCGAAGCGTCCGTCGGCGGGTTTGATGTCGGCGGGGATGGTGAGCTCAGCCATGGGTATCAGCGTAGTTGCAGGTCCACGCCTCGTGTCGCGGGGATCCGGCTACTCGGTCAGGCGCCTCACGCCGCAGATGTGATGACGGTCACATTAGGTGTGCATATGTGTGACGGCGGGCACTAGTCTTTAAGTGGTACCTCCGGTACCGTTCGACACAAGACAGCCGATTGTAAAGCTGGCAAAACAGTCTTGGGAGGCTCGAAAATGGCTCGTACCCGCATGATCCGTCGCTGGCGTCGGAACATGGACGTGCTCGACGACCAGGTTTACGTCGAGAAGCTCGCCACACTGTCCGAGGGGTCGGTGCGGCGCAACTTCAACCCGTACACGGACATCGCCTGGGACTCTCCCGAGTTCGCTGTCGTGCCCGATGACGAGCGGTGGATCCTCCCGGACACCGACCCGCTCGGTGGCCACCCGTGGTACCGGGCCCAGTCGCGGGAGCGCCAGATCGAGATCGGCATGTGGCGCCAGGCCAACGTCGCCAAGGTTGGTCTGCATTTCGAGAACATCCTGATCCGCGGGTTGATGGAGTACGCGTTCTGGGTCCCGAACGGGTCGCCCGAATTCCGGTACTGCACCCACGAGGCCATCGAAGAGGGCAACCACACCCTGATGTTCCAGGAGATGGTCAACCACATGGGTGTTGACGTCCCGGGTATGCCCAAGCTGCTCAAGTGGATTCAGCCGCTCATCCCGCTGGCCGCCGGCCCGGCGCCCATCCCGTTCTTCTTCGGTGTGCTCGCAGGCGAGGAGCCCATCGACCACACCCAGAAGAACATCCTGCGTGAAGGCACCGAACTGCATCCGATCATGGAGCGGGTCATGGCTATCCACGTGGCCGAGGAGGCCCGGCACATCTCGTTCGCGCACGAATATCTGCACAAGCGCGTCCCGGAGCTGAGCCGCTGGAAGAAGTTCTGGCTGTCGCTGTTCGTCCCGGTGACCATGCGCATCCTGTGCTCGGCGATCGTGGTGCCGCCGCGCGCTTTCTGGAAGAAGTTCGACATCCCGCAGTCGGTGCGCAGCGAGCTCTTCTTCGACGCTCCCGAGTCCCGCATGTTCCTGCGCAACATGTTCTCCGACGTCCGGATGCTGGCGTACGACACCGGTTTGATGAACCCGCTGGCCAAGATCATGTGGAAGATCTGCAAGATCGACGGCCCGCCGAGCCGGTACCGCAGCGAGCCGCAGCGCCAGCACGTCGTGGTCGCTGCCTGAGCATCTAGGTAACTCATGCCGCACGTCATTACTCAGTCGTGCTGTAGCGATGGTTCATGCGTTTTCGCATGCCCGGTGAACTGTATTCACCCGTCCCCGGACGAGCCGGGCTTCGCTACTGCCGAAATGTTGTTCATCGATCCCGCCGCCTGCGTGGACTGTGGTGCCTGCATCACGGCCTGCCCGGTCGGCGCGATCAAGCCCGACACGAAGCTGACGGAAGCGCAGCTGCCGTTCATTGAGCTCAACGCGTCCTTCTATCCGAAGTACGAGGGCAAGCTGCCGCCGACGTCGAAGCTGGCGCCGGTGCCCGACGCCCCGGCGGTGGACCAGCGTCCGCACGGTCCGCTGCGGGTCGCGATCGTCGGCTCCGGGCCGGCCGCCATGTATGCCGCCGACGAGTTGTTGACCCAGAGCGGGGTCCGGGTCAACGTCTTCGAGAAGCTGCCGACGCCCTACGGGCTGGTGCGTGCCGGGGTCGCCCCCGACCACCAGAACACCAAGGGCGTGACGCGGCTGTTCGACCGGATCACGCAGCATCGCGGGCTCGACTTCTACCTCAATGTCGAGGTGGGTCGGGATATCTCGCACGCCGAGCTGCTGGAGCACCACCACGCGGTGCTGTACGCGGTGGGTGCGCCCAACGACAAGCGTCTCGACATCGAGGGCATGGAGCTGCCGGGCACCGGAACCGCCACCGAGGTGGTGGCCTGGTACAACGGGCACCCCGAGTTCTCGCACCTGCCGGTCGATCTGGGCCACGAGCGGGCGGTGATCATCGGTAACGGCAACGTCGCTTTCGACGTGGCCCGCATCCTGACTGCTGATCCGGATGCGTTGGCGCGCACCGACATTTCCGATCACGCCCTGGCCGCACTGCGCGACTCGAAGGTGCGCGAAGTGGTGGTCGTGGCCCGGCGTGGCCCCATCCACTCGGCCTTCACCCTGCCCGAGCTGATCGGCCTGACGGCGACGTGCGACGTGGTGCTCGACGCCCCGGACCACGAGCTGGTTCGTCGGGCTCTCGAAGCGGAGACCGATGCGCTGACGCGGCACAAGCTCGAGATCCTCACCAAGCTGGCCGACAGCTCCGCACCGGCCGCGCGGCCGCGGATCCGGCTGGCCTACGAGCTGACCCCGGCCCGGGTGCTCGGCTCGGACAAGGTCACCGGCATCGAGTTCACCGTGACCGGCACCGACGAGGTCCGTCAGCTCGACGCAGGCCTGGTGCTGACATCAATTGGCTACCACGGCAAGGCAATTCGTGGTCTGCCGTTCGACGACGATGCCGGCGTGGTCCCCAACGACGAGGGCCGCGTCATCGACTCGGCGACCGGCGAGCCGGTCCGGGGCAGCTACGTCGCGGGGTGGATCAAGCGCGGTCCGACCGGCTTCATCGGCACCAACAAGTCGTGCGCGGCGCACACCGTCGACCGGCTGGTCGCCGACTACAACGCCAGCCGCCTCCGTGAGCCGACTGGGAAAAGTGGTGCGCTGCAACAGCTCATCCGCGACCGGCGGCCGGAAGTGGTCGACATGGCGGGGTGGCGGGCCATCGATGCGGCCGAGATCGCCCGTGGTGGCTCAGACCGGCCCCGGGACAAGTTCATCGACGTGTCCGAGATGCTGGCCGCTGCGGCCAGCGCACCGAAGCCGACGCTGCGTCAGCGTCTGCTCTCGGCCTTCTCCTGACAGTGATTCGTGCCCGATTTTCCGCGGTCACCGCGGAAAGTCGGGCACGAATCCCGGTCCGCTCAAGGGTTCGCCGAACGTCATCCGATGTTGTAGTAGCGCGTCGACGGTCCGGACTGCGACGTCGACCCGGTCGTCGAGTGAGCCGGTGAGTAGCACCCAGGAGTGGCCGGCGGCGGTGAGTGCGTCCGCGAACCATCCGGTCATTTCCTCGCGCACGGCCAAGTCGCCCTCGCGCATGCCGTCGTCATGCCAGGGCACGCCCACGTGATCGGTCAGTAGGTAGACGGCCCGGGGCGCCACCCGGGTCCAGGGCTGTCCGGTGCGAGCCGCTTCGCCGAGATAGCGGCGTTCCCAAATCGCGGTGGCGAACGCGTCGGTGTCGCAGATCAGAATCGGCGAGCCCGCCGCCGCAGCCTCTTCCAGCCTGGCCTGCTCAGCCGCGACGGTATCGAAATCCTCGGCAGTCCAGGTCAATTCGTCGAGAGGTAGCCCGGGATGGCGCGCCCATTTCAGCGAGGTGTAGTCGCGACCATATTCGGGCACCAACTCGGTTGACGGCCAGCGCTGCGCATAGTGTCGGGCGAGCAGTGTGGAAACCGTCGTGGTACCGGTTGATTCGGCACCCAGCACGACTACCCGAGTGGTCAGCCCGGCGCGGGTAGCGGGCGCCAGCCAGTCCCAGTGAGCCGCCAAGTCCTGTCGGATTGCAGTGGAGTTGAATCCGTCTCGTGCGGTCCGGATGTGTCTCGCATCGAACCACTCGGCCAGTTCGGAGCCATAGTTGTCGTTGGAGAACACCACGTCGACGCCGGGTGGTGCGCCCGCTGCGCGGACGCCCGCACGCATCGCCGCGACCTGGGCGGCCCATACGTTGTGGTCGGTCACGTCCATCGGTGCGTCGCACCGGATTCCGGCCACCCGGACGTTCTCGTCGGCCGCATGCTCAGCCTGCAACCAGCCGACTCGATCGTCCAGCGACAACGTCTCCACCGCGGCGGCCATCACCAGGACGGTGACCTGTTCGCATTGTGCGGCTGCCGTTCGGATGACGGAATGATGACCCCGGTGCGGCGGATAGAACTTGCCGATGAACAGTCCGTGCTTGGTCACACGGCCGCCATTGCCGGCGTCTCGGGTGTGAGGCCGCGCCCCCACGAACGCCAACCGGTCACGCACAAGCCCAGGAACAGCACGTAGACGATGGCGGTGAGATTCAGTCCTTTGCTGATGTACATCGGTATGTAGATGCAATCGGCCACGATCCAGAAATACCAATTCTCAAGACGTTTGGCATTGAGCAGCCATTGCGCCGCGAGCGACAGGCAGGTGGTGAGCGCATCCAGGAACGGTGCAGAGTCGTGTGTGGCACGGAGGACCGCGAACAACGCGCCCGTCCCGACGACCACGAAGACAAGGCAGCCGGCGATCTCGCGTTGTCCAGCCCGGGTGACGGTGAGCGGGGTACGTCCGGCGCTTCCGTACAGCCATTGCCACCACCCGACGAAACCAAGGGTGATGAACAGAACCTGGAGCCCGGCGTCCGCCCACAGTCGACTGGACAGAAACAGCACCAAGAAGAAGGCGGAATTCGCGATCCCGACGGGAAAGTTCGCCACGTGCCGGCGGACAGTGAGGAAGACGCACAGCCCGCCGGTGATGAACCCGAGCAGTTCGGCCCAGGTGACGGCGTCGTTGCCCAGCGTGAACAGCGGCGTCGTCAGTGATTGCAGCATGCGGTTCCCCTGGGTCGTGTCGTCGACATTCTGGTCGATGACACGACCCCGGGCTCGGTAGACCGCTGAATCGCTAGCCCTGCTGGGCTGCCATCGCCTCGGCGATCTCCTCCGGGCTGACCACGCGCACGGTCTGCGCCAGCGACCAGTGGTGGCCGAACGGGTCCTCCACCTGGCTGTATCGATCACCCCAGAACATGTCCTGCGGGGCCATCAGTTCCCGCGCGCCGGCATCGATGGCGCGCTGGTATGCCGCATCGACGTCGGGCACCTGCAGGTGGATCGTCACGGGCGTGCCGCCGAAGGCCGTCGGGGTCTGCGACTTGCCGCCACACATGTCCGGGAAGTCATCGTTGAGGTAGACGTTCGATCCGTTGATGGTCAGCGCGGCATGCATGAGCTTGCCGTCGGGTCCGGGCACCCGGCCGAGCTCGGTGGCGCCAAAAGCCTTGACGTAGAAGTCGATTGCGGCGGCGCCGTCGCCGACGACGAGGTGCGGGGCGAGGAAGGTCTGGGACTCGGTCATCTTGTTCTCCTGAAGAGCGGTACTGCGTGGATTGGGGTCACTCGTTATGACCATCTCCAACGCTACTTCTCATCGGTGACAAAAAATCGAGCCCGAAGTGTCAGCTGTGCGCGATGCTGTCCCAGCCGGCCACCGAGTCCGCACTGCGCGGCTGCGGGCCGACGTAGATGGCCGCCGGACGGACCAGTTTGCCGAGGCGCTTCTGCTCCAAGATATGGGCACACCAGCCCGCGGTGCGGCCGCAGGTGAACATGGCGGGCATCATCGCGCTGGGCACCTGCGCGAAGTCCAGGATCACCGCGGCCCAGAACTCGACGTTGGTCTCGATGGCGCGGTCGGGACGGCGCTCGCGCAGTTCGGTCAGGGCGGCTTGCTCCAGCGCGGCGGCGGCTTCGAAGCGCGGGGCGTCGAGGCGCTTGGCGGTGGCGCGCAGGACGCGGGCCCGCGGATCCTCGGCGCGGTACACGCGGTGCCCGAAGCCCATCAGCTTTTCCTTGCGGTCCAGGATGCCCTTGACCACGCCCCGGGCGTCGCCGGTGCGTTCGGTCTCCTCGATCATCGGCAGCACGCGGGCCGGGGCGCCGCCGTGCAGCGGGCCGCTCATGGCGCCGATGGCACCGGACAATGACGCGGGCACATCGGCTCCGGTGGATGCGATGACGCGCGCCGTGAAGGTCGACGCGTTCATGCCGTGCTCGGCGGCGCTCACCCAGTAGGCGTCGATGGCCTCGATGTGCCGCGGGTCCGGCTCACCCTGCCAGCGGGTCATGAAACGTGCTGTCACCGTTGGGCATTGGTCGACGATGCGCTGCGGCACCGCGGGCCGGTAGATGCCGCGGGCCGACTGCGCGACGAACGACAGCGCGGTCACCGACGTCTTCGCCAGCTGGTCGCGAGCGGTGTCGTCGTCGATGTCGAGCAGCGGCTGGAAGCCCCACATCGGAGCCAGCGTCGGTAGTGCGGCCTGGACGTCGACGCGGACGTCGCCCGAATGCACGTGCAGCGGGAAGGGCTCGGCGGCCGGCAGGCCGCGACCGAACTCGCCGTCGACCAGCAGGGCCCAGACGTCACCGAACGTGACGCGGTGGCTCACCAGGTCCTCGATGTCGACACCGCGGTAGCGCAGCGCGCCACCGTCCTTGTCCGGTTCGGCGATCTCGGTCGTGAACGCCACGACGCCTTCCAAGCCGGCGACGAAGTTCTCGGGGATCTGCGGCGTCGACACTGACGTTGCCTCTGTCATGCCGAAATTGTTCCACTAGCCGATGAGCGAGGGGCTACCGGCCGGTAACAAGCGGCCAGAGCACCGAGAAACCGGCAGGTGGACACCGCGTCCGATGAGGGCCGGGAGCACCGCTGCGGCCTGGTCGGCCAGCGTCGCGAGCTGCGCCGCCAGGACGGTGACCGCCTCGGGCGGCAGCCGGAATCGGTGCCACCAGGTCCGCGAAAGCTGTTGCCGCCGAGGCGAACACGGAATGGCCGGGCGGTGCGTCTGATGCCATCTCTGCATCGTGTCACCGCACCGGCGTACCGTCGCCGTTCATGGTGTCTGACCACAGTGATCATCTGGCCCGGATGCGGGTCGAATACGGCTCGACGGAGAAGGACGGCAGCGTCGACCTCGACGTGGACTGGCTGGACCGGGGCTGGCTGGCGCTGTTCCGCGATTGGCTGGCCGAGGCCGTGCAGGCCGGGGTGTCCGAACCCAACGCGATGGTGCTGGGGACCGTCGACGCGCAGGGCCATCCCGTCACCCGCTCGGTGTTGTGCAAGTCCATCGAAGAGGCGGGCATCTCCTTCTACACCAACTACGACTCCGACAAGGGGGACCAGCTGGCCGCCGTGCCCTACGCGTCGGCGACGTTCCCCTGGTACCTGCTGGGCCGTCAGATCCACATCCGCGGCGCGGTGACGAGGGTCGACGCGGAGCACACCGCCGCGTATTGGTCGAAGCGGCCGCGCGGTTCGCAGCTGGGGGCGTGGGCGTCGCACCAGTCAAAATCGATTGCCTCGAGAGCGGCGCTGCTGGAACAGTTGCGTGATGTGACCGAGCGATTCGCTGACGTGCCGGAGGTGCCGGTGCCGCCGAACTGGGGCGGCTACCTCATCGCCCCAGAAGTGGTCGAGTTCTGGCAGGGTCGAGAGAACCGGGTACACAACAGGATTCGCGTCACCGGCGACTGCGTCGAACGGCTCCAGCCCTGAAAAATCTGATCGCCGACACCACACCGCTGCGCAACCCCGATTACCGCCGCCTGTGGTGGTCCAGCGTCGTCACGGTGATCGGGGCCAACCTGACGATCTTCGCGGTGCCGGTGCAGCTGTACGCGCTGACGCAGAACTCGGCGTACGTCGGGTTGGCGGGTGTCTTCAGCGTGGTGCCGCTGATCGTGTTCGGCCTGTGGGGCGGCGCCTGGGCCGACGCGATGGACCGCCGGCGGCTGCTGGTCATCGCCTCCTGCGGGCTGGCGGTGGCGTCGGTGCTGCTCTGGGTGCAGGCCGCCGCCGGGTTCAACAACGTCTGGCTGGTGCTGTGCCTGCTGTCGGTGCAGCAGGCGTTCTACGCGATCAACTCGCCGACCCGCTCGGCCGCCATCCCGCGGATGCTGCCCGCTGAGCAACTGCCCGCCGCGAACTCGCTCAACATGACGGTGTTCCAGGCCGGCGCGATCATCGGCCCGCTGCTGGCCGGTGTGCTGCTGCGCTGGGTGGACCTGTCGACGCTGTACTTCATCGACGCCCTCACCACGATCGTGCCGATCTGGGCCACGTTCCGGCTCAGTCCGATGCCACCCGAGCACTCGGCCGACGACGGCACCTCACGCTGGGGCCTCGCGGCCGTGCTCGACGGCTTCCGGTACCTGTCGGGAAACCGCGTCGTACTGATGTCCTTCGTGGTCGACCTCATCGCGATGATCCTCGGCATGCCGCGGGCGCTGTTCCCGCAAATGGCGCACGAGAACTTCGGCGGTCCGGTCGCGGGCGGGACCGCGATGGCCCTGCTGTCGGCGGCCATGGCGGTCGGTGCCGTGGCCGGCGGGGTGTTCTCGGGGTGGCTGCCGCGCGTCCGCAGGCAGGGTCTGGCGGTCGTGGTGTCGATCGTGGTGTGGGGCGTGGCCATGGCCGGTTTCGGGCTGGCGGTCGGCCAGGCCACGGGCCGCCCTGACGGCTTCCTCTGGAGCGCCTTGGTGTTGCTGGCCGTCGGCGGCGCCGCGGACATGGTCTCGGCGGTGTTCCGCAGCACGATCCTGCAAGAAGCGGCATCCGACGAGCTGCGCGGCCGTTTGCAGGGTGTTTTCACCGTGGTGGTCGCAGGCGGTCCCCGGATTGCTGACGCGGTGCACGGCGCGGCGGCCGCGGTGGTGGGCACGACGGTGGCAGCCACCGGCGGCGGCGTGCTGGTGGTCGTCGGCGTCGTTGTGTCGGTCCTGTTGGTGCCCGCATTCGTGCGCTATCAGGTGGCCCGCAGGTGATGGTTGACAACGGGTATATGACGACCCGAGCAAGCACATAGTTCTCTTAACGACTACCGTCTAGTCCCGGACGTTTCACCTGCCGACACTGCAAGTCGACACCGCAAAAGGGGTTCTAGTGGCCGACACCTCCAGCTCTGACGACGTAGCCAACCTCCGGTATCCCGGGGGCGAGGTCGATCTCAAGATCGTGCGCGCCACCGAGGGATCGGACGGCATCGAGCTCGGCTCGCTGCTGGCCAAGACCGGTTACACCACGTACGACGGTGGTTTCGTCAACACCTCGGCCACCAAGAGCGCCATCACCTACATCGACGGTGACGCGGGCATCCTGCGCTACCGCGGGTACCCGATCGAGCAGCTCGCCGAGAAGTCGAACTTCATCGAGGTCAGCTACCTGCTGATCTACGGCGAGCTGCCGACGGCCACCGAGCTCGAGGCGTTCACCAACAAGATTCAGCGGCACACCCTGCTGCACGAGGACCTCAAGCGGTTCTTCGACGGCTTCCCGCGCAACGCGCACCCGATGCCGGTGCTGTCGTCGGCGGCCAACGCGCTGAGTGCCTACTACCAGGACTCGCTCGACCCCAAAGACCCCGAGCAGGTCGAGCTGTCGACGATCCGGCTGCTGGCCAAGCTGCCGACCATCGCGGCCTACGCCTACAAGAAGTCGGTCGGTCAGCCGTTCCTGTACCCGGACAACTCGCTGAACCTGGTCGAGAACTTCCTGCGGATGACGTTCGGTCTGCCGGCCGAGCCGTACCAGGTGGATCCGGAGCTGGTCCGCGCCCTGGACATGCTGTTCATCCTGCACGCCGACCACGAGCAGAACTGCTCGACCTCGACCGTGCGTCTGGTCGGCTCGTCGCAGGCCAACCTGTTCACCTCGATCTCCGGTGGCATCAACGCGCTGTGGGGCCCGCTGCACGGCGGCGCCAACCAGGCGGTGCTGGAGATGCTGGAGAAGATCCGCACCGAACACGGCGACGTCCGCGACTTCGTCAAGAAGGTGAAGAACCGCGAGGACGGTGTGAAGCTCATGGGCTTCGGTCACCGCGTCTACAAGAACTACGACCCGCGGGCGCGCATCGTCAAGGAGCAGGCCGACAAGATCCTCGGCAAGCTCGGCGGCGACGACGAACTGCTGGACATCGCGAAGTCGCTGGAGGAGATCGCCCTCACCGACGACTTCTTCATCGAGCGCAAGCTGTACCCGAACGTCGACTACTACACCGGCGTGATCTACCGGGCCATGGGCTTCCCGACCCGCATGTTCACCGTGCTGTTCGCGCTCGGCCGCCTGCCGGGCTGGATCGCGCACTGGCGGGAGATGAGCGCCGACCCGAGCACCAAGATCGGCCGCCCGCGCCAGATCTACACCGGCTACACCGAGCGGGACTACCCCGCCCACTAAAGCCTTCGCAGACCCGGCCCCTCACGCACTTCGCCTGAGGGGCCGGGTCTTTTTCTCATTTCCCGCGAGCGGCCGTGTTTGTATGGCAACACGCTGCTTCTTGTGTGCAATTTGCGGCCGCTCGTCGGCACCGAGCGCGCGCGTCCTGCTCATGTCATCAATGTCACTCCCATCGGCCGTTGCCCCAACGACGCTTGTAGTTTCACAATGGTTGTGTGAATACAACTATCGACGCGCTCGACTCGCGGCGCAAGACGATCATCTTGATCTCCTGCTGCCTGAGTCTGCTGATCGTGTCGATGGACTCCACCATCGTGAACGTCGCCATCCCGTCGATCCGCCGCGACCTCGGCGCGAGCGCCACCCAGATGCAGTGGGTCGTCGACGTCTACACGCTGGTCCTGGCCTCGCTGCTGATGCTGTCGGGCGCCGCCGGTGACCGGTTCGGCCGCCGCCGGGTATTCCAGATCGGCCTGACGATCTTCGCGTTCGGCTCACTGCTGTGCAGCCTCGCGCCGACCGCCGACGCTTTGATCGGCGCTCGCCTGCTGCAGGGTATCGGCGGCTCGATGCTCAATCCCGTTGCCCTGTCGATCATTTCGCAGGTCTTCACCGGTCGGGTGGAGCGGGCCCGAGCGCTCGGTTTATGGGGTGCGGTCGTCGGTATCTCGATGGCGCTCGGCCCGACGGTCGGCGGTCTGCTGATTCACGCCGTCGGCTGGCGGTCGGTGTTCTGGATCAACCTGCCGATCTGTCTGGCCGCCATCGTGCTGACGGCGATCTTCGTCCCGGAGAGCAAGTCGGGCACCATGCGCGACGTCGACCCGATCGGCCAGGGACTGGCGGTGCTGTTCCTGTTCAGCCTGGTCTTCACCCTCATCGAGGGACCGGGCATGGGCTGGAGTCATCCCCGCACCGTGGTCATTGCCGTGGTGGCGGCACTCGCCCTCATCGCGTTCCTGCGCTACGAGCGCCGGCGCCACGATCCGTTCATCGACCTGCGTTTCTTCCGCAGCATCCCGTTCGCCGCCGCTACCGTCACCGCCGTACTCGCGCTGACCGCCTGGGGTGCGTTCCTGTTCATGATGTCGTTCTACCTGCAGAACGAGCGGCACTACTCGGCCATGCACACCGGCATCATCTATCTGCCCATTGCCATTGGTGCCCTGGTCTTTTCGCCGCTGTCCGGACGGATCGTCGGGCGCTACGGCTCTCGGCCCTCGCTGATGGCCGCAGGCGTCTTGATGGCGTCGGCCGCGCTCATGCTGACGACGTTGACCGCGACGACGCCCATGTGGCGAGTGGTCGTCATTTTCGCGGTGTACGGCATAGGGTTCGCGATGATGAATGCGCCAGTGACCAACGCCGCGGTGAGCGGCATGCCGGTAGATCGCGCCGGCGCCGCGGCGGCAGTGACTTCCACCAGCCGTCAGGTCGGTGTGAGTATCGGTGTGGCACTGTGCGGTTCGATCGCGGGCTCGGCCCTGGCAGGCAGCGGTCTCGACTTCGCCACCCAGGCCCGGCCGCTGTGGTGGATGTGCGTCGGGGTGGGCGTGGCCGTCACGCTGCTGGGATTCGTCTCGACCTCACCGCGGGCATTGCGCTCTGCGGAGCGGCTGGCACCACTCATCGAGGGACCGCGTGATCCGGAGCCGGTCGGTGTCCGCTGAATCGTTGGCCGACGAGGTCTGGCAGTCCATGGCCGCCGTCGTGGTCGAGAACCGCGACAGCTGGAAACGCGCGGTGGTCGAGCAGACCGGGTTGCCCTTCAGTCGCGCCCGGATTCTGCGCAGGCTCGAGGCCAAGGCCATGACGGCCAAAGAACTCGGTGCGGCCACGGCGATGGACGCGCCGGCGACCACGGTCGCCATCAATGATCTGGAAGAGCGCGGACTCGTTGTGCGCCAACCAGATCCGGATAATCGCCGATGCAAGCTGGTGTCACTCACCGATGCCGGCGCCGCGCTGATGCGCGGCATCCGGCAGATCGATGACCCGGCCCCGCCGATCTTCGCCACGTTGGACGCTGACGAACTCGCCACGCTCCGTGATCTGCTGAGCCGGCTGCGCCGCCACTAGGGGTGCGGTTCCTGTCCGCCCGCGGCTGGTGCCCGACTACGGTGGTCCCCGTGGCTAACACCAAACCTGAGATCGAATTCCCGGACGGCGCGGCGCCTGACTCGCTGGTGATCGAGGACGTCATCGTCGGCGACGGCGCCGAAGCGGTGCCCGGCGGCAACGTCACGGTCCACTACGTCGGCGTCGAGTACGACACCGGTGACGAGTTTGACAGCTCCTGGAACCGGGGCGAGACCATCGAATTCCCCCTGCGGGGCCTGATCCAGGGCTGGCAGGACGGCATCCCCGGGATGCGGGTGGGGGGCCGGCGCAAGCTGACCATTCCGCCCGCACAGGCCTACGGCCCCGCCGGTGGCGGGCACCGCCTGTCCGGCAAGACGCTGATCTTCGTCATCGACCTCGTCGGCGTCCGCTGACCTGATCGACTTTCTGTCGGGCTTAGAGTCCGGCGGTTGTGGCGTGTCATGGCGGCAACGTGCCGTCTCCATAGCCGTCGGGCTCTAGGCTCGAACTTGTTTCAGGAAGGGTTCTTGCATGCCGGACACAGCTGACGTCACCGAGCCGTCCGGCAGCGCTCGTCGGCTCGGCACGCGCTGCAAGGTGGCTGCGGTGGGTGTCGTGGTCGCCGTCGTCGCCGCGGTGGGCTGGGTGGTGTTCGGCAGCTCTGATGAGCACCGCGCCCCGAGCTCCATCGCGGCGTCCGCCGCGCCGGCTCCGGCACAGCCCGAGCTGACCTCGGCGCCGTTCTCGCTGACCCGCGACGGCAATACCGTCACGTTGACGGGCAGTCTGGCCAACACCCGGTCGAAGTCCGAACTGGCGGCCGCGGTGAAGGCGCAGTGGCTCGATGCGACCCTCGACGACAAGACGGCCGTCGTTGACGGCGCCGGGACTCCCGACATGTCGGTTATCGGCAACGTGCTCTCCACGGCCGACGCCATCCCGGATTTCGGCCTTTCCATCGACGGCGCCACCATCACGTTGATGGGGACGGCGCCCAACCTCGACGTCGCCGGCGAAGTGCAGAGCGCCGCGGCCCTCGCGTTCCCGGGCGCGAAGCTGGCCAACAACATTCAGATTCCCGCGCCGGGTGGTCCGGTGGCGCCGCCCGCACAGTTGCCCTCGCAGGCGCCCGCCCCTGCGCCCGTGTCTGCCCCCGCCCCGGCGGCCCCGGCTGGTGGCCCCTGCGCGAAGGTGCAGGCCGACGTCACCGAGTTGCTGCGCACCCCGATCAGTTTCGTCACCGGCGGCTCGCAGATGACGGGGGAGTCCCGCCGGTTGCTGGTGCAGATCGCGGACAAGATCAAAGGCTGCCCGAACGGTGCGGTCACCGTGGTGGGCTACACCGACAACGAAGGCAGTGACGCGGTCAACCTCAAGCTGAGCGACACCCGGGCCAAAGCCGTTGCCGCCGCTCTGGTTTCGAACGGCGTGCTGGCGGCGAAGGTGACCGCCCGCGGTGCCGGCTCGGCCAACCCCGTGGCCGACAACAGCACCGAGGAAGGCCGGGCGAAGAACCGCCGGGTCGAGATCACTGTCGGCTGAGCGGTTCGCGCCTATGGCGCGGTGATGCGCTCGGTGAAGCTGCCATGAAAGCCCGGGAAATGATGACTCGGTAGGACGGCTATTGCGAGGGGTGGGTTTTCGATGTCTGCGGCGTCGACGATGTGCAACTCGGTGCGATGCTCGCCGGCGTTGTAGGTGACGACCAGGAGCCAGCCGTCGTCCTCGTCTGCGTTGTGGGCCTTGGGGACGAAGATCGGCTCACCTGGGAAGGTGTGCGCCGAAAAGGTATGCAGGCGTTGGGTGTTGGTCTGCCGGTCCAGCTTGATGATTGCCGTGCCGTCTGGCTCCGCTGAGGCCAGATAGGTGTAGCGGTGCTCGCGACCGGTGCGGCGTTCGTCGTGGGTGGGGAATTCGGTTGCGGGACTGGGGTAGTCGGTAACGGCGACCGTTCCGCCGGTTGAGATGCGCAGTCTTGCGGGCCAGCCGGCCACCGGAAGGGGCTCGGTGCGGAATCGCTTGGCTGCCTGGCTGAGGAACGAGAATGACTCGTGGCGCACCACATCGAGGACGACGTCGCCGCGGTCCTCGTAGGCGTTGTCGACGTGGATGTACACGAACGGATCACACTCGATGATGCGGGGTTTACCGCCCGCGCGCGGAACCAGGATGATCTTCATGCCCTGCTGCGGGCGGTAGTCCGCGCTGTCGCCGAGGGCGCCCTTGCCCAGGGCGGCCAGCGCCGCGGTCACCGGGTCGACGGTGATCGGCGCCAGCGCGAACACCAGAAACTGTGGCGTGATGGCGAAATCGTGCTGGATGTAGATGTGCTCGAGCGGGATCGTGGCGAGTTGACTCAGCTGGCCGGTTGGGGCCACCCGGAAGCATCGAAGGCACGCGACGGTGTGGCCCTCCAGCGACGGGGCGACGTCGAGCCCGAAATTGAACAGTTCCCCGGTGGTCGGATCGATGCGTGGATGCGGCGAAAAGCGAGAGAACGACGGGAGTCGGCCATCGAACCTGCACGGGCCGAGTGTCGACAAGTCGTCGAGGTCAATCTGCCAGGGCCGCCCGGCGTCGCTGAGTGCGAGAAGCCGGTCGGCGTGGACGACGGCGTGGGTGTTGGCGGCATCGGCCGGCCCGCGGCCGACGTTGTCGCGGAAACGCCGTGCCTGCGTGTACACACCACGAATATGGGCGCCTTGACCACGAAGCTCCTTGCGGCGCTTGGGAGTGTCTACGTACCGCGACCGGAATCGGACGGCCCCGTCGGTGATGGTGAACTTGACCATCAAGCCGTCGCCGTCAAACGGGTGTGCTCCGTTGAACCCGCCCGATTCCCAGTCGGCCGGGCCATTGCGATAGAGGGTGCCCCTCAATTCTTGTGGTACCGAGCCGATGATCGGCAGCACTACCTCATCGGGGTGTTCCGGGGCCGCGCGGTACATGCCGAGCAAGCCGGTGGCCTCGTCGTTATTGATGATGGTCATCGTCAACTTCCGAATGATGTCTGCGTGTGCTTCTGGCCGGATGATGCGACGCCTGACCTAGAACGGGCACCGTGCGGCGGGCTGCTGCTTGTCGTGTGCGGTGAAGTCGGTGAGTTCGCGCTTGCGCATGGCGTTGACGATGCGCTGGTGTTTGCGCGCGTGATAGGCCAGCGGTGCGTAGGTGATTCGTTCGGGCAGCGCCTTCACCGCCCCGCGGTAGACCCGGAAGGCGGCCTGGAGTTCAGCTTCCTCGGCCCGGCTCCACGAAACATCGAGCTTTTCCCGCACGTTCGCCGGGAGGCACCCGATGAGCGTCAGGCGCAACAATTCCGCCGGGATGCCGGCCGCTGACTTCGTCACCATCTTGATGGCGGGCCGGAGCCGCTTGGGCACCTGACGGGGGATGGTCAGCGGTGGGTTCTTGCTGAGGTTGTGGACGATGTTGTTGGCGACGTAGGTGTTCTCGAGCACTTCGTCGACCATCTTGTCGAAGTAGGGCCAGAACTCCGTCCGGCTCTGCGGGAGTTGGTTTTTCGGCACCTGCGTGATCCTCGCGACCCGGAGCATGTCGCGGTAGAGGGCGTCCTCCTCGGCGTCGGTGTATCTGCGTCCCAGGATCAGCGGCGCACTCCACACGGTCGATGGGAATGAGGTGGCGATGACCCAGGCATAGGCCTGTGGATGCAGTGCACTGATGTGCTGGCCGTCGGGGCCGGTCATCTGCAAGGGCTGATGCATCGTCCGGAGCCAGTAGCCGTGTTCGATGGCGGCCTTGCCGCCGAAGATCCATTGCTGCACCGCATCGAATGACCGGATGGCGCGCCCCATCGGGTCGGTGTCGTACACCGAGTACCTGTCCACCACCGAACCGATCACGGGATGCATTGCCTGCAGCAGAAATGCCGCGCCGTTGACCGGCAACCCCGCCCATTGGCCGAAAAGGGTGCCCATCGGCCCCAGCGGGTCGACCAGTTCCGGGACCGGCTGCACCCACGGCTCAACGGAATCTGCGCGCGCATCAGAGTCAGCAAACAAATGTGTGGATTCGAGCGGTCGTCTGACATCCGCAGATTCCATTGCAGTCATTGGTTACAACTCCTCAGTCCGCAAGCGCACCGGTGCGCTCGTCGCTACCTATCGCTAATTCTGATGCATACCTGCACCAGAAACTGGCCTGCGCGTAGTGTGCACCTTGTCACCGTCCGAGTCAACAGACAGCGCACCGAACCTTGCCTCCATCGCCACAGGCCCGCCCGTATCGCGGGGTCGCCGCATCGCAGCGCCGCGCCGAGCGCCGTGCGGCATTCATGGAGGCCGCGTATGCGCTATTGGTGGATTCGGGTCCCGGGGCGGTATCCAAGCGGGCGGTGTGCGCACGTGCGCAGTTGAACGATCGCTACTTCTACGAGAGTTTCGCCAACAGCGACGCCCTGCTTCTCGAGCTCGTGCAGGACCGCACAGAGCGGGGAATAAGCCTGGTCACCGCCGCTATGGGCGCTGCCGGGCCGGACGTCTCCGACCAAATGCACGCCGCGGCGCAGGCCGCCGTCGACTTCGCGGTGACCGACCGTCTGAACGGCCCGCTCCTGCTGGCCTCCTACTCGCACGAAGTCCTTCAGCGGGCACGCCAATCGACCATTCACCGTCTGGCGGTGGTGACGACCAGGATGGCGGAAATCGCCAAGGGGCAGCCGGCCGCCGATAGCTCCTACCCGGATCCCGCTCTGTACGTTTTTGCCAGCGGCTCACTCGAACTCGTCGCTGCCTGGTTACGGGGCGAGTTCCCAGTTACCAAAGAAGAACTTGGCCGGTACGTCGCATCCGCCTTGGCCGCCGCGACTTCCTTGCGATGAAGCGGCGCCGGGACACCAGCGGCGATCTTCGATGACGGGCTAGTGATGCCCGGGCAGCCGCAGCAGCAGTCGCGTCCCGCCGAGCGGGCTGGTCTCCAATGTCGCGGTCCCGCCGTGCAATTCGGCCTGTTGGGCAACCAGAGCCAGGCCCAGGCCCGAGCCTGAGTGCGATGCGGTGGAGCCCCGGCTGAACCGGCCGAAGACCTTCAGCCGCTCCTCCTCGGGAACGCCGCAGCCGTCGTCGTCGACGGCGATTTCGATCCCGGCGCGCGAACTGACCGCCGACAGCTGAACTTTCGACGCGCCACCGTGCTTGACGGCGTTGGCGATCGCGTTGTCCACCGAAAGCCGCAGTCCGGCAGGCAATCCCACGATGATGATGGTCGGCGCCGGTACCAGCGACACCTCCAGATCGGGGTACACGCGCATGGCGTCGTGCGCGGCGCGGTCCAGCAGGTCGGTGATGTCCACGGGCACATGGTCATCGACGGTCGACAGCTCGCCCTGGGCCAGCCGCTCCAGCGCCCACAGCGTGGTCTCGATGCGCGACTGAGTGCGGACGACGTCGCCCAGTACTTCCTTGCGCTGCTCGTCGGGAAGATCGAGGGTGCTCACGATCTCGATGTTGGTGCGCATCGCGGTGAGCGGGGTGCGCAGCTCGTGAGCCGACACCGCGGCGAAGTCACGGGCCGAGGCCAGCGCCGCCTTCGTCCGGCCCTTTTCCTCCCACACGCGGTCCACCAGGCCTTTGACCGCGTCGGCGATTTCGACGGCCTCGGTGGCGCCGCGGACGTCGATGTGTGGCGCATCGCCTTCCGGATCGATATCGCGCGTCTGCTGCGCCAGCCGCTTGAGCGGACGCACCGCGAACGCGGCCAGCGCCCAGCCGGCGACAGCGGCCGCGCCAATAGCGAACGCGCACAACGCGATCACGCGCCGGTGCAGGTTGTTGGTATCGACGATCGTCGCATCGTACGTGGCGCCGACCGCCACCAGCATCGGGTCCGGCATGTGGATCTGCACCGTGCGCACCCGGTAGCGGACGCCGTTGACGTCGGTGTCGGCGTAGCCGACGGGCAGCTCGGGCAGTACGACGTTCGAGTTCGAACTGACCTGGCCGCTCCGGCGTGCCGTGATGACGACATTCTCGTCGTGCGGCGGCCGTGGAATCTCGTCCAGCCCGCGCGGCAGGAACGGGATCGCGAAGCCGGCTGCCTCGTCGAGCCGCCGGTCCAGGCGCTCCTTGCGGTCATTGGTGATGCCGATCCACACGATGGTGCCGACGATCCCGACCACGATGGCCGCGGCGATACCGGTGGCGAACGCGACGCGGGACTGCAGCGACGGAGTGCGACGGAAGACCCGGGCCAAGGTGTTCACGACGGGTCTAAGGCCGTCTGTGCTTCGCGTGAGCGCTCATCAGAGCACTCTGTTCTTCGCATGGGCGCTCATCACTGCTGCCTGAGTACGAACCCCACACCGCGGACCGTGTGCAACAGTCGCGGCGCCCCGTTGGCCTCCAGCTTGCGGCGCAAGTAGCCGATGAACACGTCGACGACGTTGGTGTCGGCGGCGAAGTCGTAGCCCCACACGAGCTCCAACAGCTGGGCGCGGGACAGTACCGCGGTCTTGTGCTCGGCCAGCACGGCCAGCAGGTCGAACTCGCGCTTGGTCAGGTCGACGTCGGAGCCGTTGACGCGGGCCCGCCGGCCCGGGATGTCGACCTCCAGCGGCCCGACCGCGATGGTCTCCGACGAGAACGTCGCCGTCGCACCGCGGCGGCGGAGCAGCGCCTTGACGCGTGCCACCAGCTCGGCGAGGACGAACGGCTTCACCAGGTAGTCGTCGGCGCCGGCTTCCAGCCCGGCCACGCGATCGTCGACCGAGCTGCGGGCCGACAGCACACACACCGGCACGTCGTTGTCCATGGCGCGCAGGGCGGTGACGACGCTGACGCCGTCGAGCACCGGCATGTTGATGTCCAGAATGATGGCGTCGGGCCGGAACTCGGTGGCGCTACGTAGGGCTTCGGCGCCGTCGACCGCGGTCGATACCTCGAAGCCGGACAGCCGCAGGCCACGCTCCAGCGAGGCCAGCACGTCCGGGTCGTCGTCGACTACGAGCAGGCGGGGGGAGGCGCTTCCGCTATCCATGTGCCTCATCTTGCCCGATGGCCCACTGTTATTGACGGAGGCACGTCTGGCAGCCCCTATTCGGTGCTAGCATCCGGCGCTTATGGGGCCTGTGTCGCCGCGAGTCATCGTCCAACCCGATGATGGCGTGCAGCCGGTGCGGGATTTCATCGCATCGGCGCAGAAGTCGTTGTTGATCAAACAATTCACGTTCACCGAGCCGTCCCTGGTGGCGACGGTTATCGAGCGGCACCGGGCGGGCGTCGCGGTGCGCGTCATGCTGAACCCGGCCCGCTCGGGCGGGGACCGTGCCAACGACGAGACGTTCGAACAGTTCTCGGATGCCGGCGTGAACGTGCAGTGGTCCAACCCGTCGTTCTACGTGACGCACGAGAAGTCGATCGTGGTCGACGAGACGGCGGCGCTCGTGGCGACGTTCAACCTGTGCGAGAAGTACTTCACGCTCACCCGCGACTACGGCTTCATCACCACCGTCCCGGAGCACGTCGCGCAGATCGTCGAGGTGTTCGACGCCGACTGGTCGCACACCGATTGGGAGCCGTCGCAGTATCACGGCCTGCTGTGGAGCAACTCGAATTCGCGGTACCACATGGCGAAATTCATCGACACCGCCGAACACCACCTGCGCATCCAGCACCCCAAGTACGTCGACGCCGTCATCCTCGACCACATCGCGGCGGCGGTGGGCCGCGGCGTGAATGTCCATGTGCTGTGCGGTGGAAAGCACGGCATCAGCGACTGGGACATCCTCGACACGTTCGCGTCACTGCGGACGCTGCGCCGGTTCGGCGCGAAGGTGCGCAAGCAGAAGAACCTGCGGGTGCACGCCAAGCTGGTCATCGTCGATGATCATGAAGCCCTGGTGGGTTCGATGAACATCGACCGCAGCGCCTTCGACCTGCGCCGCGAACTCGGCGTCATGGTCAACGATCCGGACGCGGTGGCGCAGCTGAGCCAGGTGTTCGACGCTGACTGGGAGACCTCGCACCACTACGAGCCGCCGGATCCGCTCGACGCGTCACAGCATCACGAAGACGACTTCCCGCACGACCCCGAGTTGGTCCATGAGTGAGCAAGTCGACTCGACGGCCCAACGGGTTTCGTTGTTCGAGTTGGTCCTGACGTTCAACCACATCGCGCTGGCGTCGTTCGGCGGCGGGCTGTCGGCCTGGTCGCGTGAGGTGCTGGTGGTGGAGAAGGGCTGGCTCGGGGACGCCGAGTTCCTCTCGGCCACAACGATGTGCCGGATCCTGCCCGGCGCCAACCAGGTGAACATGGCGGTGTTCGCCGGCACCAAGATGCGCGGCTTCCCGGGGGCCGCCGCCGCGGTGTTCGGTTTGTGCGCCATGCCTTTGGTCATCGTGCTGGTGCTGTCGTTCGCCTACTTCCGGTTCAAGGAGGTGCCCGCCGTCAAGGGCGTGCTGCACGGTGCGTCGGCGGCCGCGGTGGCGCTGACCTTGACGATGGTGCTCAAGACGGGCCAGAAGTGCCTGACGGGCGTCGTGCCGGTCCTGCTGTTCGCCGGCGCCTTCGTGCTCAACGGCGTGCTGCGGTTCCCGCTGCTGGGGACGCTCGCGATCCTGGCCCCGCTGAGCCTGATCTGGGCCTGGCCGCGCGAGCGCGCGGCAAGTGACACCGCGGCGGCATGAGTACAGCGGCACTGTCGACTTACGTCCAGCTCATCGGGCTGTTCGGCATGCTGTCTCTGCTGTCCATCGGTGGCGGCAACGTCGTGCTTCCGGAGATGCACATCAACGCCGTCAACGGCCGGCACTGGCTCACCAACAACCAGTTCGCTGACCTGTTCTCCATCTCCCAGACCGCGCCGGGCCCGAGCATCCTCATCGTGTCGATGGTTGGCTACGGCGCGGGGCTGAAGGCGGCCGGGCTTCCCGGGGCGATCATCGGCGGCGTCGTCTCGATGGTCGCGATGGTGGTGCCGGCCGCGACGTTCGTCTACGTCATCACCTTGATCTGGCAGAAGGCCGAGCGGTCGAAACTGCGGCGGGCGGTCGAGAAGGGTTTTGCGCCGCTGACGGTCGGCCTCATCCTGGCGGCATCGCTGGTCATGAGCCGCGCCGCCGATCATGACTGGCGGGCCTACACCGTGACCGCGGTGTGCACCGTGATCTTCATGCTCACCAAGCTGAACCCGCTGATCGTGGTCGCCGCGGCCGGCGTGGTCGGGTATCTCGGTTTCATCTGACCACATCGCGGTACCGGAACCACGAAGCGTGTGGCGACGCCGGGTTGACCTCAACCTATATTGAGGTTCTAGCGTGGAACGCATGTCCTTCAAACCACCCGAAATTCCTTCAAACCACACGAAATCGAATCGATGAAGGCGGCAGACCTCGGGCGGCTCGCCACGATTCCGACCAGGTCAACCCGCCGCACATCAGGTTTGTCGGTGGCACGTGCGAGCATTGAAGTTGTTGTGTCTGATATAGCCCAGCCCCTGCACTCGGCTCCGGCGATCGCCCCGGTGCCGCAGCGTCGGCGTGCGTCGACGGATCTGCTGCGCCTGCTGCCCTACCTCGGCCCGTACCGCGGTCGCTGGGGCGTCATGCTGCTCACCGCATTCGCTGGTCTGGGCGTGACGGTGGCGATTCCACTGATGACGAAGGCCGTGATCGACGGTCCGGTGCGGCACCAGGATCAACATGGCCTCTGGGTGCTCGGTTCGGCCGCCCTCGCACTGGGACTCCTCGAGGCGGTGCTGTGGTTCATCCGGCGCTGGCTCGGCGCCCGGGCGACCATGGGTGTCGAGGCCGACATCCGCAAGGAGCTGTACGCCCGGCTGCAGGTTCTGCCCATGTCGTTTCACCGGCAGTGGCAGTCCGGGCAATTGCTGTCGCGCGTGATGAACGACCTTGGCACCATTCGCCAATTCCTCGGGTTCGGCCTGCTGTTCTTGGTGCTCAACACGATTCAGATCATCGTGGTCACGGGCATCCTGCTGGCCATGTACTGGCCGCTGGGTGTGGTGGTCCTGGCGTCGGTGCTGCCGGTCACTGTGACGATCTTCAGATTCGAGCGGCAGTTCAGCCGGCTCTCCCGGCTGGCGCAGGACCAATCCGGCCATGTGGCAACGCATGTCGAGGAGTCGGCGCTGGGCCTGCGGGTGATCAAGTCGTTCGGCCGCGAGGACTACGTCTACCAGCGGTTCGACGAGCGGGCCACGGCGCTGTACGACGCCGAGGTCGGCAAGGTGGCGGTATCGGCGCGATTCTGGACACTGCTCGAGGTCATCCCCAATCTCACGCTGATCCTGGTGCTCGGGTTCGGCGCGTACGCGGTCGGCCACGGCCTGGTCACCATGGGCACGCTGGTCGCGTTCATCACCATGATGCTGTCGCTGGTGTGGCCCATCGCGTCGCTGGGCTTCCTGCTGTCGATGATGCAGGAGTCGATGACCGCTGCCGATCGCGTCGCCGAGATCTTCGACGCGCCAGTGGATATCACCGACGGCCCGGTCACGACCGTGCCCCGCGGCGGGCACCTCGAATTGCGTGACGTCGGCTTCCGGTTCCCCGACGCCGCACCCGACGACTGGGCGCTGCGCCATGTCTCGGTGACGGTCGAACCGGGACAGACGCTGGCGCTGGTCGGTGCCACCGGTTCCGGGAAATCGGTTCTGGCCGCATTGTTCTCGCGGTTGTACGACGTCACCGAGGGGGCGATCCTGCTCGACGGGCGGGACATCCGCGAGCTTTCGCTGGCCGCCTTGCGGACCGCCGTGGCGACGGCGTTCGAAGACCCGACCCTGTTCTCGATGTCCGTCGTCGAGAACCTCACCCTCGGCCGGGGCGCCGATAATCCCGCCACCGACGACGAGGTTCGCGCGGCAGTCGACATCGCCGCCGCCCAGTTCGTCTACGACCTGCCGTTCGGCCTGAACACCCGCATCGGTGAGCAGGGCATGAGTCTGTCCGGCGGTCAGCGGCAACGTCTTTCGCTGGCCCGGGCCATCCTCGCCGCGCCGTCGTTGCTGGTGCTCGACGACACCCTGTCGGCCCTGGACATGCACACTGAAGCGGAGGTCACCGTCGCGCTCCGGCGGGTGCTGACATCGGTGACGGGCATCGTGGTGGCGCACCGGGCGTCCACCGTTCTGCTGGCCGATCGGGTGGCGCTGCTGCAGGACGGCACCATCACGCGCATCGGTACGCACGCCGAATTGCTCGAGAAGGCACCCGAATACCGCTATCTGCTGTCCGCCGACGACGAGCTTGACGACGGCTGCGAGCGCAGCTGTGATTGGGAGCAAGACACCGAGCGCGAACGACTCGAGCAGCTGTATCTGGAGCAGACCGACGAGTCCGAAGAGGTGCGCCGCCGATGAGCGCTTGCGCGAAGAGCAGACAACACGGATGAGCGTCAATGATTGGCGCGGCCAGACGGTCGAGGCAGCGGAGGACCTGCCGATCGACGAGAGCATCTCGCGGCGCCGTGAAGCGCGGGCGTTGCTGGGTTCGTTGCTGAAGCCGTACCGGTTCGCGGTCCTGCTGCTGGGGCTGGTTGTCGTGGTGGAAAACGGGGCGCGCCTGTCGGTTCCGCTGCTCGTGCAGCGCGGCATCGACCACGGCATCCCGCCGATCCTGCAGGGCGGGCCGGCCCGCGAACTGCTGCAGATAGTCGCGGCCCTGTGCGGCGTCGTGGTGCTGCAGACCACCTTCCGACTGTTCTTCCTGAACCGGTCGGGGCGCATCGGCCAGAAGGTGCTGCTCGAGCTGCGGCGGCGGGTGTACCGGCAGTTCCAGCGCCTCGACGTCGCCTTCCACGACCGCTACACCTCGGGCCGCGTGGTGAGCCGCTCCACCAACGACATCGAAGCCATCCAGACCATGTTGTCGACGGGTTTCGACAGCCTCATCACCGCGGTGCTGACGCTGGGCGGGACGGCGGTCCTGCTCGTCACGCTGGACGTGCGGCTCGGGCTGATGTGCCTGGGTGCCTTTCCGCTCCTGGTGCTGCTGACCGCGTGGTTCCGCCGCGAGTCGTCCAGCACGTACCGCACGGTCCGCGAACGCGCGGCCCTGGTCATCGTCCAGTTCGTCGAAACCATGACGGGCATCAAGGCCGTACAGGCCTACCGCCGCGAGCCCCGCAACCAGGAGATCTTCGACGACGTCGTCGACGACTACCGGATCATCAACGAACGCACCATGACCCTGCTCGCGGTGTTCATGCCGGGGGTCAAGCTCGTCGGCAACGTCACCACCGCCGTCGTGCTGCTGTACGGCGGATATCTGGTGCTGCACGGCATGATGACGATCGGCACGCTGACGGCCTTCCTGCTGTACCTGCGCATGTTCTTCGAACCGATGCAGGAGATTTCGCAGTTCTTCAACACGTTCCAGTCCGCGGCCTCGGCGCTCGAGAAGCTGGCCGGCGTCCTCGGGCAGCGGCCGGCGATCATGGACCCCGCGGACCCTGTCGCGCTCACGACGGTCAAGGGGGACATTGCATTTCGCGGGGTGAGCTTCGGCTACACCCGGGAGCGGCCGGTGCTGCCAGAACTGAATCTGACGGTGCCCGCAGGGCAGACCGTCGCCCTCGTCGGGGCCACCGGCGCGGGCAAGACGACGATCGCGAAACTCATCGCCCGCTTCTACGATCCGGTCACCGGCACGGTGACCCTCGACGGCACAGATCTGCGGTCCCTCGCCCAGGCCGAACTGCGCCGGCACGTCGTGATGGTGACGCAGGAGAACTTCATGTTCGCCGGCAGCGTCGCCGACAACATCCGATTCGGCCGTCCCGACGCCACCGATGCCGAGATCCGCGCGGCTGCGGAAGCCGTTGGCGCGGACCGTTTCATCGACAATCTTCCGGACGGCTATGACACCGATGTCGCCAATCGGGGCGGACGGCTGTCGGCGGGGCAACGCCAGTTGGTCGCGTTCGCGCGCGCGTTCCTCGCTGACCCCAAGGTGCTGATCCTGGACGAGGCGACGTCGTCGCTGGACATCCCGACCGAGCGCCTGGTGCAGCGCGCGCTCGCGACGGTGCTGGCCGGGCGGACCGCACTCGTGATCGCACACCGGCTCTCGACCGTGCAGTCGGCGGATCGGGTGCTGGTCCTCGACGGCGGACGCATCGTCGAAGACGGTGCCCCCGACGATCTCGTCGCCCAGAACGGGCGATACGCGGCGCTGCACCGAGCCTGGGTCGACTCCCTGGCCTGACCGGTCAGGGGATCAGCCGCAACTGCCGCGCCTTCGACACCGCCTCGTGCCGCGTGTGGGTGCCGAGTTTCGTTGCGGCACTGCGCAGGTAGCTCTTGACCGTCTCGGGCTTCAGGGAGAGTCGCTGGGCTGCTTCGGTATTGGCGCAGCCCAGCGAAATCTGGGCCAGCACGTCGAGTTCGCGGGGGCTCAGCGGGCTGGCTGGTGCGGGTCCGCCGGCCAGGGCTTCAGCCAGCCGGTCGGCAAGGTCGCCGAGCTCGCCGGGCGCGACATGCTCGCCTGCGGCGGCCAGCCTCCGGAGTTCGGCGTGCACCCGCCGGAGGTGTTCGGTGTTCACCGCGGTGTCGGCCGCCCGGGACTGCTGCAGCCGTAGTCGGCGGTCCACTTCGTCGCGGATCGCGAGCTCGCCGGCCAGCCGCTGCGCGGAGGTCATCATGAGGTCGACGGCCCGCCCGCTGAACGGGGCACTGGAGCGGTAGGCGCCGTAGAGCATGGCCCGGGCCCGGCCGTCGACGACGACCGGCACCGCCAGCACCGAGCGGATGCCCTCGGACAGCACGGGCATGTCGTAGTCGTGGGTGATGGACGGGGCGTGCCGGTAGTCGGCCACTGCCAGCGGCTGGCCCGACACCATGCTGGCTCCGCCGAGACCGAATGTCGAGCGCACCGTCAGGCCACGGAGCCCACCGCCTCGGGTGCCGTAGAACTCGGTGATCAGCAGCGCGTCGTCGTGCACCTCGCCGCCGAACATCACGGGTACCGCGCCCTCGGCGCCCAATCGCCGCAGCTCGGCGCGCACCGCGTCGGTGTCGCGCGGGCGCAGCAGGGATGGGCCGGTGGTCACGGTCAGTACCCTCTTTCGGGGGTAGCGGGCGGGTGGGTGTGACGTAGATCCTACGTTCATGGCGACCAACGCTGGGACAACCACCAACACCGAGCAGTACCGCGCTGCGCGCGATCACCTCGTGGCATCGATCGGCGACTACTCGCAGGCCGTCGGTACGTTCCGCTGGCCGCGGCTGACCGGCACCTTCAACTGGGCCACCGACTGGTTCGACGTCATCGCGCGCAGTCCGGAACGGGCCGGCCAGGCGGCGCTGTGGATCACCGAAGAGGGCGGGTCCGAGGAGCGGTACACCTTCGCCGAGATGGCCGACCGGTCCGATCAGGTGGCGACGTGGCTGCGGACGCTGGGCGTGTGCAAAGGCGACCGCGTGATCGTGATGCTGGGTAACCAGGTTGAGCTCTGGGAGTCGATGTTGGCGGTGGCGAAGCTCGGTGCGGTGGTCATGCCGACGACCGGGGCGCTGGGTCCCGCGGACCTGGCCGACCGGATCACCCGCGGCGGCGCGGGCTTCGTGGTGACCAATGCCGCCGACGTCGACAAGTTCGCGTCGGTCGATGGGCAGTACACCGGGGTCGTCGTCGGCGCCTCGGCGCCGGGTTGGCACCGCTACGCCGATGCGTACGAGGCGGTTTCTGCGGGACCGTTCACCGCCGTCACCGAGGTGGACGATCCGCTGCTGGTGTATTTCACCTCGGGTACCACCAGCAAGCCCAAACTTGTTGAACATTCGCAGATTTCGTATCCGGTCGGGCATCTGTCCACGATGGCCTGGATCGGGGTGACGCCGGGCGATGTGCACCTGGCGATCAGCTCGCCGGGCTGGGCCAAGCACGCCTGGAGTTGTGTGTTCGCGCCGTGGATCGCCGAGGCGACCATCTTCGTCTACAACTACGGCCGCTTCGACGCCGCCGCGCTGATGGGACAACTTCGTCGTGCCGGCGTCAACACCTTCTGTGCGCCGCCGACGGTGTGGCGGATGCTGATCCAGGCCGATCTCGGCGCCAAACCCGAAGGGCTGCGCGAGATTCTGGGTGCCGGTGAGCCGCTGAACCCCGATGTCATCGCGAAGGTGCAGGACGCCTGGGGCCTGACGATCCGTGACGGCTTCGGGCAGACCGAGACCACCCTGCTGGTGGGCAACACCCCGGGGCAACCCGTCAAGGCGGGTTCGATGGGGCGGCCGATGCCGGGTGTGCCGGTGCTGTTGGTCGACCCGGTGACCGGCGAGCCGGCCGACGAGGGCGAGCTCTGCCTGGAGCTGAGCGCGCACCCGCTGAACCTGATGACGGGCTATCTCGGTGACCCGCAACGGAATGCGGCCGTCATGGCGGGCGGCTACTACCACACCGGTGACGTGGCCTCCCGTGACAGCGACGGCTACATCACCTACATCGGCCGCACCGACGACGTGTTCAAGTCGTCGGATTACAAGGTGTCGCCGTTCGAACTGGAGAGCGTGCTCATCGAGCATCCGGCGGTGGTGGAGGCCGCGGTGGTGCCCCAGCCCGATGACACCAGGCTCGCCGTGCCGAAGGCGTACGTCTGCCTGGCCGCGGGCTGGAGCGCCGACGAGGAAACCGCAAGGTCCATCATGGAATTCGCTCGCGACCATCTGGCGCCGTATCTCAAGGTCCGCCGGGTGGAGTTCGGCGATCTTCCGAAGACGATTTCCGGGAAGATCCGACGCGTGGACCTGCGCAAGCGCGAAGATCAAGCGCATGCGGCCGGCACCCCGATCGCATCGGAGTACCGCTACGAGGACCTGGTGAACTGATGCTGAGCTACGACGCGGGGCCGACCGATACCCCGATCCTGGAAGACACCGTCGGAGGCAACTTCGAGCGTACGGTCGCCGCCTACCCCGACACCCTGGCGTTGGTCGACCGCGGACAGGGGCTGCGGTACACCTACGCCGAATTGAATGCCGAAGTCGATCTGATCGCCCGCGGCTTGATGGCCCGCGGCATCGAGAAGGGTGATCGGGTCGGCATCTGGTCGCCGAACTGTGCCCAGTGGATCGTGACGCAGCTTGCGACCGCCAAGATCGGAGCCATCCTCGTCAATGTGAATCCGGCGTACCGGGTGCATGAACTGGCGTATGCGCTGGGCCAATCCGGGATGCGGATGCTCGTCTCGGCGACGTCGTTCAAGACGTCCGACTACGCGGCGATGATCGAGGATGTGCGTCCGCAGGTACCCAGCCTCAGTGACGTCGTCTACCTGGACAGCGCCGACTGGGATGAGTTGCGTTCCGGCAGTGCGGCTGTCGGCGCCGATGCCTTGGCGGCGCGGCATGCCACGCTGTCCAACACCGATCCGATCAACATCCAATACACCTCAGGCACAACGGGATTCCCCAAGGGGGCGACGCTGTCGCACCGCAACATCCTGAACAATGGCTACTTCACCACGGAGGGCATCAACCTGCAGGCGGGGGAGCGGTTGTGCGTTCCGGTGCCGTTCTACCATTGCTTCGGCATGGTGATGGGCGTGCTGGGCTGCATGAGTCATGGTGCAGCGGTGGTGATTCCGGCCCCCGGTTTCGATCCCGCTGCCACCCTCGATGCCGTCGAAGCCGAGCAGTGCACGGGCGTCTACGGGGTGCCGACGATGTTCATCGCGATGCAGAACCACCCGTCGTTCAGCGGACGGGACCTGTCGAGCCTGCGCACCGGCATCATGGCCGGCTCGGTGTGCCCCGTCGAGGTGATGAAGCACTGCGTCGCCGACATGCACATGGCCGAGGTGGCCATCGCCTACGGCATGACCGAGACCTCGCCGGTGTCCTGCCAGACGCTGATCGATGACGACCTGGACCGCCGTACCGCGACCATCGGCCGGGTGCATCCGCACCTCGAGGTGAAGATCGTCGACCCGGAAACCGGCGAGACGGTGGCGCGCGGCGAACCGGGGGAGTTCTGCACCCGCGGCTACTCGGTGATGCTCGGGTACTGGAACAACGACGAAAAGACCAGGGAAGCGATCGATTCCGAGGGCTGGATGCACACCGGCGACCTCGCGGTGATGCGGGAAGACGGCTACTGCGCCATTGTTGGACGGATCAAGGACATGGTGATCCGCGGCGGCGAGAACGTGTACCCGCGCGAGATCGAGGAGTTCCTCTACACCCACCCCGACATCGAGGATGCCCAGGTGATCGGAGTGCCCGACGCTCGCTACGGCGAGGAGATCTGCGCATGGCTGCGGATGCGCCCCGGAGCCGAGCCGCTGAACGCCGCCGCCATCCGGGAATTCACAGCGGATCGGCTGGCACACTTCAAGATTCCGCGCTACGTGCACATCGTCGACGAGTTTCCGATGACCGTCACCGGCAAGGTCCGCAAGGTCGACATGCGCGCCGAGAGCATTCGCATCTTCGGGCTGGAGGAGCACTAGCGCGTCGCTTTTCTGTCTGCTCGCGGGGGTGCCGCTGCGGCGATCCGAATTTTTTAACACGGTGTTGACGGCCTGATCCGGTGCTCTGACCACGTTTACGTGCTGTCATGGGTGGGTAAGGGTCTCACCATCGGCCGCACACCCCGGCCGGCGGGAGCTGACAGGAGCGCACAATGACCGTTTTTCGTACCGACGCTGTCCGCCGGGTAGCCAAGTTGGTGCGCCGGCGCGCCCATCTGACCCCGCAGGAACGCCACAATCTCGAGCTGTCGCAAACGCCCCTTGCAGTGATATCGGCGTCGCTCGGAGCGCACCTGGAACGCTGATCCGGGGCTGTTGCCCGGTCGCCGGGTTGTTTATTCAACTTGACGCGACCCAATTCCCGGGTCTATCTTCCAAAAGTCAGCACCTCGCTAGGCGAGGCTCCTGAACGAACAGAAGCCACTGATCCGACGACGTCGAGAGACGCCCAGGGTCAGGACAGGTCTCCCCGGATTAAGGGGTTACCCAAAGTGGCTATCCGCCCAGCGGATTACGTCGTCCAGTGCCGAAGCTCTGACGAGAGGGGTGTGAGCGGTGCCGAATCGTGACAGGTTCTTGACGGACTGGCGGGCACTCGCCTTCTCCCTTTTGTGTTGTCATTGACAGCGATGCCTCTGCGGGGGCCCGGCGGCAAGGAGGTGAGGGGCGCAGATGTTACCCGGCGATAGTCCGAGTTCCAGTCCGGAACGAGAACGTATTCATACCAAGCACATTCAGCATTTTGTGAAATCCCTGCTGCCCTGCCGACGGATCAGCGGTTTGGCCGTCTGACCGACGCTGCTCAAGGCAGGCTCGCGGGTCGACCCGACAGGAGCTCTGTCATGACCGTATTTCGCCACAACACCGTCCGTCGTCTTGCCCGGTTGGTGCGCACGCGCACGCACCTGACCCCGCAGGAACGCCACAACCTTCGGATGTCGCAGACGCCGCTCGCGGTGGTCTCGGCTTCTCTCGGGGCGCACCCCCACTTCTGACCCGTTCGGCCGCACGGTCCGTCCACCGATTCCGGTGGACGGACCCCTGCAGTGCGGCCTCTTCCCGAGAGGAATCTCGACATGGCCCTCTTCGCTCGCCTGCCGCGACCCAACGGCGGAACACCAGTGACGCAACATGATTCACCGAGCACCGCGGTGCTCGACACCGCGCACGTCGGCGATATCGTCGGCGCGCTCGGCACCATCCGCACCGACGAGACCACCACAGGTCGCAGCCGCTGGCAGCGCCTGAAGATGCTGCTGGTGGTGATGGGACCCGGCCTCATCGTCATGGTCGGGGACAACGACGCGGGTGGCGTCGCCACCTACGCACAGGCCGGGCAGAACTACGGCATGGCGCTGCTGTGGACGTTGGCGCTGCTGATTCCGGTGCTGTACGTCAACCAGGAGATGGTGGTCCGGCTCGGAGCCGTCGCCGGAGTAGGGCACGCCCGGCTGATCTTCGCCCGGTTCGGCAAGTTCTGGGGTGCCTTCAGTGTCGGCGACCTGTTCATCGTCAACGCGTTGACCATCGTCACCGAATTCGTGGGTGTGTCAATGGCGTTGAACTACTTCGGGCTGCCCAAGTCGGTCTCGGTGCCGCTCGCCGCGGTGCTGCTGTTCGCCGTGGTGGCCGGTGGTTCGTTCCGCCGTTGGGAGCGTTTCATTTTCGCGCTGATCGCCGTCAACATCGTGATCTTCCCGTTGGCGTTCATCGTGCACCCGTCGGCGGCGGAAACCGCACACGGTCTGATGCCGTCGTTCCCGGGCGGCCTGAACTCGACGCTGTTGCTGCTGATTGTGGCGATCGTCGGCACCACCGTTGCGCCGTGGCAGCTGTTCTTCCAGCAGTCCAACATCGTCGACAAGCGGTTGACCCCCAAGTGGATCCGTTACGAGCGGGTGGATCTGTGGATCGGCATCGTCGTGGTGATGGTGGGTGCGGTCGCGATCATGGCTGCCGCGGCGTTCGGGCTCGGCGGCACCGCCGCGGCCGGAAACTTCACCGATGCCGGCGACGTGGCACATCAGCTGGGTCAGCACGTGTCGCACACTGCCGGTGCGCTGTTCGCCATCCTGCTGCTCGACGCATCGCTCATCGGGGCCAACGCCGTCGGCCTCGCGACCACCTACGCGCTGGGCGACACCATGGGCAAGCGCCACTCGCTGCACTGGAAAGTCAGTGAGGCGCCCGTCTTCTACCTCGGCTACGCGGCGCTGCTCGCGCTGGCTGCCGCGGTGTCGTTCAGCCCCGACCACGTGCTGGGGCTGTTGACGCAGGGCGTGCAGGCGCTCGCCGGCGTGCTGCTGCCGTCCGCGACGGTGTTCCTGGTGCTGCTGTGCAACGACAAAGCGGTGCTGGGTCCGTGGGTCAACACCATGCGGCAGAACATCATGGCCGGCGTGATCGTGTGGGCCTTGGTACTGCTGTCGCTGGCGCTGACCGCTGCGACGTTCTTCCCGAATCTGACTGCCGCACAACTCGAGTGGGGCTTCGGGGTGGGGGTTGCCGTGGGCGCGATCGGTGGCGGGGCCATCGCCGGCGCAACGTTGCGGTCGCGGCGCGCGCAGCGGAAGCAGGCCGCACTGGAGGTCGCCGAGGAACTGGGTGGCCTGGACCCCGAGCAGGTGGCGGATCTGGATGAGCAACCGGACGATCGCACGGTCCGGAAGGCTCTGCTGCGGCAGGCGCGGGACGAGTTCCGGACTCCCGCTCTGGACACCCTGGATCGGCCGGCGTGGTCGCCGTTGCGGGTGGCCGGCATGGTCGCGCTGCGTGGTTATCTGCTGGTGGCCGTGGTGCTGGTCGGCGTGAAGGTCGCCGAGGCGATCAGCGGCTGACAGAGGTGGGGCGTGGTGCCGGTGGTGCCGCGCCCCCTTCGAAGCCGGTTCACAGGGAATCGCGTGCCGGACAGTGCGAGGTGTCGCCGTCCTTGCAGGTGCACAGGTCCGTGTGCCGCCGTTCGATGTCAGCAACGTCATCTGCCGGGCCGCGCACCGCCGTAACAATCGCGGCCGTCCCCGCCGCCGCGGTGAGCAGCAACTCGATCTGATTTGCGGACTGCAGAAGAACCGCCAATTGATGCACTGTAAGCAGCCGATTTACCATGCTGACCGTCCGATGCATTGCATTGCTGTGCGTACCTGGATTCGTTCCCGACGACTGTCGCACAGTACCGACGTGGGCGTCAATTCCGCAAACGGTGTGTCCCGGGTCGAGGTGCGTGGCGACAGCCTGATCGCCAGTGCGGGCAGTCCCGTCGACGGACGAAGCGCGATACCGGCAGCGACACCAATTGTGTTGCGTCATCCAGCGATACGGGACGTACCGATGCCCGCCTATCCAGGTATCCCGGACGTCAGATTCGCGCCCCTCGGCATGCTGGGCGACGTAGGCTGAGTGTCCGACTCCGAGTCGGCGTGGCGACGACGAAAGGTGTTGGCACAGTGAAGGTGACAGTTATGGGGGCCAGCGGCCTCATCGGGAACCTACTGGTCGACCTCTTGACTCGGGAGGGCGAGGACGTGGTCGCCGTGTCCCGGCGCTCCGGTGCCGACGTGCTCAGCGGCGTGGGCCTCGCCAAAGCCCTGGTGGGCGCAGACACCCTCGTTGACGTCACCAACTCGCCGTCCTTCGAAGACGACGCGGTGATGGATTTCTTCGTCGGGGCGACCACCAATCTGGTGGCCGCGGCCCGGGCAGCTGGGGTGGGCCATTACGTCGCACTATCGATCGTGGGCGTCGACGAACTGCCGGACAGCGGCTATCTGCGGGCCAAGGTCGCGCAAGAACGGATCATCGCGTTGTCGGGGCTGCCCTACACGATCGTGCGCGCCACGCAGTTCCACGAGTTCGCAAGGGCCATCGTCGATTCGATGGTCGTCGAGGCCGACACAGATGAAGGCGACGAGCACGATGTGCGGGTGCCGGATGCATTGATTCAGCCGATCGCGGCCGACGAGGTGGCGGCGTACCTGGCTGAGGTCGCGATCGAGCCACCGCGCAACCACGTGATCAACATCGGCGGGCCCGAGAAGTTCCCGTTCTCGAGGCTGGCTCGGGAGGTGCTGGCGCTGCATCACGACGATCAGCGGGTGGTGGTCGACCCGCACGCGAAGTACTTCGGCACGACGCTGAAGAAGGAGAGCCTGGTTACCGGCGCCGGGGCGATGATCGCTTCGATCCCCTTCTGAGCGGCATCACGCGAGCAGCGGCGCCAATTGTGCTGCGTAGTCCTGTAATACCGGAATCTGGCGGTGCAACAGCTGCTCCTGTTCGGCCCGGCCGGACATCGCGACCGCGGCCACCAAGGTCGCGGTGATAGACCGCACCGGCACCGCGACGCACGCCGAGTCGGTCCGCAGCTCACCGGTCTGGACCGCGTATCCGCACTCCCGGACTTGGTTGAGTTGTTCGGCCAGTGTCGATCTCGAGCTGATGGTGCGGTCGGTGAGCGCGGCCGGCGCGAGACCGAGCAGCGTGTCGGCGTCGCGCTTCTCGGCGAGCAGGAGCTTGCCGACCGCGCTGGCGTGCAGGTGGCGATTCAACACGGATTCGTCTGCCGGCGGCGGGTATTCGCCGTCGGCGTCCGCGAGGCGCACCGAGGTGTTGGTGAAGTAGAACAGATGGACACCGAAGCGCACCGAGAGTCGCAGCTCCGCCAGGGTTTCGCGGGCCTTGGTACAAACGGTGGGCGAGACCGCGGCATCGATCAGCAGACCCATCCGCGGGCCCAGTGCGAAACCCGACAAGTCTGGTAGCCGGACGATATAGCCGTCGGCGACAAGGAGATTCAGCAGCCGGTACGCGGTGGCAGAGGGCATCGCCAGATGCTCGGCGATGTCTTTCGCGGTGACTCCCGTGCCGGCCAGGGCGACGGCCTCGAGCACCTGCAGCGCGCTCTGCACCGCCTTGGGCTGGCGGCCGGACAGTGCGCCGTCGGCGGGGCTCATCGGCGCACCTCCCACGGGTTGTAGTCGGCGAACACGTCCCCCGCGACAGTTTCGTCGAAGACCCCGACCCGTTCCGCCAGCTCGGGTATCCGACGACGCCGCACGAGGAACGTCGCCAAACCCATTGCCAACAGCACGGAGTAGACCGCCGTGGCGATCCACACCGGCGATGCCACGGAGAGCGCGGCCCAGATGATGATGGCGATCATGGTTGCGGCGGTGGCGAGCCCGACGATCAGCGGCGCGATGGTGAGCTCGCCGATCCGGCGCAGAAACGCCGGAGTGGCAAGGCAGACCAGCAGATACGCCACGATGTAGCCGTGGGCCGACACCGCCAGCAGCCCGACGAGGACGTCGCGGCTGGAGTCCGCGGCGAACAGGTAGCCGACCGGCACCGCGACGATCACCGGCACCGCGACGCTGAGCGCGACGTGCGGTGTGCGGTAGCGCGGGTGGGCGCGGCCCAGGGCGGTCGGCAGCAGGCCCTCGCGTCCCATGGCGAACAACGTCCGCGACAGCGCGGTGGTGGATCCGATCACGCAGGCGATCCAGGACGCGGTGATGCCGAACTCCATCGCGACGGACAGGGCACCGGCCAAGGTGTCGGCCGAGTCGGGAAGGGACAGCACGATGGGCGTCGACCCGGTTCGGGTCTGAATTGTGCCGGTGGTCTGCAGGACGGCGGCGAACGTGTACAGCGCCCCCAGCGCGAGCGGTGTCCAGCGGATGGCCCGGGTCACGGTGACGAACGGACGCTGCGCTTCGCGGGCCACGGTACTGGCGCTCTCGAATCCGACGTACGAGGTGATGGCCAGCAAGAGGGCGAAGCCCAAGGCCGAATGTGGCGCATCGGCAATCATATTCGCCGAGGCCGCATTGCCGGTGACAGCTCCGCCGAAGGCGATCATCAGCACCACGCCGGCCACGACGATCGCGAACAGTTCGACGGCCAGCGAGATACGCGCCGACAGCCTGATGCCCCGCGCCATGAGAATCAGTGCGCCCCCGCCGACGAGCGCGGCCAGGCCGGCGATGACGGGCTTGCCGGCCGGTACCCCGACCCGGCCCAGGAGCGCGGTGATGTAACTGGCCGCACCGAGCGCGCTGGCCATCGCGGCGGCGGCGTATCCGATGACGAGCGACCAGCCGGCCGCGACGCCCGGTACCGGGCCGAGCCCCTTGACGGTGTAGCTGTACAGCCCGCTGACCGCGACCATCCGGGTGGAGAACTGCGTGATGCAGTACCCGACGGCCGTCATCATCAAGGCGGTCAGGATGAACACCGCGATCGTCGCGTGGCCGGCGGCCGGCAGGACCAGCGCGGGCAGGGTGACCATCACCGCTGACGGCGCCACCGCCGAGACCGACTGCCCGAGCACCTGGGTGAACGTCAGCTGCGCGCGCTGCAGCCCGGCGACCGGCGAGCGGCTCCGGATGGTTCTGGTGGGGCCCATTTGTCGGAAGGTAGCCGATCGCCGTCGACCACGGCGGCGTTGTCGGGTAAACATCGAAAATCTTCAAATGAGAATCCGGGCGCCTGCCCATCGCGAAAGGCCCCGTAGCGGCATCCCGGATCGACGCGAGCAGCGACTATCGAGCGGCCCGAATGAGAATGGTGATGCCATTTCAAATGAGAATCGGAATTCGCCGGATACCCATTCGGAATTAGTGGTGACGTGCACCACAGCGAGGCGTAAACATGAATTCCATGACAGCCACGCTCAGCACCGATCTGGACCCGCGGACCGCCGATTTCATTTCCCGCCCGCGGCAGATGTACATCGACGGCCAGTGGGTCGATTCGGCGTCCGGCCGGCGGTTCGACACCGTCGACCCTGCGACCGAGCAGGTCATCACGACGGTTCCGCACAGCGGCGCTGAAGACGTCGAGCGGGCGGTGCGCGCGGCGCGTTGTGCCTTCGAACACGGTCCGTGGCCGACCATGACGCCGGCCGAAAGGCAGCGGATGATCTGGCGGATCGCCGAGGGCATCACCGCCCGGGCCGACCAGTTCGCCGAGCTCGAGAGCATCGACAACGGCAAGTCCGTCGCCGTCGCCAAGGCCGTCGACGTCACCTGGGCTGCGGAAATCTTCTACTACTACGCCGGGTGGGCCACCAAGATCGAGGGCCGCACCATCCCGGTGTCGGTGCCGTGGGCGCCGGGCGGCAAGTTCCACGCCTTCACGTTGCGCGAACCCGTCGGCGTCTGCGCTCAGATCACCCCGTGGAACTTCCCGCTGGTCATGGCCGCGTTCAAGGTCGCACCGGCCCTGGCCTGTGGGAACACCGTCATCCTCAAGCCCGCCGAGCAGACCCCACTGACCGCGGTGCTGCTCGCCGAGGTCATCGCCGAAGCCGGCGTGCCGGACGGCGTGTTCAACCTGCTCACGGGCTTCGGCGACGTCGGCGCCGCACTTTCGGCGCACGACGGCGTCGACAAGGTCGCCTTCACGGGGTCCACCGAGGTGGGCAAGAAGATCGTCAACGCCGCGTCGGGCAACCTCAAGAAGGTCTCGCTGGAACTGGGCGGCAAGAGCCCGCAGGTCGTCTTCGCCGACGCCGACCTCGAAGCCGCGATACCCGGCGTGGCCGGCGGATTCCTGTTCAACCACGGCCAGACCTGCACCGCGGGCACCCGGCTGCTGGTCGAGGACGCCATCTTCGACGAGTTCACACAGGGCGTTGCCGAGCACGCCGCCGGCCTGCGGATCGGGCCCGGCCTGGACCCCACCAACGACATCGGCCCGCTGGTCTCGCGCGAGCAGCTCACCAAGGTCACCGGCTACCTCGACGGCGGCATCGCGCAAGGCGCCCGCGCGCTGGCCGGCGGCGGCCGCCACGGCGACACGGGTTTCTACGTGCAGCCCACGCTGCTGGTCGACGTGAAACGCGACTTCGACGTCTATCAGGAGGAGATCTTCGGGCCGGTCGCCGTGGCCGTGCCGTTCAACCGCGACCGCGGCGTTCGGGAAGCCGCCAACGACACTCCCTATGGCCTGGCGGCCAGCGTGTGGACCCGCGACGTGTCGACCGCGCACCGGGTGGCGCAGCAGATCAAGGCCGGCACCGTGTGGGTCAACTGCCACAACGCGTTCGATACCGCGCTGCCATTCGGGGGATACAAGCAATCGGGCTGGGGGCGTGAACTCGGCGAGGGCGCCATTGCCGAATACACCCAGACGAAAGCCATCAACATCGCGTTGTGAATTTCGCCGTCAAATGAGAATTCGGCGTACCTGCAATTCTCATTTGAACTCACTGAAGCCTTACCGCGCCGCAACCAATTCACATTCAATTCCAGCGAAGGTACTGCCATGACAACTGACGCAGTTCTCGATGCCGGTCGAAGCACCGGCACTCAGCCGAACCGATTGACGGGCCGTCTCGGCCCGGTGGCGATCGTGTTCATGGTCGTCGCCGCGGCCGCGCCGCTGACCGTCGTCGCCGGCACCTTCCCGATCGGCATCTCCGCCGGCAACGGGGCGGCCTACCCGGCGTCGTACGTGGTCTGCACCGCGGTGCTGCTGCTGTTCGCGGTCGGCTTCACCGCCATGGCCCGGCACATCACGGGCGCCGGCGCGTTCTACACCTACATCGCCCACGGCTTCGGCCGGCATGCCGGGCTCGGCGCCGCCTTCCTGGCGCTGCTGTCCTACACGGCCGTCCAGGTCGGGGTGTACGGCTACATCGGTGCATCCATCAACGAGCTCGTCACAGCCCACGGTGGACCCGCGGTGCCGTGGTACCTCTACGCCCTGCTGATGATGGCGGTCACCGGGTTTCTCGGCTACCGGCACATCGAACTGTCCGGCAAGGTGCTGGGTGTCCTGCTGGTCTGCGAGGTCGGCATCGTCCTGGTGATCAACGCCGCGGTCATCGGACATGACGGCGCACAGGGGCTTTCGACGGCCGTGCTGCATCCTGACAACTTCTTCTCCGGCGCCCCGGGCATCGCGCTGATCTTCGCGCTGGCCGGCTACATAGGCTTCGAGGCCACTGCGGTGTTCCGCGACGAGGCCCGCGACCCGGTGCGCACCATCCCGCGGGCGACGTATGCCGCGCTGCTGCTCATCGGAGGCTTCTACGCGCTCAGCAGCTGGGCGCTCGTCAGCGCCTGGGGTGACGCCGGTGTGGTCGACGAGGCAACCAAGAACCCCGCGACCATGCTCACCGAGACCGCCACCCATTACGTCGGTGGGGTGGCCGGTGATCTGGTCCAGATCTTCTTGATCACAAGCCTTTTCGCGGCGCTGCTGTCCTTCCACAATGTGCTGGCCCGCTACATCTTCTCGCTCGGAAACACCCGGGCGCTGCCCGAGCGCTGCGGCCGCTCACATCCGCGGCACGACTCTCCGCACATCGCCTCGTTCGCCCAGACCCTCTCGGCGCTGGTGCTCGTCGCGGCGGCGGTCCTCGCCGGCCTGGACCCGGTCACCCAGGTGTTCACCTGGTTCGTCGGCGCCGCATCGGTGGGCATCGTGGTGCTGATGACGCTGACGTCCGCGGCCGTCGTCGTCTACTTCCGTCGTACCCGCCTCGACACCCGGCCGTGGCACACCCTGATCGCGCCGAGCCTCGGATTCGCCGGCCTCGCGGTGCTGTCGGTGATGACCGCCGTCAACCTACCGCTGCTGGTCGGCGGCTCCGGAACCCTGGCCGCCGTCATCGGCGTCCTGCTGGTCGGTGCCTTCGTCGGCGGCATCGCGGTCGCGGTCATGCGACCACACGCTGGAGCACAACAGAACGAAAACCTTGATATCGCAAAGGAGATCGCACGATGACTGCCACTATTGAGCCCCAGGTGACCACCATCCCGGACCATCCGCTCACCCCGTTGAGCGCCGACGAAATCCGCGCGGCACGCCGCATCGTCGACGCCCACGGACTGCTCGGTGACAGCGTCCGTTTCGTATTCGTGGCATTGGAGGAACCGCACAAGAACGACGTGCTGGATTTCCGGCCCGGAGACACCATGGATCGGCGGGCGCGGGTGCTGCTGCTGGACCGGGCCACCGGCCAGGGCTCGGATCTGGTGGTGTCGGTGACCGAGGGTCGCGTGGTCAGCGAGGTGAAGATCGACAGCACCTGTGACGGCCATGTGCCGATCCTGGATCAGGAGTTCGAGGACATCGAGGCGTTCTTACTCGACTGCCCGGAGTGGATCGAGGCCATGACCAGGCGCAAGCTGAATCCGACTGACGTACGGGCGGTTCCGCTGTCGGCCGGCGTCTTCGGCCACGAGGACGAGATCGGCCGGCGCATCGTCCGGGTCCTGGCGTTCTACCAGTACGACGCCGCCGACCTGCCCTGGGCGCATCCGATCGACGGAGTCGTCGCGTATGTCGACCTCACGGGCCGCAAGGTGGTCAAGGTCATCGACGAAGTCGAGCTGCCGCTACCCACCGAACGCGGTGAATGGGATGCCGCACCGCATGCCGTCCCGGCCCGCACCGACCTCAAGCCCATCGAGATCACCCAGCCCGAAGGCGCGAGCTTCACCGTCGACGGTAACCAGATCACCTGGGCCGATTGGTCTTTCCGCTTCGGCTTCGATGTCCGTGAGGGCCTGACCCTGCACCAGCTGGCGATCGACGGGCGGCCGGTGGTGTACCGCGCATCCATCGCCGAGATGGTGGTGCCCTACGCCGACCCGTCGCCGGTGCGCTACTGGCAGAACTACTTCGACCAGGGGGAGTACCTGTTCGGCCGGTACACCAATGCCCTCGAGTTGGGCTGTGATTGCCTGGGCGAGATCAAGTACTTCGACGTCACCATCGCCGACGAGAACGGCGAGCCCAAGCTGATGAAGAACGCAATCTGCCTGCACGAGGAGGACTTCGGCGTGCTGTGGAAGCACACCGACATGTTCAACGGGATGGCGGAGGTCCGCCGGTCGCGTCGTCTGGTGATCTCGTTCTTCCTGACCATCGGCAACTACGACTACGGCTTCTACTGGTACCTGTACCTCGACGGCACCATCGAGTTGGAGGCCAAGGCCACCGGCATCGTATTCGCGTCGGCTTACCGTGGGCCGGAAGGATTTTCCACCGAGATGGCACCCGGACTGGGTGCGCCGTTCCACCAGCACATGTTCTCCGCACGACTGGACATGGCCGTCGACGGGCTGACCAACACCGTCGAAGAAGTGGATGCCGTCGGTGTTCCGATGGGACCGGAGAACCCGTGGGGCAACGCATTCCGCCCACAGAAGACCAAGCTGACCCATGAGCTCGAAGCCATGCGTACCGCTGACAACCTCAAGGCCCGGGTGTGGCACATCACCAACCCCACCAAGCAGAACCGACTGGGCCAGAACGTCGGCTACGCGCTGCATCCCGAGGGGCAGCCCACGCTGCTGGCCGATCCGTCGAGCTCCATCGCCCAGCGCGCGGCGTTCGCCACCAAGCACCTCTGGGTGACGAAATACGATCCGGCAGAACGGTATCCGGCCGGCCAGTTCGTCAACCAGCACCCTGGCGACGCCGGCTTGCCGTCGTACGTCGCGCAGGACCGCAACATCGAGGGCGAAGACATCGTCGTGTGGCACACCTTCGGGCTGACGCACTTCCCGCGGCCGGAGGACTGGCCCGTGATGCCGGTCGACTACGCGGGATTCAAGCTCAAGCCGGTCAGTTTCTTCGACCGCAATCCGGCGCTGAATGTGCCGCCGTCGCCGAAGAAGTCGCACTGCTGCAACGGCTGAGCGGAGAATGAGCCGCCGGGCCTGGTCGCCCCCGAAGACCGGGCCCGGCTTTCCGCTGTCCGGACTCGCTCAGCGGTTGGCCAGCCCGGACAGCCGCCACGCCAACTGGTGCTGCACGGCGGGGACCTTGCCTGCCAGACCGATCGCCAGGTTCCGGATGGGCCGGACCGGCGCGGGCAGCGTGGCCAACCGCGTCAGCCGGTCGGTCAGCGTCACGACTTGTTGCGCCAGGGGGCGCCGGGTCGCGCTGTACTCGTCGAGTGCGGCGTCCCGTCCGGAGTCCAAAACCGTTGCCAAGGCCGCGCTCAACGCGATGGCGTCCTGAATGCCCAGGTTCATGCCCTGGCCGCCGGCGGGGCTGTGAACGTGCGCGGCGTCTCCGGCGAGCAGCACCCGCCCGGCGCGATAACTGTCGGCGACCCGGTGGTGAACGCGGAACCGGGATCCCCACTGGACGCCGGTCACCGTCACCCGGCCCGGCCCGAAGGCGCGGGTGTCGAGCAGGTTCTGGACGAAAGCGACGGACGGCTCTTCGGGCGCCGAGTCGACGGGCGCGACAATCCGGTAGGTGCCGCCGGGCAGGGGAGCGACGACCGTCAGTCCGGTGGCCGCCCAGAACAGGATCACCTCGTCGTCGGTGACGTCGCCGGTGAGACGGGCATCGGCCAGGGCGAATGACTGCCCGTACTGCCCGCCGTCGAACCCGATGCCGGCGCTCTCCCGGACGACGCTGTGCATGCCGTCGGCGCCGACGAGGTACTGCGCCCGGACCACTTCGCCGTCATCGAACTGCGCTGTGACGCCCCGAGTGTCCTGCGTGACGCCGGTCAGCGTCTTCGGCCGGATGACCTTGCCGCCGAGTTCGGCCAAGCGGTCCAGCAGCACGTGCTCGGTGGTGCACTGCGGCACCATCAGGCTGTAGGGGTAGCGGGTCGGCAAGGTGCTGAAGTCGACCGGGATCAGCGTCCGGTGCCCGTCCCGGATGGTGAACCGGGATGCTGGAATGCCCTGCGCTACCAGCCGCTCGGACACGCCCAGTGCTTCGAGCACCTCCAGTGTGCGGGCGTTCACCACCGCGGCCCGTGAGGTGTTGGCGCCGGCGGTCAGGCGGTCGACCACAACGGCGTCGACACCGCGGGCCTGTAGCGCAGCGGCGAGGGCGAGTCCGGTGGGGCCCGCTCCGACGATCAGTACATCGGTGGCAGTCATCTGGTCTCCTTCCGCATATGCCAACACTTGTTGGCATAGCCATGGTTGCGCGTTTCGGCACCGAAGTCAACAAGTGTTGGCATACAGTTGTTGGCATGCGCAGATCGGCAGAAGAGACCAAGGCGGTGATCCTCGCGGCGGCCCGGGAGCGGTTCGCGACGACCGGCTATCAGGCGGCGACCATCAGGGCCATCGCCGCGGACGCGCACATCGACCCGTCGATGGTGATGCGCTACTTCGGCAACAAGGAACAGTTGTTCGCCGCCGCAGCCGAATTCGATCTGCGATTCCCCGACCTGTCGGATGTGCCCCGGGCGGAACGCGGTACTGCGCTGGTCGCGCATTTCCTGGACCGCTGGACCCAGGACGACGGACTGATCGTGCTGCTGCGGTCGTCGACCACGAATGCCGAAGCGGCACAACGCATGCAGAGCATCTTCGCCGACCAGCTGCGACCCGCCATCGCCCGGCTGAAGCCCGTTGATCCCGCGCGGTGCGCCGGACTGATCGCGACGCAGGTGCTCGGTATGGCGATGTGCCGGTTCGTCCTGAAGCTGCCGCCCATCGTCGCGATGAGTGACGACGACCTCGTCCACTGGCTCGCGCCGGCACTGCAGCGCTACCTCGACGAGGCGTGATCAGGCTTCGATCTCGCCCGCCACGCGACGCTCGATCGCTGCGCGTGTCACGGCCGGCAGCGCGATGAGCCCGTCGAGTTCGCGGCGGGCCTTGCCGTACGCGTTGTGCCGCTCGCTCGGGGTGGCCGCGGGGTCGGCCGCAACCCGCAGCAGGTGCTGAGCCCGGGCCAGGCGCTCCTGATCGTCGGCGGAAAACTCGCTGCGCCGACGGCGGATGGCCTCTGCCTCCGCGATGTCGAACGCCGACGCGTATTCGTGGACGGCGTCACGGTATTCGATCTGGGCGTCGCGATCCCCGACCAGATCGTCGGGAGTCGACGGGCGCAGCAGGTCGGCGCGGCTCTTGGCCTTGTGGAATCCGACGGTGAGCGGGTCGCGCAGGTTCGTCATCGTCGGGAAGTCGAGGAGCTTGGCGACGTCCAACTCGTAACTCAGCCACCGACTGTCGGTGTCATCGTGCTGGGCCAGCACCTTGACCATGGTGCGGCGTTCGGCCGCGGAGTCGGCGCGGCCCCGGCCCGCAGCCTCAGCGACGGCGATCTTGGTCTGCTGCTTGATGCGATAGCGCTCGAGCCGGCGTTCGGCGCGCCGATCGTTGGCCACCGCAATGGCGCGAACAGCGCCGCCGATCACCCCGCTCAGCGGAAAGATCAGCCACCAGAAGTGCATCGCCGTTTGCACCCTGTCCAGCATGCCATCGGGTCGGCTCAGCTGTCGGGGACGCCGATCCGCCGGTAGCGCTGCAGCCGCACCCCGAGCCGCTGTGCGGCGGGCACGGTGTGCAGCGCGTGCAGCTCGGCGGCGATGGTGGCCGACAGTCGCTCGGTGAATCCCGCGGGATCGTCTGCGGCGTCGGGTTCCTCTGGCACGATCACGTCGACGATGCCGGCCTTCCGCAGATCCGCAGACCGAACACCTTGGGCGGCAGCAAGTTCCGGGGCGTGATCGACGTCGCGGTAGACGATGGCGCTCGCGCCTTCCGGTGGCAATGGCGCCAGCCAGCCATGCTGGGCGGCCAGCACGCGGTCCGCCGGGACCATCGCCAGCGCCGGCCCGCCACTGCCCTGCCCCAGCAGCACCGACACCGTCGGGGTGTCGAGCGTGACCAGTTCGGCAAGGCACAGCGCGATCTCCCCGGCCAGCCCGTCCTCTTCGGCCTGCCGCGACAGCGCGGGCCCGGCGGTGTCGATCACCAGCACCAGCGGCAGTTGGAGCCCGGCTGCCAGGGCCATGCCGCGGCGAGCCTCCCGCAGCGCGCGCGGCCCGACCAGGCCGCCGATCACCCGGCGCTGACCCACCACCACGGCGGGTTGCCCACCGAACCGGGCCAGCGCCAGCAGCGTCGTCCCCGACTCCCCGCGCCCGGTCCCAGACAGCAGCACCCTGTCGGTCGCCCCGCGCGCCAGCAGGTAGTCCACGCCCGGCCGGTCGGCTCGCCGTGACGCCAGCACCGAATCCCACGCCGGGGCCTCGGTGATTTCGGCGTGATTCGTATCGTCGACCGTCACGGGGCACGCCGAAATCGGGTCCGGTGGGTCGGTGACCACCGTGAGCACGCGATCCACGACACCGCGCAGCTTGTCCAGCGGTACGACGCTGTCGATCACGCCGTGGGCGAACAGATGCTCGGCGGTCTGGACGCCGTCGGGGAACGGCTCGCCGTACAGGTGCTCGTAGACGCGCGGCCCGAGGAACCCGATCAGCGCACCCGGCTCGGCGGCCGTGAGATGCCCGAGCGAGCCCCAGGAGGCGAACACCCCGCCGGTCGTCGGATGGCGCAGGTACACCAGGTACGGCAGATGCGCTTTCTTGTGCAGCTCGACGGCCGCGGCGATCTTCACCATCTGCAGGAACGCGACGGTGCCCTCCTGCATGCGCGTCCCGCCCGACGACGGCGAGGCGATCAGCGGCAACCCGAGCGCCGTCGCGCGCTGCACGGAAGCGGTGATCCGCTCGGCAGCGGCCACCCCGATCGAGCCGGCCAGGAAGTCGAATTCGCAGGCCAGCACGGCCACCCGGCGACCGGAGACGGTGCCCTCGCCGGTCAGGACGGACTCGTCCAGCCCGGTGCGCAGCGTCGCGTCGGCCAGCTCGGCACGGTATTCGTCGGTGCCGGCCACCTCGAGGGGCGGTCCGTCCCAGCTGCGGAACGATCCGTCGTCGAGGATGGCGTCGAAGAACTGACGTGCTCCGGTCCGACTCACTCGGTCAGGCTAATCGGCTACCGGCCGGCCCCGGTCCACACTTCGTCGTTTCGCACCCGGCGCCTCGCCTCGGCGGCCTGATCCTTGACCCACACGTCTTCGAAGCGTTCCCCTTCTGGCTCGCGACGCAGGCGGTTCATCAGCCGGTTCAGCCACGCCGGTGGCGTCGCAGGCTCGTACATCGGCAGCGCTGTGCTCAGCGAGTACAGCGTCTTCAGCACGACGAACACCCCGAACATCCGGGCCGGTGAGTTGGTCACCGCGGCGGCGAAGATGCCGAAGATCAGCGCGAGATGCACCACCCCGACCCGCCCGAAGCTGCGATTGGCGGTCTGTTCGAGCACACCGAACGACCAGCGGCGCAGATACGGCACGTCCACGAGGAAATCGATCACGACGACGACGAGCATCTGCAGACAGCCGAAGCCGGCGCTGCGCCAGTCCAGACCCACCAGCTCGGCGTTTCCGTTGTGGGTGAGGATCAGCAGGATCACTGCGATGAAGACGCCGTGCGCGGCGCAGAAGACCGCGTTGATGAAGAAGAACCCTTTGATGAAGGAACCCGGCTTGCCTTTGGCCTCGATTGCTCGTCGCGTCCGCGCGGCGCCTTTCGGTTGCGGCGCTTCGTACCGGAAATGGCCGCGGCGCGGGTTCCACCGTTGTTGCAGGACACCGCGCGCGTAGATGAAGAGCAGCCCGGCGACGGTCTCGAACCAGTAGACGATCAGTGTCGTCGCCGCGGACCACTCCTGCGTGAACCAGCCCACCGCGGGGATCGCGCTGGCCGCGATCAGCGTCAACAGATGGGCAAACTGGTTCGCCCTCGGCTGTTCGGGCAGGGTCGGCGGCACGGGCTCATCGTTGCACCACGCCACCGGCAGTACCCGTCAACTCGGCTTGCGCCTCGCCGCGTGATCGTCGTACCGCTTAGGCTGGCCGAATGATCGGAGTGACCCGGGACGGCAATGTCCTGACCCTGGAAATGCAGCGCCCGGAGCGGCGCAACGCGCTGAACGGTGCCCTCGTCGACGGCGTGCGCGAAGAGATCGAGAAAGCCTCGCCCGCGGATACCCGCGCGATCGTGCTCACCGGAGCGGGCACCGTGTTCAGCGCGGGCGCCGACCTGTCCGACGCCGAGGGCGTCGCCAAGGAACTGCCCGACAAGGCGCTGGCCCTGAACCTGGCCATCGACGCCAGCCCCATCCCGATCATCGCGGCGCTCAACGGCCCCGCGATCGGCGCCGGTGTCATCCTGGCCATGATCTGCGACCTGCGCGTCGCCGTCCCGGGCACCTACTTCCAGTTCCCCATCGCCAAATACGGTCTGGCGCTGGACAACTGGAGCATCCGCCGGCTGACGTCGCTGGTCGGTCACGGCCGGGCCCGCGGCATGCTGATCGCCGCCGAACGCCTCGATTTCGACACCGCGCTGCAGACCGGCATGGTCAACCGCGCCGGCACGCTGGCCGACGCCCAAGCGTGGGCGGCCGAGATCGCCGGCCACGCGCCGCTGTCGGTCGCGCACTCCAAGCGCGTGCTCAACGACGACGGTGCCTACGACACCGTCCGCGGCGAGCACACCCGCATGTTCAACAAGGCCTGGGCCAGCCCCGACGTGATCGAGGCCCAGGTGGCCCGGTTCGAGAAACGGGCACCGAGGTTCCAGGGCGCCTGATGCTGCGACGGGCACTGCGGCTGATGTGGGGAACGGCGGCGCTGGTAGCCGGCGGCTGGGTGGTGCGGGCGCTCAACGGTGCGCCTGCCGCACTCGGCGCCGGCCCCGCGGACATCAACGCGGTCGCGGCGAATTCGCCCAACTATCACGACGGGGTCTTCGTCAACCTCGAGCCGCCGTCCGGAACGGAACTGAGCCGGGAACAGCAAGCCGGGCTGGTGCGTGACCTCATCACGGCCGGCGCGACGCAGAAGCCCCCGGTGCCCATCCCGTTGGTGGTGCCCGATCCGGGGCTGCCCGCCGGTGACCTGGCGGTCACCTGGTTCGGGCATTCGTCGGCGCTGATCGAGATCGACGGCTATCGCGTGCTGGCCGACCCGGTATGGAGCCAACGGTGCTCCCCGTCCCGCCGCGTCGGTCCGCAGCGGCTTCATGAGGTGCCCGCACCGCTGGAGGCGCTGCCGGCCGTCGACGCGGTGATCATCAGCCACGATCACTACGACCACCTCGACATCGACACTGTCACGCAGCTGGCCGGCATGCAGCGCGCCAAGTTCTTCGTGCCGCTGGGTATCGGCGCGCACCTGCGCTCGTGGGGTGTCCCGGCCGAGCGCATCGTCGAGCTCGATTGGAATCAGAGCGCCAAGCTCGGCGAGCTCACCCTGGTGTGCACGCCGGCCCGGCACTTCTCGGGCCGCTTCCTGACCCGCAACACCACCCTGTGGGCGTCATGGGCGCTGATCGGCCCGCAGCACCGCGCGTTCTTCGGCGGCGACACCGGCTACACCAAGAGCTTCGGTGACATCGGCGCCGACTACGGACCGTTCGATCTGACCCTCATGCCCATCGGGGCCTACCACCCGGGCTGGCCGGACATCCACATGAACCCCGAGTTCGCGGTGCGGGCGCACCGGGACGTAACCGACAGCGGCCTGCTGGTGCCGATCCATTGGGCGACGTTCCGGCTGGCCCCGCACCCGTGGTCCGAGCCGGTCGAGCGGATGATCGTGGCCGCTCGCGACGAATCGGTGGATGTGGCCGTGCCCATGCCGGGCCAGCGGCTGGAGCCGGCGCGGCTGCCGGGGCTGGATGAGTGGTGGCGGCCGTCTCAATAGCGATTTGTGCACGAATTTCCGCGCCAGTCGCGGATTTTCGTGCACAAATCCCAACTTCGGGGGGATGAAGCGTGACTGTCGACGATCCGGAACGTACGACGGATCTCAGCGGCCTGTCGGATGCCGACGTCGCGCAGCGCGTCGCCGCCGGCCAGACCAATGATGTCCCGACGCGGGCGGCGCGCAGCGTCTCGGAGATCATCCGCGCCAACGTTTTCACGCGGATCAACGCGATTCTCGGGGCGCTGTTCCTGATCGTGCTGGCGACGGGCTCGGTGATCAACGGGCTGTTCGGGTTGCTGATCGTCGCCAACAGCGCCATCGGCATCATCCAGGAGTTGCGGGCCAAGCAGACGCTGGACCGGCTGGCCATCGTCGGGCAGGCAAAACCGTTGGTGCGCAGGCAGTCCGGTACGCAGGAACGGCCTGCCGGCGAGGTGGTGCTCGACGACGTCATCGAACTCGGCCCCGGCGATCAGATCGATGACGTCGTCGAG
>Ga0207658_10000270_pt1 | contig 54410 bp, 42 predicted proteins | sample KBSS33metaG_FD_184322 | JGI IMG/M metagenome (GOLD analysis project Ga0207658, IMG submission 184322) | Switchgrass rhizosphere microbial communities from Kellogg Biological Station, Michigan, USA - KBS S3-3 metaG (SPAdes) (version 2) | ecosystem: Host-associated > Plants > Roots > Rhizosphere...
AATCCCGATGATGGTGAGCAGGATGGCCTTGGGGACATACTCGCGCGGCGCCTGGGCTTCCTCTGCCGCCGTGGACACCACATCGAAGCCGCAGAACGCCAGCACGCCCAAGATCATCGCGGTCCAAAATCCAGACAAGCCCTGGGCATGGTGGGGGTCGAACGCCGAGAAGTTGATCGCACCGGGCTGCGCAGCCTTCACCACCAGAATCGTCACCGAAAGTGCCACGACCACAGCGGTCTCGATCAGCATCAGTCGCACCGTGCTCTTGATCGAGGCTTCCGCGCCGCGCAGGCAGACCCACGCAATCGGGGCACTCGAAATCAGGATGCCGAGCGTCAGAGCCAGCATCGCTGGCAGCCGCACATGGAGCCGCACCAAGAGGTCCTGAAAGAAAAGCGCAAATATCAGTGGCTGCGCCACTGCCGCCATGAAGAAGTAAGTGGTCATGAGAAGGCCTGCCTGGAATCCCGCAAGCGGGTGCACCGCGCTCCAGAGCCAGGTTGAGGCGGCGCCGGCTGAGGGTGCGGCGCGATTGAGCAAGGCGTAAGAAATGGCGGTGGGCAACGTCATCAGCATCGCCGCCAGAAAGATGAGCGGCGTGATCGGCCCCGCCGCCATCTGCATCGGTCCCCAAAGGGCGTAAAGCCCCATGGCAGGGGAGGTGATACCGATCGCGAGCGCGGCCAGTCCCCAGGGGCCGATCGTGTTCGGCTTCAGGCGATCCGATGGTGCAGACATCAGTAGACTTTGGCGAGGAGCCCGCCATCGATCAGCAGATCGGTGCCGGTGATGTAGGTGCTATCGTCGCAAGCCAGAAAGACCGCTGCCTTCCCAATATCCTCTGGCGAGGCAATGCGACCGAGTGGATAGAAACCCTCCAATCGCTTGAGCTCAGCCTGCGGATCGGCCGCGCGCTTGATGTAATCCTCGAAAATCTCCGTCCGCACATCTCCCGGACAGATCGTATTGCAGCGGATCTGCTGGGGGCCGTAGGCCACCGCTGTGGAGCGACACAGAGCTCGCAGTCCGCCCTTGGCGGCACCGTACGCGGCAAGATCGCCATCTCCCACGATGCCGAGTACAGATGCCGTGAAAATAAGGCTCCCGCCGCCACGGCGAATCAGCTGCGGAATTGCCGCCTGACAACCGAGGTACACCCCTTTGAGATTGACACGTTGCACCTCATCCCAGACCTCGCTCGGTGTGTCGGCAAGCTTCCCGAATCGCTGAATCGCAGCGTTCGCGACGAAACAATCGAGGCCGCCGAATTCCTGCACGGCGCATTCGATCGCCGTAGCGTTGCCGACGGGAGTGGAGATGTCGGCCGTGATGGCCCGAATGTTCTTTGATCGCAGGCTTGCAAGCGTCGCCTCGAGGGGTTCTCGTAAAACATCTACCGCGACGACTGCGGCACCCTCACGCGCGAAGGCAGCGGTGATTGCCGCTCCCACACCGCGCGCAGCACCGGTGACGATCGCTACTTTGCCGGCAAGCTTCATGACGGTCTCCCACTGGCCTGAGCGCGCCTGGAACGGCCGATGCCGCCGTTGCCCGCGCGCGCAGCCTGCAGGTCCTTCTGCGATGCGTCGAGTAGCTTTTGCATCGCCACGCGCGCGCGGTTCCCGTGGTGTGCGGCGATCGCCTCCAGGATGGCCTTGTGAAGCGGCAGAGCCCAGGTGTGGCCGCGTGGACTGTCCTTGATGGCCGCGAAGTTAGCCTCGAGGGCTGAGGCAACGACGAGGCCCACGGAGGCAAACAGCGCATTGCCGCTGGCGGCAATGATCGCCCGATGAAAGCGCACATCAGGCTCCAGAACCTGCTCGCCGTCATCGCCTGCAGCCACCATGTCGTCGTACGCTTTCGTCAACCGTTCGATGTCGGTGCGCGTCGCATGCACGGCCGCAAGAGAGGCAGCCAAAGGCTCGATCAGCCGGCGCAAACCGTAAAGCTCGGCGACAACGGCATCCCCTTCGTTCGACTCCACCCGCCACCGCAGAACATCGCCATCCAGCATGTTCCACTCTTCACGAGGGCGCACGATAGTGCCAATCTTCTGCCGCGCCTCGAGCAGGCCTTTGGACGCGAGTGTGATCAATGCCTCGCGCAGCGCAGTGCGACTGATGTGCAGCCGTGCACAGAGCACGGTGTCGTGCGGCAAAGGCGTGCCGACCGGCCACTTCCCCCAGACAATCTGCTGCCCGATCTCCCGCACCACCTGGTCATGCAAACTGCGACCGTGTTTCTTTTGCATGGCTTGACTCCGATCAGCGAATGGTCTCGAGCGCGCCGCGCGCCGCATCGAGCGTCCTCTCGACTTCGGCCTCGCCGTGCGCCGCCGAGACGAACCAGGTACCCCGGGAGGTCGGCCGCACGCCTCGCTCCAGCAGGGCGTCCAGAAACCGGCGCTGGCGCTCGGCATCGCAGCGCCGATGGTCCTCGAGCGAACCGATGACGGGTTTGTCGCCAAAGCTGGTGTGGAAGACGCTTGGATAACCTTGCACGATGAGGTTGCTGCCCATGGATCGAGCGAGCGCCCGCAATTCGTCCATCAACGACTGGCCCGCTGATTCGATCCGTTCATACGCCGCACCGTCATTGGCCGCGAGCGCATCGAGCGTGGCGATGCCGGCGGCAACCGCCATGATGTTGGAGTTGTACGTGCCCGAGTGGTTGACCGCGCCGCTGCCGATGCGTGACATCAGCGCCTCTCGACCCGTGAGGGCCGCGATGGGCACACCGCCTCCCAGCGCCTTGGCGAATACGGCCAGATCTCCCTTCACCCCAAAGTGTCCCTGCGCACCGCTCAATCCCAACCGAAATCCGGTCACGACCTCATCGACGATGAAGACGATGCCATGCTCGTCACAGAGGCCGCGCACACCCTCGAGGTATCGAGGAGCGGGTGGTATGACCCCCGTATTGCACATCACGGGTTCCATGAGGATCGCGGCGATTTCATGGCCGTAGCGGTGGAGGTACGTCCTCAGCGTCGTGAGATCATTCCACGGCAGGACGACGGTATCGGTGAGGGAGTGGGGTATCTGCCCTTCGGTTTGCGGTTGGGCCGGGCGGGAGGGCTCCGTGAGGCCGGGGAGGGCGGTGAGCTCATTGGTCAGGACGTTATCGAACCAACCGTGATAGTGGCCGGCGAATTTGATGAATTGGCTGCGTCCGGTTGCGGCACGCGCGAGACGCAGCGCCGCTTGCACCATCTCCGATCCGGTCATGCCGATACGTACGCGCTCCGCGCCGGGGATGTGCTTTTGCAGCCGTCGCGCGAGCTCGAGCTCCAGGCGCGATTGGCCGGCATAGAGCTGCCCGGTCTCGAGGGTCCGGGCCACCGCTTCGGTGACGACGGCTGGGGCATGTCCCAGGATGGCCGGCCCCATCCCAAGGGCATAGTCGACATAATCGTTTCCATCCACATCCATGAGATGAGCGCCGTGGGCCCGGGAAAAGCATAGGGGCGGCGAGCCGGCGAGGCGCACATTGCTGTTAACGCCGCCGGCGATGACGCGGGCCGCCTCCGTATGGTGCGCGTGCGATTGGGAATGATCGAGTGAGGCGGTCATTTTGGGGTTTCTATAGAGGTGCAAATCCGATGCCGGTCACTGGATTTCCAGGTACGGACTGGGGGAGTGAATATTATACTATTTTATTTTTAGAGCAATAGGGCGTCCTACGCCTTGGATCGTCGGGAAGGCCCTCATGAAAGTGGTGTGGTATCCATGTACGAACTGTTCATTAGATAGAGTGACTTTGCTTGACGGCTAGCATATTCTGCTTTAGTCTTACAAATGTAATATCTAAAGGAGGTTCATGATAGACTTTAAAATGAATTGTGGCTTGGCGCCTTCCGTAGCAGAGCCAGCATCGGGCCTATTAAGCCCGAATGGAATTCAGTTAACTAGAGATATGAGGAAATGACAATGGCTAGGAATGGAATTTGGCCGAATGGAAATGAGGTCACAATCTTGAGGCTTTTGGTGAGCGAGCCTAAAGGTATGTATGGATTGCAGCTTGTGGAAGCATCGGGACGAAAACTCGCTAGAGGCGGTATCTATGTAACGCTTGGTCGAATGGTGGATAAAGGATATTTGAAAACTGAAAAGGAGGTGAAAGAGGCGGATTATCCCGGCTTGCCGAGGCCGATTTACAAACTAACAGGCCTTGGGAGAAAAGCTCTCGAGGCGGTGGAATCCATAGGCATGGCGTTGAGGACCTTATAAAGTGATCAAATCAACAGCCGAACGCGACGGTAAGGATCGTGGAAAGGACGGAAAGCGTCAAGGGGATGTAAGGGGATTGTGCGGCATGGAGAGTCACCGCATTCACGCGGTAATTGATGTAATGATAAATGGCGAGCTCGATCCGAGGGTATTGAATGCCTTACGGCAAGAGCTCACTGGCTTGATGTTCGGGCCTGACACAATTCGCAAACTCGATAAGATTCTTCACGAGTGTTGCGTTGGGTGTACCGAGTGTAAAGTTCAGTTCATGACAAGCAAAGACAGTGATACAAGTGCTGAGATTGCGTACCACAGTGCTCAGATAATTGGGTCGACACCGCTCGAGCGGGTCGATCTCATTCTCCGCAAACTCTTAAGGCCTGCACAGTATGAGCGGTACTATGAGAGTTTGATTAGCGAGGCACAGAAGGCAATCTGGAAGGCACGGGAAGACAAGGATAAATTGGCCGAGATACGTGAGTATCTTTGGTTTGCTGTTACCCTGCTGCAGCACGTTCCATCCTGGATTGGTACGTTGTTGCTTAAGGCGGCCGTTGGCCTTCTGACCAGGCAGTAAAATTGGACTAGAAGGATATAGGCCTGGCAGTGCGAGACGATGCGCACCCAGGCCAAGGATGGCATAATCCAATTTGCGGGTAGATGCGGCGCCCGCCACTCTCAATGGCACTGGATCCACGCAATAGGGGAGAGCCAAGTTTGGCCGTGGACGGCAGTTGTAGACACCGGGAGCGTTGCAGACGTTCGCCCGTCGTCCGCAATTGCGACTGGACTTTCCAGCCTATCCGCCGGTCTTCGATTATCCGATACGGTATATCGCTTTTTCCAGAACCCGGGGCCACTCATTAGCTATTAGAGGTTGGATTTTCGGAAACTGGCGATGTCTCATACGACGGACCATCGTGCGCCTCGCCCAGCACATACGCTGCAGAGCCTGGGAGCCCCGGTATGGAAGCCGTTTAAATAAACGCCGCGGCGCTCACTCCAAAGCGCTGCGCCAGAGCCCGGGCCTGACGCGCATTGATCTCCCGTTTGCCGCTCAACACCTTACTCACGTTCGATTGCGAGCAGAACAGCCCGGCCAGATCGGCTTGCCGCAGCTCGTGCTGATCCATCAGAAAGCGCAGGGTCCCAGTGGGGCTCACTTCCGGCAATTTGACTCAGCGATCGCCGCCGGACAGGCCAAGTAGGTGATCAGGCCACTCGGCGGCGGAAACTCCTACCGTGTCTCGCCGCCTGGTTCGATTCGTATCAGTTTTTCAATAAGAAAGTCGGTCTGTATCTGTTTTTGTGGATTTGTATCTGTTTTTTATGGTATGACAGCGTCCGTACCGATTTTAGCGGACGTTTATGCCCCTTAAAGACCCTCTTGGTTATGCTTGGCTCAAGCACCAGCTGCACCTGCCTGCGGTGCCGCTGCCCTATGAGTCATACATCTCCTCCACCCCGGGGTGGCAGGACCTGGGGATTATACGCCGCCGGGGCTGGCTGCCCGCCGCCTGGCCGGGCGACCGCGGCGTCGATCATCTGGAGTTTGCCCTCAAACACGAAGGGCTGAATCTGCCATTGCTCTGGCACGCATTTCGCCACATGGACATCGTAGAGCTTGCGGCTTTCATTCACGACAGGCCCGGTGGTAAATATACCCGCAAAGCCGGTTTCCTGTTTGAGTGGCTGACCGGACAAACGCTGAATCTCGACCTGCCGCTGTCGGGAAACTATGAGCCCGTGCTTGATGCAGAAAAGTACCTGTGCGCCGCGAACCGCGCCAACAGCCGCTGGCGTGTCCATGACAACCTTTTGGGTACCGCGGCATTTTGCCCGATCATCGAACGAAGCGAGGGGATAACACCCTGGCTCGACTGGAGTCCTGCGGAGTCGATACGCGAGCTGCGGGAACATTACGACCCCTCCCTTTTCAGCAGGGCAACCGCCTGGCTGTATTTGATGGAAACCCGTTCGACCAACGAGATCGAGTCTGACCATCCTAGTCCGCGGCGGGCAGAGCGCTTCGTTCAAGTGTTGCGCGAGGCCGGCACGCACACTCTCGTTGAGACTCTGTCGCACGACATGCTGACGGATCTTCAGGGTGCGATCATCGATCCACAAGGCCGTGTGCTGCGCGGAATGCGCAACACTCAAAACTACGTGGGCGCCGATCACGGCTACGGCAATCCGCGGGTCGCATACCCCTGTCCACCCCCTGCGCTCGCCTCGCAACTGCTGGATGCGCTGCCGCAGGCGGCTCTGCGCTGCGATGGCCTGCATCCCGTGATCCGCGCCGCGGTGCTGGCATTTGGGTTCGTTTACATTCATCCCTTCGAGGACGGTAATGGTCGTATCTCGCGGTATCTCATCCACGACAGCTATGTGCGCGACGGCTTGACGCCCAAGGGATTCATCTTCCCCGTATCGGCCGTAATTCTGAAGCAGCTACATGAATATGTCGAAACACTCGAGCGCCACTCGCGGCCGATACGCGAGCTGGCGGATTACGATTTCGATCCCATGACTCACGAGCTGAAATTGCACAACACGACGGAGCTCGAGCCACTGTATCGATATCCCGATCTGACTCATCAGACGGCTTACCTGATGCAGGTGACCCGCGAGTGTGCCGATGTGGCGCTGGTGCACGAGCTCGACTATCTCGATCGTATGGATCGGGCCAGGAAATCCCTGCGGGAAACTCTCGATTTGCCGGATCGGCGCCTGAATCTGCTATTGGCGATCATCCATCAGAACAATGGCCGGCTGTCGTCCAACAAACGCAGCAGTGAGTTTTCGGATTTGACGGACGCGGAGGTGCGTGACGCCGAAAGCCACTATCGCCAGGCATTCGGGAACCGCACGGAATTGCCCGCATAGGCCCGGACGTGCAAAATGTGTCTGGCACTTTCGAATGCACGCCTCCCTGCCGGTCTTAGAAAACCCTTCGCGATCGCTCCAGGAATCGCCTCACCACCGCCGACTCCTCCTCCCGCCGCGTGAGCGCATACATCCCCATCCAAAGCTTCGGCGCCCCAAGCGGCCGAAGCGCCATCCTCGTGTCCCCATACGACCGAGCCTGCTCCGCCCCCAACAATCCCACCCCGCGCCCCGCCAACACCCTCATCACCAGCCAGTCCACGCTCGGCACGTAGTGCACTGCATCCTCTGTCCCGAGCAGCTTCGCAAGCTCACCTGCTCCCACCGAGTCTTCCCCGACCACCACCCAAGGCCCCACTCCCGCCAACGCATGTATTGCCGCCTGTCTGGTCAAAGGATGTCCCGCCTGCATTGCCACAAGCACTGGCTCCCGGTGCACCCGCAGCGCCCGCAACCCTCCATCCTCCGCCACTGGCTTATCCCCAAGGCTCATTGCGAGCCCCACATCCAGCTGCCCCGACTCCAATGCCCGGATTTGATCGCTCAAGGCTCGAGGCTCAATCGAAAACTCAATCGCCCCCTCGGCTCGCTCGCTTTCCTCCAGCAAACGGGCCACCCGCTCCATCGGCAGACCGCAGGAAATCCCAATGCGCAGCCGGCTATGGCGGCCCCCGGCCAGCGCCGCCGCATCCTGAAACACACGATCAAGCCCGGCCAGCACATCGCGAACCTGCGGGAGTAGGCGAGCACCCCTCTCCGTCAGGGTCGTACCGCGAGGCGTGCTGGAGAAGAGCTCGCCGCGCAAGCTCTTCTCCAAGGCCTTGATGGGCTTACGGAGCGAGGAGACCCTGATGCCGAGCCGCGCCGCCGCCGGCGCCAGGCGCAGTGTCTCGGCCAACGCGACAAAAGCACAAAGCTCGTGGGTTTTGAGATGTTTTAGGCTACGGAGGTCCATTCCATCGTCGCGTGGAATCCTCTACCTACTAATACGCACGACCCCTCAAAACATGCACCTGGAAAATGACCGTTGCGCCCTTGAAATCCGTTTTCGGTCGGATCACACTCGGTTCGTACCCAGCCCATGAGCGCCCACTCACCCCTACCGGACGACCTTCCGGAAAGCGCCAGCCTCGTCGCGCAAATGCGACCGGCACTGGTGAAATTTTTTAAGCGCAAGACCGGCAGTACCGCGGAAGCGGAAGACCTGGCGCAGGATGTCTTGGTGAGCGCTCTGACCCACACCCACTGGAAATCACCAGCGGAAGCAAAGGGTTACATCTTCCGAAGCGCTGTGAACCGCTGGCGTGACCGCCACCGTCGGCTGCAAACTCATGGGGTCACGGTGGCTTGGAATGAAAATAATGCCTGCGAAGCCGGTGCAGAAAATCCACCTGAGTGCGTATTAATAGCTCAGGAGGAACTGAATCAAGTCGCACGGGCCTTGCGGGAGCTCAATTCTCGCACACGCACTGTGTTGATGTTGGTCAGGCTGGAGCAGATGAAAATCGCGACGGTCGCGGATGCCTTGGGAATCTCAGTGAGCGCTGTCAATAAGCACTTGGCGAAGGCGGCGGCGCGGCTTGCGCAGTTGCGCAACACAAGGGAGGAGGAACGATGATTATGCCCGTCAGGGATGAGGCATCCGAGACCTTCATTCAACGTCTATACGGGGAATGGAGCGAGCGGGAGCAGGCCACGTTTGAGCGGCGCCTTACGGGAGACCCCCAGTTTGCCGACGCGTATCGGCGGGTGGAAGAGTCCTGGCGCGCGCTCGACATTCATGCCGAAGCACCGGAGGTGATGGGTTATCGTGAGGAGGCCATTTCCACGATGCGCCGGGCCAATGGGCGACGCTGGTTGGGAACCGTAAAGAGGCGGTGGCTGGCTTTGGACTGGAAAGTGGCCGCGGTGTTCGGCGGCTTGGCATTGGCGCTTATCGGATGGCAAATCTCCCCCTATGGCTATCGGCGAGGCGAATACCACACCGGTATCGGGGAACAACGTGTCATGGAGCTCGCCGATCATTCGCGCGTTGCCCTGGACGCCACGACGCGCCTGAGGGTACGGTTCTCCAAGGACGTCCGTAGCATAGAGCTCCTCGAGGGCCAAGCCCAATTTACTGTGGCGCAGGATCCCGCACGACCGTTTAAAGTGACTGCTGGCGATCGTACGATCGTGGCGTTGGGAACGGTATTCACCGTGGAATACGAGGACCGGAAGGTCCACGTCGCGATGCTGGAGGGTAAGGTCGCGGTATTGGCGCCGCAATCCACCTCGCGGCACTCAGGGGTGGAAGAGGGCAAGACCGATACAGCCGTATCCGAGGGCATTCCCTTGAGCGCTGGGGAGGAGTTGCACGTCGCCCACGACGGCCGTGCGGTCGTGACACCCAAGGCCGATCTACAAGCCGCGACGGCCTGGCGCGAGGGAAAAGTGATCTTCCGGACCGAGCCTTTGGGCGAGGCGGTACATCGCATGAACCGCTACTCTCACCTGCAGCTGAAGATCGATGACCCGGCGCTGGCCTCGGAAGTCGTCAGCGGGGTGTTTGAAGCGGGCGATACGCGCGGCTTTGTCGCCGCTCTGCAACGCTACCTTTCCATTACTGTCGATTATTCGGATTCCGATAGCGTCCGGCTCACCCTGGCCACTCCGGCGGACGCTTCCGTCCTGCGGTAAATCCAGAAGCTTGGGTCAGCGGGGTCCTGTGAAACAGGAGCAGCGACTGCAAGATCGAGCTCGGCTCACATATTTTTCCTTGCCTAAATCCGTCCTAAGTGTCCGTTCTTTAAAGAAAAATCTGTTGCCTTTAAACGACGCGCGTAACGCGATGGTACACACTTTTTCAGGTTCTGCGTGTTAGTAGGTATGCGGTGCACCAAAGGGCCGCCGCCTCACATTACAGTAAAGATCACGAAGGGGAGAGAGCTCATGCGCACTCGGTCCACTGCGGTAGCCATCCTGAAGAAAAGCAACAAGATCCTTGGAAGAGAGGGAGGGGCCGCGAGCCCAATTGCCATCGCCGTCGCAGCCGCTCTAGCCGCTGTGCAGGCACCTGCAACGGGTTTAACCCTCTTCGCGGCACTCGGCACCACCATCGCAACCGCAACCGAGGCACGTAGCAGCACGTATAACCTCGACATTCCGGCGCAGAACCTGAACGATGCGTTACAGGCTTTGGCGTTGGCGTCGCAGCACAAGTTGCTGTACTCGTCGGGGCTGGTGGATGGGAAGAGCGCCCCGGCACTGAAAGGCGAATTCACCACGGAGGAGGCGGTGCGTCAGCTGCTCACCGGCACAGGTTTAGTTTACGAGGTCGCGGACGGGCTGGTTTTAATTCGGGCGAAGGATGCGAAACTTACTGTCAATTCCATCGGTAAACTGGACGGAGAGGGCCATTTAGGGGGGAATTCACAGCGCTGTTCTGGACTCTCCAGCAATAAACTGGACTCCGTAACATCGCTAAACCAGACTACTTCGGATTCTACAGCGATCGGCTGGACTGCTTTGGAAGGGGGTTCGGACTGTTCGAGCGAGAATTCTCAGAGAAATCAGCGACTTGCTAGCGCGGACGCTGGCGTGGCGGGAGAGCCAGTCCAGAATAGCGATGGAGAGTCCAGTTTAGAAAAGGATTCGACACACCAGGGCAAGCTCGAGGAGATCGTCGTCACGGCGCAGAAGAAGACTGAGAGCCTGATGGACGTGCCGGTCCCGGTAACCGTTATCAGTGCGGTCTCGCTGACGGAGGCAAATCAAACCGGCCTCCAGGACTATTTCAGTCGATTGCCGGGCGTTAGCATGACAAGTTCTCTCGGTGGCGGGCCGGCCATATTTATCCGCGGAATCACGACGGGCGGCTTTGGCAATCCGACCGTTGGTACAGCAGTAGATGATGTTCCATATGGGACATCGACTGCGTTGGGCGGTGGTTACCAGACTCCGGATTTCGATCCTAGCGATCTGGCCCGGATCGAGGTGCTAAGGGGGCCACAAGGAACCCTTTATGGCGCAAGCAGCATGGGCGGATTATTGAAATACGTAACGATCGATCCCTCCACCGACGGCGTGGGTGGACGTTTTCAAGTGGGCACGGAAAGTATTCATAATGGCGATGGTCTTGGATACAACGTACGGGGGGCGCTCAATCTGCCCCTTGGCGACGCTTTGGCCGTCCGTGCCAGCGCTTTCAAACGTCATGATGCCGGCTACGTCGACGACATCTCGCATGATATTCGGGGGATCAATCACGGAGACGCTTATGGCGGATTGATGTCCGCATTGTGGCGTCCGTCGCAAGACTTTTCCTTGAAACTTAGCGCGATGCTTCAAGACAGCAAGACTCACGCCACGAACGACATCGTGGGCGATCATTTAGGACAGCTCAATTACATTCCTGGGCACGGCGGGTGGGACACTCGTGACTGGTTCGTCAATGCGACCTTGCTGGCCAAGCTCGGAACCGCCGATCTGACTTCAGTCAGTGGGTATAGTGATGGTGAATTTCACAATCGGGCGAATTTAATCCCCGATAGTTGGATCTCCGGGACGGCTTTTCCCTATGACTTTGGAAATAGTCATCACAAGTTCTCGCAGGAGGTTCGGCTGTCGACGCCGCTTGGGAAACATTTCGACTGGCTAGTAGGCGCCTTCTATACGGACGAGGATAGCTTGGGACATGAGGCTGGGTCGATCGCGGATTTCTATTCTGGTGCGGTCGCTGGCACGGTGTTTGATGTGGGCTATCCGGTCACTTACAAAGAATACGCCGCATTTACAGACCTGACTCTTCACGTGACGGATCGATTTGAGGTTCAGGTCGGTGGGCGACAAAGCTACAACAAGCAGACCTATCGGGACGTTTCTTATTTCCCGACTTTCAGTACGAGCCCTGAGCAAGAGACTAAGGCGGACGCATTCACTTATTTGCTGACCCCGTCCTTAAAACTGTCGCCAGATCTCATGGTATACGCACGATTGGCGTCGGGTTTCCGGGCCGGTGGGCCGAACTACAATGCAGCACTGGTCGGGGCACCTCCCAAGTTCGAGCCGGATATGACAAACAATTATGAGATCGGCGCGAAAGGTGAACTCTTCAGCCAGAACCTCTCTTTCGATATCTCGGTGTATTACATCGACTGGAAAGACATTCAGATCCGGCAGTATTTCACCGGCTCGGATGGCATCGACCGGGCGTTCGTGTTTAATGCCGGCAAGGCCAAGAGTCAGGGTGTGGAACTTTCACTGTCATCCAGGCCTTTGACGGGGCTAACGATTGCAGGCTGGGTCGCGTGGAATGCAGCCGAATTGACGGAAGATTTTTCGAGCAGCAGCACTCAGTACGGAAAGGCCGGCGACAGACTGCCATACAGTGCGCATTGGTCCGGCAATGTGTCACTGACCCAAGACTTCCCGCTGACGAACTTGATCACCGGCTTCGTTGAGGCGTCAGTGAACTATCTTGGTGAACGAAAGGGCGATTTCCCGACAAGCCCGATGCGGGCGCACCTTCCTGCTTATACCAGAGCGGACATACGCGGCGGGGTGAACTTTGGACCATGGTCCGTGGATGCTTTTGTCAACAACCTGACTGACGAACGTGGGGCTCTATCACTCACGTCTGAGACACCTAATGCCAGTTCCCCTTATACGATCATCCAGCCGCGCACCGTAGGTATAAACGTTTCCCGCGAGTTCTGACCACTACCTGGGAGCGGTGGTATGACAGCCGTTTCGCGCGGGGCGCATCAGGCCGCTGACGTATGGGAGGCCTATCTCAGACGAGGCGACCTCGTGCGTGGCGGCTTTCTTTCGCCGCACTGGACGGCCGACGGCAAGGCATGTTTGTTTTTGGCGGGCATGCCTCAAGATGCCGTAATCATCAAGGTGGACCTAGTCACCGGTGAGACCCTACCGATGTTCGATGTCGCCGCTGTGCGGGCTGCCTTGTTGGCGGCCACAGGGCATGAGCCACCCTATCGTGGTCTCCCGTTCGATGACTTCACAACAACTCCTGAGGGCGACGTGGAGTTTGAGTACCGTGGCCGGCAATGGAGGCTGGATTCAATCACGGGACGGTTGGAGCACCGAGGGACGGCGCCTGACTCGTTCATGAAATCCCTGGGATGGGTATCCACGGATGCATCGATCCCTCGGGCGTGGACGCGTCGCGACTACCTCTCTGTAACGCGTGCTGTTCCGGAGCAGTTGTCGCCCGGCGGTGAATGGTTCGCGAGCATCCGCGAAAACAACATCGTGGTGCGCTCCACTCGGGATGGTCGAGAGCAGCGGCTGACGTTCGATGGAACGTCAGATCGCTTCTGGGATGTCGAGGCGCTTCGAATGAAGGAGCTGTCGGGGAGGCGGTTCACATTCGGCGCAATTAGCCCTTGGTCGCCGGACGGTATGACCCTCTTGGCTTATCGCCGCGACGTCACGGGCGTATTTCGGATGCCTCGGACATATTGGCTGAAGCCGTTCGAGGAGGTGGAATATCTGTCATACCAGAAGGCCGGTGCGAAACTCGATCGGATCGAGCCGTTTTTTATCGATGTACGCAGCGGCCGTCAGACGCGCGTTCTTCTCGCGGATGTCGAAGACCGTTACATCCAGTTGCTTGGCTGGCATACGGAATGTGAGGCCCTAATTATTATCTACCCTCGCGACTTCAAGCATGTGGAGATCATTGCAGCGCACCGCGAAACGGGCGTTATCCGTGCGCTCTTGAAAGAGAATGCCGGCACCTTTGTGAAGATATGGCACAACGCAATTTTTGCCGGTGACCATGGGTTCTGGCGGCTCCCTGGCGGCAGCGGTTTCCTGTGGTCCAGTACGCGCGACGGCTGGAACCATCTTTATCGTTATGACATGAGCGGCCGGCCCGTGGGTCAGCTCACTTGCGGCACTTGGCCGGTACACGATGTGGTGTCGATCGGCGTTGATGACTTCATCTACTTCACGGCCTCGATCGACACTGAGAGACCGTATGATGTCCACGTCTGCCGGGTGCCGCTGGATGGCGGCCCCGTTGAGCGATTGACGCGAGAGAAGGGAATCCACTCACCAACGTTCGCGCCAAGCGGACTAGCATTTGCGGATACGCATTCGGCGGTCGATCGACCGACGCGCACGGATCTACTGCGCGCGGATGGTACGCGGATCGGCACATTGTCCGAAATGGATATCTCACAGATCGAGGCCGTCGGTTACGTGCCAGCCGAGGAATTTACGGTGAAGGCCACCGACGGCTCGACGGACTTATGGGGCGTTCTTTATAAGCCCTTTAACTTCGACCCATCTCATTCATATCCAGTCATTGAATATATCTACGGCGGTCCTCAGACAATCGAGGCACCAAGATTTTTCGCGGCCGGCTCCCGGACGATGAGGTCCATGGACATTCCATGGGCCCTCGCGCAGCTCGGCTACGTTGTGGTGTGCTTGGATGCCCGAGGTACACCGGGCCGATCCAAGGCGTTTCATGATGTGGTGTATGGCAATTGGACCGTTGGGATCGCTGATCACGCTTCTGCAATTGGTCAGTTGAGTGAGCGCCATACCTGGGTGGATACGAGTCGGGTTGGAATTTACGGCCATTCTTGGGGCGGCGCCTTCTGTACCTGGGCATTGATACTGGCGCCCGATGTCTATCATGCCGCCGTGGCCTATGCACCCGGCTATGATCCATGGGACACGATTCTCTACGAACCCTATTTGGGCCTGCCTTCGCACAACCGGGGGGCCTACGACAGTGCCGATATTCAAAAGAGAGCCGGTCTAGTAAAACGACCATTGATGATTGTCGCCGGCACTTCTGACTACAACATCTTCGGCTCAGCGATGAAGATGACTAGGGCTCTAATTGACGCAGGTACCGAGCATGAGTTTGTCGTTATTCCGGAGGCTTTCCATCACTTTTCCGGTACAGAGGAGAAGTACTTTCTAATGAAATTGACGGGCTGGTTTGATCGCCACGTCAAAAGGCGTTAGTAAAAATCCCTTGACAAGGTGGAACGGTTGCGGGCTCCCGTCGATTCGACTCGCATCCAGATAGCTTAATGTGCGGGAATGCTTACAAACGGTATGTCTTGGGCATTTTGACGATTGTCTTCACTTTGAACTATGCGGACCGTGCCTTGCTAGGGCTGCTGCTGCAGCCCATCAAGGCTGATTTGAACCTGTCAGATACGCAGCTGGGTCTTTTGACGGGCATCGCCTTCGCACTATTCTATTCGACCTTGGGTCTGCCCATCGCGCGTTGGGCGGATCGCGGAGATCGCGTCTCGATCACGTCTGTCGCGATCGGATTGTGGGGCGTAACCGTCATGTTGTGCCTTTTTGTTACCAGCTTCGTCCAGCTCGTGGCCGCGCGCATCGCGGCTTCCGTAGGCGAGGCGGGATGCATGCCGCCCACTTACTCATTGCTAGGGGACTACTTTCCGGCGCCGGTCGAACGAACGCGTGCGATGGCCATTTATTGGCTGGCTAACCCACTGTGCGCCGTGCTTGGTTTTGTCGGAGGTGGCTGGTTGAATGATAAATACGGATGGCGAGTAGCGTTCTTTGTTTTGGGCCTACCTGGGCTGCTCGTTGCTTTAATGGTCAAGATGACCGTTGCAGAACCGCGCGTTCAGGCAATCAAAGGACCCCAGAAGCAGCGCGAGCTGTCATCGAGTGTGGTCGATGTGCTCCACATTCTTTGGAATCAGCACTCATCGCGGCATTTGATTTTTGCACTGATTTTGTTCTTCACAATGGCACTGGGTCTCGCCCCATGGTATGCGGCATTTATGATGCGCATGCATGGTATGGGGACAACGGAGTTGGGCTTGTGGCTGGGAGCGATTTTTAGTATCGGCGGACTGATTGGGACACTCTCCGGCGGGTTCGTGGTCGCCCGCTGGTTTACGGGTAACGAGCGCGGTCAGTTGCGCTTAAGTGCGATCGCGATTGCATCAGCCATACCAAGCTTTAGTGCATTTTTGCTGCTTCCTACAAAGCAGCAGGCGCTGACGGCATTGGTACCGTTGATTGTCGCTCTTAATTTCGTTATTGCGCCGACATTTGCGCTGCTACAGCGCTTGGTTGACGAGAAGATACGGGCGACGACATTGGCGGTCGTCATGCTTTTCTCCAACTTGATCGGCATGGGTGCAGGTCCGCAGATCGTGGGGATCACTAGTGACGTACTGCGCCCGCTTTTCGGAGATGATTCGCTGCGTTATGCAATGCTGGGTATGTTATCTGTGGCGCTGGCCGCCACGTACTACTTCTGGCGTGTGGGCGCGACCGTTGAGAGCGATCTATCGACCATCGAGCATACCCAGCTAGCGTAGTTCAGCCGATCGCGGGCTTTTTTTGCCGGCAGGCGCCAATGAACGACATCGTCGCAGTACCCAACGCCGATCTTACGGTCGTCGACGGCAACATGAGCCGCTGGTCACACGCGGACTATCGCCGGCATGGCTGGCACCACTTACACCAAATTGCTCGTTATGGAAGCAGCTTCCGCGCCGCGCGCACGATGTTGTTAGAAAAGCGGATGGATTTGCGAATTGCGCAGCTAGAGGACGTAGGACATTTCACCGCACTACCATCGTTTTCAGCGATGGTCATCATTCGCGGGCAACACATCTTATTTGAGCGCTATGCATGCGACTTCGGCAAGGATCAGCCGCACAGCATACAGTCGATAACGAAAACCATCATTAACCTCATCATCGGTCAGCTCGTCGAGGACGGCGTTTTGGACCTGTCGCGGAGGGTAGAGGACTATATTCCCGAAATTGGTAGCGGTTACGCCAAGGCGACTCTGCAGCAAGTATTGAACATGGACGTCGCGAATGAATACTCTGAGGACTTTTCGGATCCTTGGTGCACATACTATCGCCACGAAGAAGTGATGGGTTGGCGGCTTCCGCAGAACCCGCAGATCGAGATATCCCAGCGCGAGTTCATCACGCAAATCGCGAGCCCCGATACGACAAATCGCTCCGGTCACATACAGTACAAGGATGCCAATACGGATGTGATGGGCTGGGTGGTGGAGCGGGCAAGCGGTCGACCCCTTCGGTCTTTTCTCGCCGACATCGCTGATGCCGCCGGCGTGGAGAAAGCATTACATGTCACGACAGACCGTGAAGGAATACCTTGGCTTGCCGGCGGTGCGTGTTTGACAGCTCGGGACTTGGCGCGCTTAGTCTCACTTTTTGTCCGGCGTGGTCGGGGGATTTCGGGCGAGCGGGTGGGCAGCGCGGTCTTTATCGAACAGACGCCAACAGCCGGGGTGCCCATGCCGGAGCCGTATGAGTGCCTCCGATACAGCAATCATCTAATGGTCACGGGCCATCATGTCGGGCACAGCGGTTGGGGCGGTCAATGCGCGCTTGCGGACCTGGATACGGGTACTATCGGCGTGTACCTCAGCGTGGTGGAGGACCAGCATGCCGCTACGCCTGGCCACATGGTTCCGATCATGCGCATGCTCAAAGCGATTACTTCTACGCAGTCGTGAGTACAGTCCCACGCTGGCCGGACTCCGTAGTCATCTGCGCCTCTCTTGTGCAATTCGAGCATCCGAAATATTCAACCGGTCAATAATGCAGAGTGAGAGTGACGGCGTGCAGCGATCGAAGGCAACGGACGAAGGCCTGATCCAGGTACCCTCCTTCAATTTACCGATTTCAAGCTTTCTCGATCATCAAATGCGTAGTGCCCTTTCGCATTGGAGAACGCGGCTGGAGGAATGGCGTAAGGCGGGTGTACCCTCCGGTGATTCGCCAGAGGCGATCCTAGCGCAGCGCGAATATGCCGAGCGGTCGTTCTATCCACCGTTGCTCACTCGGTACCGCGCGCAGTACGACGTACGCATTCACCTTGAGGAGATCGCGGATGTGCCTACGGCGGTCATCGCGCCAACTCACGGTCTAGCATCTGAAAATCGGGATCGCGTGCTGATCAACCTGCATGGCGGCGGATTCGTAGGAGGCGCTCGATATGGCGGACAGTTGGAGTCCATTCCTATGGCTTCGCTTGCCGGGATAAAGGTCATCAGCATTGACTATCGCCTGGCTCCGGAACATGAATTTCCGGCAGCGACCGAAGACGTCGTCGCTGTCTACCGTGACCTCTTGAATCACTACCCTGCTACCTGTATCGGCATCTACGGCTGCTCTGCGGGTGGGCTGCTGACGGCGCAAGCAGTTGCTTGCTTGCAGAAGGTGGGCCTGCCTCTGCCCGGGGCCATCGGAATGCTTTTTGGCGCGGGCTCTTTCTGGACCGAGGGCGACACTGGCGCATTTCGTCCATTGTTCGCGGGCGCACCACTGGAGGGCTCCCGTGAGCATCCTTACTTCAGAAATACCGACCCGAACGATCCGTTGGCATTTCCGCTGCGCTCCGCGGACGTGCTCGGCAGGTTTCCGCCCTCCCTACTGGTTAGCGCAACCCGCGACCATGCGCTGAGCTCTGTCGTACAGACCCATTCTTCGTTGATAAGGCTAGGCGTGGAAGCCAGACTTCATGTGTGGGAAGGTCTGGGGCATGCGTTCTTTTTTGAACCCGATCTGCCGCAATCGCGTGAAGTCTACGAGATCGCGACGAGGTTTTTTGCGGGTCATCTGGCAAGCAGCACGCGGAAATGAGTCAGTCACCTGCGGCGAGACTCATTCAGGGATCCCTCGTTTGGGAGAATCACTGCTGTATGCCCTTCGATCACACAGAGCGATGGATGCCTGAACTAAAGCGTTACCAGGCGGCCGGATTTGACGTGGTGCATATCAATGTAGGTGATTCTGATATCCCATTGGACCGCATGATGCGTGCGCTTGCGGGCTTCCGAGCCTGGCTGCTCGAGCGCCCAGATCAATATTCGGTTGCTCAAAGCGTGGGAGATGTGGCTGACGCTTACGAGCAGGACAAGCTCGCCGTATGCTTCGACATCGAGGGTGCCCAGGCCCTGGGCACCGACCTTGCGCTCATTAGCAGGTTCTACGATCTCGGCGTTCGATGGATGCTCATGGCCTACAACTGCGGGAATGCGGTTGGGGCCGGATGTCACGATGCAGTGGATGCGGGGCTCACTCGGTTCGGTCGACGCCTCGTGGCGGAAATGGATCGTGTTGGAATGATCAAGGATATTGCGCATACCGGGTACCGAACGGCGAGAGACGTGATCGAGATTTCAACGGTCCCGGTCAATATCTCGCATTCAAATCCGCGCGCGCTGAATGACCATCCACGTTGCGTACCCGACGACCTCATGCGCGCCTGCGCCGACTCCGGCGGCGTTCTGGGAATCTCTGGCTTGGGCCTATTTCTCGGCAACAATGACACCAGCACGAAGAACGTTGTGCGCAGTATTAACTACGCCGTAGAAATTATGGGTATCGATCACGTGGGGCTCGGGCTCGACTATGTTTTTGACCAGCAGCAGCTCGCTGGCGGCTATGATTTAAAGCGTCACATCTGGCCGGACGGCTTTGGCTATGGCAGGAGCAATCGCTTTGTACCGCCTGAGCAACTCGGAGAAATTGTGGAAGTACTGCTGGAGAAAGGTTACCGGAACGAAGACGTGTCCAAGATCCTTGGGGGCAATTTCTTACGAGTGGCGCAACAAGTATGGAAGTGAGAAGCAAACCTGAGATACCGAGGTTCTAAGGTAACGGCGATAAACTCCGGGTCGACTTTTCTTCCGCGGCTGTCTTTGTGCCAGAAGTAAATCAGTCTAGTCGACCAAGGTCGGGCTGGTATGGCCCGACGTCGTTGACGCTAGTGTCAGATGTGACTCGAGGTGATCGGCAAGCTTATGCAAACGGGCAACAGTTCAGAGACCACGCCGTTCCTTAGCAAAAGTCGGGCGCTAGCGCCCTGGATTTTAATGAGCCTGTGGGCGGCCATGTCCTGGCCGACACAGGCGAGAGCAGAGACTCTCGTCCACCATCCAAAAAGCGGATACACCTTCTACGTCGTGCCGCACTCGCACATGGATCTCGAGTGGATGTGGACTTTTGAGCAGGGGCAGGCTTTTGCTATTCGCATTCTGCACCAGGCCCTGCAGATGCTCAAGGACGACCCGCGCTTCACATTCACGCAAGACCAAGTAGCTGCTCTCAGGCCGTTTTGGGAAAGTCTTTCACGTGACGATCAGAATTTTCTGCGCCTAATGGTGCGGGAAGGACGCTTCGAGGTGGCGACGGGAATGTGGATACAGCCGGATGTCAACGAGCCGGACTTCGAGTCTCTCACCCGTCAGTTTTTATTGGCGAAACCATGGCTAGAAGAGACCTTGGGTGCGCAAGTGTTGACGGGCTGGAACATCGACACGTTTGGACAAACCGTGCAGATGCCGCAGCTTTTCAGTCAAGCCGGATTGCACTATGCCTTTTTTTCGCGCGATTTCCCGACTGACGCGCGAGGCTCTGACAAGAATCTATTTTATTGGCGCGCACCAGATGGCAGTCAAGTGCTTGCTCACATCGACCGCTATACATTCGGTGCGGCCCTGACTCCTCAGTACTTGCAGGCCTTTGGTTTGAAGATGTTGAAGGAGCTGATGGATCGCAATCCGCTTGGCAACGATAAGATTATGATTCCCTGGGGCTATGATGAGTACTTACCAACCGAGACATCTCGGCAAATCGACCAGATGCTTCGTCGCGCGGCCTCCAAGCTCAAGATTCCGGTCAAAACGGTGATCATGAGCACCCCGAGTCGATATTTTGCGGATGTCGAAAAGACCGCGATCGGGCTGCCTACCTACACTTATGATTTCAATCCTCCACTCAACTGGCAGGATTTAAGGGGCACCTGGGGACAACGTCCCAGGCAGAAAGTCGCCGAACGAAAATCCGAGGACATGCTCGCGTCCAGTGAAAAGATCGCTTCGGTCATGAACCTATATGGCGTCACGTACCCGGTTCATGCCTTGGCCATGGCATGGCAGGGCATTCTGACCAATCAGCTCCACGACACGATTGCGGGCGCCAACTCGGATGACGTCTACGAAGCGTCTCTGAGTCGCTACGCTGGTGCCATTGAGATTGCACGTGAAGCCCAGGCGGGCGCTCTGTTTCAGCTGTCAAGAAAGATCGATACCTCCCGGAGTGGTGACTTTCCAATTGTGGTATTTAACGCCTTGTCCTTTCCTCGCACGGAGACCGTTCGTTTCAGGCGGACATTTTGGCAGGAAAACAACATGACCCATCGAGAGGTGACAAATTTTCGTATTCTCGATGCGGAGAACCGGTCAGTTCCGTTTCGAGTGCTGAGGAGCTCCCGCTACAAGGCGTTTACGGACGGCGAAACAGGTGTTGTCACAGGTGAAGAAGGACCTCTCACGATGGCGGATGTGGAATTCATCGCCACTGAGATGCCGGCTTTGGGATATCGCGTCTACCGCTTAGAGCCGGTCGAAGGCGATCTTCAGCCGTCGGGTTGGCAGCCGGTCGAAGGTGAGATCACCACTCCCTATTTCAATTTGAGTATTGATGCTGCGACTGGCTCAATTTCCAAACTCATTGATCGGCGGAGCGGGAGCGCCGTGTTGAGGATAAGTCGTTACGCCGGCAATGAGCTCGTGCTGGTCCAGGAGAAAAACCCGGACATGGAGGGCATGATTCATTTTACGGGCAAAGAATTTCGCGGGAGTCAATTTCAGCCTGCATCCAGCATGATGCGGCGTGATGAGTTGGGTACCACGATCAAAATGCAGGGGCCGTTCTTAAGTGGTGAGCGCATTCAGCAGATAAGACTCTACAACAAGCTGCCGCGCATTGATTTTCAAACCGAGCTGAAGGGCTTTCCCGGTCAGGATGGAATTCTCACGGTCGTCTTCCCGATGCATTCTCGCTCAAGTACAAAAGCGTTGTACGAAACGCATAACGCTGTCGTCGAGCGGCCCGACGGCATCTACAACGCGCAGACGTGGGTGGATGTAGCGGACACGAACGGTGGCACGGCAATTCTGAACCAGGGAGCGGCGGGCCACGAAATAGAGGGACGTGATGTGCGGTTGATCTTGTTCCGTTCGGTCACGAATTACCGCGCGTATCAAGCCTCAAAGGCGTCCGAGGAGGGCGATCATGTCTTCGAATACAGTTTGTATCCATACTCAGGTGATTGGAGCGCCAGCGGAGTCGTGGAGCAGGCACATAGCTACAATAGCCCATTGAGAGTCATCTCGACAGACGCTCACGGTGGATCCTGGCCTCTGGAGCGCAGCTTTCTTTCTGTGCCAAGTAACAACTTTGAAGTGACGGCCTTAAAGAAAGCAGAGCGGGGCGAGGACCTGGTTCTGCGCGGTCATGAAACGAGGGGCACGGCAGGTCGCGTCCACGTGCATATCGACCTGCCGGTAAAGCAGGCGTGGTTCGCCGATCTGCTAGAACAAAAGGAGAAGGAGGTGGACTTGCACGAGGGAAGCATCGAGTTTGATTGCCGACCTTTCGAATTCGTGACGATACGGTTGAGAACGAGTCCCTAAGCCCATCCACTCGACCCCTACATCCCGCTGCACGATATGAATGAGGACTCCGGTGCAGACCGGTATCAACGAGCCAGACCCTCCAAGCACGAACGTTATCTCAGCACGCCTGCACGCATCGGCTAGTCTTCGTCACGCCGTCCCCGGCATCCCTCAAAGAAGCGCTCACAATTTTTCTCACCGGCGCCTGGCGGTCTACTCGGCCGACGGTTCTTTCCCGGACGGCTACATCCGAGTGACGAAGAACTTCCAGATGCACTGGTGCGCTGGCGTACACCGAACCCTATATAGACAGTCCACCTCCCCCAAAACCTCAGCCGATCTTTTCCCCTATGCAACGCCTTCCTCACGCGCACGGTTGCACGGTTCTCAATCTAGCGGTCAATGCGAGTGAACGGGCCGAAATGCCCACGCACATGAAGCCGTCGACAGGCTTACTCTGATCGATTTGTCACCGACTCCAGATGAGGTTTTCGCCGCCGAAGAATGTCTTAAGAGGAGACTGGCTGGCCGCAGGTCCCTACGGTGGCAACGAGGTGGTATTGCAGGAGGAGACAAATCCGCAAATGGAAGGCATGATTCACCTCTCAGGAAATGAGGTGCGGGCGGGTCGATTGCGGCCCACCTCGATCACTCAACTTTCTGATGAGCTCGGGATCACGGTGCGAATCCAGGGGCCCTTCATGGGCGGTGAACGCATCCAGGAGATTAGGCTCTATAATCAGATCCGACGGATTGATTTCCGTTCGGAGCTCAAAGGGTTCCCGGGTCACGACGGGATGATGACAGTAGTATTCCCGTTGCCTCGCCGCGGCAACCCACAAACGGCTCATGAGACGCACAACGCAGTAACCCTTCGTCCCGATGGCATCTACGCGGCCCATACTTGGGTCGACGTCGGGGACTCGAAGAGCGGCACGGCGCTGATCAACCGAGGTACGGGAGGCTACGAAATCGAGGGGGCAACGGCACGGCTGATCTGGCTGCGTTCCATCACTCAACATGGGTTGTATCAAGCGCCTGAGGCTTCTGAAGCCGGAAACCCTGTTATCGAATACGCTTTGTACCCCCACTCTGGCCATTGGAGCGAGAGCGCCGTCGTGGAAGCCGCGCATAGCTTCAATAGTCCCCTGAGAGCCCTCGCAACGGACGCTCACGAGGGGACTTTGCCCGAGGAGCACAGCTTTCTCTCCATCGACCTCGGCGGTTTCGAGGTGACGGCCTTGAAAAAGGCGGATCAGGGGGAAGAGTTCATTCTTCGCGGGCACGAGATGCGCGGCACAGCAAGTCGAGTCGGCGTTCAGATCCGATTACCCGTAGAGCGGGCGTTTTGGGCCGATCTTCTGGAGCGGTCCGAAAAGGAATTAGAGGTCCAGGACGGGCGTATCGAATTTGATTGTCAGCCCTTCCAGTTCGTCACTTTGCGCTTGCAGATGAAGAGTCGAAGCGCAGCCGGTGCCTTTCACCATTGAACGCTGCGGGGAACGAGCGGTCCTTGTTTTGCTGAATAGCGCCTCTAGCCCCGCGCGGTTGACGCGGCCAAACGGTTAGAAGAAACGGTGTGCCCAGCGCTAAGCCGGCCTGTGTGTCTTCTAACCTTGAGAAGACCGATAAAACGAGCAAAGGAAGCACGGTGAATCGACATCGAACGGCTGCAGTTCTAGTCCTTGCGTTTGGGTTCCTTGTCACGGGAAGATCATTTGCCTGCGATACTGACAACGCCGAAGTTATCTGCGGCCTTACGAACGCCGAAGATCTGTTTCGGCTGCCCGGAACGCCTTGGGTGATCGCCAGCCATATCAATTTCGATTTCAGCTCGGATCCGCCGCGACCCGCCGGCCTCGGCCCGGTGGAAATAGTGAGGATCGAAACCCACCACGTTCAGCGGCTCTATCCTCGCCCCGACAGCGCCGTCGACTGGGACCGCAAAATGTACCCCGACTGCTCAGCGCCACCCGAGAACATCGGGCTCGCGGGATTGAATGCGCGTCCGCTCGGGAAAAACAAGTTCCGCCTCTACCTCACGAACCACGGGGGACGTGAGTCGGTGGAGATTGTCGATCTTGCGATTCAAGGCGAGAAGTTGCGCACGACGTGGCGTGGGTGCGTTCGCTCGCCCCAATACGTCTGGCCCAACAGTGTTGCGCCCCTGCCGGGCGACGGGTTTGTCCTTTCGGGTAATGAAGCGGCGATCTGGAGACCCGGACAGGGATGGACCAAAGTTGCAGGGTATGTGGCCGAATACAGCAATGGCGTCGAGGTATCCCGTGACGGCAAGTGGATCTTCATAGCGAACGCCGGCCAAGTGCTCCGCGTTCCCGTCGCCGGTGGAACCGTAGAATCAGTGCGTGCTACTGCCGACAATTTGCGCTGGGGCGAGGATGGTTACCTGTATGTGGTCGCGGAACCTCAGACAAGAACCCGCAGCCCTTTGCCGTGACACAGGTCGATACGAACTCGCTCACCGCCAAGGAGGTCTTTCGCACCACGGCTGAGGGGCTGAAGGATTTCGGATCGGCGTCGACTGCGCTGCAGCTGAATGGGCAGTTCTGGATAGGCGCTGTCCAGGGCGATCGTGTCGCGATCGTTCCACCGAAGCATTGACTTGTTAAGTAGCTTTTTCACACGAAGCGTGCGGAGAAGCCCTGGAGCTCAGGAATGGTTGAGATCTTCAGGGCCGTGAAATCCGCTCACGGTTTGTAGCTTTCGGACCTTGAATTGGAACCCGACTGACCGTTCGCTATCGTGCGCGGCGTCGCGCTGGTGAAGGCCGATTATTCTCTGGAGCACAAATGCCCGGTTAGTAGCATGGTCAGTGGATGACGCTAACGACATTGATGACGGTGCTCGAGGCCGATCTCGTAGGAAAGAGTGAGTCAAGGCGACGCATCCATCCCAGCGCGGCACTGTAAGAACGTAAGAACAAGAACGGAGCTGAAGAACAATGGCTGATCGAGTTCGAGGGAAGGGGTGGGAGGTTGCACCCCGATGCCGCTGGGATAGACATCGGTGGAGCGAGCCGCTTTGTGGCGGTGCGTCCGGATCTGCATGAACAGCCCGCGAGAGAGTTTGCAAGCTTCACGCAGGATCTGGAAGCGCTGGCGGCCAAAAGGTGCGGACGGTAGCACTGTGGTTGTCCCGACCCGGAAACTCAGCCCGGCATGGCGTGAAACGTTGGCCCGACATGCCGTGAAATCCTGGCCCGGCATGGCACGAAATCTTGGCCCGACATCACGTGAAAGGTTGGCCCGGCATGAGGCGAACTACGCACGCTTCGGCGGGTGAGCAAACTGCGCAGGTAATAGCTGAGCTGGCCGGGCAGGAAAGCTGCTCGCGATCTGCTATCGCGTTGGCGTGGCTCGTGCATCATCCGGCGGATATTGCGCCAGTCCTCGGGACGAACCCCGAGCACCTGATCGAGAACTGCGATGCAACTCGCGTGACGTTGATGCGAGAAGAGTGGTACCGCCTGTTCTGGGCGGCAGCCAGTCTCTAGCGCAATAACCAAAACAAAAAACTACCTCAATCCTTTGGGTACATCATGGCGCTGCCCATTGACCGCCGAGAGTTCCTGATTGCGAGCGGCGCGACCGCCGGTCTCTCTGCGCTTGGAACGGGAACCGCGCAAGCGACCGTAGCTCGTGTGCAGGTCCTCGGTCTTACCGTGGACTATATCGACCGACCGTTGGGACTTGAGAGCAGCACGCCGCGACTCGCTTGGCGTCTGCAATCCGACGCACGAGGAGTCAAGCAGAGCGCCTACCGCATCCGGGTTGCGAATAGCGAGAGTCGGCTGCGCGTCGAAGGCCAGGCAGATCTGTGGGATAGCGGGAAAGTCCACTCTCGGCAATGCGTGGGCATTCCCTACCAGGGCCGGCCGCTCACCTCGCGCGAGCGTTGCTACTGGTGCGTCCAAGTGTGGGATGAACGCGGTGAGGCGTCTGCGTGGAGCACGCCATCGTGGTGGGAGATGGGACTACTCGAATCCAGTGACTGGACCGGCGAGTGGCTCGCGGTTGAGGACGATGTAGCCCGAGCCGATCGCGAGTACGGCTTGCGCTGGATCTGGGGCGCACCCTCGACAAACAAAGGCGTGCAGCGATTTCGGTTCAAATTTGACCTAGCAGAGCCCGCTCAGTCGGGTGAACTGTTGGTGACACTGAACGACTGGAACGTGCTCGCGCAGCTCTCCCGGATTTGGGTAGATGGTGCGCCAGTCGCTGGTGCGGGTCATTGGATTGACGAAGTCGGCCCAGAGACGGGGTGGCTCTCACGAGAGCATCTCAGGCTTCCGGCATTGGATGCGGGGCATCACTTGATTGCCGTTGAAGTCACCACTGCAGAAGTCTCTCCGGGGATGGTCGAATGCGGCTATGCGCATGCCTTGACACTTTTTTTGCGGGCTCAACTGGCCAGCGGCGAAATCCTGCGGTTGAGTGGTGGCCCGCATTGCAAGACTCAAGTGGCGAGGGAAGACGACCGCCTTTGGTACACGCTCGATTTTGATGATTCAGGATGGGAGGCGGCGCGTGCCGTGGTCCTCGAGGGATATCAGCCCTGGCCGGCGCAACCAGCAATGCATCTGCGGCGGGCCTTTTCGCTCGATCAGCCGGTGGTTATCGCGCGGCTCTATGCCACCGCGCTTGGAGCCTATGAGGCACGTCTCAATGGGCAGCGCGTGGGTGATGCGCTCCTGACGCCTGAAATCTCGCAGTACGCCAAGCGGGCTCTCTATCAAGTGTCCGATGTCACCTCGCTGGTTAGGCCGGGCGACAATGCACTGGGACTGGTCGTGGGCGATGGCTGGTATGCGAGCTTTGACGGCCGTTTCGCCTGGGCCCCTCCGCCGCGTCGAGTGCTCGCGCAATTAGAGCTCACCCTCGCCGATGGGTCGCGCCAGGTCGTAGCTACGGGACCCGGCTGGCGAATGGCAGAGAGTCCAATTCGGCAGTCAGAGATTCGCGCCGGGGAAATCTACGATGCTCGTGTCGAGCATGCCGGATGGGACACGGCGCCATTCGAGGATACCCATTGGCTGGAGGCGCGGCTCGCAGAGCGCCCCACTTGTGATCTCATTGCCCAAGTGAGTGCTTCCATCCGGGCGAAACAGACTCTCGGAGTCCGGGCGATTACGGAAGTGGAGCGGGGAATCTATCTCTTCGACTTTGGGCAACACTTTGCCGGGTGGTGTCGCCTGAAAGTGAAGGGATCGGCCGGTACGCGCATTGAGCTGAAGTTTGCGGAGTTGCTGACGTCTTCGGGACGCGCGGACGCGGGCTATACCCGGGGCAGCATGGGAGAGCCAAAACGCGACGTCTATTTCCTGCGCGGCGATGATGTGGGGGAAGCCTTCGAACCTCACTTCACCTACCGCGGTTTTCGGTACGTAGAGGTGACAGGATTACCGTCAGCGCCCACGCTACATACATTGGAAGGCATCGTCGTCCACAGCGACCTTGCGATCACCGGGCAACTGAAAGTCGACTCGCCGCTCATTGAGCGAATTTGGCAGGCGACGCTTTGGACGCAGCGCTCGAACTTTGTCGGCATCCCTACCGACTGCCCCAGTCGCGAGCAGCGCGGCTGGTTGGGAGATCCCGCCATCTTCTGGGATGCCGCCGCGTTCAATATGGATGTCGCGGCATTTACGGCGCGCCACATGGACAATGTTGCCGATGAGCAAGCTGCTGAGGGGCGCTTTCCTACAGTAGCGCCTGAGCCCCATCACAACAACTCACTGTTCTTCGGCGGCGAGAATACACCCGCGTGGGCGGATGCCGGCGTCATCCTGCCTTGGACCATCTGGCGCCGCTACGGCGATACCGCGCTCATCGAGCGGCATTGGCACGCGATGAATCGGTATTTGGATTCCATCCTGGTGCACAATCCAAACCATCTCTGGCGCAATCGACGTTCAGACGTTGGCGACCATCTGGAACTCAGCCACATCAGCCCTCCAGGGACAGTCCCCGGGACACCGAACGAGCTGTTGGCCACTGCCTACTGGGCGCACTCCGCGGACCTTCTGGCGCAGATGGCACATGCTACCGGGCGCAAATGCGAGACGCGTCGCTTGCAAACGCTGTTCGAGCGTATTCGACAAGCCTTCAATGTCGCGTTCGTCAAAATTGACGGCACGGTAGGCTCAGGAAGTCAAACGGGCTACGTGCTTGCACTGCAATTTCGGCTATTGCCGAAGTCGTTGCGGCGCGCGGCAGCACAGCGGCTGGCCGCTGACATCCGTGCGCGTGGAGTTTCGCTCACAACCGGAATTGTTGGTACGCAATTCCTTTTGGACGTGCTCGCGGCGGCCGGGTACACCGACTTGGCTTACGGGTTGCTCCTGAGGACAGAGTATCCCTCATGGGGATACATGCTTGCACAAGGCGCCACCACGATCTGGGAGTCCTGGAGCGGGAAGGTCAGCTACAAGAAAGATGCGATCGAATGGTCACACAACCATTTCGCACTCGGCGCGGTCACAGGATTCTTGTTCCGGCGTGTAGCGGGCATCGAGGCCGCCACGCCCGGATTTGCAACGATCACGATACGTCCTGCGCTCGATGTGCGTGTGAAGCACGGTGGCGCTGATTACGATTCTGTAAGGGGGCGGATTTCGACGCGGTGGGAACAACGTGCCGATGGTAGCTTCTCGCTGGATGTCAGTATTCCGGCGAACACGTCCGCGAGCGTGCATTTGCCTGCACATCCGGGCGCGCGCGTTCGGGAGGGTCGGCGCGACATTGCAAATCGGAAGGACTTGTTGATCATCCACCGCTCCGATCAGGAGGTTGTGCTCGAGATGGGTTCTGGTTCGTATGAGTTTCTCGTGAGTGGGAATTAGTTAGAAGCGCCACCCAAGACTCTATTGAGCGGATCGGCACGTCAAATGCGCATCGATCAGGGCGGGAGCAACATCTTCTGGGCGGTGTACCACTGCGATTCAAAGTGACGGATCCTTTGGCAGAAGCAGACATGCGATCGGAAACGGAATTCATTCCTTATTTTCAGATCACCGATGAATCTTTTAGTTGCTTTCCAGTAGTGGACCCGATGGCTCGCTTCTTCTGAATTGGGCACGGCCACACTCATCATCGGTCAGCAAGGACACAACGAATGAGCAGCTCTCGAATTGCCCGGCTCTTGGTATTGTTGAGTGCGCCTGCGATGCTCGGAGTAACGCCGGAAGCCCTGCCCGATAGCCCGCCGACGTCGCGCATGCTCTTTGCCGTTCGCACAGCCATGCGCGATGGCGTGAACCTCGTGTCCGACATCTGGCTACCCAAGGAGCCGGGCCGCTATCCCGCGCTTCTGGTTCGCTTACCTTACGGCCGCTCTAACCGCGATTCGACCCAGCCGGGCAGCCCGAGTGATTTTGCGGCATACGGCAAATTCTTCGTGGAGCACGGTTATGTCCTCGTCGTCCAGGATACCCGCGGGCGAGGGGACTCTGAGGGGCAGTCGAGCTTCTTCTTCTCCGACGGGCGCGATGGTTACGACACCATCGAATGGATAGCCAAACAACCTTGGTCCAATGGCAAGGTGGGCATGTGGGGCGGGTCTTACCTTGCGACGGTACAATGGCTCGCCGCACGCGAGCATCCGCCACACCTCCTCTGTATCGCCCCTGCCGCGGCCGCGGGTCGTTATTTCGATGAGATTCCTTATCAGGGCGGCGCGTTCGCTCTGTCCTTCGCTATCGGCTTTCACCACTTTACGTCGGGTCACGGTAATCAGGTGAATACCGATGGCCTAGACATGAACGAGATTTTCAGGCATCGCCCACTCCTCACGGTGGATGATGCCTTTGGTCAGCGCATGCCGGAATACCGGGAATTTCTCGAACACGACACGCTCGATGAGTACTGGAAGCGGATTCAGTTCACAGCGGCGGATTTCAAGACGATTGACATTCCTTCACTCACCATGACCGGCTGGTTCGATGACGATCAGCCCGGCGCGCTTTTTTACTGGCGCGGCATGAGGGCGCATTCGCCGGCGAAGGATGAGCAGTATCTCATCGCCGGCCCCTGGACCCACGCGCAGGTTTTCGTCGGAGGAGACCGACGGCTCGGCGCTTTCGAATTCTCACCCGATGCCACCTATGACCCGAAGGCCCTTGAGCTCGCCTTTTTCGACTACTGTCTAAAGGGCACTGCTCCGAAGTTCGACTTTCCGCGTGCACGCATCTACGTCACCGGCTCCAACCGATGGCGGATCGAGGACGAGTATCCTCCCAGGAGGGCACAGGTGCGCGCGCTTTACTTCCACAGCGGCGGCAAGGCCAATACGCTCGGAGGAGATGGGCGTTTGAGCTGGCAGGCACCCAAACGGGAGCCGACCGATAGTTACCGATATGTGCCTGATGATCCGGTCATGCCGGCCGATAACGAGGAGCCCGGCACGGACCAGCGCTATATCGAGCGTCGGGACGACGTGCTAGTCTACACGAGTGATCCCTTGAAAGGGTCGGTCGAAGTCGTGGGGGATGTCTTCGTGCATCTCTATGCCGCCACGGATGCGCGTGATACCGATTTCACTGCGCGGCTGCTCGACGTGGAGCCCCAAGGCCGGGCTCTGCAGTTGGGTCCAGTTCCTGTGGGGATCATTCGCGCCCGCTATCGGAACAGTCGCGAGCACACCGAGCTTCTGACGCCTGGGAAGAGGGAGCACTACCGGATCGAGCTCTTCGATATCGCGCACGCATTCCTTGCGGGCCACCGCATCCGTGTAGAGATCTCGAGCAGCTATGCACCGATGTTCCACCCGAATCCAAATACAGGAAATGCGATCGCGACCGATACCGACTCAAAACCCGCGAATCAGACGATCTTTCACGAGGCCTCCGCGAGTTCCTACGTCGCCCTCCCCACGCTACCGGAATAAATGCACCGGTAGGCCCCCGCCAATCCATGAGAGTTGCCTGGCGACACCCTTCTATCGAGCCGAAGTCATGATCACGGCGTTCTATGACGCTGCTCTTGCAAACTGGTGCGGATTTGCATCATGACCTTATGACGCCGGCAACGGACTCGATATCAATGCAACGCAAGCACTAACTATGCAACTCAGGTCAATCATGCCCGCTCCCCGGGAAGACACCACGGAGAAAACTCTTGAGAAGAATAGCTTCCTCAATCGCATTGGCTATGACCCTTGCCATTGAATTATGCCGCCACGCGGCGTGGGCGCAAACGGGACATGCTGTCGTAAAATTCAACCCGCTGCGCGATGCTTACTACGGCGACTTGCACCTGCATACGAGCTATTCATTCGATGCGTACTTCATGGGAACCATCAGCATTGGTCCAGACGAGGCGTATCGTTTTGCGCGCGGGGACGTGGTTGATTATCTGGGCCAGCCGGTGCGACGTCGTGAACCCTTGGACTTCCTAGCAGTGACCGATCATGGGCAGAGTCTTGGCGTCGCGAACGAGCTCGAGAATCCAGGGAGTGAGGTGTCTCGGAGCGAGAGCGGCAAGAAGTTACGCGCCTTGCTCAAGTCGATAACGGATTCCAATGGCCGCAGGGATGTTACTGAGGGCTCGGAGGAACGTGGAGTGCGAGATCGTTTCATCGCTTTTGAGAGGGATCTCTTTTCAGGTAGAAAAAACCCAGTATCAGAGAGTATGAAGCCTGCGTCGAGAACAGCATGGAACCGCGAGATGGAATTCGCGAATAGCAATTACGAGCCTGGCAGATTTACCACGTTCATTGCTTATGAATGGACAGCAGCGCCGTATGGGGGGAATCTCCATCGAAACGTCATCTTCAAGGGTAATTCAGCGCCTTATCCGTATACATCTCTGGACTCGACAGAGCCTGAGGATTTATGGAAATGGCTAGATACCATTCGTAAGCAGGGGTTCGAGGCGCTAGCAATTCCTCACAACGGAAACGCCAGCAACGGGTTGATGTATGACTGGATCGGTGGGGCCGAGTACATGGATCGTGCTTATGCCGAAGAAAGGCAAGCGAATGAGCCTCTGAGCGAGATCTCACAGAACAAGGGGACCTCAGAGACGCATCCTCTGCTCTCGCCGTCCGATGAGTTTGCGAACTACGAAATCTTTGACTTCATAGAGGAGGACCGTCGCCAGGTCGGCCGGGTACAAGGCTCTTACTTGCGTGATGCAATGGGCGCCGGCCTGGTATTTCAGAGACAACTGGGCGGAAATCCGTTCAAGTATGGATTCGTCGGTGGGTCGGATCTTCACAGCGGACTGTCGGTGAGCGCTCAGGCGGACTACGGTGGCTTTTTGTGGTCCATCAATATGGGCGGTGGCAAACGGACACGAGAGCAGGTTGCAGGCGATTTGATGGCGTTAGACGGCGATGGCAGCGGCTTTTTGTTGAAATCGACGGCCGGAAATCTCACAGGTGTGTGGGCTGAGAGCAATACTCGCGAATCAATTTACGATGCCCTCCGCCGGAGGGAAACGTTTGCCACCAGTGGTACGAAGTTGAAGTTCCGCTTCTTTGGAGGCTGGCACTTTGATGAGCACTTGTTGAAGGAAAAGGACTGGATTGCGACTGCTTACGCCACTGGGGTGCCGATGGGCAGCGATCTACCCGCGATGCCTACTCGTGGTGGTGCTCCGACCTTCGCAATCTGGGCAGTGAAAGACTCCAACGGGGCCAATCTCGATCGCGTGCAGGTGATCAAGGTCTGGGAAGAAAACGGCCAGCACAAGGAAAGGGTGTTCGATGCCGCCTGGGCTGGAAATCGCAAGCCTGATCCGAAGACAGGCAGGGTTCCTCCCGTCGGCGGCACGGTAGATCTGAAGACGGGCAGGTATACAAACACGATCGGCGTCGCCGAACTGAAGACTGTATGGACGGATCCGCACTTCGATTCAACGCGGTTTGCGGCCTACTACGTGCGTGTGTTGGAGATTCCAACGCCGCGTTGGTCAACCTTGTTGGCGGTCGACAACGATGTTCCTTTACCAAGGAATGTGCCCGCGACGGAACAGCAACGGGGCTGGTCATCGCCAATATGGTTTTCACCTTCTACGCTGCGTGCCGAAGCGCGCGCGAAACGCGAAATAGAAGGCATGTGCCATGGCCGCCATGTGACCGTTGGCCCGGCAGTTCGCCGCTGAGGGTTTGTCGTGGTGGCTGGGCAGGAAGCATTCTCGATTTCCGCAACGAGAGGAGGCGGCGGCCGCCATCAATGGCCTGCGGCTGTATTGCGCGACCCATTCGTGCATTTTGCGCTGCTGGGTCTCCTGATCTGGGTCGGCAACGCTTATTGGAGTGCCCATCGCGACCGTTATCTCATTCGCATCACGGCGTCCGACCGTCAGCGTGTCGCAACGAGCTATTATCGACAATTTGGTGTACTGCCGACCTCCGAGCAACTCGAACAGCTCATGGACCACTATATCCGGGAGGAAATCTACTTGCGCGAAGGCAAGGCACTCAACCTCGACGTGGGTGACGAAATCATCCGCCGCCGCATCGTACAGAAATACGAGTTCCTGCAGAGTGATCTGGCAGTCAACAATATACCCACTCCCACACAGCTCCAGCAGTGGTTCAAGCAAAACTCCTCGCGATATCTGGTACCCGAGCGCGTCGCCTTCAGCCATATCTTCGTCTCGGTCGACCACGATGGCGAGTCGGCAGCGAGAGCACGCGCTATCAAGATACTTGCAGACTTACGTGCGCATCCCGCTTCTCGCGCTTCAGATCACGGCGATCCTTTTCCCGGTCCTTCCGATGTCCCTGCCCTCAGATCGGAGGAGGTGTCGAGACTCTTCGGTCAATCCGAGCTGACGCAAGAGATTTTCAACCTTCTCGAGAAGCAATGGTCCGGACCCTACCGCTCAGGGTTCGGCTGGCATCTTGTGTATGTAACTGGAAAGGTGCCGGCTTTCTTGCCGTCTTACGATGCGGTCCACGATCGTGCGCTCGCGGACTATCAGGAGGCAAAGCGGCGCGAGAGTAATGGCCTAGCCTTCCGAAAGCTGCGCGCGAAATATACGGTGCGTGACGATGATGTAGTTCGTCGACCCGTCGTCCTCCCGATTTCGGCAGGTGCGCCCGAACCGCCTAGGGAGTAGCCGTACGACCGCCCGCCCCGCCGTGCTTGCCTTTTGCTGGGTTGCTCTCGTGAGCACGTTTGCGGCTGCGCACGAAGTGCGGCCGGCCCTTTTTGAGATAATCGAGCGCTACGACCACCACTACGACATACTCTGGAAACAGCCCACAATGGGCATGCTGTCGGTACACCTTGAGCCGCGGATCAGCGGCGGGCTTCTGGATCGGGCAGCGACTGAGATCGATCGCTCCTCCAGCTTTCAGATCCGTCGGTGGAGCAACCTCGATGCGGGAAAGCATGGTCTCGAAGGCTGCACGCTGACAATCGATGGGCTCCCTCAAACACTTACGGATGTGCTGGTGTCGGTCACGCTAATAGATGGGACTTCCAGTCAGCACATTCTCCGCCCGCAGGCGCCGAGCATGACCCTGCATCTGACGGGAACCGGCCTCGCCGTATCGGCGTATTTAAAGCTAGGCATCGAGCACATTCTGACTGGAATTGATCATCTGATGTTCGTGCTCGGTCTGATTCTGCTGGTGCGCTCGCGTTCAATGCTAGTGAAGACCATTACGGCGTTCACGTTGGCGCATTCGATCACGCTGGCGGGCACCGCTTTGCATCTCATCACCGTCAACCCAGCGCTGATCGAAGCGCTCGTGGCACTCAGTATCCTGTTTGTCGCGGTCGAAGTAGTGCACTCCTACCGAGGCCAGAACGGACTCACGGTACGCTTCCCCTGGCTCATCGCGTTTACGTTCGGTCTGTTACATGGCTGCGCATTTGCCGGGGCCCTCGTCCAGATCGGCTTGCCGGCGAATGCCATTCCGCTTTCGCTTCTGTTGTTTAACATTGGCGTGGAGATCGGGCAACTTCTATTCATCGCACTTGTGCTCGCAATCGGTTGGGCCTGGATGCGGCTCCGTAACCCTATTTCCAGCTGGCCGCGATGGATACCGCCTTACGCCATCGGCTCGTTCGCGGCAATGTGGTTGCTCGAACGGGTTAGTGCGGCGTTCAGTTGAGCTAGGCCAGTTTTCCACCACCACTTGGCAAAGGGTGCGGAGGCCGCGCCATCTGTCGGCTGCTGATCAGATCAAAAGTGATGACACTTTGCCATACAAACTAAATCGCCGAGAATTCCTAGCCGCAAGCGGCGCGGTCACGATGATTCCAAAGTCGTTGCGCGCAGCCACCGACCGTGTGCGAGTGGTCGGGTTAAAAGTCGACTTCCTGGATCGTCCCCTGGGCGTGGAAAACACACGTCCTCAACTCTCATGGCGCCTCGAGTCCGATGCTCGCCAGGTGCGCCAGTCGGCGTATCGCATTTGGGTGGCGAGCAGCGAGGCGCTCCTGGCGACAGGGCAGGCAGATCTCTGGGACAGTGGCCGAGTCACCTCACGGTGCTCATTCGGGATTCGTTATGCAGGAAAGACGCTCGGTTCGCGTCAGCCCTGCTGGTGGCGAGTGCAGATCTGGGACGAGCGGAAGGCGGCCTCGAGCCTCAGCGCCCCATCGACCTGGGAAATGGGGCTGCTGAAACCTGCGGACTGGTCGGCGCGGTGGCTCGCAGTCGAGACTCAAACGATGCGAGCCGATCGGGAAGCGGGATTCGAATGGATCTGGAGCGGGAACGCCGGCGATACGAGGCCCCGCCAGTTTCGCCGCACCTTCTCGTTAGATCAGCCTTCATCGGGCGGTGAATTCTTCGTGGTCGTCAAAGGCACGCTCAGAGGGGTCTGGCTGAACGGTCATCGTCTCGAGGCGGCTGACCGTTCCGATGAGTCCGGTCAATGGATCCGGCTATCGGCCTTGCCCGCTGGAGAGCATGTTCTGGCGGTCGAAGTTGAAAGTGCGCAACGATTTCTCGACTCGAGTTTTCCGGTGGACGCCCCCGCGCTGGCTTTTTTTGCGCGCCTTGACTTTGGTAAGGCGAACGCCGTTCGCCTCCAAAGCAACTCCACGTGGCGAACGACTGTGGTCGAGACCGAGAGCGGATGGCAGACCAAGGAGTTCAGGGATGACTCATGGGAGGAGCCACGACCGACGTCGCTCCAAAGCGGGCAACCCTGGCCCGCGCTTCCTGCACTGCACTTGCGGCGTACTTTTGAGGTCGATAAACCCCTGAAGCAGGCGCGCTTGTACGTTACTGCACTAGGAGCCTACGAAGCCCGTATCAATGGCGCGCGGGTGGGTGATGCCTTGCTCACACCTGAGCCCTCCCAATATGCCCGGCGAGTGTTGTACCGCACGTACGATGTGACTTCGATGTTATCTCGGGGAGCCAACGCTGTTGGGATTACCGTGGGCGATGGCTGGTATGCCAGCTTCGATGGCCGCTTCGGCTGGGCACCACCGCCGCGTCGGGTACTCGCACAACTGGAGCTGACTTTTGCGGACGGGACACGTGAACTTATTGGGACGGGGCCTGGCTGGCGGACTGCGGAGAGTCCCATTCGCACCTCCGAGATCGGGCCGGGCGAAGTCTACGATGCGCGGCTGGAACAGCCGGGTTGGGATCGCCCTTCGTTCGATGATTCGAACTGGGAACCTGCGGGGCTCGCTTCCATTCCCACCTGCCGAGTGACTTCGCAGGTGACCCCGCCGATCCGCGTCACTGAGAGGCTCAAACCGCAGGCGATCTCGCAGCCCCGGCCGGGGGTCTATGTATTCGACTTCGGGCAGTGCTTTGCCGGGTGGTGCCGACTTCAGGTCAAAGGCGACGCCGGAACAGGTGTCGAGCTTCGATTCGCGGAGCTGCTGATGGACTCCGGTGAGGTCGATCCCAAGTTCAATCTCGGATTGGGCGATCCCAAGCGAGATGTCTACATTCTAAAAGGCAACCCGGCGGGCGAGACGTTCGAGCCACACTTTACCTATCGCGGATTTCGGTACGTGCAAATTACGGGTCTGCCCGCACCACCCACGCGGGATTCGCTGGAGGGTCTGGTGGTGCACAGCGATCTTCGAATCACCGGCAATCTGCGCATCGACTCGCCGCTGATCCAGCAACTCTGGCGCAACACCCTCTGGACGCAGCGCTCGAACTTTGTAGGGATTCCGACCGATTGTCCCAGCCGCGAGCGAAGTGGCTACATGGGCGATGCCGGCATCTTCTGGGATGCCGCGGCTTTCAACATGGATGTGTGTGCCTTCACGGCTCGACAAATGGACAACGTGCGGGACGATCAAAGCACTGACGGAGTCTTGCCAGAAGAAACGCCTCAGGCGGATTCGATTCGCACCAAGGTCTTGAACGACGGCGCATCGCCTGCGTGGGCCCTCGGGGGTGTGATCCTTCCCTGGACCGCCTGGCGTCACTATGGCGATCTCAGCATCATCGAGAGGAATTGGGATGCCATGGATCGGTATCTCGATTTTATTCTCGCGCACAACCCCGACTATCTCTGGAAGTACAAACGCGGCCCCAACTGGGGCGACTGGTTGGCGGCGGGGGAGAAAAATGGATACTACGACCCCGCTGCGGTGCCGAACACGCCGAAGGAGCTCATCGCCACCGCCTACTGGGCTTACTCAACGCAGCTGATGTCTCAAATGGCGGACGCCATCGGACGCGAGAGGGATGCTGTGCGTTTGCGGTCCCTGTTCGAGCAGATCCGCACGGCTTTCAATCAAACGTATGTCGCAGCTGATGGAACCGTGGGCAACGGCAGTCAGGGCAGCCATATTCTCGCACTCAAGTTTGGGCTCCTTCCACCGTCTTCAAGAAAACCAGCCGCGGAACGCTTGGTCGCGGACCTTCGTTCCCGAGGCGGAGCACTCACCACCGGGATCGTCACCACGCAATTTGTACTGGACGTGCTCGCCGAGGCCGGTTTTGACGCACTGATCTACGATCTGCTCCTGCGAGAGGAGAATCCTTCCTGGGGCTACATGATCCGTCACGGAGCCACGACGGTCTGGGAAGAGTGGAGTGGCTCGATGGATCTTCGCGGTAAACCGGTCAAGATGTCCCAGAATCACTATGCCTTTGGTGCCGTCTGCGGATTTCTGTTTCGCCGGGTGGCAGGTATTGACACCTTGAGCCCTGGGTTTGAAAGCATCGTCGTTCGCCCGGTGCTGGATCCCCGCGTGCCCAAAGGTGGCGGCGACTACGATTCGATCATGGGCCGTATTTCAACGGATTGGACACAGCACCTCGATGGACGATTCATGCTCGATGTGACGCTGCCGGCCAATACGACGGCACGCGTTCATCTGCCTGTCCGCTTGAGCAGCCGGATCGAGGAGGGTGGGCGAGATCTATCACGAAGACCGGAGATCCGCCTGATGACGCGCACATCGCATGAGGCGATCCTGGAGGTGGGATCCGGAACCTACAAATTTGCCGTCGCCGCACCTCCGGTGACCTGATGTACAACCTGATACTCGTGCGACTGCCGCGGCGTCGGCTCCATCCGCAGGGCGGTTTGCAATCCCTTATCTGGGCATACTATTCTGATGCCCCAAGCAGAAGAGATCTACTTAGACCCGGCACCCTGTCCCGCTAGTGCCCTCGATTAATGCAGAGCCTCACCACGCTGTAGCACGCCCCTTAGGATTGACTGTGCTCTTTCTCGATGCAGAAAAAATACGCGCATTGGCCCCGATGCCTGATCTCATCGAGAGCTTGCGAAAGGCCTTTCGCACGGAGTACGTCGTCCCGCCGCGCCAGGTGACGGCGCTGTCGCCTGAGACCGCGCGCCTATTTGTCTCTATGCCGGCGTTCGATCATGAGGGCGCCGGCATGGTCAAACTGGCGACCCTATTCCCGGAGAACCAGGACCGAGGGCTGCCCAATATCCAAGCGGCTATCGTGGTGTTTTCAACGACGGGAACTCCAGTGGCCTTGTTGGACGGGACGGTTGTGACGCACCTGAGAACAGGTGCGGCCTCTGCGTTGGCTTCGAGCTACCTCTCACGTCCCGACAGCTCAGCTCTTGGCATTGTCGGCACGGGCGCGCTGGCGCCGACCATGGCTCAAGCGCATTGCGCTGCGCGACCGATCAGGCGCATCTCGGTTTGGGGGCGGCGATCCGACCGCGCGAGCACCACGGTCGCGGCGATCCGCTCAAGGGTCAACGCCGAAGTCGACGTTCGTGCTTGCGACTCCCTTGAGCAGGTGGTGAAAAGTGCGGACATCGTCTCTTGCGCAACAAGCAGCGCGTCTCCGCTGGTGCATGGGAAGTGGCTCAAGCCGGGTGCATTCGTCGATCTCGTGGGAAGTTTCTCACCCAGCACGCGCGAAGCCGATGACGATGTCGTCCGGCGCTCACGCATCTTCGTGGATACCTTCGAGGGCGCGCTTTCTGAAGCCGGCGACCTGCTGGACCCGCTGGCGCGAGGGATCATCGACCGCTCCCGTATCGAGGGACAACTCGCCGACCTCGTAAGAGGCCTCAAGGGACGCACCCATGATGATGAAATCATCCTGTTCAAATCGGTGGGTACCGCGATCGAGGACCTCGCGGCAGCTCAAATGATCGTCGCGGCCTCGAGCGCAAGACGACGGTAAATCCAGATGACACTCAAGGCCTGCGTCACCATTCTTATTGCTACTACGATAGTGCTCAGCACCGCGGCCCCTCGAGGCGAGGCGCAAACGTTACCCGACGCTGCTGCACGTTGCGAGGCGCTGCCGAACACGGACTTCTCGGGCATTCCGGATGCTCCCACCGAAGTGTGGACCGGGAAATGGGTTCCGGCTCATGAGAGAATGCGCGCTTACTGCGCAGTCACCGGCTCTGTCGCACCGACGGTGGGTTTTATGCTCCTGCTGCCGGCTGACCATTGGAACGGAAAATTTCTTCAGTATGGTTGCGGGGGCTTTTGTGGGCCAACTTATAACGGCAGAGTGCTTTTCGATGACGCGCGCTCCGCGAAACTCGATGCGTTTACCCGAGGTTACGCGCTTCTAAGGTTCGACGGCGGTCACTCAGGCGATCTGGGGAGTGCCCTTTGGGCCTACCAGAACCTTCCCGCGCAGTTCGACTTCGGCATTCGCGCGCCTCACGTGGCGGCTTTGGCCGGTAAGGCCATCACGAAACACTTTTACCAGGCCGACCTCTCCCGATCTTATTTTTTAGGCTGTTCAACGGGAGGCGGACAGGCCTTGTCTGAGGCACAGCGCTTTCCCTGGGATTTCGACGGCATCATCTCGGGCGCGCCGTCGCCCACATTCTCGGGCCCCATGATGAACTACCTGTGGGCGGGAAAGGCGCTCGCCGGAAAGTTCACGCGTGCCGATCTCAAGCTCGTGCACGATCGCGCTCTTGAGGCGTGTGACATGGACGATGGCGTGAAGGACGGCGTCATCGGCGATCCTCAGCACTGCCCGTTCGACCCCGCGAAGTTGCTCTGCAAAGCCGGTGAAAGCGCCCGGTGCCTGACTGCCGACCAAGTGGCCGCGGTTCGCAAGGTGTATTCCGGACCTACCACGTCGAAGGGTGAAAGGATCTACACGGGCGGTCCGTTCCCCGGATCGGAACTCAACTGGATGAGCCCTACTGACGATGCGGATGATGCGTACGTCAACGCGTCCGGGGCGATTTCAACACTCGCACACAAGTTTTTTTCGCTCGTGGGGTTCATGCCGGCGCCGGGGCCGAACTGGAAGATTGCGGATTTCGATTTTGACCGGGATTACCGTCGACTGCGTCTCGCGGAATCACTGTTTGGCGCGGCAGACAATCCGGACCTGCGCAAGTTCAAGGCCACAGGCGGCAAGCTGCTCCTCTATCAGGGGGCACAGGATCAGTCCGATATTCCCGCCGATGCCATCGATTACTACGAGACAGCGGAGAAGACCATGGGCGGCCGGGCCGCGACGCAGGATTTTTTTCGCTTCTTTGTCATTCCCGGCATGAATCACTGCGGTGGGGGTGACGGGGCTTTTGCCGTGGACTACTTAAGCTATTTGGAAGCGTGGATCGAGAAGGGGCAGGCACCCGATCGATTGCTCAGCGCTCATATCAGGTTGGATGACCCAATGGACGCATACGTGCCGAGGTTCCCGCTGGACCCGAGCAGAGTGGCATTTACGCGGCCGGTCTACCCCTATCCTCTTAGAGCCAAGTACCTCGGTCGTGGCGATCCCAAGGACGCCGCAAACTTTGGCCCCATCGAACCCTGAGTTAACGCTGCGGATAGGAGATCGAATGAGTCGCCTCTCGCAGATTTGGCGGATCTACGTCCTGCCGGCAGCCGTGTTTCAGTCCGTTATGATCGGTGGCGGTTACGGTACCGGCCGCGAGGTCGTCGAGTACTTCACCCGCTTCGGCGTGCTGGGCGGCCTGATGGGCCTTGGACTGGTGACGGCTTGCTTCGCGGTTCTGCTGGCGGTCAGCTATGAATTCGCGCGCGTCTACCAAGCCTATGACTATCGCCTTTTCTTTCGGCAGTTGCTAGGTCGAGGTTGGATCGCCTTTGAGCTCCTCTACCTGGCGATGTTTGCCCTGGTTCTGGCGGTCATCGCCGCCGCGGCGGGCAAGCTTTTTGAGGAACGGTTGCATCTGCCGGCCATGGTCGGCATCGGAATATTGCTTTTGATCGTGACGGTGCTCGCGTTCTACGGCCGGCAATGGGTGACGCGCATCTTGGTGTTCAAGGCAGCCCTCCTGAGCGCAGTGTTCTTGGCGTACTTCGCCGCGATCGTGACTACTTCGGGTGCATCGATCGCCGCTGAGATCCATCGCTCTGAAGTCATGCCGGGCTGGATGGCGGGAGCGCTACGTTATGCGCTTTACTCTAGCGTCGTGGTGCCGGCGATGCTGTTTGCCACCCGATCCATCGAGAGCCGGCGGCAGGCCATGATGTCAGGGGCGATCGCTGCCATCGCGGGCATGATCCCGGGCGTGCTGCTGCAGTTGAGTTTCGCGGCGGGGTATCCCGCAGTGCTACAGCAGGCGATTCCGGCCTATTGGATGATCGTGAGATTAGGCCTGCCGGCGCTGACGGTGGCTTACCTCGTCGTCTTGTTCGGTTGTTTACTCGATACGGGACTGTGTTTTATCCAAAGCATCAATGAACGCCTCGATGGCTGGCGATTGGAAGGGAAGCGGGCGCCCATCTCGCGCCCCACGCGCGCCGGCATCGCAATCCTATGTATGCTGGTGTGCGGCGGGCTTTCGTTCTTCGGCGTGGTCGATTTGATCGCGCGAGGGTACGGCACCCTGGCATGGGGATTTTTGGCGTTGTATGTGGGTCCACTGCTGACAGTGGGACTCTATCGCCTCATCGATCGCCGTCCACTTTGGGTGGCACTGCGTTGAAGGTCATCGTGATCGGTGCCGGCCTGATCGGCGTGGCGAGTGCCTGGTTCTTACGACGGGCTGGGCACGACGTCACGGTCATCGATCGGCAAACCGGTCCTGCTCAGGAAGCCAGCTTCGCCAACGGGGCGCTGCTCACGCCAAGCATGCCGGAGCCCTGGAATTCACCAGGGGTCTGGCGAGTGCTGCTCACATCTCTCGGCCGATCCGATGCCCCGATGCAACTTAGATGGCGCGCCCTGCCGGGTCTGATGCGATGGGGTGCCTCCTTCTTATGCCATTCGAGTCGGGCGGCCTTCGAGCGCAGTACGCTCAGCAATTTGCGGCTGGCTCTACATTCGCTTGAGATCATGAAAACGTTACGACTGGAGACCCGCATCGAGTACGGATTTGCGGCGCGCGGCACCTTGCGAATCTTCCGAGATCAGAAGGGCTTCGACGCCGCGTGTATGGCCGCCCGTCAATGGACTACAAACGGGTTGAACTTTCGTCCGCTTTCAGCCGCAGAAGCCATCGCGCTTGAGCCGGCGCTGGCCCCCATTCGATCGGAGCTGTCCGGTGCGGTTCACTATCCGAGCGATGAACTGGGCAATGCGCATCGCTTTTGCAAGGCGCTTGCGGACCTGGGGAGTCAGCAAGGCGTCGAATTCCGTTTTCGCACTGAAATCACGTCGTTTGAGATGCGGTCAGGACGGATCGTCGCCGCACTCAGCGGCAACGAACGCTTGGTCGGGGATCACTATGTCGTGGCTGCGGGAAGCTATAGCACGCCGCTGCTGCGAGATGTCGGGATTCGTTTGCCGGTACAACCGGTCAAGGGGTACTCCGTCACGTTCGAAGACCTTCGTGAAGAGGCTTCCCTTCGCACTCCGGTGTTGGATGATTTCTTCCACGCGGCCGTCGTGCCGATCGACGGCTTTCTCCGCGTGGCGGGTACGGCCGAGTTCGCAGGTTACGATCCAACGATCCGGTCCGAGCGTGTTCATAACCTGATGCGGTTACTCCACCGCGTGCTGCCAGACCGTCATTTCGATCTCTCTACAGCCAAAGCGTGGTGTGGCCTGCGACCGATGCCCCCCGATGGAGTGCCGATCATCGGGCCGACTTCGGTGCCGAACGCATCGGTGAATAGCGGACACGGGCCCCTCGGGTGGACCTTGGCGGCGGGATCCGCACAGCTGCTGGTCGACCTGATGGACGGCAGATCACCTTCAGTCGATCCAGCGTCCTACAGTCTCAAACGCTTTGCCTGGGCATTGTGACGAAAGGGCCGCGAGCATGTGTACCACACGACGCGACTTCCTGAACACTGCAGCCCTGAGTGGTTTGGGCCTCGTCGTCAGTCCACTCCTCAAAGGGGAGCCTGTCCGGGCTTCCGATCCCTCATTAAGGGTGCCTCGCGGCGCCACGGGCGAGCGCATCGCCGGCGCAACCGCTTCGCTCTATCGCCCTTATCGCTCCCGCTCCTCTTTGAGTCCAGGAGCGACCACGTGGGCGCAGATCGATCTCGGCTCGAGTCAGCCGATAGAGGCGATCAAGCTCTATCCGTCCAATGAAGTATTGCCCTTATCTCAACCTGGAGAGGGCTTCCCATCGCGCTTTCGAATCGAGTGCTCAGACGATCCTGCATGGAGCACCCAATCCCTGATCGCCGACTGCTCGAAAACCGACTATCCAGATCCTGGCAATCAAATTGTGCAGTTCGACGGCGAGCAAAAGACAGCTCGCTACCTTCGCATCGTAGCCACCCGGCTGAGGGCTGAGAAACCAGCCCTTCCGATCTGGACGACTCTGCAAACGCAGACCTCATATTCGTTCGCTTTAGCTAAGATCGAGGTGATCTCGGCGGGCATGGACATCGCTGTGAATCGCCCCGTGACGGTGGATGCTGCACTGGGCAACATGAGTGATGCGCAACAGCTGACACGCCCACCCCGGCCGCAGGGTGAAGGTCTGTTGACCGACAACCCTCATAACGTGAGCGCTCCAGAAACCTGGCAGACCATCGTGTACCGCGCGAAATCGCCTCTGGGGGGCATCCAGGTCAAGGACGGCCTGTTTCGCACCTCCCTGCAGAGGAACATGGCCTATCTTCTCGACTCATACTCCGTTGACGATTTATTGCACCCGTTCCGCGAGCGCATGGGTAAACCCGTGCCCGGCCCGCCGCGAGCGTCGTGGGATCAGGGGCTGCCCGGTTCCAATGCCGGGCGCTTCCTGATGGGAGCGGCCAACACATTGCATTGGATTGACAATGACGAATTGCGCAACCGAATGAACGCGGTCGTGGCCGGTATCGCCGAGTGCCGTCAGCCCAACGGCTACATCATGGCGTACCCTGAGAGCACATTTTTCGACTCCGAACACGGCGCCTTCACTCGCGCCTGGCTTACGCACGGTTTGATCTACGCCGGCGATGCTGGTAATGCAAAGGCCTTTGAACTGCTGCGCGGCTATTACGACGGATACAACCAGATGCCCGCTCTGCCACAGGCACTCCGCCGCTGTGGCTACGGTGGGCAGGGCATGGTGGCTAACACCCGAATGTATTTCACACCCGTCGGAAGAGCAGCGGACGTGCAAGTGATACAGCGCTATTTCCAGGAGAACTATTGGCTCGAGGATCTGGCGGCGCGCCGGGCTGATGCGCTTTGGCAATACCCTTACGACCGTCCCCACGGCTATCTCATCACCTTCCTCGAGGCTTACCTGGACCTGTATCGAGCCACCGGCGAACCACGCTATCTGGAGGCCGTCGAAGGCGGCTGGGAACTGATTCATGAGCATTGGCAGAATGTCGGGGGCAGCATCTCGCTGATCGAGTACACCCCGTGTCCGCCGGATTCCAACTCGCTGCAGGCGCATCTGGGTGAAACCTGCTGCAGCGCATTTTGGATTCTGCTGAACCAGCGCTTGCACGAGCTCGATCCCGAGGAGGAGAAGTACATCACCGAAATCGAGAAGTCTATTTACAACATTCTGCTGGCGAACCAGGATGGCAGTCAGGGCATTCGTTATCACAGCATGCTCGTTGGCCAGAAGAGCGAGTCCACGCGCGTCAGCACCTGTTGCGAAGGGCAGGGCACTCGGATCCTGGCCAGCCTGCCGCACTATATTTATTCGCTTGACGCCGAAGGCCTCTATATCAATTTATTCGAGCCCTCGGTGATCACGTGGACCCATTCGAGCGTGGAGATCAAGCTCGAGATGGAAACGAAGTTCCCATACGGTTCTCACGTTCTATTAAATGTGCACGCTTCGAGCCCTGTTCAAGCGAAGCTACGAATCAGAGTGCCGTCCTGGGCCGCTGGGGCTATGAATATACAGGTCAATCAAGTTCAGACGGCGACCGGAAGTCCAGGCGGTTACGTGACCCTCGATCGTCAGTGGTCGGCGCAGGATAAGATCACCTTTACCTTGCCGATGTCTTTCAAGCTCACGAAGTATACGGGTGCAGATCAGACCCAGGGACGCGAGCGCTTTGCTCTCGAATACGGGCCGATTCTGATGGCCGCTTTGAGCGCGGCCGATGGGAAGATTGAATTGCGGCACGCGCAAAGTCCCGAGGAGCTGATCAGTCGGCTGCGACCCGTGGAGGGTGTGCCGCTGCGATTCAAGGTGATGGATCCTTTGGCGGCAGCAGATATGCAATCTGAAACCGAGTTCATCCCGTATTTCCAGATCGGAGCGGAGTCCTTCAGCTGTTTTCCGGTAATCGATCCGATGAATCGGTTCTTTTGACATGGCGCTGCACAGCAACTCCGACCGCGTGGCCTCCGCACAAGCGTCGCGCCCACGTGTCCAACCCGGACAAATCGACGGCTCATAACGCTAGAGCGTTCCCCCGGAAAAGTGACAGCCTCGCGAGGGGGGTGATGCAGATCAGCAGGAATCAGTCGATTGAAAAATACGCCCAAAACAAGCTAAATGACTTAAAGGGCTACTGAAGAATAAAAGCCTGCACGCAGGGACAGGCGTCACTCGCCGCACAGGAGTACCACCCCCGTCTCCGCCTTGAGTTTCTTGAGCTCCGCGTCGCGCTCGGGTTGCGGCAGGGCGCAAATTCGCTCGATTTTCTGTCCGGCCTTCTGCGTCGTCGTGCTGGCATCGGCGGCCTTACGAGACGCAGTCGCGCCGCAGCCGCTCAGCATGAGGCTGCACGCCAGGATTAACGCGGTCGTCGCAGACATGAACGCACGGCCTTTGCTGCCTGGATCTATTCTACTCCGGCCCCAAACTGGCCACGACGCCGGAGCCTCTGCCCACGCCTGACACCCGAGCCGCCAAACTGAGCTACCCGGCATTCCCGGCAGCAATCCGGTGATCGATCACAGCTTCGAAACACGTGGGCCAGTCACATTGCCCGTGAATTTTGAGCGTCACCTGCCCACGTGTCCGCATCTCCTCCATCCGCCGGAGATAGTTCTCGATCGATTGGGTGGGCCACGGCAGGTGAATCGACCGCTTCCCCCAACCCACCGTCACCAAGCCTTCCTCTTCATGGATCATGATGGACCTTCTCGGTAGCATCTCCTTCCAATTTCCCCACCAGCGCTCCACCAGGATCTGGTCCGGTCGTTGAATCTGATCCCGAATCAGGGTCAGACAAGGGTGGAGGGCATAGCGATATCCAAATTTCGCCGTGCACAGCAGAAATGCGACGCGCAGATCGCTGAGGTGAGCGAGCCTCAGATTGCAGCGATCGACCGACTCGAAATTCAATTCGTATCCCACCGTCCGGCCTTCCGAGCGAGTCTGCGTGAAGGACCGCACGGCCGACTGAACAGTGGCGGGATTATTCCGGCGTTCGATCACGTGGATAACCCCGACCCCCTCCGCATCGGTGGTGACTTCCACATTGAGAGTCTCGCCTCCCCAGCGCATCCTGAATGCCCCTGCCATTCCCGGCTCGCCGTCGACCATCACGCGTCGGGCAGTCTCGAATCTTTCCCGAATGGCCGCATCCGGATCGAAGCGATAACCCGCGCTGTTATTGCAGCGCCTGCAGGTCAGCAATATCGCCTTCCCGGCTTGGGATCGCGGTGGCGCGTGTTCCCGGGTGAGCTCTCGAGCGCGAAGCGCCTCCCGGCCATAGCCAATACCGCAAAGCGGACAGACGTAGATATCCTGAGTGCCAAAGACTTTGTGGGCAGCCGCGGCACCCTGCGTAAACAGTGTCTCTTTGGACGGCATTGGACGTTGAACAGGGATTATGGCATTCCCCGAGCTCATGCACTTGCCCGAAGCACCAAACAACGGACACCGAGAAGAAGCACGCTCTTCCTGCTGGCGTTGCGAAAGTCGGGGAGACTACGCCACCTCAATGCATGCGCGCTGTCTCGCCATCCTCCTCAGGCACTTCCCATGTCTGTTGGCAAGTGTTGCAATGCGCCCGCAGACCATCACTCGAAAAGCGCACCGTACATTCCGGTCGCAGGGCATCGTGCTGGCACTCAGCGCTGTTGTTCTTCTGCATGGTTCGAGTTCCTTCTCAGTTGAAAACCGGATCCATTGGACCTCGTACTGATGATGGGGCCGAATGGGATACGTGTCCATAAGCTCCGTATCGCTCGCCCGCCGTTTCGTAGACGGCAAGACCTCTCGCGAGGCCTGAATTGTTGCGTCGCACATCGGAGGTGCACGCCGCCCCCAATAGGCTCGAAGCGTTCCCTTAAACGGCACCGCGCTCTTCCCCGCCACGCCCACACGCTGTATGGAAGGACGAGAAAAAACGCGAGGTGCTCCGCCACTACTACTTCAACATCCACAAGGCATTGGCGGGTCTCACGAGTCTGGAGGACGCGATTGTGGCCGTCGATGAGCAGAAGACTTTGCGCGTGAACTTCGGCCGAGACATCGTGCTCGACCTGACCTCGCAAGCCCGCGAGTTCGAGACGTTTCATTTTCCCTGCAACCAAATTCTCAACTCGAACAATTGGGAATATGGCCTGATGGCCTACAACCAGCAACTCATGTCCCGTTTCATGGACTTTCGCATGAAGGTGCTCGAGCCCTTCCGGGAGTACATGATTCCCGTGATCGCGCTCAAGAAGCAGACCAGCAAAGAAGCGGTCTGCCTCGTCTTCGAGAAGGTCAATACCGGAGGCGTGCCCCTTTCGGTGTTCGAGCTGGTGACGGCGACCTATGCCGCGGACGGCTTTAATCTCCGCGATGACTGGCAGGGCCCGCCTGGCGGTAAGGGACGTCACCATCAGCTCGCGGCAAAACCCCTGCTGAAAGATCTCGAGCCCACCGATTTCCTGCAGGCCATCTCGCTTCTGCACACCTACGAGCGCCGTCAAGCCGACATCGCAGCGAAAAAGGGAAGCAAAGACATCACCGCCGTCAGCGCCAAGCGCGAGCACATTCTCGTGATGCCGCTCGCGGCCTATCAGAAATGGGCCGATCGCCTCACGAAAGGGTTCCTCGAGGCCGACGCTTTCCTCAGAGGCGAAGGCTTTCGACATACCCGATTCAGACCGTATCGCACTCAGGTCGTCCCCCTTGCGGCCGTCATGACCCATCTCGCCGAACGCTGAATGGAGCCGCAGATCAAAGACAAGATCTCCCGCTGGTTCTGGTGTGGCGTGCTAGGCGAGCTCTATGGCGGCGCAGTCGAGACCCCGCATCGCGCTGGACTTCGCAGAGCTCCTCGCTTGGTTCGATACGCCGGGAGCACCCGAGCCCGGCACCGTGCACTCCGCCGGCTTCCAGGCCAATCGACTCGACACCCTCCGATCCCGCACCAGCGCCGCCTATCGCGGACTCTATGTGCTCGTCCAACGCCAGGGGGCCGAAGACCTCTTTTGGAAGGCCCGCATGGTGGACCTGGAACAGGACGAGCGGGGCATCGATATCCACCATATCTTCCCCCGGAAATGGTGTGAGACACAGAAAATCTCACCGCGCGTGTTCAACTCCATCGTCAATCGCACCGCCATCTCCTACAAAGCCAACCGGATGATTGGCGGCCACGCCCCAAGCGCCTACCTCGAGCGCCTCCAGGATCACGCCCAGGTCAAACTCTCATGCCACGGCATGGATGCGCTGCTCAAAACACACCTGATCGACCCCGTGCCGTTACGGGCAGATAACTTTCAGGGATTCTGGAATGCGCGCAAGCAAGCGCTCTTGAACCTGATACAGACCGTGATGGGGAAACCCGCGGTCACCTCTTCACAGCCTGTAGCCGATGACGAGCTCAGCGACGAAGACACCCTCGCCGAGGCGTTAGGGTAGGTGAGTCCGTAGGCCCATTCACAAACCTTTACACACCGACAGATATGGCTATAATAGCCAGATGGACAAGGCTACCGTCTCCCGCCTCAAGGACAACCTGAGCGCCTACCTCCGCAAGGTCCGCGCTGGACACACAGTCGTGATCTACGATCGAGACGTTCCAATCGCGCGGATCGAGCGCATTGAGGACGCTGGAAATGCCCCCGATCGCCTGGCGTTGCTCCTCGCCCAGGGCCTCGTGCAACCTCCCGCACGCCCCTTGCCCCTGAAGCGCCTGCGACAAGTCCTCGCGAAACCGCTCCCGCGAAAAGCGGCACTCGCCTCCGCACTGCGCGACGACCGCGCCGACGACCGCTGAAGAAAACAGATGCGCTTTTGGGATTCGTCCGCGGTGATTCCGCTCATCGCCGAGGAACCTGCTCGCGAACGCATGCTGGAGCTGCTCGAGCAAGATCCTCAGATGCTCGCCTGGTGGGCCACTCCGGTCGAAGTGACCTCAGCCATGGCCCGGCGAGAACGCGAAGGCCGTTTGACCGCAGGCGAAATGGCTGCAGGCCTGGCGACATTTCACGATCTCGCCGACGCCTGGCACGTCATCGTGCCCTCCGACACCCTCCGTCGCACCGCCGAGCGATTGCTGCGAGTGCATCCCTTGCGGGCGGCAGACAGCCTTCAGCTCGCCGCCGCCTTCATTGCCGCGGACCGCGATCCGAAGAATCTCGAGATCGTCTGTTTGGACGAGCGACTGGCCACTGCGGCAAGGCGTGAAGGCTTCACCGTCATAGACGACACATAGCAGGGAAGCGTTCGGGACTTCGTTCCAGCGACTGGTGCGACCATACCTCCTGTAACCATCGCCCGTCGGGCAGTGGGCTCGAGAGGTCGTCTCAGATTTTTCGTCGAGTCGACACGGTGTTCTTCGTCGCCTTCTTCATCTTCCTTTTCGGGTGACGCCTGGCCAACCCTTCCGACCGCCCAACAACTCTGCGAGCGGGCTCAAGCCTCGGCAGCTGTTTCAATCCCGCGAAGGCTTTTCCCTTCTTCCACGTCGTCAGGCTGTAAACTCGCCGATCCCTCAGTCCGATCACCCCTTCATTCCAGGTCTCGAGCATGCGTGTGCCGATTTCTTCGAACTTCGTGTGATGCGCCATGGCTTCCCGCACGCGCGGCGCGATCTCCGACACGGCATCGCTGATCTCCTCGACGATCTTCACTTGCTCCTTCGCGGCGATCCCAAAGGTGCCCGAAATGAAGGTCGCCAGGGTCTTGCCCGGTATCCACGTTTTACGCCCCGCGAACGAGATACCGGGAGGATTGTTTTGGTACCCTTCGTACACGGTCGTCGTGATCATGTCGTAAGCCGGAGAGAGCTGAACGTCCGCGCGACTCGTGTAGAGCAGCGAAACATTCTTCGCGTGGCAATCGGAGTTTCGCAGCGCATACGTCAGCAACAGCAGTCTCGACAGTTGGTTGAAAGTCGCGTACTGCCGGTTGCCAGGCACGTGGGCACGCACTGACTTTGCAATCCGCTCCCACGTGGTGTCGTACTTGTTGGCCGGCCGCAGGCCGAGGAGGGCGCAGAAATCCTCCATCCCTCGATAGGGCATTCCTTCGGCGTTGACATCGAACCGATGCACGACCAGCGCCTTCCCGTCGCTGGAAATTTCAGTCCGGGCGGCCGGCAGGATCCGAGCGACCACCTGCATACAGAGATGCTCGTTGAGGGAAACATAGGACAGGCGTCCGGTGGAGCCTTTGATGATGTGTCGGCGGGTGAGAAGGGTCGCCTTGTGGTGCTGTTCCTGTTGAGCATCCAAAAACTTCGGCACGACGCCGGACACACCGCTCGCGGCGTGCTGCCGCACCAGGTCCGCAAAGGCTTCTTCCGAGTTGTCTCCCTGGAGCAGAGGACCCAGCTCGATCGGCTTCAGGTTCCCTTTGAGATCTGCACCGGGCGCAGCGACCTGGATCCGTCCCACCATGTTGCGTCCGACGACCGCGAGCAAAGCCATTGGACTGCCTGTCACCGTAGGCCCGAGCTGCTCTTGCAGAATCTGCAGCAGGTAGCCCTCCGGAAGATTCATCTGGAAGATGGGCGGCAGCACGTCATCCCACGTGTACGACTCGGTGCGCACCGGCATGAGAAGTGACACGAAATCATTTGCCGGCACTTCAGGACGATAGCTCAGCACGCTGCGGAAATCCCCGGCGGGCTCGAGGACGGCCACGTCACGACCGAGAACGTAAACGGACAATTTCACGATCGGGACCGCTCGCGCCGCAGGTCATCCAGTGTCTCGGACACCCCACTCTCCGTGAATTGCAGCTCGAGACCCAGTACCGCCAGCAGCGCGAGCAGCTTCCGCGAGCCGAGCTCGGCGCTTCGGCCGCGCTCGAACCGGGATAGGGATTCAGGGGTCAAACCTGCCTGGAAAGCCACCGTCTGCGCCTTGAGGCCTAGGGCCCGCCGCCGGGCCGCCACCGCCTCGCCAAGCTCCGGTAACGTCTTCATAAGTTGACAAATATATCAAGAAGGACCGCAATTACGCGCGTTCTTGAGAGAAAAGTCAATTGCCGAAGGCATTGGCGGACCCGAGAGCTCGATGCATTGGCTGCCGCGCGGGCCGTTGATCGATGCGCCGGGCAAGTTGCCTAGGATGCCGATCAACGTATATACTGTTAATATATACTCAGGTGCTGTGATGAAAACCGCAAAACTGTTCAAGAACGGCGAGAGCCAGGCGGTGCGTCTGCCGAAGGAATTCCGCTTCAAGGGCACGGAGGTCCTGATCCATCGCGTGGGCGATGCTGTCGTCATGCATCCGAAATCCGCGTCTTGGAACGCACTCCTTGAGAGCCTTGAGAAATTCCCCAAGGACTTCATGAGTGATCGCGAGCAGCCCGCCGAACCTGACGCCCGCGAGGGTCTTGAATGATGCGGTGGATGCTCGACACCGATACTTGCATTGCGATCATCAAGAAGCGCGAGAAGCCGCTCAAGAAATTACGCGGCAAACAGGTAGGCCAGGTCGGCATCTCCTCCATCACATTGGGCGAGCTCCGCTATGGAGCGTTCAAGAGTTCAAGGCCCAAGGAAAGCGATGCGGCATTGACCGAGTTTCTACTTCCGCTAGAAGTTGAGCCGTTCGGCTTCGAGGCGGCCACGCGCTACGGGGACGTTCGTGCCGCGCTGGCTTTAGTGGGTACGCCGATTGGGCCGCTGGACACCCTGATCGGGGCTCACGCTTCCTCAATCGATGCTGTGTTAGTCACGCACAACACATCTGAGTTTTGCCGGATCAAGGGGCTGCGGGTGGAAGACTGGATGTGACGGCCTATAAACGCATTCGATCGCACGAACACATACCCGGAAACAAGCGACGCTAAAAGAAGGTATTTCCGCCCCGACGGATACCGCCGCTCCACGCGAATCACCGGGCGATAGATCTCAGCCGATCCAGGCGTTTCCGCGCGCGCTCATCTTCCTGAGCTTTTGCATTGAACGAGTGGCGTCGCGAAGAACACGGAGGGTGGTGCAGGTGAGGTCGCGCGGGGACGAGTGCCCCGGTTATCGATCGAAGGCGTTGCAAAATTCAACAGGCGCGCAAAACTTTGCAACAACTCATCGCGAACGCGTTCGCCTCAACCACACGGACTCAGTGCCGCTTCTGCCCAAAAACCTAAGCCCCCCGCGTCACCCGCGACGCCACGGGTCGCGATATCCCATCTGGCAGCAAAGTCCCCCTGACCGCCGCACGCACACACTGAACATCCAACCCCAACCTCAATCCCAATCCCAATCCCAATCCTCACCCACCCCCCCCCTCAATGCCCGCTATCCTCCCGGCATGGACGCCGTGTATCTCAAAATCACCCGTCGCATCCTCCCCATCCCGTAATGTCCAAAAATACAAACGAACCGATTCATGCCGCTATCCGATGTTAAAAATTTAACAACTTGCGGCCCAAGATTTAAAGACGGCGAGCTTCAGATTTACTAGATTCCCGAACTGGGGGCACTGAATCTGATCCTGTTCGTCAGTTCCCATTAACGGGTCCCACGAATTCGGCACAGCCGTCAGCGGAGGGGCGCCTAAATCCCCTCCTGCTGCCTTTACGAGCATTTCGGTTCAGGCACGCTACCGCCATCGCCGAGCAGCGATCACCCTCCGAAGTTTTCGGACACGGGAATCATCCGTCTACTTAATCAACACGCACGAGGAGGTAAAATGTGCATCTGTTAATGCAACTTTTCTTAG
>Ga0207658_10000274_pt1 | contig 54007 bp, 43 predicted proteins | sample KBSS33metaG_FD_184322 | JGI IMG/M metagenome (GOLD analysis project Ga0207658, IMG submission 184322) | Switchgrass rhizosphere microbial communities from Kellogg Biological Station, Michigan, USA - KBS S3-3 metaG (SPAdes) (version 2) | ecosystem: Host-associated > Plants > Roots > Rhizosphere...
GTCCTTCTTGCGATCGGTGATGACGATGCGGCCGCGCGCGTCGAGATGGCCGATGTCGCCGGTGTGCAGCCAGCCGTCGACCAGCACGTTCGCGGTAGCCGCCTCGTTTTGCCAGTACCCGTGCATGACAAGCTCGCCGCGCACCAGAATCTCGCCGTCTTCCGCGATGCGCACTTCGACGCCCCCCAGCGGGGGGCCCACGGTGTCCATCTTGATCTCCGCTTGCGGCCGGTTGCAACTGATCACCGGACCGGCTTCGGTCTGGCCGTAGCCTTGCAGCAGCGTCAGCCCCATCGCGTCGAAGAAGCTGCCGATCTCGGGGTTGAGCGGTGCCCCACCCGAGACCAGCGCCTTCATCCGGCCACCGAACCGGGCGCGAATCTTGGGCCGCAGGGTGCGCTCGACCACCAGGTCCAGCGGCCAGTCGGTCAGGCGGCGCTTGCCGGTCTCCTTGCGCAGCGCGCTGCCGACCGCCCAGTCCATCAGCCGGCGCGGCATCGCGCCCTGCTTCTCGATCTGCTTCATGATGCGCGTTCGCAGCACTTCGAACAGGCGCGGCACCACCACCATCACGGTCGGCTGGACCTCTTCGATGTTGGCGGCGAGCTTCTCCAGCCCTTCGGAGTAGTAGATCTGCCCGCCCAGGCCGATCGGAAGATACTGGCCCCCGGTGTGCTCGTAGGCATGGCTGAGCGGCAGGAAGGAGAGGAACACCTCCCCGCACTGGCCGGAGCCCTGTTTGTCCCATCCGAAGTCTTCGGAAATGACGCGCGCGGCGCCATCGACATTGCACAGGATCATCCCGTGGTGCTGGCGCACGCCGCGCGGCGCGCCGCCGGTGCCGCTGGTGTAGATGATGCAGGCAAGGTCGCGGCGGCCGATCCCGGCAATGCGGCCTTCGACTTGCGCGCGCGCCGCTGCCGCATCGCCTTCGAGCAGGCCGTCCCACAAGCTCACGTCGAAAACGCCGCCCTGAAGCGGGGCGAGCGGCTCCATGCCGATGACCTGACGGCACAAGTCGGTCTGGACGATCGCGGGCAGCAGCGTCTTGCCCAGCTTGGCGGTCGAGACGATGGCCATCCGCGCGCCAGAGTTCTCGAGGATGTGGATGTGATCGCGCGTCGTGTTGGTGGTGTAGGTGGGCACCGTGACCCCACCCGCCGCCATGATCGCCAGATCGGCCAGGCACCACTCGGGACGGTTCTCCGCGACGATCAGCACTCGATCGCCGTCCTGCAGCCCGAGCCGGCGCAGCGAGGCGGCGATCAGGCACACGCGCCGCGCGGCCTCGGCCCAACTGATCGAAGTCCAGGCTCCGCCGCGCTTGGCCCAGAGCATCGGCGCCGCGCCCAGCGCATCGGCCCGGGCCAGGAACAGGGCTACGAGGTTAGGGCTCGCGTCGAAGTCGGCAAGATCCATGGCGGCCATGTCGGTCCTTGTAGCGTCCTCTCGTGAACGGAAGCTCTAGGCGCGGGCGAAGGTTGCGACAAGTTGCGACGGGGGGACAGCAGCTTCGCCGACGCGATGCGACCGTGCGATTGCGCCGCGGTGCTTCGACAAGCTCTCGTGAATGAGCGCGAACTTGAGCCAACCCCCAACTTCCGCGTCGCTAATGCCATCTTAAGCCGCTGCTGCTAGGCCCTTGCCGACATGGACGCCAACGTCATCCGCTTCCCTGCTCGCCCCTCGGGGCTGGCGCTTCGGCTCGAGTGGTTCGCCACCGACCGGCGAGTGCTGCCGGCGATCTGGGCGGTCTACGTCCTGCTGCGGCTGGCGGTACTGGCCATCGACGTGCGACCGACCTCCGACGCCGAATGGTACGTGATCCGCGCCGCCAGCCTCGCGCTGGGGCACGGCTATCTCGACAATGCGGGCGCCCCGACCGCGTTCTGGCCGGCGGGCTGGCCGATCGCGCTGGGCGTCGCATTCGGATCGTTCGGAACCTCGCTGACGACGCTGGGGCTGTTCAACCTGGCGAGCAGCGTGGTGATCGGCGCGGCGACGCTGGCGCTGGGGCGGCGGCTGTTCGGCTCCGAAGCCGCGGCGCGCGCCGGGCTGCTGCTGCTGGCGGTCTACCCCAATGCGATCGGATACGTCCCTCTCGGCCTGACCGAAGTGTTCTACACCGCGCTGCTGATGGCGGGCTGCTGGATCGTCGTCGCGCGCGAGAGGCGCTGGCACCTCGTCACTGCAGGCGTGATCTTCGGCCTGGCGACGCTGGTGAAGGCGCAGACGCTGGTGGTGGTGCCGCTGCTGTTCGCGATCGACTGGCTGCGGCGCGGTGACGTCTGGAACCGCCTGCCGCGCCTAGTCGCGGACGGTCTGCTGGTGCTCGCCGTCGCCGCGCTGACGGTGCTGCCCTGGACCTTGCGCAATCACGCACAGCTCGGCCACTGGGTCGCGGTCTCGACCAACGGCGGCTACACGCTGCTGACCGGCAACCACGACACTGCGACCGGCGACTACACGCCCGACGCGCCGGTGGTGAAGGCCCTCATGGCCCGCACCGACCTCGACGAAGTCTCTCGCGATGCCGAGGCGAAGCGGCTCGGGCTGGCGTGGATCGAGGCGAACCCAGGCAAGTTCGTGAAACTCGCGCCCAAGAAGCTGATGCGGCTGTGGCTGCCCGATGGCGAGGCGGAGTGGGCTTACCAGGGCGGCGCACCCGGCTATGCGCGCTTCGAGCTGGCCTACCGCGCGGTGAGGCTGGCCAACCAGGGCTATTATGTGCTGCTGATGCTGGCTTTCGCTGCCGCCTTCCCGCTGATGGTGCTGCGCAGGCGGCGCGACGGGCAGCGCTGGATCGGCTGGTGGCTGCTGCCCTACGGCGTGGCGCTCTATCCGACGCTGATCTGCGTCGTCTTCTCGGGCCAGTCGCGGTTTCACTACCCAGTGATGCCGCTGGTCTGCGCGACCGCTGGGTGGCTGGCGGTGACGCTGCTGGGACGCTGGAGCGAGCGCGGCGCCCGGCCGACGCTGCATTAGAGCTCGTCACTAGGCGGTTAATACAGGATCGGTGCCGCCACCCGCCGCACCAGGGCGGTGCTGGGGCCCACCATCTCGAACGTCGCATGTGTTTGTGGGGTCTGCGGTTCCGGCGTCGGCTGCGGACCGCGCAGCCAGCCGAATGCCACCACTACTCCGGCAACCAGCGCGACCACCGCCCCGACAAGGGCAAGGCGCTTCCTGCGTGCAGTATCGGCCGCCATGTCATTCCCCCTTCTGGAAAATGTCTTCGATCGCCATACCAAACAGATCGGCGATGCGAAAGGCCAGCGGCAGTGACGGATCGTACTTCCCGGTCTCGATCGCGTTGACGCTCTGGCGCGAGACCTGAAGCCGCTCGGCCAAGTCCTGCTGGCTCCACCCGCGCTCGGCGCGCAGGACCTTGAGGCGGTTCTTCACGCGCAGCCTCCGTCGCCGAAAGTGAAGCGGTTCCAGATCGCGCCCAGCCCCAGCCCCATGAACCAGAAGAAAGCCGCGCCGAACCCGCCGTTGCCGCTCGGCACCACCTCATAGTTCTGCAGGAACTCCCAAACGGTCATCACCGTCAGGCAGAAGGCTGTGGCGAACAGGCTCTGGCGCACGAACAGCATGCGGATGTATTCGTCGGTTTCCTCCACCAGCAGGCGGAAGACTGTCCAGAATACACCGATGATCGGCAGCGCTGGCAGCACCGCGGCCGCGTAGGACAGCGGCGGTGCCGGCCGCGCGTGGCGGAACAGCCAGCCGTCCACGAGGATCAGCACCACGTAAGCGGCCATGAAGGCCGCCAGACGCTTCAGGTAGCGGCGCATGGCCGGAGATTGAACGCGTGCCATGGCGTCAACCCTCCCGCCGCAGCGGCCGGCAGTGCGGGCGCACCGCCAGGGGCAGCGCCAGCACCGCGGCGATCGTCGTCCAGACCGGCAGCACGTCGAGGATGTTGAGCAGCGCCACCGCGCCGACCGCGATACCCCAGGCCCGTCCAGCTTCGTTTCTCATCGTCAAGCACCCTTGCTAGTGTGTAAAGTCTGTTTGTCACTAGCGCCAATTCTTGTCAAGTGTGCTTTGCATTCTGTCAGGAGCGCTTTGAATCGAGGCCAGTCTCGTGACATTGCCGCGCTTCGTCGCTACATCGTGGGCATGCGCGCGACTCTCGCCACTCCCGTTCAGACTACCCGGTTGTTCCGGGCACGGACGGTCGCGGCCTAGCCTCGCGCACCGCCGTCGCCCGGGTTCGGGCGGACGGCGTCTCCTCCCGAACCGACGCGAAATCCCCCGACGCCGCCGCTTCACCCGCGCGCGCGCCTGTGCCATGGCGCGCCAGCCTCAAGAAAAGTGACGAGTCCGATGTCCGAGATGTTCAAGATCAGCCTGCCCGACGGTTCCGTGCGCGAGATGCCGCAAGGCTCGACCCCGGCGGACGTCGCCGCCGCGATCGGGCCTGGCCTCGCCAAGGCGGCGCTGGCAGCCCGGATCGACGGTGAATTGGTCGACCTGTCGCTGCCCTTCGCCGGCGACGCGCGCCTGGCGCTGGTCACCGCGCGCGATGAAGCCGATGCGCTGGAGCTGGCCCGCCACGACTATGCGCATATCCTGGCCGAAGCCGTCCAGCAGCTGTTCCCCGGCACGCAGATCACTTTCGGACCCTCGACCGACGACGGCTTTTACTACGACTTCGCGCCGAAGGACCGCCCCTTCACCGAAGAGGACCTGCCGGTGATCGAGGCCGAGATGCGCAAGATCATCGCCGCCGACAAACCGCTGCGCCGCGAGGTGTGGGATCGTGAACAGCTGATCAGTCGCTGGAAGCAGCAAGGCGAGAGCTTCAAGGCCGAGTGGGCCGCCGAGCTTCCAGGCGACGAGCCGCTGACGGTGTACTGGTCGGGCGAGGACTGGCTCGACATGTGCCGCGGACCGCACCTGCCCTCGACCGGCAAGCTGGACCCGGCCGCATTCAAGCTCACGCGCGTCTCCGGCGCCTACTGGCGCGGCGACCAGAAGAACGCGATGCTCAGCCGCATCTACGGCACCGGCTGGCTCAACAAGAAGCAGCTTGCCGAGCACCTGACGCGGCTGGAGGAAGCCGCCAAACGCGACCACCGCAAGCTCGGTGCCGAGATGGACTTGTTCCACCTCCAGGCCGAAGCGCACGGGTCGGTGTTCTGGCACCCCAAGGGCTATCTCATCTGGCGCGAGCTGGAAGCCTACATGCGTCGCGCCATCGACGGCGCCGGCTACCGCGAGGTCAAGACCCCGCAAGTGATGGACGCGCGCCAGTGGGAGCAGTCCGGCCACTGGGGCAAATACCGCGAGAACATGTTCGTCATTCCTGACGAGGTGCCCAACGTCGAGGACGAAGGCCCGCTGGTGTCCGACGATGCCGAGTGGATGGCGCTGAAGCCGATGAACTGCCCGGCGCACGTCCTGATCTTCCGCCAGGGCATCAAGTCGTACCGCGACCTGCCCTTGCGCATCTACGAGAACGGCTGCTGCCACCGCAACGAGCCACACGGCGCGCTCCACGGCCTGATGCGCGTGCGCCAGTTCACGCAGGACGATGCCCATATCTTCTGCCGCGAGGACCAGATCGTGTCCGAAGTGCAGGCGTTCTGCGAACTGGCGGACCGGGTCTACAAGCACTTCGGCTTCACCTATTCGATCAAGCTGGCGCTGCGCCCGGACAACCGGTTCGGCTCGGAGGAGCTGTGGGACAAGGCCGAGCAAGAACTGCGTGATGCTGTCGCCGCCGCCGGGCTCGACACGCCCGAATACGGCTGGGAAGAACTGCCGGGCGAAGGCGCGTTCTATGCGCCCAAGCTCGAATGGCACCTCACCGACGCGATCGGCCGCACCTGGCAGGTCGGCACGATCCAGTCCGACCGCGTGCTGCCCGAGCGGCTGGACGCGAGCTACATCGGCGAGGACGGCGAGAAGCACCGGCCGGTCATGCTCCATCGTGCCATCTTCGGCTCCTACGAGCGCTTCATCGGCATCCTGATCGAGCACTTCGCCGGCAAGCTGCCGGTGTGGCTCGCCCCGGTGCAGGCGGTGGTGGCGACGATCGTCTCCGATGCCGACGGCTATGCTGCCGACGTGCTCGCCAGGCTCAAGGCGGCGGGCGTGCGCGCCGATACCGATCTGCGCAACGAGAAGATCAACTACAAGGTGCGCGAGCACTCCTTGAAGAAGGTCCCGCACCTCCTCGTCGTCGGCAAGCGCGAGGCGGAGGAAGGCACAGTAGCCCTGCGCACGCTGGGCGCCGAGCACCAGAAGGTCATGACCCTCGACGAAGCGGTGGCGCTGCTCAAGGCCCAGTCCACCGCGCCGGACCTGACGTGATCCAGCGCGAACTGATCGACACCGCCTGGGTGCCGGACGGCGAGAAGCTGGAGCTGTTCAAGCACGATCGCGACTTCATGATCGTGCTCGGCCACAACGAGTTGATGAGCTCCCGTAAATGGGGCTCGGAAGAGGCGCTGGCGACGATGGCGGCCGAGCGCACCAGCAATGCCAAGCGACCGCATTTCCTGATCGGCGGCTACGGCATGGGCTTCACCCTGCGCGCCGCCTTGCGGGTGCTTCCCGCCGATGCACGCATCACCGTGGTCGAGCTGGTGCCCGAGATCATCGAGTGGGCGCGCGGCCCGATGGCGGACCTCGCCGCCGGCTGCCTGGAAGACCCGCGCGTCACGCTGATCATGGGCGATGTCGCCACCGTGATCGACGCCGGCCACGGCGATTACGATGCGATCCTGCTCGATGTCGACAACGGGCCGGATGGCTTGATCCGCGAAGACAACAACGTGATCTACTCCAAGACCGGGCTGCGTGCCGCCAAGCGGGCGCTCACTACCGACGGTGTCCTCGCGATCTGGTCGGCCGGCGCCGACCCCGCCTTCACCGCAAGGCTCAAGCGCGCCGATCTCGTGGTCGACGAAGTGAAGGTCGCCTCGCGCAGCAACGGCAAGGGCCCCAAGCACGTGATCTGGTTCGCCCGGAAGGTGTGAGGCGGCTAAACGTCCAAGCGTGGTCGTGCAGCGATCGGGTGCGCCCGATGGAGGAACGATAGGCGCACGAGCGGCACTGTTCAGGTGAGGCGAGAAACCGCCACACCGACAGGAGCTTTAACCCATGTCATTCCTAGACAAAATCGCCGCATCCATCATGCCCGCCGCTTCGGACGAAGACCGTGCCCAGGCGCGTGCCGAAGCCACCCGGCTGGCGCATGGCCATGACTGGCTCGCCCAGGTGCTCGACCACCATCGCCAGATCGAGGGATTGTTCGAGGCAGCGCTCAACGCCTCGGGCTCGCAGGCGCGCGTCGCAGCCGCCAAGGAGCTCGCGGCGCTGCTGACCGCGCACTCGGCGGCGGAAGAGGCCGTGCTCTATCCAGCGGTTATCGAGCATTCGGGCAAGACCAGCGGCACCATGGCTTACGAGGAACAGGCCATGGCCAAGGTCCAGCTCGCCATGCTCGAGAAGCTCGATCCGATGAGCCAGGAATGGCGCGACAAGCTGGAGCACATTCAGGGCGCCGTGCAGCAGCACGTCTACCAGGAGGAACATTCGTGGTTCCCCGAGGTGATCGAAGCGACCCCGGCAGACGAGCGCGGGCGGCTATCGAGCCGCTATCAGGAGGAGTTCACACGCTGCAATGCCGGCAAGGCGCCGACATGGAAGGGTGAGGCGGCTCCGGCAACCGCTCAGGTGGTCTGAAACGTCAGCTCAGAGGATGAAAGTGGTGCGCGCGAGGATCAGCGCCAGCGCGCACCCGCCCACGACGGCGCCACGCAGCAAATCGCTGTCGAATCGGTAGCTGTGCACAAAAGCGGTCAAGCGAGCCATGCGGCAGCAATGCGGCGTGGCTCGTTGCCAAATCGTTAAGCTTGTAACTCAGCGCTTGGGCATTTGCTGGCTGGAGCAGTGGAACGAGCCGCCGCCTGCAAGCACCGCGTCCGCCCGGAGCCCGACGGTGTCGCGATCCGGGAACAGCGCGGCGATCGCGGCGACCCCATCGTCATCGTGCGCTGTGCCGTAAGTAGGAACCACCAAGAGTTTCGAGGTGATCGCGAAATTCATGTAGCTCGCCGGCTCCACCCGGCCGTCGCTCTCGACCCGCCCCGGCGAAGGCACTTCACGCACGACGATGCCTGCCGCTTCGGCCCGTGCCTTGGCATTGGCGTAGATCGCGCCGTTGGGATCGTCACGCCCGGTCGCGCGCGGCAGCGCCAGTACATTGGGGGCGACGAACCGCGCCAGGTTGTCGACATGGCCGTCGGTGTGATCGTTGACCAGCCCCTCGCCCAGCCACAGTACCCGGTCGTAGCCGAGATCGCGCCTGAGCCGTTCTTCCAGCTCGGCGCGGCTGAGCTGCGGATTGCGGTTGGGGTTGAGCAGGCACTGCTCGGTCGTGGCGACCAACCCGGTGCCGTCGCCATCGAGCGCCCCGCCCTCGAGGATCCAATCGGCGGTCTCGACATCCAGTCCGGCATCGCGCGCCAGTTCGGCGCCGATCTCCTGGTCCCCGTCCATCAAGTACTTGCCGCCCCAGCCATTGAAACCGAATCGCACCGCCTTGAGCCCGCCGGCGCCATCCGACACCACCAGCGGACCCGTATCGCGCAGCCACACGTCGCCATAGCGCCGCAACTCCAGCCGCACCTTGGACGAAACGAGCGAGGCCGCACGGGCGCGGTTCGCCTCGTCGCGTACCAGCAGTCGAACCTCCTGTCCGCTCTCGGCGACGGCGCTGGCGAAGGCGGCCATCTGCGCCTGTGCTTCATCAAGAAAACCAGGCCACTCGATCGGATCATGCGGGAAACCGATCCAGATCCAGTCCTGCGGGTGCCACTCAGGCGGCAACGTCCAGCGCGAGGTCACGGGTGGCAGCCTCCGCTCGCGGCGGCGCAAGCCTTGTCGCGCACCGCGCGGAACTCGTCGCCGGGCCGCCAATTGGGCCAGCTCTCGCCGTCGGCCAACTCGCGGCCGAGCGCGTAGAGCACTTCGGTCTCCTGGGCGATGCCCGACCAGTCCCAGTCCTCGGCGTACTCGTCCGAAGGCGCGTGGTAGCGGTTGTCGGTGTAGTCCTGCGCCAGCTTCTCGCCCGCGGCGGTGCCGCCCTCGACCAAATCGGTGCTGCGCCCGATACGGAACATCGGCACCCCGCGCTTGGCCAGGCTGAAGTGATCGGAGCGGTAGTAATGACCGCGCTCGGGGTGCGCCTCCGGTACTTCGCCAAGGCCCCGCTCGGCCAGCGCCGCATTGTAGAGATCAGTCAGGTCGGACTTGTCGCCGCCCACCGAGGTGAACGATTTTACGCGGCCGCCGGGCGCGAGCGCATCCATGTTGACGCCGCCGACCGTGTGGTCGAGCGGATAGACTGGATGGGCGGCGTAGTATTCCGAGCCGAGCAACCCGGACTCCTCTAGCGTCAGCGCGACGAAGACCTGGCTGCGCGCTGCAGCGCCGGCATCGGCATTCGCTCGCGCAATCGCGGTCAGCGCGGCGACGCCGGTCGCGTTGTCCACCGCGCCGTTGCAGATGTCGTCCCCGGTCGCGTCGGGTGTGCAGCGGCCCAGATGATCCCAGTGCGCCGAGTAGAGCACTACCTCGTCCGGACGCGTCTTGCCGGGCAGCACGCCGACGACGTTGCTGGAGGTGGAGCGGCGCACCGCGTTGTCGAAGCCGAAGCTGACCTTCAAGCCCAGCGGTACAGCACGGAAGCCCTTCTGCTGCGCTGCCGCCGTCAGGCCGGCGAGGTCCTTGCCGGCCGCCTTCAGGATCGCTTCGGCCACCGGCTTCTGCACCCAGCCGTTCGCCACCGTCTGGTCCGCGCCGTCGTCATCCCGCTGGATGTAGTATTGCGCGCCGGTCCAGCTCGAATTGACGACCTTCCAGCCATAGGCCGCAGGGAAGGTGTCGTGAACGATGAGCGCCGCGGTCGCGCCCTGCCGCGCGGCTTCCTCGAACTTGTAGGGCCAGCGACCGTACCACGTCATCCGCCGTCCGCGGAATGGGCCGTCCTCGGTGGTGCTGGCATAGTCGGGATCGTTGACCAGGATCACCGCAGTCTTGCCGTGCATGTCGACGCCGGCATAGTCGTTCCAGCCGAGCTCGGGCGCGTTGATGCCGTAGCCCACGAAGACCAGCTCGCTGTCCTTGACCCGGCTGGTGGGTGTGGCGCGATAACTGGCGGCGACGTAGTCGTCGCCGAACTTGAACGAAAGCGGCGCACTCTTGCCCGAGACTGTGAGCGGCGAATGATTGCTGCCGGTGATCTCCACCGTCGGCACCGGCTGCAGCCACTCGCCATGGTTGCCCGGCTGCAGGCCGGCGGCGCGGAATTGCTCGATGATATAGTCGAGAACCTTGGGTTCGATCGCGGTGCTGGGTGCGCGCCCTTCGAAGTCGTCGGCGGACAGCCGCTTGGTCACCGCCTTCATCAGCTCGACCGAGACTTCCGGCTCCGGCGCCCCCGTCAGCGCAGGAGGGGGCATCGCCGTGCCTTTGGGAAATCCCTTGTCCTTGGCGCCCGCATCGCTCGCAAGGGTTCCAACGCCGACCAGCGCGAGAGCGACGGCAAGGAGCGTTCGGATCGTCATGGCAGAAACCTGTGGCAGCAATCGGGAAGCACACCGGTGCCAGAGCCTGCCGACAGGCACAAGCGCGCCGGGCTTGCTCCACCGAGCGCGGGCAGGCAGGACGCATGCATGATTATCGACGGTCAGGGTGTCGACTGGGAGAGCGCCATCGTCCGCGCCCGCGCCCACGCGCCCTATCTGGCCGGGATGCTCGACCGCCAGCCGGCGCTGACCGAGATGCTCGCCGCAGGCGATGGTGCCGGGGCGCTGGCGCTAGCGCGGCTGGCCGGCGAGGGCATGGCCGACGTCGCGAGCGCCCTGCGTCGCGAGAAGCAGGCGCTGGCGCTGGCGCTGGCGATCGGAGATCTGGCCGGCGGGTTCTCGCTGCTCGAAGTCACCGGCGAGCTGAGCGCCTTCGCGGACCGAGCGCTCCATGCCGCGATCTTTGAGGGCATTCGCCGCCGCGCGCCCGACTTCGACCCAGGCACTCAGCCGAGCGGCTTCCTCGCGCTCGCGCTCGGCAAGCATGGCGCCGGCGAGCTCAACTACAGCTCGGACATCGACCCGATTCTGCTGTTTGAACCCGCCTTGCTGCCGCGCCGCGAGCGCGACGATCCGGGCGAAGCCGCACAACGCGTGGCGCGCTCGGTCGTCGAGATGCTGTCGATGGTCACGCACGAAGGTTACGTGTTCCGCGTCGACCTTAGGCTGCGGCCGGCGTCCGAGGTGAGCCCGCTCGCGATCTCGGTCGACGCCGCGCTCACCCACTACGAATCGTCTGCACTCGCCTGGGAGCGGGCCGCGTTCATCCGCGCCCGCGCTTGCGCCGGGGACCTGGCCGCAGGCGAAGCGTTCCTCGCCGCAATCCGGCCGTTCGTGTGGCGCAAGAGCCTGGACTTCGGCGCCGTCGCCGAGATCGGTCGCCTGACCGCGCAGATCCGTGCGAACGCGCGCGGTAATGTCGCGGTCGGGCCGGGTTTCAACCTCAAGAAGGGACGCGGTGGCATTCGCGAGGTCGAGTTCTACGCCCAAACCCACCAGCTCATACACGGCGGCCGCAATCCCGCGCTGCGGCTGCGCGGCACCCGCGCCACGCTCGATGCGCTGGCCGCGGCTGGACTGCTGGACGCTGGCGACGCGCAATTGCTCGGAGAGAGCTACGACCGGTTGCGCACGATCGAGCACCGGCTGCAGATGGTGCAGGACAAGCAGACGCACAGCCTGCCGCGCTCAGCGGAGGGCATCGACCAGATCGCAAAGTTGGACGGCCTGGCGAATGGCACGGCGCTGATAGCGGAACTGGCGCAGATCACCGAGGTGGTCGGCAGCCGCTACGACGCGCTGGTCATGGCGCAAGTGCCGAGCGGCGCGGTTGCTGTCAGCATGCCTGACCAGTCCTCACTGGTCGAGGAGCTGGAGGCGCTCGGCTTTGCCGGTCCTGAAGCGCTTGCCGAGCGGATCGAGGGCTGGCTCTCCGGCCGGGTGCGGGCGCTGCGCTCCGACGCCGCGCGCACCGCATTCGCGACGATCCGGCATGACTTGCTCGAAGCGTTCGCTAAGGCTCCGGAGCCGGACCGTGCGCTCGCCCGTTGGGAGCAACTGCTCGCCAACCTGCCCAGCGCCATCAACCTGTTCCGCCTGTTGGAGGCGCGGCCTGGACTGATTGAACTGCTCGCGCGCATTCTCGGCCTGGCCCCGCCGCTGGCGGACGCACTTGCTCGGCGCGCCGACCTGCTGGACCCGCTGATCGATGCCAGCGCCTTCGAACTGCCCGGAGGTGTCGAGGATCTCGTCGCGCAGTTCTCGCGTTTCGAGCCGGGCGACGACTATCAGCGCAAGCTCGACGCGGTGCGCCGCAGGGTGGGCGAGCGCCGTTTCGAGCTCGGCGTGCAACTGATCGACGCCAGCCACGACCCGCTCGCCATCGGCCGCGCGCTCGGTCGGGTGGCCGAGGCGGCCCTGATGGTGCTGACCGACGCCACAGTCGCTGAGTTCCGCCGAGCGCACGGCATGGTGCCTGACAGCGAGCTCGTGGTGCTGGGACTTGGCCGCATGGGAGGCGGAGTCCTTACCCATGCCTCGGACCTCGACCTCGTGTTTCTGTTCACCGGCGATTTTACGCGCGAATCGGACGGACGCCGGCCGCTCGGTGGGACGCACTACTATACGCGGCTGTCGCAGCGGGTGATCTCGGCATTGTCGGTGCCGACTGCCGAGGGTGCGCTCTACGAAGTCGATACCCGACTCCGACCCTCGGGCGAGCAAGGGCCGCCCGCCGCCAGCATGGATAGCTTCGAGCGCTACCAGCGAGAGCAGGCATGGACATGGGAGCACATGGCGCTGTGCCGTGCGCGACCGCTCTATGGGTCGGCGCCTTCGCGTGAGATCGTGAACGGCGTCATCCACGCGATCCTCACTGGCCCGCGCGATACGCAGGTGCTGCGCGGCGAAGTGATCGAGATGCGCGCGCGCATGGCGCAGCACAAGGCGCCGGCGGGCCCGCTCGACGTCAAGCTCGGCCGCGGCGGACTGGTCGACCTGGAGTTCCTCGTCCACTTCGCCCAGCTGCGCGGCGGACGGGATCTGCCACCCGCAGCGTTTGCGCCCGAGCTTGACGCCGCCGTACGCACGCTCGCCGGCGAGGGGGCGCTGCCAACAACGCTGATCGACGCACACGACACGCTCGCGCGCTTCCTCATCGCCGCCCGGCTGCTGGCTCCAGATTCGCAGTTTCCTGGTGACGCAGCACGCATGGCGCTCGTGCGCGCCTGCGGCTATGGCGCGTGGCTGGAGCTGAACGCAGCGCTCGCGGCCGCGCGACGCGCCGTTGCGCAAGCTTGGCACGAGACCTTCGGCGAAACTCTGGAGACACAAGCATGACGGACAGACCAGGCATCGGCGACCCAATCCCCGACCTCGCGCTGGAGACCCCCGAGGGCGGCAGCGTGCGCGCCTCCGACTTCGCCGGCCGCAAGCTCGTGCTGTTCTTCTACCCCAAGGACGATACCCCCGGTTGCACCACCGAAAACCTCGACTTCTCCGCGCTCAAGCCCGAGTTCGACGCGGCCGGTGTGGCTCTGCTCGGCGTCAGCAAGGACCCGGCCGCGAAGCATCAGAAATTCATTGCCAAGCACGACCTTAGCGTTCCGCTTGCAAGCGATGCGGCGGAGAATGGTTTGTCCAACGCACTCGGCATCTGGACCGAGAAGCAGAACTACGGCCGCACATACATGGGCATGGTGCGCACGACCTACCTCGTCGATGCGGAAGGCCGCATCGCAAAAGTGTGGGACAAGGTGAAGGTCAAGGGCCACGCCCAGGCTGTGCTGGAAGCTGCCAAGACACTCTGATGCAGGCTAGCGTCTCCGCCGCCATCAGCGCGGCTCTGCTCGCATGCGATCCCGCCACCAAGGTGATGGCGGCGCGCAAGGTAGCTCGCGATTGGCGCCTCGGCCGGCTGGCATTTGCCTTCGAGACGCTGATGCCCGACATTCCCGGGCGACCCGACGCGCCCGAACTGCTCTCACCTGGCCAGATGCCCAAGCGCGGCAAGGCCGGTTCGGAGCGCGGCCGGATCGCCTTGTGGCATGCGATCGCGCATATCGAGTTCGTGGCGATCGATCTTGCGCTCGACATGGCGGGCCGCTTCGGGGCCGAGATGGGCGAAGCCTTTGTCGGCGACTTCCTGTCGGTGGCAGCGGACGAGGCGATGCACTTCGCACTGCTCGACCGACACTTGCGCGCGCTGGGGAGTCACTACGGTGCGTTACCGGCGCATGGTGGCCTCTGGTCTGCCGCTGCCGACACCCGGCACGACGTTGCCGCGCGGCTCGCCGTCGTGCCGATGGTTCTCGAAGCACGCGGGCTTGACGTCACACCCGGCACGATCGCGCGAGTAACAAATGCGGGCGACGAGACAGGCGCGCGCATCCTCCAGCGAATCCTTGACGATGAGATCCGGCACGTGCGTTTCGGCACAATGCATTTCGACGCATGCGCAAAACGGCTGGCAGTAGACCCCGGAGACCTGTGGAAATCCTTGGTTTTTCGTTACTTTCGCGGCAACCTGAAACCACCGTTCAACGACTCGGCGCGGCTCGCAGCCGGTTTATCGCGAGATCTTTATGAAGGGGTTGCCTGATCAAAACCTGTCAGCATAAGTCATAACTGACGAGACGGCGGGGGGTTCCGACCATCTCCAATCGATTGTCCTGCGGTGCAATATCCGCTGCAGGCCGCAAGAAAGCAACGTCGTGTCCTCACGGATTCCGGCGGATAATAAGGTATTGCGAGTGGTCGTAACGAAGTCTTTCGCCAAGTTCCGCGCAGTGGCCAGTATCGTCGTCGCCGCCGGGCTCACCATCGCCGCTCATCCCGCGATGGCCAATAGCAGCGCAGCGGCTGCCGACATTTCCGCTCCCCTCCGCGCCGCTCAGGCTGCGAACCAGTCCACGACCGGCAACGAAGACGAGCAGTTCCGCCAGCTGTTCAGCTCGTGGCAGAACTACGAAGAGACCGGCCTCGCCGCATCCAAGCCGAAGCCCGTCGTCTCCGGCGGCTTCGCTTCGGTCGCGATCCCTTCGCGCAATCCCCTTGACCGCGAGACCATGACCAGCACCTTCGGCATGCGCGAGCACCCGATCCTGGGCGGTCGCCGCGCCCACAAGGGCGTGGATCTCGCTGCGCCGGTCGGCACTCCGATCTACGCGACGGCCGACGGTATGGTCAGCCGCGCCTCGTGGTTCAGCGGCTACGGCTTGTTCGTCTCGCTGGAGCACGGCGGTACCATGCAGACCCGTTACGGCCACATGTCACGTCTCAACGTCGCCGAGGGCCAGATGGTCCACAAGGGCGACGTGATCGGTTTCGTCGGCAGCACCGGCAACTCGACTGGCCCGCACCTCCACTACGAAGTGCGCGTGAGCGGCGAGGCGGTAAATCCAACCCCTTACATGCAGTCGGGGTTCGCTTCGGCAAAGTAACGCACGGATTCAGACCGGCCAGGATCGCACCAAGACGATCCGGCACACACGGGTTTGGAGAGGAGAGAAGAGGCGGCTGCAGGGCCGCCTTTTCTTGTTTCCACAGCCAGAGACGGCAGAAATGCTCATCTCAGGTTCTCGCTTCCCAGATTCAATCAACTCCAGGCCATCCTGCTGGTATGCACAAAGTGCAATGAAGCCGGCGTACTTCGCCATAGAGGTGACTTGAGGATATTACCCCACAGGTCTAGCAGACTGCCCGACCCGAAGCGGACTGCAACCGACGCGGCACCCGGCCCCACCCGCACTCCGCTGTCCTTGTCGGGACGGAAGCGACGCGCATGTTAGACGGTATCGACGCTCTGCTGCTGGCACGCCTGCAATTCGCATTCACGGTCAGCTTTCACTTCATCTTCCCGAGCTTCTCGATCGGGCTGGCGAGCTATCTCGCGGTGCTGGAGGCCTTGTGGCTGCGCACCGGCAAGGCGCTCTACCTGGACCTGTTTCGCTACTGGCTGAAGATCTTCGCGATCGCGTTCGCCATGGGCGTCGTCTCGGGCATCGTGCTGAGCTACCAGTTCGGCACCAATTGGGCCGTGTTCTCGGACAAGGCTGGACCGGTCGTCGGCCCGCTGATGGCCTACGAAGTGCTTACCGCCTTCTTCCTTGAGGCGGGGTTCCTGGGCGTCATGCTGTTCGGCATGAGCCGCGTTGGCCGCAAGCTCCACTTCGCTGCCACTTGCATGGTCGCATTCGGCACGTTCGTCTCGGCCTTCTGGATCTTGTCGGTCAACTCGTGGATGCAGACGCCAACCGGCTATGTGATCGGTGCCAATGGCCAGTTCCTGCCGGGACCGTCGTGGCCGGCGATCATCTTTAATCCCAGCTTCCCGTTCCGCCTGATGCATACGGTGACGGCCGCCTACCTGACGACGGCCTTCGCTGTCGGCGCGACCGGCGCCTGGCACTTGCTGTGCGATTCCGCCAACCCGCATGCGCGCAAGATGTTCTCGATGGCGATGTGGATGGCCGCGCTGGTCGCGCCGGTGCAGATTTTTCTTGGCGACGCGCACGGGCTCAACACGCTCGAGCATCAGCCCGCCAAGGTGATGGCGATGGAAGGGCATTTCGAAAGCCATCCGCACGGTGCGCCGCTGATCCTGTTCGGCATCCCCGACAGCGCTCGGCAGCGGATCGACTATGCGATCGCCATCCCCAAGCTGTCCTCGCTGATCCTCAGGCATGATCCGAACGCACCGCTACGCGGACTCGACACCGTGCCGCGGCAGGACCAGCCGCCGGTCGGCCCGGTGTTCTGGGCCTTCCGCATCATGGTCGGGCTTGGCTTCGCGATGCTGGGCATTGGGCTGTGGAGCCTGTTCGCGCGGTTCCGACGCAAGCTCTACGACTGGCCCTGGCTGCACCGCGCAGCACTGGTGATGGGACCGTCGGGCTTCGTTGCTGTGATCGCCGGCTGGGTGACGACGGAGGTCGGGCGCCAGCCGTTCACCGTCTACGGCCTGTTGCGCACCGCTCAATCCGCATCGCCGCTCGCGGCACCGGCGGTAGGTGCCTCGCTGCTCGCCTTCGTTCTGGTATACTTCGCGGTGTTCTCCGCGGGCACGTGGTATATCCTGCGACTGATGGCCGCGCCACCGCACCCCCACGAAAGCGATCTGGCCGCCGCGCCCGAGGCGCCGATCCGCTCCGCCGGCATCACGCCTGGTCCGACGCAGCAGACCAAGAGCAATGCGCCGGAGCGTCCGCGGACCCAGCCGGAAGGGGGCCCGCGCGATGACGCCTGATGCCACGCTGACCGTCGTGTGGGCGGTGATCATCGCCTTCGGCGTCTTCGCCTACGTCGTCATGGACGGGTTCGACCTTGGCATCGGCATGCTGTTCCCTAGCTTCAAGGTCGGCGAGGGGCGCAACCGGGCAATGAACTCGATCGCGCCGGTGTGGGACGGCAACGAGACGTGGCTGGTGCTGGGCGGCGGCGGGCTGTTCGCGGCCTTCCCCCTTGCCTACGCGGTGATTTTGCCGGCGACCTATCCGCTGATCATCGCCATGCTGCTGGGCCTCGTGTTCCGCGGCGTCGCTTTCGAATTTCGCTGGCGCGATCCCCGGCATCGGGCTTTGTGGGACCTCGCCTTCGCTGGCGGCTCGCTGGTGGCGGCACTGTCGCAGGGGATGACGCTAGGCGCCATCCTGCAAGGCATCGCGGTCGAGAACCGTGCCTATGCCGGGTCGTGGTGGGATTGGCTGACCCCCTACACACTGCTGACCGGTCTCGGAACCGTCGCCGGATATTGCCTGCTCGGCGCCGCATGGCTGGTGTGGAAGCTCGACGGACCGGCGCAGGATCACGCCTACCGCGTCGCCCGCCTGGCCGCGATCGCCACGCTGGCGCTGCTGGTGGCAGTCAGCCTCTACACGCCGCTGCTCGATGCTGAGTATTGGCGCCGGTGGTTCGAGGCGCCGGGCATCTACTTTGCGAGCCAGGTGCCGTTGCTCACCGCGATCGTGACATCCGCGCTGTTCTACGGCCTTGCCAAGCGGTGGGAGCTGGCGCCTTTCCTGCTTTCGCTCGCGCTTTTCCTGCTTGGCATGCTGGGCCTCGGCGTCAGCATGTGGCCCTACATTGTGCCCGACCAGGTGACGATCTGGGACGCTGCCGCGCCCGAGCGCAGTCAGGCATTCATGCTAGTGGGCGTCGGCCTGACGTTGCCGCTGATCATCGGCTACACCGGCTGGGCTTACTGGGTGTTCCGAGGCAAGGTCGGCCACGAGGGCTACCACTGATGAAGCGGGATCGCTTGGCCGCCGCCGACGATGCCCCTCTGTGGCAGCGGCTGGCGTGGCTGGCGACGATCTGGGTGGCCAGCGTCCTGGCACTCGGCGCTGTCGCGTACCTGCTGCGAATCTGGCTCTCCCCGTGACGCGACAGTGCCACGCTTTCCTCGACATGCTGGCGAAATGGCGCGAGGGCTGCCTCCCGGACTGAAACGACCGGATCGATTGCCGTCCTGAGGACAGATGAACACCGGCCGCTTTCGCCCCACCCCGATCCCGCGCGAGCGGCGCCGGCGGCGTTGCGCGCGCTTCCTTCTGACCGACGCGCAAGGGCGCGAGATCGCGGTGATGGTCCGCGACATTTCCTCGCGCGGGCTAAGCGCAGCCGCTTTGCGCGAGCCGCCCGCGCTCGACCAAGTGGTGCGGGCAAGGCTGGAGGACGGCAGCGAAGTCTGGGGCCTGGTGCGCTGGCGCGACGGGCACCTTTTCGGCGTCGAGTTCGACACCCGCCCGTCGTCGCAGGACTTTAGTTGATGAAAGCCGTGCGCGAACGGACCTGCTGCAGCAAAAATCGGCGGGTGCCGGGCAAAGGATCGAGAAGATCCGCCGCGAACCTAGCAGGTTCGGGCCGTGTAGGAAAACGGACGGACCCGCCGCCCCCTTGAGCGGGCTCGGCCTTGCGCGGCCGAGCTGAAGCGCGACAGCCGCCCTAGATTGCGTGGAATGTCAGGCGCGCGTTGAGCACGAAGACGAGCGTGCCGGCACAGACCGAGGCGAGCACCCGCGCCAGGAGGAAAGGCGTTCCCAGCAGCGCGTTGAGCAGCAGGAAGCCGGACAGCACCACGCCCAGGCCGACCAGCGAATTGCCCAGGAACAGGGCGTAGCCGGCAAGCAGGCCCCGGTCGCTTTTGGGAAAGATCCAGGCGCGCGCCAGGCTGTAATGGATGAGATTGGCGGCCAAGAACCCGATCGTCACCGCCACCACCTGCGGTACGCCGAGCCGCTCGGCCAGGACCCAGATCAGCGCCAGGTCGAAGAGGAAGCATGCGCCCGAAGCCACCGCGTTGCGCACGAACAGGTCCACGCCCTGACGGCTCAACAGTCTTTGCAGGTGCGGATGGGCGGCGGCGAGAACAGCAGGCATGTCGAAGCCAACACCGCAGCTGCAGAAGGGTTTCGCACCTCCTTCAACGCAGCGACCGGGCGTTAGGCCGCTTCGGCGACCAGAGCTTCGTAATCGAGGATGGTCACGTCCCGGCGCGAAGGCAGGTCGATCACGCCTGCGGCCTTGAGGCGCGTGAACTGCCGGCTGACCGTCTCGATGGTCAGACCCAGCACGTCAGCGATCTGCTGGCGCGAGAACGGCAGGGTCAGCATCCGCTGATCGGGCCGCACGGGGTCGCTCCGGCACCCCGAACCCGTGAGACGCTCTTCCATCTCGACGAGGAAGCTCGCCAACTTCTCCGAGGCCGACTTGCGACCGAGCAGCAGCATCCAGCGCCGCGTGCGGTCAAGCTCGCCCAGCGTTCGCTCCAGGAGCTTGTGCTCGAGCGAGGAGTGCTCGCGCGCGAACGCGTCGAACTCCCGGCGCGAGAAGACACAAACCTTGGCGTCGGTCAGTGCCGTGACGCCATGGTTGCTGGTGCCGCCGAACGGCCGGCCGATGAAATCGGACGGATAGACCACGCCAACGATCTGTTCGCGGCCGTCCTCCGTGTTGGTCGACAGCTTTAGCACGCCTTCGATCACGTTGGCGACGAGGACCGAATCCTCGCCCTCCCAGATGATCGACTCCCCGGCCGCGATCGCGCGCATGCGGCCGATGGCGGTCAGCGCCTCGAGTTCCTTCGCCTCGAGCGCCGAGCAGATCGCGCGATTGCGCACGACGCACAGGTCACAGCTCGACATGACGACCGTTCACCCCCTTTGCGAGGATTTGGTAGCTCAAAAGCGGGGGGACGCAAACCATACCTCCGGCCCGGCTCGCGAGCGGCCACCAGGTTTGCATGAAAGGTCCCGGCTGGGTCTGCCGCCGCCATCTCCGACCAGCGGCGGCAGTGGCGCGCGCCTTCCCAGGCGGCGGGTCAGACGCTGGTCACGAGCTTCCGGGTGCGCCGGTACAGGAGGGCGGTCAGAATGAAGAACAGCACCGGACCGGCAACGAAAGCGGGCGTCGCGAACCCGTCGCCGACAAGCGCCAGCGGCGCATCGGTGTTGGTCGCAGCGACGATGCCCGCGAAAGCGACACCCCACAGGCTCTCGCCCACGATGAGCCCGGTGGCGGTAAGCACACCCATGCGCCGCGCGAACTCGGGATCGCCGCGCCGGTCGGCCCACCGATCGTAGAAGAGGCCGATGATCGAGCCGATCACGGTCGGCAGGATCACGCTCATCGGCAGGTAGATGCCGATACCGACGGCCAGGGGCGGCAGGCGCAGCCGTCCCATTGCTCCGAGCCCCTCGTCGAGTGCGACGAACACCGCGCCGGCAACCGCACCCCAACCGATCATGGCCCAGTTGAGATCGCCGCCGAGCACCCCCTTGGCGAGCGCCGATATCAGCGCCGCCTGCGGGGCGGGCAGCGCATTGGGCCCCGCGCCTGGCGCGCCGGCAAATCCGAAGGCGTTGTTGAGCAGGTCGAGGACGGGCGGGATCACCAGCGAGCCGAACACCACGCCGATGACGAGCGCCACCTGCTGCTTCCAAGGCGTGGCGCCCACCAGCTGACCCGTCTTGAGGTCCTGCAGGTTATCGTTCGAGATCGTCGCGACGCCGAACACGACACCCGTGACGATCAGCGCATAGGCGACCAGCGCGGCGGTGGTGTTCGCATCGTGGTCGCGCCCGAACAAGCCCACCAGCATCAGCGACGCCGCCACCACGGAGAGGATGCCGATGCCCGAGACCGGAGAGTTGGAGGCCCCGATCAGTCCGGCCATGTAGCCGCACACCGCCGCGATCAGCAGGCCGATCACAACGACGAACACCAACGCGCCACCCACCAGCGCCAGTGCCGACGGCGCCAGGGGGCCGCCCGCGAGCACGCTCCAGAGCAGGAAGCCGATGGGCACCAGCATCGCGGCGGTTCCGGCGAAGACGATGGCGATGGGCAGGTCGCGTTCCTCCAGCGCCAAGGCCTCGCCGGCATGGCGCGCGCGGCTTGCCGCCATGGCCGAGCGCACGCCGCCGATGACCGGGCCCGCGATCCGCAGCAACGTCCAGATCGCCGCGACCCCAATGACGCCCGCGCCGAAGAAACGCACGTCGCGCGAGAATACGGCCGAGGCCCAGGCCTGCACGCCGCCCGGCAAGGGATCGTGCGCGGTGAGCAGCGGCAGCAGGCCGAACCAACCCACCACCAGCCCGACCAGCATCGCCATGCCGACCGATATCCCCACCAGGTGGCCCACTCCCATCAGCGCATAGGACAACCCGATCGAGACGCCGCTGGCACCAGGGCCAACACGAAACCAGGTCGAAGCTTCGGCGACGACGAGACGGGTCTGGGTGAGGATTGCGAACCCTGCAGAGAGGAGCGAGTTCGCGACCAGCACGGACAGCCCCCTGGCGCTTTCCTCGCCTCCCTCGCGCGAAGCGGTGCCGACCCGCAGCACTTCGGCCGCGGCATGGCCTTCGGGGTAGGGCAACGATGTTTCCACCACCAGAGCGCGCCGCAACGGCACCGAGAACAGGACGCCCAGCACGCCGCCGGTCGCGGTGATCGCGGCGGTGGTCCAGTACGGGAAGCCTTGCCACCATCCGACCATGATCAGGCCGGGCAGGACGAAGATGATCGCCGCCAGAGTGCCCGCGGCGCTGGCCACGGTCTGGACGATGTTGTTCTCCTGGATCGTGGAATTGTGAAAGCCACGCAGCACCGCCATCGAGATGACCGCGGCCGGAATCGAAGTCGCGAACGTCAGGCCGACCTTGAGCCCCAGGTAGACGTTGGCGGCCGTGAACAGAACGGTGATGGCGCCGCCGAGCAGCACGCCGCGCAAGGTCAGCTCGAGCGGATGGGCGCTGGCCGGTCGATCCTGTGTCGCGCTCATTTGCCTCGCCCCGCAGTTCGCTGATAAATTGCCAGGCCTTCATGCCACGCAAGGCCAGCGCGTAAAGGCGAAACTGCCTCGCGCGCTTCAGCAGCGCCGATATCATCGATGATATTTTGGATTGGTTGCGGGGGCAGGACCTCACAGCGCCGGATTCATCCGCTAGTGGATTGAAAAGGCAGCACAAGTCGTCGCCCGACGTATTCAGCACCCCCATTGATACCCCCGCTAAACGAGATTGCGATAAAACGACGCTTCGAAGCGCCAACCGGAGCGCCGAGTTTCGGCCACTTGGCAGCTAAACGATGTTGCAAAACCCTCGCCGCGCAGATGATCCGAACGCCGAGAGAGGATGCCGGATTGCCGATGCAAGCGGCTGATGGGTTCGCAGAGCCAATGAACGAGGCGACTGCTGCCGCCAACATTGCCGACATAGCGGCGCTGGAGTCAGGCGCCTGTTAGCTGACTATCGTTCATCGTCGGTAAGCCATTCTCAGCGAACATGATTGGTGGAGAACGGGCCGGCCGCTTTGGAGCGCCAAAGCTGTGCACTGCACAGCTAGCGCTCCTCGCGACTGGATGTCGGCAGGAGCTAGAACATCGAGCAGCGCTCACCACTCAGAACCGGCCTTTGATGCCGACTTGAACTGAGCGCGCCGCGCCGGGCGCGTAGAAGGTCGATGACTGCCTTGGCCGTTGACCGTCCATGGCTGGCGCCAGGAATGGGGTGGCTACAAAGGCCCCCGATCTGTCAAAGGCTGTAGCCCCCAGCTGTGCGGCGGTCGCGTATTGCTTGTCGAGCACGTTGTCCACTTGAGCAAAGAGCGTCAACGCGCCCAGCGCCCGTAATTCGATCCCGGCATTGAACACCGCATAGGGCCGGGTTTTACCAGGGCCGAGATAGTAGATCCCGTCCGCTTGGTGCGCTCCATTCTCATTCCCGCGCGCGATGGTGCCAGCCACCGCGATCATGTCGAGGCTGAACGATGCCCAGCTGGCAAGATCGTAGGCAGCGCAGGCCTTGAAGATATGGCGCGGAATGAGCGGGATACGATCCCCCCTCGCAACCTCGATCCCACCTTCGAACCCCGGCGCGGCATGTTCAGCCGAACTGTTCGCTGATCCGTTCAATTTCTCTGAGCTTTGGTACGTTGCATCAAGATAGGTGTAGTGCGCGGTGACCCGAGCGCGGCGCAAGTTGGCTGCAAGATCGATGTCAAAACCCTGGCGGCGGGTTGTGCCGAAGTTGCGGAAGTAGCCGAATCCCGCTGTGTCGTCCGCAACGAACAAGATGTCGTCCCGGCTCACGGTGCGAAACACTCCTATGCGCGCCGTGAACGGGCCAGTGACCATGGCGATGCCACCCTCGATCGTTCGGGCTACGACCTGATCGAGTGGCGGGTCTCCTGCGAAGGCGTTGGGCAAGCGACAGGGGCTCTCGGGATCCGCGCAACCGAGCTCGATCGCCGAGGGCGCACGGCTTGTTTCCGCGACGGCGGCATCGATCGTGACCGCCTTTGACGTCGTGTACCGCAGCATCAGCGCTGGGTTAAGCCGGACGAAGCGCTGATCGGCGTCGAGCGAGCCCCTGCCGCTACCCGGCGTGATCGCATCGCGATTGTTGATTGCGGTGCTGTCGTATCGCGCTGAGAGGTCGATGCGAAGGGCACCGGCGGCGATGCTGTCGAGAGCATAGAGACTGAAGGTTTTGGTTCGTGCGGCCAGGTCCACCCGAGCATCGAAAGTTTCTAGCGACTGCTGAGATCCGTCGGCAAAGGCGCCAGGCCCCTGCACTGGAACGATGCCATGCTCTGGCGTCAGAAACCCGAATTGCGAGGTTTGCCTGAAATGCGCGTCGCTGCGTACGTAAACCAGACCCAAGGTCAGCGTGTTGTCTCTGCTGCCAACAGGCGAGTGCAGCGTCACCTCGCCGGTCACCCCCCATTCGCTCTGTAGGTTGCCAGTCCGATTGGCGAGGCCGTTGCACTTTTCGTTGGGCTCGCTGTCGAGCAAGACGTTGGCGATGCAGCGCCATCGGGGAAACGGCGTGCTGGCTTGCGTCTCGCCACTTACCGGAAAACCCATATAGCCGGCGGCCGCAAGCGCCGCGCGTTCGGCGGCATCGGGCTGGTAAAGGTCTTCTCCCAAGGCATCATCGTTGACGTCGCCGTTGAAGCTGCGCGTACGGATCTTGCGCCAAAAGAAACTGCCCGAGACGCTCAACCTGTCGGAGACAGCTTGTCGAGCAGTTAGGTTCAACAAGCCCGAGAGGTTCTTGGTATTATCGGGGTGCGTATAGACACTGCTGCGATCTGCCTTAAGCAGCCGCATTTCCTGCAGCCCGTTGCCATTGAGGTCGCTGTCGGCGAAGCTGCCGGACAGGGCAACGCGCGTTGCCGTATCCGACCAGCCCAGCTTGGCGAACAGTTGGAGCGCTTGCGAGGGCGAATCATTGCGCCAGCCACGCTCCTTCAAGCCATTACCACTGGTGAACCAGTCGACACCACCGGTTGTCCTGCCGCCGACCTGCGCCTCCACCGTGCGGCGGCGGAACGAGCCATAATTCACTTCGAGTTCAGCCCCCGGATCGGACTTGCCGTCCTTCGTCTGGATCGACAATGCCCCGCCTAGCGAGTTACGGCCGAACAGTGGGTTGGAACCCGGCACCAAGGTCAGCGAACGGATCGCCGACTTGGGGATTAGGTCCCAGCTCACCACTTCGCCGAATGGCTGGTTGAGCCGCACCCCGTCCATGTAGAGAGAAAGGCCCTGCGCCGTACCCAGCAGTGGCGAGGCGGTGAAGCCGCGATAGTTGATGTCGGGCTGCAAGGGATTGTTCTGGATATCGTTCACGAACACGCCGCCTGGCATCCGCCGCAGGTAATCGGTGACGGCGGCTGCGTGGCTGGCCTCGATCTCCTCGTTGCTGACGGTTTGGACGGAAGAGGCCAGGGTGTCTTTGGCGTTGTCCGAGAGCGGTGTCGGCGCAATGACGACGATTTCAGCCGGCAGCACTTGTGATGGCCTTGCCTGCGCTGTGGCGGGATGTGCGATGAGCAGGACGGCTGCGCCGATCGCCAGGCGTGACGCACTCATCCGGTCGATCCTCACGTGCAGTCGCAGGCTGCTTCTGCCTCCGCGAGTAGCAGCGTGGCGAGATCCAAGAACTTAGACTTTGGGTCGGCTGACTGCCGGACCAGCTGCGTCGCGCAGGCGAGACCGAAGCCTTGTCGACCGAAGGTGCAATTGCCTGGACACGATGCCGGCGCGATCCTTGCGGCGAGTTCCGCTGTTTGACCGACCCAGGAGAATGATCATGCTGCAACAGGCGCTGGAGCAATTCGCCGGCCAGAAAACTCTCATCCGTGATCGCTACGAGAATTACATTGGTGGGGCTTGGACCGCCCCGGCCAAGGGCGAGTATTTCGACAACATATCTCCTGTGACCGGGCAGGTCGTCTGCAAGGTGGCACGCGGCACCTCGGGTGATATCGAGCTTGCCCTTGACGCAGCACATGGTGCCAAGGAAGCCTGGGGAAAGCTGTCTGCCGCGGATCGCTCGAATGTGCTGCTTCGGATCGCTGACCGCATGGAGGCCAACCTCGATCTCATCGCAATGGTCGAGACGATCGATAACGGCAAGCCGATCCGCGAGACTACCAACGCGGACATACCGCTGGCGATCGATCACTTCCGCTACTTCGCCAGTTGTGCCCGGGCGCAGGAAGGCTCGATCAGCGAGATTGACCATGACACCATCGCATACCATTTCCACGAGCCGCTGGGCGTGGTCGGCCAGATCATCCCCTGGAACTTCCCGATCCTCATGGCGGTGTGGAAGCTCGCCCCGGCATTGGCCGCGGGCAACTGCATCGTGCTAAAGCCCGCCGAGCAGACGCCGATGTCGATCCTCGTGCTGATCGAGATCATCGGTGACCTGCTGCCGCCCGGCGTGCTCAACATCGTCAACGGCTTCGGCGTCGAGGCCGGCAAGCCGCTCGCCTCGAACAAGCGGATCAGCAAGATCGCGTTCACCGGCGAAACGAGCACGGGTCGCCTGATCATGCAGTACGCTTCGGAAAACCTGATCCCGGTCACCCTCGAACTGGGCGGGAAGTCGCCCAACATCTTCTTCGAGGACGTGATGGACGCCGACGACGATTATTTCGACAAGTGCCTGGAAGGTTTCGCCATGTTCGCCCTCAACCAGGGCGAGGTATGCACCTGTCCGAGCCGTGCGCTGGTGCAGGAAAGCATCTACGATCGCTTTATCGAACGCGCCATCGCACGAGTGAAGGCGATCAAGCAAGGCAGTCCCCTCGATCCCGCGACGATGATCGGCGCGCAGGCTTCGAACGACCAGCTCGAAAAGATCCTCTCCTATATCGACCTAGGCAGGCAGGAGGGCGCCGAAGTCCTTACCGGCGGCGACCGTGCGGTCCACGACGGCGAACTGACGCAAGGTTACTACGTCACCCCGACTGTTCTAAAGGGTCACAACGGGATGAGGATATTCCAGGAGGAGATCTTCGGTCCGGTCCTTGCAGTCACCACCTTCAAGGATGAGGCAGAGGCGCTCGCGATTGCCAATGACACGCTCTACGGCCTGGGCGCCGGTGTCTGGACGCGCGACGGCAGCCGGGCCTACCGGATGGGGCGCGGCATCCAGGCCGGGCGCGTCTGGACCAACTGCTACCATGCCTACCCGGCGCACGCGGCGTTTGGCGGCTACAAGCAGTCGGGCATCGGCCGTGAAAATCACAAGATGATGCTGGATCACTACCAGCAAACCAAAAACCTGCTCGTTTCTTACAGCCCCAAGGCGCTCGGCTTCTTCTGAGCACCTCAGTTCCTTCCGCTCGTGCCTCTGAACCTTGGCGGGCCCACCGGGTCCGCCGATTTTCCCTTGAAAGGCAAGCTATCGACATGCTGCCCTTGCGCATCCTGTCCACTCCGGCTGCGGACGAACTGATCCGGTCGCTGTCCGCCAAGCATGGGCCCTTGATGTTCCACCAATCGGGCGGCTGCTGCGATGGCTCTGCGCCGATGTGCTTTCTCAAGGGTGAATTCCGTGTCGGTGCGCAGGACGTGCTGCTGGGTAGCGTTGCCGATGATGTGCAGGTCTGGATTGGCGAGGCGCAGTTCGCCTACTGGCGCCACACCCAAGTGACGATCGACGTGGTCCCGGGCAGAGGCGCCGGCATGTCGCTGGAAAGCCCCGATGGCATGCGCTTCATCATCCGATCGCGCCTGTTCAGCGCAGAGGAGGTGGCCATGCTCGCCGGGGCCGGCGAGCCCGAGCGAGGCGGCTGAGGTGGGCCTAGTGGACCATCCGCTGCGCCGCCAGGTCGTCGGCGAAATGCAATTGCGACGTTTCCCCGCATTCTCCTTGCCGGCACGCATCGTGCAGATCGTCAGCATCGTCGAGGATCGAGCCGCCGAAGCAGCGGCGCTGCAGGCGATCTGCTGCGACATGGATCCGGCCGAACGGCACGCCCAGACGCTTCTGACGCCTCATGTGCGGCTGGCATGGGAGCGCCACAGCGAAGCGAGCACAGTCACGCTTGTGACCACGGGGCATGACGCTCCAATCGATTGGGATCCCCCACCCGAGACGGCGCTGATAGAGTCATTGCCCGGGCTGGTCGTACGCGCCAGCAGGCTCATTCTGGTCGCCGACGATACCGCCGCAGAGACTTTGCTTGCGAGCGCGGGCTTTGGGTCCCGGCACTTGGTCACTTGCCATGTACGGAGCCCGTCAGGGGCGCGGGCACGGATGTGGACTGACTTTCGCATCCATCCGGACGGATATGGCAGGATCGTCATCGCCGCGAACGGCATGCCGATCGCGGACCTGGGCCGTTGCGTGCAGCAACTCCAGGAGCTTGGAAACTACCGCAACCTGGCCCTGATCGGGCTGCCTGTCGCCCGCGCGGCTTGGTCCGACCTCGATGCACTTGAAAGTGAGCTAGAAGCGGTCGGCCAGTCGCTGGCGCGTGGAGACCGGCGAGACGACACGCTGCTGGCGGCACTCACGGCCTTGTCGGCCCGATTGCTCTCTATCGATAGCCGTTGCGCTTATCGGATGAGCGCGACGGCCGCCTACGCCCGGATCGTTGCCAGCCGCCTCGCACAACTCGACGCCGACCCCATTGCCGGATTTCAATCGCTTACCGAGTTCAACGACCGCCGGTTCGAGCCCGCGATCCACACTTGCGCCGCGCTCACTGCACGAATGGCGCTGCTGAGTGCGCGCGCGGCGCAATCGACCGCGCTGCTGCGCACGCGGATCGAAACGCACATCGAGAATCAGAATGCGCGCCTTTTGGCTTCCATGGAGAACAGCGCACGGATGCAGCTGCGCCTCCAGCACCTCGTCGAAGGGCTATCGTCCGTGGTGATCGGCTACTACCTGCTGGGCCTGATCGGCTATCCCCTGAAGGCGGCCGAGCACCAGTGGCCGGCGGTGCCGGCGACGCTGATCCTGGGGCTGCTCGCACCCATTGTCGTGGGCGTGCTGGTCATATCGATGAGAACCGCCCAACGCCGGCTCGTTTCGGATGACAAGCACCATCTGTCCGGTCCATGATCGCGAACAAGATCAAAGATCGGGACGAGGGGCGGATGCAAGGTTTGGTGCAATCGGGGGTGCTTTTTGCCGCATCCCATGCGGACAGCCCGTTCGCGGCGATGGACGAGATCATGCGCGACCTGGGGAGTGAGCCATTGGCCGGCGCAATCGTGTTCTGTTCCCACCGGTATGATGCGCAGAAATTGTCGCATGCGATCAACACCCGCACCGAAGGCATGCAGGTGATCGGCTGCACGAGCTCCGGTGAGCTGACCCAGAACGGCTACGATCACGACAGCGTCAGCATGATTGGCTTTCCCGCCAGCGCCTTTCGCCTGGTGTCCCACTGCTTCCTCAACCTCGACAGCTTCGACCCGGCGATTGCGCGCGCCGCAGTACGGACCCTCGCCGCCCAGGCCGAACGCCAGAGCCGGGAACTGGGTGAGACGGTAAACCATGTTGCGCTGTTCCTGGTCGATGGCCTGTCGCACTCGGAGGAGTTGCTGACGATGACCGTCCAGGATGCCTTGGGCGAAATTCCGCTGATTGGCGGCTCCTCTGGAGACGACCTGACATTCCGCCAGACATCTATATTCGAGGGTGGCGCTTTTCACCAGCGTGCGGCGGTGGTCGCCATCCTGTCCACACCGCGGCCGCTGCACGTGTTCAAGGCGCAGCACTACCGTCCAGGCGAGCGCAAGATGGTCATCACTGCGGCGTTACCGATGCAGCGCATTGTCACGGAGATCAACGCCGAGCCCGCCGCCTCCGAGTACTTACGCCTGGCCGGTCATGCAGGCGAGGAGCTGGGAACCGAGTTCTTCGCCGCGCACCCGCCCATGGTGCGCGCCGGAGGCGAATATCATGTTCGCTCGGTCCAGACCGCCAATCCGGACGGAAGCCTGACGTTCTACTGCGCGATCGACGAAGGCCTGGTGCTGACCGTGGGCGAGCCATTCGACAGGATCGCCGGCATGGAAGCCCTGTTCAGCGACATCCGCAAGGACATTGGCCCAGTCGATCGCATCATTGCGTTTGATTGCGTTCTCAACCGCATCGATGCCGAACACCGGCAGATCGCTCGCGACGTGTCAGACCTTTATCGGCGGCATGGCGTAATTGGCTTCAACACGTACGGTGAGCAATACCATGCATTGCACGTCAACCAGACCTTCAGTGGACTCGCCATCGGCTTGTGAACAAGCCTGATCGCCTCGACCCGTCTGAAACCGAAGCATTGCGCGAGGAAGTGCGCAAGCTGCGCAAGATCAACGCCGTGCTGATGGATCGGGTCGAGCGCTCCACCGACATGACGGCCAATGCATTCTCCATTTTTGAGACCGCCATCTCCCTTGAAGCCATGGTGCGCGATCGGACCTGCCAGCTTGAGGAGGCGCTGGGGCAGCTGGCCAAGGCCAATATCGATCTAGCTGCCGTCCACCGCACGGCAGAGGAAGCACGCACGCGGCTGCGTGATGCGATCGACTCGATCAACGAAGGCTTCATCCTGTTCGATGCCGATGACCGGCTGGTGCTCTACAACGAGGCCTACCTAGGCTTCTGGCCCGAATTGGCGTCGCACATTCACCAGGGCATCTCGTTCGGGGAACTTACCCGGCTCGCCGCTAAACACGATCGACCGCTCGGAGCCGCCATCGCGCCGGACCGCTGGGTCTCCGATCGCCTGGCGCGCCACGGCATCGCCGACGGCGGACACGTGCAGGCGCTCGCGGACGGTCGCTGGGTGCAGATCAACGAACTGCGCACCAGCGATGGTGGGATCGTCGGCATCTACACCGACATCACCGAAGCCAAGGCGGAGGATGCCCGCGCCCGTGCCCGCGAGCTTGCCGAGCGCAACCTCATCCTGCAATCAACGCTGGATACCCTTTCCGAGGGGGTCTGCATGTTCGACAGCAGCGGGAATCTGTCGGCCTGGAACGGCGCGTTGTGGCGGGTTCTACGCCTACCCAGCGACCCAGGACAGAGCCTGGCTACGCATGATGGCCTGCTCGCGTGGTGCCGCGCCGCCTTAGCCATGGAGGACAATGGGTGCCTGGATTGGCGAGGGAGCGAAGCGGGGATCAATCCGGTCGTCCAGCTCTGCCGTGCCGGCGAGAACTATTTCGAGGTTCGATCAACCCGTAGCGGTCAGGACGGGCAGGTGTTCAGTTTCACCGACGTAACCGACATGCTTAAGGCTCAGGCGGCCCTGCAGGACACTGCGGAGATTCTGGAAGGCCGCGTATCGGAGCGCACTGCAGAACTGCTCAAGGTGAACCAGCAGCTCGAACGTGAGGTGGGCGAGCGGCGCCAGATCGAAGCGGCGCTCACCCAGGCCAAGATTGTGGCGGAAAAAGCCAATCTGTCCAAGACGCGGTTTCTCGCTGCAGCCAGCCATGACCTGCTCCAGCCGCTCAACGCCGCGTGCTTGTTCGTGGCGGCCCTGGGCGACCGGAGGCTTGCGCTCCCGACTCGGGCGCTGGTGTCGCAGACCGCGACGGCGCTAAATTCGGTGGAAGACTTGCTGGAGGCGCTGCTGGAGATTTCGAGGCTCGATGCCGGTGCGATTCAACCCGAGATCGGCCACTTCCGCATCGATCAGCTGCTGAACACGCTCTACCTGGAGTTTGCACCGTTGGCACGAGCGGCGGGACTTGATTTCCGCAGGGTCACCGAGCCGCTCTGGGTAAAATCTGATGTGCGTCTGCTGCGGCGCATCCTGCAGAACTTCATCTCGAATGCGATCCGCTACACGCCCTCCGGCAGCGTCAGCGTGACCTGCGCAGTTGAACGTGACGACGTATGCATAGCCGTCAGCGATACTGGACAGGGAATCGCAGTCGAGCAGCAATCCTTGATTTTCGAAGAGTTTCGCCGGCTCGACACACGCAGCCAAGGCAAGGGTCTCGGACTCGCGATTGTGCGCCGGGCAGCGGATATGCTGGGCCACGAGATAGTTCTGAAATCGGAACCTGGGATGGGGGCGACGTTCTCCATCACCGTTCCGCTTGGGCGGCCGATGGAGGACGCCGAAGGCGATGGCGTCGCCACTCCGCGCGATCGGTCGATGCAGGGCCTTCGGGTGTTGGTGATCGACAATGAGCGGCAGATCCAGTCGGGCATGCGCACGCTGCTGAGCGGTTGGGGCTGCCAAGTCTCGATCGCCGCCGACTCCGGCGAGGCGATGCGGCTGTTTACCGGTGGCGGCCGCCCAGACATCATCCTTGCCGATTATCACCTGGATGATGGTGAAACCGGCGACCAGGTGGTCGCGCGTCTCAACGAGCACTTCGGTGCCGCAATCCCAGCGGCGATCATCACAGCGGATCGCGGAGAGCAGTTGAAGATCGATCTCGCGGTCATCGGCATGCCGCTGCTCAACAAGCCGGTAAAGCCTGCGCAACTGCGGGCCTTGCTCAGGACGATGCTGCCCTAGTTCAGGGAGTCAGCGTTGAACTGCACACGATTGGCCATAATGACGGCCTGAGTTCGGCTGAACACATTGAGCTTGAGCAGGATCGCCGAGACATGTGCCTTCACCGTCGTCATCGAGACGGAGAGGTCGTGTGCGATCTGCTTGTTGAGGCGGCCATGGACAAGGTGATTCAGCACGATCCGCTGTTGGGGCGTGAGGCTGGCGATGCGCTCACGAATCTGCTCGTTCTGCTCGCTTTCGGGGTCTGCTTCGCCCATGGCGTCCGGCACGTAGATCTCGCCCGACACCACGCGGTGCAGAGCATCAACGATCGCGCTTCGCTTCATAGACTTAGGAATGAAACCAGAGGCGCCGGCGGCCAGCGCCTCGCGTACGATGACCCTATCGATCGCGCCGGATACCATGACGACCGGGAGGATCGGGTAACGTTCGCGAAGCACCTTGAGACCATCCAGGCGCTTCACGTCGGGAATGTTCAGATCGAGGAGTATAAGGTCGAAGTCGTCCTGCTTTGCCAGCGTCTCGAGCGCATCCTGCAGGCCCGCGGCCTCGAAGATAGCGCAGCCGTCGAACGTGACGGCAATCACGCTGCGCAGACCATCCCGGACGAGCGGGTGATCGTCAATGATCAGGATACGCTCTATCTCCGGTTCTTCGGCGTGTTCCATATCTCCCCTTCTGCCGGCATCATCGAACACAAGAGGGCGCATGGCAATCGCATGTGCCGATCGCACGGCGGGACAGGCCAACTCTTGCCTGTTTGACACCAACCCGCGACCGCCACGGCCCATCGAAATCATCTCGTGATCCTCCCGAATCGCGGGTCAGTTTTTGGGCAGCTTGAACACCCAAAGAGACCCGCCCTGGTTGATGTCCTTGAATGACTTTGCAACTTCGCCGCCCCACAGTGGAACCGCGCCGCCCCAGCCGGACATCACAGCGACGTACTGTTCGCCGTCCTGCTCCCATGTCACCGGCGAGCCAACGACGCCTGAACCGGTCTGGAACTTCCATAGTTCGGTGCCGGTCTTGGCATCGAACGCCTTCAGGTAGCCTTCGGGCGTGCCGGTGAAGACCAGGTTGCCCGCCGTCGTGAGCACCCCGCCCCAGAGCGGCGCCTTGTTCTTGTATTCCCAGACGATCTTGCCGGTCTTGGGATCCATTGCGCGCAAGACGCCGATGTGATCCTCGGCGATCGGCTTGATGGTGAAGCCGGCACCCAGGTAGGCCGCGCCCTTCTTGTACGAGATCGGCTCGTTCCAGATATCCATGCCCCAGTCGTTGGACGGAATGTAGAACAGGCCAGTGTCCTTGCTGTAGGCCATCGGCATCCAGTTCTTGCCGCCCAGAAAGCTGGGTGAGGAGAATACGGACCCGCCTTTGTCGGTACCATTTGGCAGACCTGGTCGTCCGGCAGGAATGACGTTGGGCTTGCCATCCTTGGAATAGCCGTTGGCCCAGGTCGTCTGCATCACGAACCTCGATGCGCTGACAAACTTGCCGTTGGTGCGGTCGAGCACAAAGAAGTAGCCGTTGCGATCCGCCTTGGCACCCAGCTTCATCGGCTTGCCATTGATCGTCGCGTCGAACGGGATGAACTCGTTTACCCCGTCGAAATCCCAGCCATCGTGCGGAGTGGTCTGGTAGTGCCATTTGATGACGCCGGTCTCGGGATCGATGGCCAGCGTGGACGCGGTGTAAAGGTTGTCTCCCTTGCGCAAGTGGCTGTTCCATGGCGCCGGATTGCCGGTGCCGAAGTAAAGCAGATTGGTCTCCGGATCGTAGGTTCCGCCCAGCCAAGTGGCACCGCCGCCAGTCTTGTACAGGTCACCTTCCCAAGTCGCGTTCAGCTTACCGGTGATGCCGTTGTCCTTGCCGCGCAAAGTGCCCATGTTGCCTTCGACGACAGGCCGATGCCAGATCAGCTCACCGGTGTTCACGTCGCGCGCCTCGACGGCTCCAACGATACCGAACTCGCCGCCAGAGTTACCGGTGATGACCATGCCCTTGACGATCAGCGGCGCCGCCGTAGCGGAATAGCCCGCCTGGTAGTCGGCGATCTGCTTGTTCCAGATGACCTTGCCGGTGTGTCGGTTGAGCGCGACCAGGCGCGCGTCGAGGGTGGCGAAGATGATCTTGTCGCCATAGATTGCAGCACCACGGTTGACGACGTCGCAGCACGGCATGATCCCATCGGGTAGCCGGGCCTCGTACCTCCACTTCTGCTCTCCGGTGTGTGCATCGAAGGCGAACAGGCGCGAATAGGAGCCGGTGACGTAAATCGTGCCATCATACACCAACGGCTGCGCTTCCTGACCGCGTTGCTTCTCGCCGCCCAGCGATGCGGCAAAGGCAGGGACCATTGACTTGATGTTGCCGGCATTGATCTTGGCCAGTGGGCTGAAGCGCTGCGCCTGCGGCCCCATGCCATAAGTCAGCACGTCGCCGGTGGAACTGGCATCAGCCATCAGGTCCGCGTCATTCGGACCGTCGGCAGCTGCCAGCAACGGCGCTGCGGCCGTCATCAGTGCGAGGGTAGCGACCGCCGCCACCGAACGCATGAAACGTTCCTTCATCATCATTCTCCCCTGCTTTATCGGCGTGAACCGCGACGGTCGGGAGGGTAGGAGATAGCGGGCGGCGAACAATTGGACCTTCGGTCGAACGTCTCTCAGGCCGCCAGCGCGGCCGTGTAGGTCACGCCGTATCGCGCGAAGATCGCCTTGAGCTCGCCCGAGGCGACCATCGCCGCCAGCACGCTTTCGGCCGCATCGCCCAACGTGCGGCTGCTCTCCTTGACCGCCATGCCGATGTCCCATCCGGGCGAGACGAAGGCGGGCAAAGGCATCGTTCGGCGCGCAACGTTGGTCGGCTTGCGTTCGAACAGCACCGCCTCGATCTGGGCACGACTGGCCAGGACGCCATCGGCCCTGCCGTCGGTGATGGCGGTCACCGCCTCCGCCCCCGTGGAGTAGTGGGTCACGTCCTTGGCCAACACGCCGCCGGCCGTCCCCATCAGATAGAAGTCGGGAACGGAGTCGATCTCGGCGGCCAGGCGATGGCCGCGAAACTGGGCAGGAGGTCCGTTGCAGTCGATCTCCCCCTTTATGCAGGCGAACTGAAAGCTCTCGCGGTAATACGGGGCAACGATCGCGACTTGATCGTTGCGCGCGGCAAACGCCCGATCGAAGGGAACGTGCAGCATGACGTCGGCAGGCTGGAACCCGAGCAGGCCGCCTCTCCAGACGCCGTTGCGCAAGTCGTCGTCAGCGCTTTCGTCTGCAATCAGTTCAGCGAGATCCACGCGCACGCCCATAGCTTTCGCCAGCGCCGTCCCGATGTCGGCATCGATGCCGATCACCTTGCCGTCGCTTTGCCAAGACCATGGTCGATTGTTGTTGTAGATTGCGACCCGAAGGACCCCCATGGCCTTGACCTTCGCCAGCGGCGCAGCCTCTGCCAGGGCGGGACACAGACCCAGCGCCGCCATGGCAATCGAGGCTGACAGGAACGAGCGTCTGTCCTGCACTGCGATTACTCTTGGTGCTTGGTTTCGAGCCAGGCGCGGATTGTCCAGCCAGCCTTCTGGCCCAGCACTTCGCCCATCGGCGGCATGTAGACCTTGCCGTCATGGCTTGAGCCGTGCTGGTAGCGTTGGATGAACCACTCGTCGCCGGTATCGCCGACTTCGAGGTAGCGTAGATCGGGAGCGATACCGCCGCTCTCGGCATCGAGGCCATGGCAGCGCGCGCAGTTCTGGCCGTAGGCGGATTCGCCGATCTTCACCGCCGCCGGGTTGCCGCGATAGGGATTGTGCTTGACCCAGGCCTCGCCGATCTCCGGCAGGCTGGACGTATCCACGGCCTGAGGCGTCACATTGCCATGCGCCAGCACGGCAGAGGCGATCGAGGCGCTTGCCAGGCCAACGCTCATCAACAGCGCTATTCGCCCCACGTTCTTCATCTCGCGACCTCTCACACAGCTATATCGTTGCCCTCCTGTGTAGGCCCGTGAGAGGTCATGCCCCATTGGCCATTGGTACAATGCCGCCTGCCCAGAAGGCCGCTTAGGGTGCGGTGATGAAGACGATGCTCGCCTCGCTCGCCCTGGTTGTCGCCGCCGCACCAAACGTGGTCGTCGCAGAGACGATCTACGTCTCGAACGAGCGCGGCAACAGCGTAACGGTCATCGATGGCGCAACCATGAAGCCGGTCAGCACTTGGCCGATTGGAGGACGGCCTCGCGGGATCACCGTATCGCGTGACGGCAAGCACCTCTTCGTTGCCGCCAGCAACGACCATGCCGTGCAGATGATCGAACGCGCGACTGGCAAGGTGGTCGCCGACTTGCCTTCGGGCGAAGACCCGGAGCAGTTCTTCGCGTCCTTCGACGGGAAGTACTTGTTCGTCGCGAACGAGGACAACGCCGCACTGACCGCGATCGATATCGCCACGCGCAGTGTCGCGTTCCAGGTGGATGTCGGCAAGGAGCCCGAAGGCGTGGCGCAGAGCCCTGACGGCAAGTGGGTCGTGGTAACGTCCGAGGATGGCAATGCGGTCAGTTGGATCGACCTGGCCAACCGCGTCGTGGTGGGTGAGACCAACACCGAGCTGCGGCCCCGCCACGTCGAGTTCACGGCCGACGGCAAGCAGTTGTGGATCGCCGCGGAGACGGGCGGGGTCGTCCAGATTGCCGACGTCGCCTCGCGGGCAGTGATCGAGACGATCCATTTCAGCCCACCCGGTGTGAAGGACTATCAGGTGCTGCCCTGCGGCATCCGCTTCACTCCGGACGGTCGCACTGCGGTCGTGGCATTGGGTCGAGCTAACGTGATCGCATTCGTGGACGTGGCGACGCGCAAGGTGCGAGCCTATGTGCCCGTGGGCAAGCGGGTGTGGCACATGGCAATCAGCCAGGATGGCTCTCGCGCCTATACCGCCAATGGATTGTCCGATGATGTCACGGTCGTCGATCTGGCCGCAGGGACGGTGATCGCGACAGTGCCGGCCGGCGCCGCGCCCTGGGGCGTCGCGATCGCACCCTGACAAACACGCCCAGGATCCTGTCCTGATCGGTTCCGACCCAAGGAACGAGAACCTAAGTCCAATTTTGATCCTCCGCACTGCGTATCATCGTCACGGCGAGCCGGATAACGGCTAAAACGGGAGGGTGAAATGAAGAAACGGCTGCTACTTGCCGGCGCGGCGACATTGGTTGTGGCGCTCAGTTCGAGCACGGCGATGGCCGGTACTAACGCGGCATTGCTCGCGCGACTGCATGAGAAGGGCATCTTGTCCGACGAGGAGTACCAGTCGCTGCTGGCCGGTGACGCTGCCGAGGCGGCGACGCCTGCGCCTGCAGCGACCGCCGTCCCCACTGCAACGACTGCGCCGGCCAACACCGACGGCAGCCGATTCCTGCAGATGACGGATGCAGGCGTAGGCATGCAGATCGGCGACGTGACCTTCAAGGTCTCGGGCCAAGTCAACGCATTCTACACCCATGACAATGGCCAGTCAGTTGGCCCGAATGCTCTGGTGACCGGCGGCGTCGTCGCCTCGGGCGGCAATAGCAGCGCAATTCGCAATGGCCTGCTGCCGGGCAACATCAATTTCGTGGTCACCACCCAGCAGGCAGGCTGGGATGTCGGCGCGCACTTCGGGCTTTATCCCGGCATCAACAGCGCTGACTATTCCGCCGGCGGTGGCGCCAATGCCGGTGGCAAGAACACCGCGCTGCAGACCGCCGGCATAGACTTTCGCCAGACCTACATGACCATCGGCCGCGCGGGCTTGGGTGAATTCAAGCTGGGCCGAGACATCGGACTATTCGGCTCGGAAGGCATCCTCAATGACATTACGCTGCTGTCGGTCGGCACCACGGGCGGCAACGTGGCACCGGCGAACACGTCGCTCGGGCGGATCGGCGTCGGTTATATCTACACTGACTTTCAGCCTCAGATCACTTACACATCGCCCCAGCTTGGCGGCTTTCAGGTTACCTTGGGCGTATTCGAACCCCTTGAATCGCTGACGGGTCCTGGCGAGACCAGCAAGTCACCCCAGTTTCAGGGCAAGATCGTGTATGATGGCAAGTTCGGCGGCATCACCGCCCGCGCCTGGCTGTCCGGCATCACCCAGAGGCACAACCGCATCGACGGCGCGAGATATACCGGTAGCGGCTTCGATACCGGCGCCAAGATCGGCTACGGTCCGCTCACGGTGACGGGCTACTACTACAACGGTTCGGGCCTGGGCACGACGGCGTTGAACCTGTTTGACACCGATGCCGTCGGCAACAAGCGCGATAGCGACGGCTTCTATGTCCAGGCCATGGCTTCGTTCGGCAAGGTCTCCGTGGGCGGCAGCTACGGCGAGAGCAGGCTGCACTATGCCAATGCGCTCGACGCGTTAGCCAATCCGACGCTCCTCGATGTCAACAGCAGTTATGTCGGACAGGCGCGCTACAGCCTGACCAGCTGGGTCACGCTGGTCGGCGAATACATCCACACCAAATCCGAGGCGCACAACGGCAACACGGCCGAAGGAGACACCGCAGCCGCGGGTGCGATCCTGTTCTTCTAAGACCAACCCAAAGACCAATATCCCCCCGAAGGGCGGCGCTTTATCACCCGAGCGCCGCCCTGATCATGTGGGCAGGCGGGGGAGGATCGATGCACTGGCGTGACATGATGCCGCTGCTGGCGCTGGCCATGCCAACGGCAGCGTTGGCTGATGAGGCCCCCGCGGGTCCGGTGATCGTCGTAACGGGCGCCGGACTGCCGCTTCCGCCGGGCACAACTGCCTATGGGACACAGACCATCGCGCGCGACCGGCTGGTCGCCTCCGCGTCGGGCGGATTGGAAAGCGTGCTCGCCGACGTGGCCGGGTTCCAGCAGTTTCGCCGTTCCGACAGTCGTTCTTCCAATCCGTCGGCACAGGGCGCCACGCTGCGAGCACTTGGCGGCAATGCTTCGAGCCGGACATTGGTGGTGCTCGACGGAGTGCCCGTCGCCGATCCGTTCTTCGGCTACATCCCCTTCAACGCGCTAGCCCCTGAGCGGCTGTCGGCCATCCGCGTCACAAGAGGGGGCGGTGCCGGCGCGTTTGGCGCTGGCGCGGTCGCGGGGACGATCGAGCTTGCCAGCGCCATTCGCTCGGACTTGCCCGCGTTTGCACTCAGCGGCTTTCGCGGTAGCAGAAACGCCACGTCGCTTACGGGCGAGACAACGCAGGACCTGGGGCGGGGCTATGTCTCCGTGTCGGGGCGATGGGATCGCGGGGATGGCTTCCAGACCACGCCCGCAAGCCAGCGCGTTGCCGCCACCGTGCCCGCTGCCTACGATGCCTGGTCGGGTAACTTGCGTGCGGTGGCGCCGCTGTCCGCCAGCGTGGAACTGCAGGTCCACGGCCTGCTGTTCCACGATGCGCGCACGTTGCGCTTCGCAGGCGCGCGCAGCACCAGCGAGGGACAAGATGCCAGCGCCCGCCTGGTCTCTCGCGGACCATGGCAGGTCGATGCGCTGGCTTATATCCAGAACCGCAACTTCTCGAACGTCGTGATTTCCTCGGCGACCTTCCGCAAGTCGCTTGATCAGCGCGACACGCCATCCACGGGCCTCGGCGGCAAGCTTGAGTTGCGCCCGCCGGTGGGCGAAGCGCACCTGCTGCGGCTGGGTGCGGACACGCGCTTCGCGCGCGGGGACATGTTCGAAGACGCATACAACGCCGCGACCGGTGCGGTGACGGCGCGCCGCCATGCCGGCGGCCGGCAGAGCGTAAGCGGGCTGTTCGTCGAGGATGACTGGTCGGTTTCAAGGCGGTTGGTGCTTACAGGAGGTGCTCGGGCGGATCGCTGGTCCATCCGCGACGGCTTCCTTGATGCTGCCAATGCGGCAGGCAAACCGACGGCGCGCAACCGCTACGCCGACCATAGCGGCTGGCGGGCGAGCGGGAGGGCCGGGCTCTCCTGGACTCTGAACGACGCGCTCAAGATCAGAGGCGCGGCATATACCGGTTTTCGGCTGCCAACGCCTAATGAGCTGTACCGGCCGTTCGTGGTGTTTCCAATCACCACCCAAGCCAATGCGGCATTGGATTTGGAGAAGCTAAAGGGTGTCGAAGTAGGCTTTGATCTCGCCCCCACTACGAACACGTCGCTGACGTTTACGACTTTCTACAATCGGCTGGGCAATGCAATTGCCAATGTGACGATCGGCCGGAACCTGCGCCAGCGGCAAAACATCCGTGCGATAGTTGTCAAAGGTGTCGAGGTCGAAGCCACGGCGCGCCTGGCGAACTTCGACCTTGTGGCGAGCTACGCATACAGCCATGCCCAAGTGGATGCGCCGGGCCTCACCTTCGATGGTCTCGCGCCCGCACAAAGTCCGAGACATGCAGCCAGCGGCTCGCTCACTTGGGCGCCCACGGGCTTGGCCGGGCCGTCGCTTGCCGCAACTGTGCGATACGTGTCTCGACAGTACGAGGACGATTTGCAGACCGACGCGTTGCGCAGCGCCGTGACGCTCGATGTCGGCGCGCGCCTGCCGGTCGGCCACGGCGCCACCCTGATCGCGCGGGCCGAGAACCTCACCGACACCAAGGTGATCACCCGCAATGCGGCCGGATCGATCGATCTCGGCACGCCTCGAACGTTGTGGATCGGCGTTCGCATCGCAAACTAATCTGGAGCCTGTCATGTCCGACGAACTCTATCGTGTGCCGCAAGAATGGCGCGTGGGCGCGCGTTTCGATGCCAATGCCCGCGCGGCAGCCTATGACCGTTCGCTTGAAGATGCTGATGCCTTTTGGCTGGAACAGGCCAGCCGCCTCGAGTGGATCATACCGCCCACTCGGGCAAGCGAGAGCAGCTTCCAGGAAGCGGATTTTGCCATCCGCTGGTTTGCGGACGGAACCCTCAACGTCTCGGCCAATTGCATCGATCGTCACCTCGCCGAGCGAGGCGAAGCTATCGCCCTGATTTGGGAACCCAACGATCCAAGCGAAACGCCGCGCACCTACACCTATCGCCAGCTCCACGCTGAAGTCTGCCGCTTCGCCAATGTGCTGAAGAACGCGGGCGCGCGGCGGAGCGATCGGGTAACCGTATATCTCCCGATGATCCCCGAAGCCGTGTTCGCGCTACTCGCCTGCGCACGGATCGGCGCAATTCACTCGGTAGTGTTCGCCGGCTTCTCTCCCGAGGCGCTGGCTGGCCGGATCACCGATTCCGATTCCAGCATCGTCATCACCGCCGATGAAGGACGGCGCGGTGATAAGCGATTCCCGCTCAAGTCGAACGTCGACAACGCACTTGCTGACTGTTCCGGCGTACACACAGTGATCGTGGTTGCCGCGACGGGCGGCCCGACGCCGATGCAGGACGGGCGTGATATCTGGTACCACGAGGCGGCGCAGCACGCGGCGGCAGACTGTCTGCCAGAGCCGATGGCGGCGGAAGATCCCCTGTTCCTGCTTTACACCTCGGGCTCCACCGGCAAGCCCAAGGGAGTGGTGCATACTTCGGCCGGATACTTGCTGTGGGCCAGTCTGACGCATGAACTCTGCTTCGATTACCGACCCGGCGATGTCTACTGGTGCGCTGCCGACGTCGGCTGGGTAACCGGGCACAGCTACATCCTTTATGGCCCGCTCGCCAATGGCGCGACGACGCTGCTTTATGAAGGCGTCCCCAACTGGCCCAGCCCCTCTCGCATCTGGCAAGTCGTGGATCGCCACCAGGTCCACACCCTGTTCACCGCGCCGACCGTGCTGCGCGCGCTGATGAAGGAGGGCGATCACCACGTCGCCGCCACCAGCCGTGCGTCGCTGCGCCTCCTGGGCACCGTGGGCGAGCCGATCAATCCCGAAGCCTGGCGCTGGTACCATCGTGTCGTGGGCGGAGATCGCTGCCCGATCATCGACACTTGGTGGCAGACGGAAACAGGCGGCGCGATGATCGCGCCCATGCCGGGCGCCACCGATCTTAAGCCTGGCAGCGCTACCCTTCCCTTACCGGGCGTCAAGCCAGAGATCCTCGACGCAGCGGGCGTGGAGCAGCTAGGCGCCTGCGAAGGCAACCTGGTAATCGCTCGCAGCTGGCCGGGTCAGATGCGAACGCTGTGGAACGACCATGAGCGGTTCTTCCAGACATACTTCTCGACGTTTCCTGGCAAGTACACCACCGGCGACGGAGCCCGGCGCGACGAGGATGGCTACTATTGGATCACCGGCCGGGTCGATGATGTCATTAACGTCTCGGGGCACCGGATGGGCACTGCGGAGGTGGAAAGCGCGCTGGTGCTGCACCACACCGTCGCTGAGGCAGCCGTCGTGGGGGTGCCGCATGACATAAAGGGGCAGGGCATCTATGCCTACGTCACGCTCAATGCCGGAGAAAACCCAAGCGACGACTTGCGACGCGTTCTGACACAATGGGTGCGCAGTGGCATCGGGCCTATCGCCACCCCAGACGTGATCCAGTTCGCGCCGGGCCTGCCCAAGACGCGCAGCGGCAAGATCATGCGGCGGATCCTGCGAAAGATCGCGGAAGGCGATACCTCGGCGCAGGCCCTGGGCGATACGAGCACGTTGGCCGATCCGTCCGTGGTCGACGATCTCGTCAGGACGCGGCTAGACGTTTCAGCGTGATTTACGACCGTGTCGCGTGCCTTCTGCACCGGAGCACCCGGTTTTTGTGATCGTCGATATCCCGGTCGGCCTATTCTACTACGGCTCGGGTCATCACCTTCCAGCTAAGCCGATCCCCAGGCAATCGGCATCACCGTGCAGGTCTTGCGGTAGCGCGGGTAAGCCGGCGGCTCGGTCGTGCACCGCCTCAAGGACGGCTCGCGCGATCTCGCGCCTGCCCCCGTTTTGCCGTTCGCCCCAGCCCCTCCCTAAGACCAAAGGCCAATTGTGGATGGCTGTGAATATGAGGACAGCGGGGTGACAGCCGGCATCTGGCGGCGAGACTGGTGAAGTTCAGGAGATCCGTTGATGCGTACGTGCCCCATGTTCGTTCTTGTCGCCGCAGGCCTGTCCGTCGGCGCATCGGCAGTGCCAGCATCGGCACGTGAGATCGTGGTGCACATGAAAAATCAGGGTGCTGGCGGATCGATGGTTTTCGAACCGTCGTTCATCAAGGCCGCTCCAGGCGACGTCATCCATTTCGTGCCTAGCGATCCATCTCACAATGCCGAAACCTTGCCTGCGATGCTCCCGCCAGGTGCAAAGCCGATGAAGGGCGTGATGAGCAAGGACGTGTCAATGACCGTCACGATACCTGGACTGTACGGCGTCAAGTGCATGCCGCATTATTCCATGGGCATGGTGGCCCTGGTGCAGGTCGGGCGGGTCTCGCCTGAGGCGCTGAATGCTGCCAAGGCAGTAAAGCTTCCCCCGTTTGCCGCAAAGCGGATGGCCGCCATGCTGGCTAAAGTGAATTAGGCGCAAATTTGCGAGCGGTCATACGATCGGTTGTGGTGGAGCCTCATAGCCCGCAGCGAAATGTAAAAGCGCTTTTTGTGGCCACCATGCAGGTCTGTCACGGGTCGCTTCAGGACCGTTCGTCACATCACTTAAAACGCTAAGCTGCCAGGCTGATCGGGTCGCCGAACTTCGACCTCAAACACGGATGGGCAATTAAGAACCGCAAAATTCGATCGTTTTGCGCAAAATCTGTGCTAGGAATGTGCGGATGCAAACGCGCGTTCCGTTAGAGATGGCCTTTGCCCAGCCAAGTACGCCACCACCGGTGTCACGCTTGCCGCGTGATTGGCATGGCTTTTCCGCCGAGCACGTAAGCTTGGAAACGGACGCTCCGTATTCCTTCAAGAGTCTCGGCAAAAGCCACTATCTTGCCTTGCATGACATGTCGCTGCGCGACGGCGAACTCAAGATCGAGGGCCTGCCGACATACCATGTCCGCGACCTTCGGGACACGATCACCTTCGTACCGAGGGGCTGCGCCATTGAGGGCTGGGCGCACCCGGAGGTGCGCGCCAACAGCTTCGTCGCCATGTACTTCGATCCCGAGGCGATCCGTGATGATCTAGGCGCGCGTTATGCACGTGACGATCCGGCGCCCTTCGCCTACGCCCGCGATCCGAAGCTGGCGAGCACCCTGGACAAGCTGGGAGCCTTGGTGTGCGAGCCGGAAGTGGACGATCTTCACGCCGAAAGCCTGTGCCTGCTTGCCTCGTTGGAGGTGTTCGGGGTGCTGGCTGACCCACAGGGCAAGCTCTCGGATCGTCAACTGTCGTCGGTCACAGACTATGTCGAGGCGCATTTGCACGAAGGCATCGGCCTTGACGATCTCGCCTCGGTGGCAGGGCTCAGCCGGTTTCATTTCTCGCGCGTGTTCAAGGCCACCACTGGACAGAACCCACATGCCTTCGTCCAACAACGCCGAATTGCCCGAGCGCAGCAGTTGCTAAGCATTGGCGACTTGCCGATCGACGGGGTGGCGCTTGCCGTGGGGTACCGCGGCGCAACCCAGTTCCGCCGCGTCTTTCGAGACGTGACCGGCTTGTCGCCACAGCAATACAGACAGCAGCGGCGTTAATCCGACCCGGGGGGGACAATGCAAAGCAACGATATCCCAGCAGACCTGACCTCTTGCGATCAGGAGCCGATCACCCGGCTCGAAAAGATCCAGGATTTCGCATTTCTGATTGCACTGACAAACGATTGGTCGGTGGTCCGCGTCTCCGCAAACATCTCTGACTTCTTAAGGTTTCGGCATCGAAACTGCTGGGCTCGCAGCTGCAAAGCTGGATCACGCCGGCCGGTTTGCACGACATTCGCAACCGCATGCACGTGCTTGGTGCGACGGGTAGCGAGCGCCTGTTCGACTTGGGGCTTGTCAAAGGAATGCCTCACGTGGACCTGGCAATCCATTTCCAAGGCGATCTGCTGATCATCGAAGGCGAATGGACGCAGAGGGCCGAGCGGATGGAGGCGGCCTCCATGGTGCGCGCGATGACGGCCCGTCTTGGCAAGGCGCCCTCGCTCGAGAAATTCCACAAGGATGCGGCGCGTCAGGTCCTCGCGCTGACCGGCTTCGATCGGATCATGGTCTATCGGTTCGACCATGAGGGCAACGGCGAGGTGATCGCAGAGTCCACTCGCGCCGGCATGGACAGCTTTCTGGGTCTGCACTATCCTGCTGGAGACATCCCCAAGCAAGCACGCGCGCTCTACCTGCGCAATCCGTTCCGCATCATCGCGGATGTAAACGCCACGCCGGTGCCGCTCCTACCACCGGTAGACGCGGTAACCCAGTCCCTCGACCTGTCGCTATAGGTCAGCCGCGCGGTCTCCCCTGTGCACATCGAGTACTTGCGCAACATGGGCGTGGGCGCATCGCTGTCGATCTCGATCATCGTCGAGGAGCGCCTTTGGGGCCTTATCGCCTGCCATAGCCAGGATCCACGCCTCCCCAGCTTCGTCATGCGCACCGCGACTGAGCTGTTCGGATGCATGTACTCGATGCAGCTGGAAAGCCGCTTGCGACGCGGCAGCGCCGAGGACGAGCAAAAGGCGCGCGCCTTGGCCGACCGGGTGATCGCCATGATCGCGGGCGACGAAAGCCTGATGGAGAATGCCGCCTGGCTACAGGACATGACGCGTGACATGATCGACTGCGATGGTGTCGCGATCTACCGGGCCGGGTCGGTCTTCGTCTATGGGATGACCCCGCCCACCGAACAGATCCGCGCTCTGGCGCATCAGATGAACGTGGCATCCCCTAGCCGGGTGTTCGTCACCGACCATCTCGCCTCGGTCAACGCGGCGTGCGAAGCGACGGCGGGGCTAGCAGCGGGCATGATGTCCATCCCCATTTCACGCATCCCTCGCGACTATATCATGCTCTATCGGCGAGAACGGCTCCAGCAGATACGCTGGGGCGGGGATCCGACCAAAATCATCGAAGAGAGCGAAGACGGCCCGCGCATTTCGCCGCGCAAGAGCTTCGAAGCCTTCGAAACCCTGGTCCGGGGAAAAGCCCCGCCGTTTTCCGATCGTGAGGAACGCATTGGCGAGGCAATCCGCCAGGCCCTGATCGAAGTGATCCTTCGCTACTCGGATGGGGCCAGTGACGAGCGTCGTCGGGCATCCGAACGGCAGGAACTGCTGATCGCCGAGCTCAACCACCGTGTCCGCAACATACTGGCCTTGATCCGCAGTCTGATCCGCAAAACGGGGGAGGCAGCAGAGAGCGTGTCCAGCTACGTAGACTCGCTGAGCGGGCGGGTTCAGGCGCTGGCGCGCGCCCATGATCGGATCACAAAGCAGAACTGGGGGCCGGCCGCTCTGGCTGGGCTCTTCGAAGACGAGATCGCGGCGCACGATGGTGCGCGTGGCCGATTGGCGGTGACCGGACCGGACATCCATCTGCAACCGCAGGCGATCGCGACGATGGCATTGGTGGTGCACGAGCTGGTCACTAACTCCTGCAAGCATGGGGCTCTATCGGGCACAGGGCGAGTGGATGTGAGTATGGAGAGCACCGAAGGGGAAGGTTTTCACATCCGCTGGAAGGAAGTGGGTGGGCCTGCCGTCTTGGCGCCGACCCGCAGAGGTTTCGGCTCGGTCATTCTGGAAAAAACGATCCCGTTCGATCTGCAAGGAACCGCAAAACTGCGTTTCCTGCTGGAAGGTCTGGAGGCGGAGTTCTTTATTCCGCAACACCACGTCTTCGTCGGATCGCACATCCCGGCAGCGGCAGCATCGGCGCCGACAAGCGGCAACCGAAATGATGCCGTCGCAACTGAGAGCGACCTGCCGCTGAACGGCGCTGCCGTGCTGCTCGTTGAGGACAACATGCTGATCGCGCTGGAAGCGGAAGACATGCTGCGCCAGCTTGGCGCAGAGCACGTGGCTCTAGCATCGACGTTGATCGAGGCGGAACTGCTACTGAAGCAGCAGGAGTTCCAATTTGCCATGCTCGACATAAACGTCGGTCGGGCAACCACGTTTGACCTTGCGACCAAGCTGACCGGTGCAGGCGTGCCGTTCATCTTTGCAAGCGGCTACGGCGATGAGCTGGCGCTGGAAGGCCGTAAGGAAGGAGAAGTCGTCATCCAGAAGCCGTACGAGCGAGACCATCTGCAACGGGCGATTGATCAGATCCAGAAAAGCTTAAACGGCGCAGACGCAGATCGCGTCACGAAGTCGAAACATTGAAAATAGATCAGCGGTGCGGCGAAGTTGCCCCTTTTTTTGCGCGGTCGATCTTGAAAATGCCGAACAATAGGGCCTCTTCCTCAATGCGCACGCGCGTGCTGTCCTCGGCGTAGAACGCCAACTGAAGGAATGCCGAAGCCTTCCTTCGTGGCACGCACTGAGTGCCGCCCCTATGACGTGGCTGCATGAGCTTGACCTCAGTTGTCAACCGGCAATCGAGTTCGATGCACCCGCAGATATTGGATGGGAGTGGAAGGTCTTGTATGTGCTGGAAGGATCGCGGCTCGGAGCGGCAGTTCTGTTTCGCCGATTGGCTCCAACTTGCCAACTGCCTTCTTGTCTGCTCGGCATCATGCGGGCGAGTAGAAAGTTCTGCTCACGACGAGCGAACATCAGGCGACCCACAGCAAACAAGGCTTTGTTGACGCGCTGATCTTCGATGCGCGGCTCTGCTTTGAACATTGTGTCACCGTGCAAGGTCACAAGGATGAGTGGTCTTGGGCGCCTTGTCGGGCTGCTTATAGGCGGCAAATGCCGGGAAGCCGTCATTGCACATCAAGTCTTTGAGCAAGGTCGCTGCGCAATCTTGACGGCGCCCCGACCTGCAAACCGACGGAAGCTTCTTGCCATTTTGCCCGCGAATCCGGAAGGTCCGCAGGGTTCAACGACACCGACATTCGCCGGCGCGGATGAACGAAGGACGGCTTGCGCCCGTCGGCGCTCGTAAGCCGCCGTTCCGGAACGTCCAACATTTCAGACGTTCCGTTGGTTCCTATCACCTCGCCCGCCACTCTCACTCTCACATCCCGATCTCGATCCCCCTGCTACGGCCTCTGCCCACCATGTCAGAGAGGCTCTGCCCCATGCTGCGCGTGGGCAACTCGGGCAAGCCCAACTGGCTCCTGCGCTGACGCAGCAGGGATTCCAGTTGCGGATCGCGTTCAAGGCTCCTGGCCATGCCGATCATGGTCTCGGCCACGCGGTTGGCGCGGCTGCTTTCGTGGTCTTTCAGGAGCGATCTGCGCTGTCGGTCGAGGGCCTGCCAACGCTGGACGAATACGTCGGCTCGCAGCACTGGATCAGTCCTCATCTCCGCTTCCAGCTGCATGGCACGCAAAGCCGCCTGCGTCTTGCCCTGCGCAGCCTCGGTGATCAGCCGGGGGGCGTTCACCATGGCTTGCTCGAGATCGCGGCAGGCATCCGGACGCAAGGCGTCGAGTGCGGCGCGGCTCTGGGCCAGTTCAAGGCGCTGGTCCGGGGTGTAGGACTCCCCGACCGATCGCGCAAAGCGCATGGCCGATAGGATCTTGCCGTGACGCTCCACAGCCGGTGCAAGGTCCGGGGGAGGTGATGACCTTTCCGCGCCGACAGGCGAGGTATCCGAGGCCTGTCGGTCGGGGGCCATCCCGCGGACGTGCGATGGAGTGGGTGCAGCGGCTCTCGCGCCCTCACGTTCGAGCAACGTCTTCTGTGGCTTGAGTTCGAAGCCATCGAACATAGCGCGCCTGCGCTGCTGTGGGTAATCCCCATCAGCCGTGCGGGTATAGTCAGCCACCATGTCCTTGCCACGGTCCCGCCCGAGCGTGCGCACGAGGCGTGTTCGATCGGCAAAGTCGTCGCTGCCGTAGTGCAGATCGACTTGGTCGCGATGTCGCGAGAGCGCGACGTAGGCGCCATGCCGGTCGAGCCCTGGCGTCGCGAGCACATGCACGCGGTCGACCGTCATGCCTTGCGCCTTGTGGATCGTCGCGGCGTAGCCGTGATCGAGCTGGCTATAGTCCTTGAGGTCGAAGGCCACGCTGCGCCCATCATCGAGCATGACCGCCATGTTGGTGGGGCTGACCGAGCGGATGATACCCAGCGATCCGTTCTTCACGCCCAGGCTGCGCTCGTTCTTGAGGAACATTATCCTATCACCCGCAGCGAAGTCGCGGCTGCCGCGCTCGACGTTCAGCGTCACGTCCTTGCCAAGCTGGTCGGATGCACGAAGGCGCACTCGCGCCGCTTCGTTGAGTGCCCTCACCTCGTCGTTGGTGTGCGTGAGTTCGATTGCCATGATCGAGGTCACGATCGCCCGAACGGCATTGGCGATCTCGATCGCCTGGCGGCGAGCTTTGAGGCCATCGCTGCGCGGCAGCTCGCGGACATTGGGGCCATCGACGATCCATTCCAGCGGGTCTTCGTCGTCTTCGACTTGCATGGGGAAGCAGACCCAAATGGTCTCGCCGGGTTGGCCAGGCCGCTTCGTCACGACCGGGATGCGCATCGCAAACGGCGTGTCGAGCACGAGGATGCAGCCGGTGTGGGATTTGCCGGACCCTGATTTCACCGCTTGGCCGTAGCGCGCGGTATACCAGCCTATGGTGCGGGCATAGATCGCCTTGAACCAGTCGCTCGCCATGTAGTCGAGGAATTTACCGGGCTCGGTGATCTCCTCGCCCACCGCGACCTGCATCACGCAATAGGTCACAAAGTCTCGCGCGGCTCGCAAGGGCCGTTCGCGCAACGGCACCTCGTCCTTTGCCAATTCGCGGTCGATGACGTCGAGCGACTCTCCGAGCGCGTCTTCGAAGTCCGGAGGCACACTCATCTCAGCCGCGTCCGCGATCCATCTGCCGCTTTAACTCGGCCGACAGCTCTTCGATCACTTCGGCATGCACGAAATAGCGCATGCTGTTGTCCTCGGGATCTTCCGAATGCTGCGCGATATCGACGAGCAGGTCATACTGCTCATCGCCATAAGTGACGTGAAGGATGTCGCCGACCCGCGGCGCGACCTCAAACTCTCGCTCGAAGGAGACGCCTCCGGCGCCAAACTGCACGCTGATCAATGGCATGATGCCCGTCCTTTCCTGCTCGCCCTGAATCATTAGGAAACCCGCGAGTACGGCCCTGTTCGTCCTAGAATAACGAGCCTTGGCCAAGGTTTGACGATTTCTTGTCAAACCGGCGGTATATCCCTATATCCGATGCGCCACGGGAATGAAACATGCTGTACGAACTTGAGATCGAGAATTTCTACTCCATCCGCGAGGCGCAGCTGATCGACCTGCGCGTGGCGGCCAATGCGCCAGACCTGCCGGGACGTTTCGCGCCGTTATGGGCCGGGTCGAAGGATCGCGCACCCAAGGTGGTGGCGATCTTCGGTCCCAACGCCTCGGGCAAGTCCACGGTGCTGCGCGCCTTGTCGTTCATTGCCTGGTTCGTGCGCGATAGTTTCAGCATCGCACCCGGGGCTCCCCTGCCCTTCGAGAAATTCAACAGTGTCGGGGGACGTGAAGATGTGACGCGCCTTGCCGTGTCGCTCGCCGGCCTCGCCGACCCGGCGGACTCGAGGGAGGATGCTCTGCAATGCCGCTACCAATATGAGCTGGAGATCGGCCGTGATCACACGGTGCTGGGCGAGGCGATGTATTATTGGCCACCCGACACCGGCCGCAAGGTGCGTCTCTTCGACCGCGACGCCGATGGCAAGGTAAAGGCGGCCAGTGCGTTCGGCCTGTCAGGCTTTCGCCAGGCGCTGGAGAAGGTGCTGCGGCCCAATGCCAGCGTCATTTCGACGCTGGCGCAATTGAAGCATCCATTTGCAACGTCGATCTGGGAAGCCGCCACAACGGTCTTTTCCAACATTCTGATCGAGCGGACCGACGGGATCGAGGAGCAGATGGTTCGACTTTATGCCGAAAATCCCGGCCTTGTGCAGGCGCTGAACCGCGAGATCGAGCGGATCGATCTGGGCATCCGGTCGATGAAGCTCGAGATGGGCGCGAACGGCCCGATCGCACTGTTCGCGCATGAGGGCCATGATGGTCTCGTGCCGCTGGTGCTCGAAAGCCATGGTACGCGGACCTTCCTGAAGCTCTATCCCTATCTGCTTCGCGCGCTGGAGACCGGCGGGATCGCAGTGATGGACGAGCTTGATTCCGCGATCCACCCGCTAGTGCTCCCGGAGATCCTGCGCTGGTTCTACGATCCGCTGCGCAACCCGCATGACGCGCAACTCTGGATGACCTGCCACAATGCGTCGCTGCTCGAGGATCTGGTCAAGGAAGAGGTGATCTTCTGCGCCAAAACCCATGAAGGGCGCTCGGAGGTCTACGGCCTGTCCGAAATTCAGGCTGTGCGCCGCGATGACAATTACTACCGCAAGTATCTTGGCGGCACCTATGGCGCGGTGCCACAGATCGGATGAGGCCGCCACGACGACATCCAGCCCGCCGGGCCATCCGCAGCGCCGCCGGCTGTTCGTCGGATGCGAGGGTGAAAGCGAGCAGGCCTATGTCGCGCTCCTAGCGCGTCTTGCCGACGATGCCCGACTGGCGGTCCATCTCGATGCTGTACTGCTGCAACCGGGCGGGGGCGATCCGCTGGCGATCGTCGAGCTTGCGGCACAGCGCGCCGACGAGCGTGAAGGCCGACGCGGCGAACCCTATGCCCGGCGTTTCGTCCTTCTCGACGATGATAAGCTCGGCCAGGCACCGCAACGCGACCAGCGTATCGCCGGCGTCGCCGCCGCCGCAGGCTTGCATCTGGTCTGGCAAAAACCTTGCCATGAGGCCGTCCTGCTCCGGCATCTTGAAGGATGCAGCCAGTTTCAGCCGCCAACGACGGCGGTCGCGGGCCAGCAACTCGTGCAACGCTGGGCAAATTACGAGAAGGCGATGCCCTCGGCGCGCTTGGCAGAGCGGCTCGATCACGCCGCGATTGTCCGGGTGAGCGCGGTCGAAGCCGAGCTCGCGGCGTTCCTCCAGGATTTAGGGTTGATCTGATGTCGCGTTCGCTCGCCGCGCTGGTGATCGGCAATTCGAAATACAAAAAGGCGGGTAAGCTCAAGAATCCGGCCAACGACGCCACCGACATGGCCGCCGTCCTCACCGCCTGCGGTTTCAGCGTGACCATCGTCGTCGACGGCACGCACAAACAGATGGACAAGGCGCTCGGCGATTTCAAAGCCGCGCTCAAAGGCCATGATGTCGGGCTGTTCTTTTTCGCCGGTCACGGTGTGCAGATTGGGGGCGAGAATTTCCTCGCGGCGATCGATGTGAAGACGGCCGACGAGACCGAAGCGAAGCATTCGTCGCTCGCGCTCAACAAGGTCATCGATACGATGGAGGCGGCGGACACCAAGACCAACATCATCATTCTTGATGCCTGCCGCAACAATCCCTGGGCGCGGGCGTGGCGCGGGGGCGAGGAGCGCGGTCTTGCGCCGGTCTATGCGCCGCGCGGCACATTGATCGCCTATGCAACGTTGCCCGGGCAGCTCGCCGGCGACGGCAAGGGTCGCAACGGCGCCTATACCGCTGCATTGCTCGAACATATCGCGACGCCCGACGTGACCGTCGAAGCAATGTTCAAGCGTGTCCGTAACACGCTCAGCGCTACGACCGCGCAGAAGCAGATTTCATGGGAGCACACATCGCTCGCCGGCGAATTCTACTTCAACCTGAGCGTCGCCGCACGCATCACCGATTATGGTGCTGCGGCGCTCGGCGATGACCTGTTCGAGCTCCATACGTCCAAGAAGAGCCACAAGATCATCGCCTCGTTGAAGACGCTGACCTGGCCGCGTCAAAACCCGGCGATCGACGAGATTACGCCCGCGCTGATCGCCAAGGTCGCGACCGACACGTTGTTTGTGCTTGGCCGCAATATCTACCAGTCGGCGGCCGGCAACGCGAATTTCGCGATCGCCTATATCAACGACTTCACCGCCAAGACGAGCTGCCTTGCTCCAAGCGCAGGGAACGCGTCGCGTTCAAGCCTGGACATCAACCGCTCGGCATGGCTCGACTCGAGCGAAGCAAGCCGGTTCGCGTGCCAGGCTCGCGCCGCCTCTTCGAATGTCGTGCCCCGAGCCGGCACGTCTCTCGCCCCAGGATCCCTCCCCTGCCCCAATGTCACTTTGGCTTCCGCACGGCGTAGGCGGGCATCAGCCAGACTGACCTTGGGATAGGCGCCGAGCGAGAGCAGTTTCTCCTTGCCGCCAAAGCGGTACTTGAGACGCCAGAGCTTCGAGCCGTTGGGCCGCACCAGGACGTAGAGCCCCTCGCCGTCGGCGAGCTTATAGTCCTTGGCGCGCTTCGTGGCGTAGCGCACTTCCAGTTCCTTGAGAGCCATTTGGGGGTACTCCTGGGGTGGTTCCGAGCACTACCCCACAAAATACCCCCTGATGCAAATCGCCGTCCTGGCATTTGGGGGTCTGCCTTGAGACGCTCTGAAGCCCTGCGACTCGGAGCTAAGCTGCAGAAAAGAGGCATAAAAAAGCCGCCTCAGGAGGTCCTGGGCGGTTGTGGGATTGTTGGATATGGTTGCGGGGGCAGGATTTGAACCTGCGACCTTCAGGTTATGAGCCTGACGAGCTACCGGGCTGCTCCACCCCGCGTCACCATGTTGGCGTCTTGAGACGCGAAGAGG
>Ga0207658_10000277_pt1 | contig 53690 bp, 52 predicted proteins | sample KBSS33metaG_FD_184322 | JGI IMG/M metagenome (GOLD analysis project Ga0207658, IMG submission 184322) | Switchgrass rhizosphere microbial communities from Kellogg Biological Station, Michigan, USA - KBS S3-3 metaG (SPAdes) (version 2) | ecosystem: Host-associated > Plants > Roots > Rhizosphere...
ACAATCTTGGCGACAAAAAAGAGGATATTAAGCGTTGGTATGATGGCTATGTATTTGGCAATACGAATATGTATAATCCTTGGTCATTGCTTAAGTGTATTCAAAAAAGAGGAAAATTTGATACTTACTGGGCTAATACGAGCGGCAACGATCTTATTAAAAAAATTATAACGAGTAACTCAAATAAAGAAACCAAAAAAGAAATAGAACTTTTATTGCAACACCATATCATTGAAAATAAAAAGATAAACACCAACATTACTCTCTCTGATCTTAATGGTAGTAGCCAAGAACCATGGAGTTTGTTTTTATTTACTGGTTATCTCACAGCACTATCACATACTATAATCGATGAAGATTATTATTATACGTTGGCGATTCCAAACACAGAAATAGTAAAACTTTATAAAGAGCTTATTTATCAAGCATTACAAGCCACAATATCTTTCAATAGACTAAAAGAGCTTATGGAGGCTTTTATTGCAGGAGATAGAAAAACGGTTGAACAATATTTGCAGGGATTTATTGTAGACTCTTGTTCTTCACATGATATGGCTAAAAGTGACTTAGAGCGTTCTACTCACATGTTTGTGTTAGGGTTGCTTGCAGGACTTTCTAATCGCTATTTAATTCAATCTAACAGAGAATCAGGTGATGGTCGCTATGACATTATGCTCAAGCCCAAAAACCCGCAAGATCCGGGTATTTTAATTGAATTTAAAAGAGCAACAGAAAACGATAAAGAGACTCTTTTGGCAAAAGCACAGGAAGCATTATCGCAGATTGCAGAATTTAATTACGCAGCACAGCTGAGAATCGAAGGCCATCAGGGTTCCATTTTATATTATGGCGTTGCGGTGTGTGGTAAGCATTTAGTGGTTGCTATGGAAAGTATATCTGTCGTTGAATTTTAGTTAATTTTTTTGTCTTTATATTTATCACCAAACTCCCACCAACGTCCTAATGGAGTTTTCTGTTCGTATGCGAGCAAAGTACAAAATCCAGCGTATGCTCCAGCCAAAACAACGCCACCCATTGCAACTCTCTTTAGTAGAAGCCGACTTGGCTTGGCGAATGGTTGCAGTTTTTGTTGTCGTAGAAATGGAGATGGAGGTGCTGGCGATCTTTTTCTTGCAGCAATATAGCTAACCTGGATGATGCAGAAAAAAAATAAAATTAAATATTTATAATGACGAAACATAAGAACCTTTTTTTAATATATGCGGTATTGCTTTATGAAAATTCTCTCTGAGTATAAAAAATCATAAGATTTTATATGCTTAGTATGTATTGCCGTGATTTATTTGTCAAACTGATATATTAATATATGTGTCAAATATGGCCATTGTTGAGCGTATCCCATAGGGCAAAAAACCCTTGCCTTGCCGTGAAGCTTGGGGCTGGCGGGGCAATTGACAGTCTGAATTATGTCGGGTATCATTATATATGAATATATAGATGTTATTTTGTTAATAATTGATTGTGGAGATTATATTATGCAAAAATCATATTTTTTTACTCTTTTGTTTTTGATGGCTCTTGGAGGTATCTCTGCATGTAAAGCTGGTACACCGGTGCAAAGTGACTCGCGACAAGAAGAAAAATCGATGATTCAGAAAGACATACAAAAAACAGAAGGCAGTGCCGCCTTTATGAATACTGCTAAAGATGTTCTTAAAGCTCATTTTTTTGGTCTTCCCAAAAGTAAGCTTGTAATATTGGGCAAGGCTGTTTTAGGGCCAGTGGCTGCTTTTGCGAGTCTCATGATATATCTTAATATTAATAAGATGGGTGTTTATTTTGTTAGCAATTGGGATCTTGCTCTAGTTTCTGGTGCAGGAGCTTTTGTAGCCGGTGGGCCAGTTGGGTTAGGTTCATGGATAGCTACGGTTGTGGGATTATTTTATTTCCAGTAGCTTTATTATTGATTTTGTAAAAAAAAAGGCCTGGCTTTATTGCTGGGCCTTTCTTGTGCCCTAGGCGTAGGTGCGAGCGTACGTATATTGAATAGAGCGAAAGCTATGGATATGGAGGCTCGGCGCCAATTGACAGTCTGGATTATATGGGCTATAGTTATAGTATATATATTGGCTTATTAACAATTAATTTTGGTTAATAATTAGCTTTGTTTATAATTAATCACGGAGGTTATACTATGAATAAATTATACTTTTTTGCTGTTTTCTTTTTGGCGTTAATGGCTGGGCAGCAAATGTATCCAGTTTCAGTAGCTGATAAAGGTGAACAGAGCAGAGTAGGGGTGCCAAAAGCGCAACTACAGCCGCAAGCTCAGGAACAGGCTCCAAGAGAATTGTCTTTTGTAGAAATTAAAAACACAGAATCTGAAAAAAGCGCACAAGTAAAAAAGGCCTATAATGCTGCAATAAGATTTGTGTTAAAGCCTTTCGAAATTAGTAATTATTATTTGGCTAAGTTGTGTCCTATCACGGAGCATTTGGCAAAAAAGGGCTTTTTCCCTTGTTTTGTTTTTGCTTTGACAACTGGTTTAATAGGAGCTGGTCTTTTTAAATTTACTGATTATAAGCAGATTGGTGAGACATGTTTAGCTGCATCAAATACGACCATTAATGGCTTTGGTTTGTTGGCATATGTATGGTTTTTATCAGCAATGGCTGAAGATTTTGAAATTGATCATTAATTGATCATTAATTGAGGGTTATTTAGCTTGTTAATAAATAATAAGAGGAGACGGTTGTTTATCGTCTCCTCTTATTATTTATTGTCTATAGTGCAAAGCTTGATAGTTATTTGACAACTAATTACGCTTGTTGTACCGTATTCTCATTTTCTTCATCTAATGGCGGTTGGCCAAAGAATAACGTAAGCTCAATAGCTGCATTTTCTTGGCTGTCAGAACCATGTACTGCATTTTCTCCAATATTGGTACCATATAATTTTCTTACAGTACCAGGAGCAGCTTGTAATGGATCTGTAGCCCCCATAAGATTTCTCCATTCTTTAATGGCATTTTCTTTTTCTAATGCCATTACTATAACGGGTCCAGAAGTTACAAAAGAGACAAGTTCATTAAAAAATGGTTTTGATGCATGCACTGCATAAAAATCTTCTGCCATTTCTTTGCTTAATTGACCTTTTTGCATACGTAAAATTTCAAATCCATTCTGTTCAATTAGATCAAGAACTTTGCCACTGTTTTTTGCTTTAATAACATCAGGCTTGATCATCGCAAAGGTTAGTTCATTCATAGTATTAAATCCTTATTCTTTATTGCTATCTTGTTCATCTTGTTCTTGTTTTTGCATAGCACTTTCAAGAGCGATTTGTAATGAACTTTTGGTTTTAGATACAGTTGGTTCTGGTTTTTGTACTCGTGGTTTTGCTGCAACTTTTTCACGTTTTGCTGCGGCTTCTTTAGCATTGTTTTCAGCAGCAGGTGTTTCTTGAGCTACTTGTTGTGGTGCCGCAGATTTTTTGGTTTTTTCTATCTGCGAAGAAAGGCCGAGTTTTCGTTCTTCTTTGTTGACACTAATAACACGAAACTCTGTTTTTTGACCAACTTTAAATAGTGCTTCTGCTTTTTTGCCTTGATCTTCCATTAATGTTGTATTATGGATAAGGCCTTCTATACCAGTAGGCAATTTAATAAAGGCACCAAAGTTGGTAATTTTAGAAACTTCGCCTTCAACGATTTGATCAATAGGATAATCTTGGCTGACTGTTGCCCATGGATCTCTATCTAGTTGCTTGATGCCTAGAGATACTTTTTTATTATCTTTATCAATACTGAGTATCACGGCTTCTACTTCTTCGCCTATTTTATAGCGGTCGCTTGGATGATCGATATGCTCTGTCCAAGAGAAGTCAGAAATGTGTACTAAACCATCAATACCAGGAACTAATTGAACAAAGATACCAAAATCAGTGATATTGCTAATTTTTCCTTTAATTCGTTGTTCTGGTTTAAATACTTGGTCGATAGTTTCCCAAGGATTGTTGGTAAGTTGTTTAATACTGAGAGACATTCTTCTGTTTTCTTTATCAAGAGACACTACAACAACATCAATAAGATCACCAACTTTAAATCGTTGATTTAAATTATTAATACGATCAGTCCATGAGACTTCAGAAATATGGACTAAGCCTTCAATGTCTTTAGTTGCTTCAACAAAAAGACCATAATCCGTAATGCTTGATATTTTGCCTTTGATTTTATCGCCTACTTTGAGTTTTTCATCAATATTTGCCCATGGATTTTCAGTGAGCTGTTTTAAGCCAAGAGCAATTTTTTGATTGTTTTTATCGAATGAAAGAACTTTAACGGTTATAGAATCACCAATTTTTACCAATTCGCTTGGATGAGAAATGCGACCCCAGGTCATATCGGTAATATGCAATAAGCCATCTGCGCCGCCAATATCAATAAATACTCCATAATTAGTGATATTTTTAACCATACCACGAATAACGCTGCCTTCGCTCAATTTGTCTAATATTTTTTTACGAGAATCAATACGCATATCACCCAAATATTTACGGCGAGAGATAATGACATTACCCCGTTTTTGATTGATTTTTAGAATATTGGCAGTGATAGTTTGACCAACAAAATGATCAAAATCAGTAATACGCTGTAGATCAATTTGTGAGCCAGGTAAGAATGCCGGTACCCCTATATCAACGTTGAGACCACCCTTAACTTTATGCGTAACAAGGCCCTCAACAGGTTTGTTTTCTTCAAATAGTGTTATAATGGTTTGCCATGCTTTAAGTGCTTTTGCTTTTTCATAAGAAAGTACAACAGTACCATCTTCTGGGTTTTCAAGCGCATCAAGCATTACCTCGATAGGATCGCCAGCCTTAAATTTTTTAAGTTCATAATCTTTGAACTCAAATTTTGGGACAAGGCCTCGAGACTTGAAGCCTATATCAACAAGTACTCCATCAGAATCAGCTGAGACAATGACTCCATGAACAATCTTGCCAACTTTAAATTGTTCAAAAAGACCTGTATATAAGTCAGACAATTCTTTTAGTTGTTCAGGTGAAAGCTCAAGAAAGTCTTCTGGTTCTACGCGAGCAGTTTTCACATTACAAAACTGATTTGGCCTTATAAATTCTTTTGACATGTAAGCGTTCCTTCGTTTGCTTTTTTTATAAAGCATACTCCATAATAGTATGGAAGGTTAAGGGGGTTAAAAAGTACACATAATAATCTTTATTATTTTAACATTAAATTATCTAATTAACAAATAATCATAAACAATTTTGCTCCAGCTTTCTAGGTGAGGCCTATGTGTCTCGCACTCTTGCAATGAAACGAGTCTGCCGCTTGCAAGTTCTGACTTAATACTGATATTTGGAGAATTGCCATGCAGCAATAAAATAAGGCCTACATGAACGCGTCCTACATCGTTTGAGTCATCGTTTAGAATGCCAATTGATTCTATTTTGGTAAAAGAACTAGAGTAGTTTATTTCTTCGTGAAATTCTCGTTTTGCCCAGGCATATATGTCGTCTGTTTGCATATCTTTTTGATAGATATGCCCCCCTATGCCTAACGAAAATTTATTTTGCAGTCTTGTTTCTGATGCTTTTGCATGTCTTTGCATTAAAAAATAGCGATTATCATGGGTAAATACGAGGTAGGGAATAATCTGCTTGTAAGCATAGTCGACCTCCATAAGCAAGCGAGGTAAAAATTCTTGGTGTGTTTTTATAAGATCTCTATAGTTGTCCATATCCGTTAATTTGAGGCCTTGAAAAACGCCGTCCTTGAATAGAATATCTCGTTTAATTACCAGAATAGACTCATCTAAAGTTGGGGTTAACGTTATTTTTTGAGTAGGGGTAATTTTATGTGTATTTGTTTGATTGTTCATGTATTGCTTTTGGTTATTGGTTATTGGTTAGAGGTTATAGTAAAAATTTTGCTATTAAACTTATTATCGCATAACCATTAAATTTAGTAACTTTTTGACGCTAGTGTTTAAAAAACATACGCTTATCATAATAGCACGTTACACCAATTTTATATGATTATAAATTTTTTATAGCCCCCGAAGGGGGCCAGATAGCGTGTAAAACTAGTATTAAGGGAAATTATCATGCAACAAGATATAAAATACGATATAAAACAGGTAGAACAAAAGTGGCATGCACGAATAGAGTCAGATCTTTTAGCAAAAAAAAATAATAAGTCTGGCAAAAAATACTATTGCCTAGATATGTTCCCTTATCCTTCGGGATCAGGGCTACATGTTGGCCACTGGAGAGGCTATGTTCTTTCTGATGTGTATGCTCGTATAAAATGGCTTCAAGGTTATCACATTTTGCATCCAATGGGTTGGGATGCCTTTGGCCTTCCTGCAGAGAATGATGCTCTTAAAAAAGGGATTCATCCTCAAATAGGTACTGACCGAAATATTGCTCATTTTAAAAATCAACTCAAGCAGATTGGTGCTTTATACGATTGGTCTAAAGAGATTAATACTACAGATCCTTCTTACTATAAATGGACACAGTGGATTTTTTTACAAATGTATAAAGCTGGTCTTGCCTATGAAGGATTTATGCCGATTAATTGGTGTACTTCTTGTTTGACGGGATTGGCAAATGAAGAGGTAGTGAATGGTGGTTGCGAGCGGTGTGGTACTCTGGTTGAACAGAAAGAAATTAGGCAATGGGTTTTACGTATTACTGATTATGCAGAAAAATTATTGAATGATCTTGATGCTCTTGATTGGCCAGAAAAAGTTAAAACCATGCAGCGTAATTGGATCGGTAAAAGCGAGGGCCTGCTTTTTACCGCACCAGTTAAAGATAGCGATATGGTTATTCAAACTTTTAACGCCCATTTTGAAGCTTTTGCTGCCGACACATTTGTGGTGATAGCGCCAGATCACCCATTACTGCTTACGTTAATTGAGGGTGTAGCCAATAAAGAAGAGATTTTAGCTTTCTGCAAAAAAATAGTTGACGGTCGAAAGCAAGAAAAAAACAGTGAAAAAGAGTCGAATAAATCACAAGATAGCTTAGGTATTTTTACTGGTCGTTATATTATAGATCCGGTCAGCAATACAGAATTACCGATTTGGGTTGCCAGTTTTGCGCTCGCTCATTATGGTACTGGGATAGTAAAATGCTCAGCTCACGATCAACGTGATTTTAATTTTGCTAAAAAATATAATATTCCTTTAAGGCCAGTGCTTTTTCCTGCTGACCTGGTATTGGCTCAACAGGTGGCAAGCTTAGAGTTTTGCTACACGGATATGGAAAACGGCATTTTGTCTACGCCAGCAGTTTTTAGTGGTAGAAGAGCTGGTGATGTAAGAAAAGATATAGTCGAATATTGTAAGAAAAATGGATTTGCAGAACCTACTGCTAAGTATAAGTTACGTGATTGGATTTTTTCTCGGCAACGCTATTGGGGAGAGCCTATTCCGCTCATTCATTGTGCTGATTGTGGCATTGTACCCGTTCCGGAAGATCAGTTGCCCGTTATACTGCCAGAAGTAGAAAAATATCAGCCGACGGGTACGGGAGAATCGCCTCTTGCGGCTATTTTTGACTGGGTTAATACAGTGTGCCCTTCATGCAATAAAAGTGCTAAAAGAGAGACCAATACGATGCCTCAATGGGCGGGTTCATGCTGGTATTTTTTACGATATCCAGATCCAACATTGGCCGATAAGCCATGGAGCCAAGAGGACATGAACTATTGGTTGCCAGTTGATCTTTATGTTGGTGGCATTGAACATGCTATTTTGCATTTACTCTATGCGCGATTTTATGTAAAAGTACTGTATGATTTGGGGCATTTGCCATTTAATGAGCCGTTTGCTCAGCTTTTCAACCAAGGCATGGTACTTAAATTGTCTGAATTAACTGGTCATGTTGAAAAAATGTCAAAATCTAAGGGTAATGTAGTAAACCCTGATGAGATTGTAGAAAGTTTTGGTTCTGATGCATTGCGCATGTATATTCTTTTTATGGGACCTCCTGAATTGGATTGTGAATGGCAAGATACAGGGCTTGATGGGGTGAAAAGATTTTTAAATCGCCTCTGGGCATATAGCACTAACTCAGGCAATATGTTATCTGATAATCAAGAACAGCCAATTGCAGTTACCCGACGGTTACATCAATTTATAAAAGATTTTCAAAAGCGCATAGATGCATTTAAACCAAATACAGCCGTGTCTGCTGCTATGGAACTTATGAATGATATATATGCAGAGCAGATGCAATTAAATAAAGAATCATGGGAATCTATATTTGTGATTCTCTCGATACTTGCTCCTTGCATGGCAAGTGAATTATTAGAAATTGTTTGTAGTAAGTCGCTCATAGATTGTACATGGCCGACTTATAACGAAGAATTTACTATTGCACTTCAGGTCCCACTTGTTGTTCAGGTGCAAGGAAAAGTACGGGGTACCCTTATGGTTGCGCGTGATAGTAGTCAAAAAGATGTAGAGCAGGAAGCTATTATGTTAGTTGCAAAATGGCTTGCGGCATCACCAATTAAAAAAGTAATTTTTGTACAAAATCGTTTAATAAATTTTGTTATTTAATAAAATTTAGATTACTATAGAGGTATGTTTTTTATATCACATAACAAAAATATATTTATTTATATTTATACGAAGGAGTTTTTATGAAGAAGTTATTATTAGGTATGGCATTATTATTGATGGCAGCACCTGCTTTTGCTGAGAAAGTAATGGTAAAAGTGCTATTGGTGCATGAAAATCGAGCAGCAGAATTAATGCGAAAAATGGGTATTTTGTTTGCTTTTGAAGATGTTGATTTTGAAGTTAAAGATAGTGATCAAGTCATTTCTAATACACAAACTATTAATGAGCATAGCAGAATGACGTGCACTATTATACATATAGAAAATGATAGAATTGAATATACTATTGAATTGTGTTTGAAAGATGAAGAAGGACAATTCCAAGTATTTTCAACGTCGCCTATGGTAACTGAATGGGGACAAGAAGCGGTGGACTGCATTAGTGAGACTGATAGTGCGGATGAAAGATTGCTTATCGTTGCTGTTGCTCAAAAAGATGCTAATAACGCTATAATCGAAGTTGATGACAGTGTGGTTGATGCTGATAATCGTGCAAGAGAAGAAGCTGTGACTGAGCAAGGCGAAGTTGTTAGTGAAGAAGCTGTGACTGAAGAAGTTGTTGCTGAAGAAGTTGTTGCTGAAGAAGTTGCAAACTAACAAAGCATTGTTTTTAGTAAGCAATTTAAGTTTAAAATAAATAAAAGAAAGAACGATAGAGCTATATCTTATCGTTCTTTCTTTTAATAGGGTTTTGTTTATATTTTTTTATATTTATATAGTAGAAAGACTTTTATGAAAAATATGATTTTAGTTTTAGCATTATTAATTTTTGGTCCTCTTTCTGCTGATATACATATTCAGACGCGGCTTGCGCATACAAAAAGAGAAACTTCAACAAAAAATTTTGAGTTTGTTTTTAATGATACTGATAATCGCCATGCTAAGTTAACTAATAAAGATTTCGAATTAACATACTTTATTATTTCTGTCACGGATAAAGAAGTTACTTATGCTATTGAATTGTTTGTGAGAAATGCTGAAGGCGAATTAAAATTCGTTACTAAGCAAATATTTGTTCTTGCATGGGGAAAAGAAGCATATGTTCGTTTTGGCAAGAAAGATACTGCTGGAGAAATAGTTGAGGATAGGTTAATTACTTTTGTTATAGACAAAGATGTTGTTGATATGGTAAATGAAGAAGTTGTGGCTGAAGAAGCTGTGGTCGAGCAGAGCGAAGTTGTTAGTGAACAGAGTGAAGAAGCTGTTTCTAACGAGTAACATGAGACAAGTAATTTTAGTTTAAAATAAAAAACAGGGAAATATTTCTATGAAAAATATGATTTTAGCATTAGCCATAATATTAGCAGTTCCAGCATCTATTTTTTGTCACACTATTGATATTTCACAGGTTACGTTGGATGTGAATATTAGTTATATCAAAGATGGTATTAGTAAAGCAGTTACTGCACGTAAATTAGGATTTGATGCTTATGGTGACGCAGTAGTATCCAACGAAGATGGCTCTGTGGCTTTTAGCTTACACAGTGTCAACGAAGAAGGAGCGCTATTGGAAGTAATGGTGAAAAAATTTAACGAAGATAAAGAAGTGGTTGATGGCGATAACCAAAACAAAGAAGTGGTTGATAGTAGCAACGAAGACCAAGAATTTATCGATAGTGAGTTATCTGATAAGCAAAATAAATATATAGTACCGGTATTATGGGGCAAAGAAGCTTGTGGTGTCTGGCTTGATGAAGAAGAAAAAGAAATTTTGGCAATAACGATTGTAGCTTTTCATGGCGATCATAGTAATGAAATAGAGTGCGATAAAGAAACAGTGTGTGAAGATGCTCGTGATCATGAAGTAGTAGGTGAGTAGGCAATAGTTTAGATTGGAGATTAAGTAAATGATTAAGCAGAATTTTGTTTTGTTTTGTGTATTAATGTTTGGCTTTGCCACAGTAACATCATTTATGCAGGCAAAAATAGCAATCGAAGCGTGTGTAGTTTTTACTAGTGGTGAAAATAGCAAAAAAATAGTTCAAAAACAGGTGATACTAGATACTGAAAAAGCTGAGTACTATAAAATTAATTTACTAAGCGATGTCTTTGATATTATTAATTATATTGTATGTCCTCAAGAGTCAACTGTTGGTGTTGCTGTAGTGATATATCGTAATATTAAAGGCGATAAATATGATTTAATTGCAAGTCAAGAAAATGAAGTTGAGTGGGGTAAGCCGGCTGTTTTTGAGCTTGAAAATGGATTAGGCGAGTCGCTATTGATAACAATTAGTGTCACTAATCAAGAATAGATGGATTTTAACTGTTAACAGAAAATTTTAATTCAGAAAAATAATCGGCACCGTAGGTATTGAGCCAACGTTTAATTTTGTTTTTTATAGTAATCATGCGTAATTCTCCAATAAGCTTATTTTTCAGGATAATTTAACGCAAACGATTCCTGTTTTTCAAAATTTGAACTTTTTTATATTTAGAGTTTTTTGTTACTCTTCTATTTGTTTTCTTTTTTATGCTATTTTTTTTTAATAAGTATAGATAACTATCAAATTTTTCAGATAATTTTAAGAGAAGGGTGGTTATGCAAATTTTTCTTGATACCGTTGATAGCGATTCTCTTGCTTTGTGGGAAAAAAGAGGCATTATTGATGGTGTTACCACGAATCCATCTTTGGTGAGTCATGCACTTGTTGGTCATGAAAAAAAAGATCCGACTCAACTCATAAAAACAATTGCTACTATTATGAATAATAAGCCGGTAAGCGTTGAAGTTACAGAACAAGATCCGGAGTTAGTATATAAACAAGCATTCGCTATTGCAGCATTGGCGAAAAATATTGTGGTAAAAATTCCTGCTGATGTTCGGTATTATTCTGTCATAAAGCAGTTACTTGCTGAAGGTATTTTAATTAATGTGACGCTGGTGTTTACGCTGCCACAAGCTCTAATGATGTGTAAGCTAGGTGTAACGTACATTTCACCTTTTGTGGGCCGTCTAGAAGATATAGCAGGGGACGGCACTTCTTTATTATATTCATTGCGGAGTATGATCGATCATTATCATTTTTCAACAAAAATTCTGGCCGCTTCTTTACGTACCGTTGATCATGTGTGTTCGGCCATTGATGCCGGCGCTGATGTAGCAACGCTTTCTGTTTCTTTGTTAGAAAAAGCATTACAGCATCCTCTGACCCAAAGTGGTATGGTACAGTTTTTAGCTGATTGGCAAAAGCAAGAAGTAACCACGTTTCCGGAATAAAGTGAGAGAGTGAATGGGAGAATTGCACATGATATATTATTATGCACATACTATTGTATTAGCAGTATTGGGTTTATTTTTTTCTTTATATTCGTATAAATTAGATTATCAATTAAAAAAAGACCAAAATTACAAACCGTTTTGTGATATTTCTGATCGTTTTTCTTGCTCGAAACCCCTGCTAAGTTCTTATAGTCGGTTGTTTGGTATATCAAATTTTTGGTTGGGCATACTGTTTTACTTGAGCATGATTGTTTTCGCGCTTTTAGGCATGAAAACAGTGCTTTTATGGTTGTCTGTTGGCGGATGCTGCGTATCTTTATTTTTATTTTTTATTTTGGTTGTGCAGATCAAGTCGTTTTGTATTGTCTGCATTTCTATGTATATAATTAACGGACTTCTATTGCTGACACAGTTAAGGGCATAGCTATTTTGTAAAAGGGGCAGCATCAAGAATTTCTGGGTACGGGTATAATTTTGCATTAGTAGAATGAAGATAACAGGATATACTGAAATCAGAGGAGCCTTATTTTTTAAGTTAATAATAGGTATAAAATCATTGTTTGGAGAACTGTATGCTTCAGTCTCATTTGCTTTCTATAGGAGTCGAAGACTATAAAGAAATTATCGATAAAAAAAGTGCTTATATCGATAAAACACTTCTCATTAAAGAATTTTGGCAAGACGGAGGCAAGGTTATTTTAGCTCCTCGGCCACGACGATTTGGCAAAACATTAAATCTTTCCATGCTCAGATATTTTTTTGAAAAGACTAAGCAGAGTACAGCAGATCTTTTTGAAAAAACCAACATATGGGACGATCCTGAATACCATGCGCTTCAAGGACAATTTCCGGTGATTTTTTTAACATTTAAAAATGCTAAAGTTAATTCATGGGAATTAGCATATGCAAAACTTGCAGCTATTATATCAGAAGAATGTAAACGACTTTTACCTAGTTTTTCGATAGAAAAAATTGATGTTTCTGATATTGATATTTTTAATCGCCTTAAAGTAAAGCAAGCATCAGAACAAGAATTAATGGATAGCATACTGTTTTTATCGCGTTTATTATATGAACAAACAGGAAAGAAGGCTATTGTTTTAATTGATGAGTACGACACCCCCATAATAAATTCTTACCTGTATGATTATTATCCAAAAATGATAGAATTTATGTATAGCTTACTTTCAGCGGCATTGAAATCAAATCCTGCACTTGAAAAAGGTTTTTTAACGGGCATAACTCGTATAGCAAAAGAAGATATATTTTCAGGCCTCAACAATCTTTCTGTTCGTACCGTATTAGATAGCAAATATGCTGATAAATTTGGTTTTACTCAAGAAGAAGTAGATCAATTATTGGTTTCTTATAATCTTATAGATAAAAAAGATGATATTAAGCGCTGGTATGATGGGTATGTATTTGGCAATACCAATATCTACAATCCTTGGTCATTGCTTAAATGCATTGAAAATGACGGGAAATTTGATACTTATTGGGCTAATACAAGTGGCAACGATCTGGTGAAAAAGATTATAACTAACAACTCAAACAAAGAAATTAAAAAAGAGATAGAACTTTTGTTGCAAAACCATACTCTTAAGGATAAAAAAATAGAGGTGAATATTGCTCTCTCCGATCTTAATGGTAGCAGCCAAGAACCATGGAGTTTGCTTTTATTTACTGGCTATCTTACTGCAATATCACATACGATCATTGATCGTAAAGATCACTATACTTTAGCTATTCCCAATGAAGAGATTGAAATACTTTATAAAGATCTTATTTACCAAGCCTTACAAGCTACTATCTCTTTCGATAAGTTAAAAAAACTTATGGAAGCTTTTATTGCAGGAGATAGAAAAACAGTTGAACAATGTTTGCAGGGATTTATTATCGATACGTGCTCATCTCATGATGTTGCCAAAACAGATTTAGAGCGTAACGTTCATATGTTCGTGTTAGGCTTACTTGCAGGGCTTTCTAATCGCTACTTAATTCAATCAAATAGAGAGTCTGGTGATGGCCGTTATGATATTATGCTTAAGCCCAAACAATCGCAAGATCCTGGTATTTTAATAGAATTTAAAAGAGCAACAGAAAATGATAATATAACTCTCATGGCAAAGGCACAAGAAGCATTAAAACAGATAAAAGATTTTAATTATGTAGCGCAAATGAGAACTGATGGTTATCATGGCCCAATTTTTTGTTATGGTATTGCAGTGTGCGGTAAGCATCTTGTGGTGAGCATGGAAATTGAGCGTGATTTTTAGGAGCTTCCAACTGAGAATTTTTCTCAGGCATGCCCAAAAATAAGTAACGCAGTAGCGTGCTGAGGAGTATTTAAAAAGTTAAAATTTACACTCATTTCCGACAGTAGGGTATTCTTTTTTACTCCACTCAGCAATACCGCCTTCATATGCCATTATACGAGTAAAACCTAATTTTTTGAGTATATTATACGCATTACGACTTGCAGGGCATTCGTTGTTAGCGCAGTAAACGACTATTTCATCATTTGCATCCCAGCTTTCTTGTGCTGTGCCTTGTAATTGATCAAGAGGGATATTAATGGAGTCTTTTATGTGACACTTCATATAATATTCTTGAGATAACACGTTAATGACGAGCAATGAATGGTCGTCCTTCATTTTTTGTAATAATTGTTCTGCAGATATTGTTTTAATTCCATTTTCTTGTTGGTTATTATTATTACTATTGTTATTCATGGAAAACCCTTTTTGCTATATTATTTAAAATAACTTGAATTAAGCTACTATTTAGTGAAACCGGTATATATCAAAATTTAATTTGGTAGGAGACAGTTGAGTATTGTCTCCTACCAAATGATCGTACACGTTGCTTAAAAAATTTAGTGTACGTTTTTTTTAGTGTTTATTTTTATTTGTTTTAGTATCTTTGTCGTAGTCTTTATTTTTGTTTGACGATTCGTTTTGTCCGTTTTTGTTTGAAGAATCTTTTTGTCGGTCGTTACCAGATTCTTGTCCTTGTTGTTTGTTTTGGTTTGAAGAATTCTGTTGCTTGTCATTTTTTGACATACAACATTTTTCACACTTTTCATTAGGTCGACAGTTGCAGTTACAATTCATATAAAACCCTTTCGTGTAATAGTATATTATTTAAAATAACTTGAACCCACTATGAACGTTTTGTTTTCTTTTTGAACAGATTTTACGTATGCATTTTTTTGAACTTTATTGAGCTTATATTCTACTATTCCTGGTCCAGAACTAGCTTTGCTGATTATTTCTTGTACGAATGCGAGATTGTTATCATCAACCCACTTGATTCCTTTACGCCATATTAAAGTATTATCATTTCCATATACATAGCAAATTCCTTCGGTGTCGAAAACGAATAAATTTAAATCTCCCCGAATAAAGCGTCCTTTTGTATTGGCAAATTGAGCAAATGCGTCGGTAAAATCATGTGATGCGAGATAGTCAGCGCCACTTTTGGCTAAAAGTTCCATTGTCTCATTTTTTGAAATAGGATACACACCAGATCCTATGATATAGGTTCCGGTCTGACCGCCTAATTCTACTTTTTCTACATAGATCGACTTAAAAGAATTTTTCATTTTAATGTTAATCCATCCACCGCCATTTTCAGCTTTTTTAATTAAATCTTGTACGTAAAATTTACCATCTTGATCTTTATAATTATAATGATTTTGTCCAACCAATTCGGTATTGCCTCCGTAGGCTAATACTTTACCATTGGTATCATAGACAAAAAGATGCAAGTCTCCATATCTATAATCCACGTCATTGATATTGTCAAATGCCTTTTCGGCTGCTGAGAGACCATGCATTTTCATAAATTGATATCCCTTGCGAACTAGATTTTCTGCTTTGTTCTTATCTGCATCAGGATAATAGCCGCAAGCAATAAAATAGGGATTACCTTCTTTGTCTTTAACTTTTTCTACATAGGCTCGCTTTGGAGCGCCCCCGGAAATGTATTCCATCCAAACACCTCTATCCGGTGTTTTATTGAGTTTTTTTATTATTTCTTGATTAACAAAAACCCCTTGCGCATCTTTATAGTCCCATGAATTGGTGCCGATTAGACCAGGTCTGTTTCCATGGGCTAGGTTGACTCCCTGAAAGTTTAGTGCATATAGATAGAGGTCTCCATATACAAATTTTCCAATTGGGTAGCTTAAAGGACTAAATGCATCATCGACAGAGCGTCCATCTTTGATAGTTTTATTGAAAAAGGCTACAGCTCCTCTCGTTAAATTGACTACTGCATCAATTTTAGAGTGTGGATAATAACCGGTTCCAATGACATATGATTTACCATCCTTTTGTACTTCTTTTACATATGAAACTTTAGTAGCATTACGCCATTTATAGGTGACCCAGCCGCCACCATCACGAGCTTTTTTAATAATTGATTGAACTATAAGTGTCCCAAAGTCATCTTCGGTGTTATATAAATTTTTCCATAAGAGATCAACTTGTTGTCCATGAGCAAATACGGCACCATCAAAACTATAGAGAAAGAGATACAGTTCTCCTTCTACAAAATTTTGTGTATGAGAAAAGGCATTACAGGAATCTGTTAAGAGATGTGTATTAAAATAGGCCACACCTCGATCAATGAGATTAATGACACTTTTACGCTTTGCGTTTTCATCAAAATCTGATTCTTTATCAAAAAATTGTTCAGGGATAGCTTGAGTTTGTATATTTTTTTGGTTATTTGCAAGTTCCTGGTTATTTAAAGGGGCTGTCTGGTTTTGTGCATTTTCTTGATTTTTTATTTGAGATATTGGTTCTGTAATTGGTTCTGTAATTGGTTGTGAGATTGGTTCAGGATTGGGTACCAGTGTATTCTTAGGCATTGGAGTAGCGGGTTCAGTCTGTTTTTGTTCGTGAATGTCTTTTTGTTCGGTAGTTTCTGCGTATAGGTTTCCCATTATGAGACTGGCCATGATTATTTTTAGCATAATTTTTTGAATATTCACTTTTTTCCTTTATCTATAGCTAATATAGAAAGAATATTGATATTAAATAAAGCATGGCATATTTTCAAATATAAAATCAATATTTGTTTTAATAATAAAAATATGTCAATATATAAAATAGTTTTGCATTTCTATACTTTAAAATAAAATATAGAAATTATATCTCTTATAGCGCTATAGTAAGTTTATATTGGGTAATTGATACTATGTTTAAATATATGTTTAAATAAAGGGATGATATGAAACAAAAACAGATAGGCTTGGTCTTTTTAATAGTTGTTATAATATTTAATTTGCCCACTTTTTTACTATCGTTTTCCTCTGTACCAGAAAGAAAGGGAGCTTCTTTTTATGGTAAGCTAGAAACACATGAAGGGGGTAAAACATATACTATTGAAAATATTGCTATAGGGGAAGAGGGAAAAACAAAAAAAATTCCTTTTTATGAAAAACCACAAAGTCATGATCCTGCGGTGAAAGCAGGAGAAAAAGAGACGATAGAATTAAAAATTGATCCTAAAACAGAATTGGTTAAAGCTACTATTGATTTAGATGAATTAATAAAAGAGGAGCTGGTAGTTCCCAATAGGCATGTATTATGGGTTTATAAGGGCAAAGAGGGCTTTAGAGGGCAAGATTATATAGAAATTGAAAGAAAAAAAGATGGTCTGTCTAAGGGGTCATATCTTATTGAGTCGAGTACAATGCTTTATGCTGATCATATTCTTGATAATGGGAGTGAATCTACTAAATCGGAGAAGTTGACGGTCCCTATCGTCACTATTAAAAGTCTGATAGTAGAAGGATATTCGTGTCCCGCAAAAGAGTCGCCAGATAATCCAGAAAAACGGGTATCAGACTGTTGCGTTAAGTAGGAGAATAAAAGCTTATTAAGTTTTTATATTATTGTAAAAATGTCTCGAATAAGCTATAATATTGATTATGAATAAAATAAGAAAATTTCAAGATTTTAATGAGTTTCGTCAAGAAATGTTAAAAAACGACCCAGAACTGACAATTGCTTATCTTAATCAAGCCCTTGAAGATGGAGATAAGAAATACTTTTTAATAGCCCTTAAAAATGTTATTGAAGCGCAGGATGATGTTGCTGAGTTTGCAGAAAAAACTAATCTATCTCAGCAACGTATTTATGAAATGCTTTCTGAAGGCGGCAATCTAACTTTAGGCGAATTAATTGCTATTTCTAAGGCGATGGGGTTAAAAATACAAATTATTCCAGCTTAAAAAATCAAAACTATGAATAAACTGCAAAAATAAGGACTTATCATGATTATATCAATTAATGCTGAAAATTTTGAAAAAGAGATAGAAAAAGCAACAAAGCCAGTTATTTTGGATATTTATGCCACTTGGTGTGGACCATGTCAGCAAATGGCGCCTATTCTTGAAGAATTAGCCAAAGAAATGGAAGATGCCTATGTATTTGCTAAGCTTAATGTTGATGAAGCACGGGCAATTTCTATCAAGTATGGCGTAACGTCTGTTCCTACTTTTCTGTTTATTCACAATAATATAGTAAAAGATAAAGTGACAGGGTATATGAGTAAAGAAGCATTCAGAAAGAAAATTGAAATGACGTTTGTTATTTAGCTTAATATTTTAATGCTGGTTTTATTTGATTATAATTTTGTAAAAAAATTGGCACAACATAAACGCCCCTGATGGGGCGTTTATAATTAATAAGCTATGCTGGTGCTATAAGTATAAATAGGAAACTGATACCAAGTTTGCTAGTTCAAACCAAGAATTCAAAATAAATAATTGCTGGGGTTTGTATTTATTTTTTTAATTGTGCAGTAATAACGTTAAGTAACAATGTTAGGTTTTGTCTGTGCATGCTTTTCATTTTTTTCACAAAATAGGCTAGGCTCTTCAGCGCTTTTTGTTTTTAATTTTTGTAACCAACATTTGCCAAACACGAATGCGCTTGCTGTTTTTGCGTTATTTATGTGATCTTTTAATATGTTTATTCCTATTTTATCTAAAAAGCCTAATTTTTCAGGATTGCTGCTAGATTTTCCCAGGGTATAAGCTAACTTCATACTTTCTTCTGTAAGTTGCGATAATGGTTTTTGCAATTCTGAACAATCAGCGCTCTCTATTCGTGTATTTATTAGTCTTTGCAGATTTATTTGTTTTGTGTGAGAATTTTGTTGTGGATTGAGTATAGAAGCTGCTACCAGCTGGCCTAATTCTTCTGCTGGTTCTAAAAGTTTTTCTAAAGTAGGAATGTTGTTTTCATTCGCAGCAAAAACTACAGTTGACATTAAACCTACCATTAAAAAACTTAAACTAATTATTTTTTTCACGAGAAACTCCTTTGTTTATCCATTCATATTTCGTTTTTTTTATTCGTTTGTGTTTTTTTATTTGTATATTATAATTTTACTAAAAATTCCTAATTTGTCAATAAATGGGCTTTTTTTAGGCTAGAGAGTTAGGAGATAAAGTCGGTCTAGGCAAGTTTGCAGGGTCTATGAATATAGACAAAGAAATAAGGGAATTTTGAGGTTGGGCAAAGAAGGGGGCACTTCAATTTATAGCCCAAATCGCCCACGGTTGACAATCTGGCAATTTTTGGTAAGATTATAGTATGTGTATTTTATATTTTTTTTATATAAATTAATAAATGTAGGGAGTTTTCTATGATAAATAAATTATTTGGATTAAGTTTTTTAATGGCAACTTTAGTTTCTCCAGTTATGGCTTGTGAGGTAGAGGGTGTTGGTTTGGCTGTTTTTACAGCAGGTGGAGTTTGTGAAGTAGGTTCTGAAATCGTTGAAGGTGTTGGAAGTGAAAAAAGCGAGACAGGAGAAGTAATAGAATCAGAAGCAACAGTGGAGCCAGTTAGTTTGCAAAATACAGAAAAGACAGCAAAGCGAGTTGTTTTGGGTGTATTTACTTCTTCGTGTCCATTTTGTGTTCAGGGAAAGCCTGATTTTCAAGAATTAGGGGCCGAGATGGCAAAAACGCATCACCTTGTTGGAGGTAATTTTGATGATCCAGATTTTGTAAATCAAGCGCGAATACGGCTTCTTGAGCTTGGTATAGATATTTCGGCGGGGGTACCTGCTTCTCTTGTTCCAGCTTATGTTTTTTTTAAAAACGGGCAATTTAAAAATACATTAGAAGCACCGGTAAATAAAGGTGATTTGAAAAAAGTAATTGAAATACTTTTGCCAAGCGATGAGACTGTCGCACAAGAACCAGCTTCAACTTTAGGTTGTTGTGGGGTTGGCGAATAATATTTCATAGTATAGGTGTAGATATTTTACTGAGGGTATCCTGTAGAGGATACCCTCAGTATTTTGATATAGTTAATACGTGTACTTTTTTCTTTTCTTAATCCAACTTTTTATCATGAGCAACCCACCCAAGTGCTTGCAACTGATCACGAATGCTATCAGCCCGTTGCCACTCCTTGCTAACACGAGCCAGCTCTCTTTCAGCTATAAGGTGCTGAATTTCCGGTGTTATTTCGATAGTTTTTTCTTCCAGTGGCTGAAAAGTAAGCCCTAGCACCGTAGAAAGAAAGTCACGGATCGCTATTAATTCTGGGCAATCGTTTTTTTCATATTCGGCAAGCCTATGTATGTGTTCAAATAAAACGCCAAACATACCGACAGTATTCATGTCGTCGAGTAAGAAGTTGAGCATGTCGGCGATTAGTGGATGCGCAAGCCAGTTATTATCAGGTATATTTTTTTCTGGTATACCTGCAAAAAGCTTACATAGTCTTTGATAACTTTTTTGTACTATTTCTACATGCTCAATAGAAAAATCAATCGGTGAGCGATAATTATGGTTTAAAAAGTAGAAACGAATAAGCATAGGAGAAAACTGAGCAAACACATCATCAAGAGTAAAAAAATTTCCCAAAGATTTAGACATTTTTTCAGTGTTAACGCAGACAAAACCGTTATGCATCCAGTAACGTGCAAATATATGCCCTAAAAGACTTTCTGACTGTGCTACTTCGTTTTCATGATGCGGAAAGACAAGATCCAATCCTCCGCCGTGAATATCTATTTCTGTACCTAGGTAGCGGAGAGCAAGGGCTGAGCATTCAATGTGCCATCCTGGTCTACCATACCCCCATGGACTTTGCCAGAAAGTTCCTTCTTTTTCGCCTTTCCATAACGCAAAGTCAAGAGGATCTCTTTTTTTTGTATCAATATCAACACGAGCGCCCGCTTTTAAGTCTTTAACGTTATGTTTAGAGAGTTTGCCGTATTCTGGAAAGCTAGCAATATGAAAATAGACATCATTACCCATATTATTGTTGTCGCTATCTTTATCGCCATTTTTATCGCTATTAGTTATGTATGCTTTATTGATATCGATTAATTTTTGAATAAAAGAGATAATTTCAGGCATATGATCAGTTACCCGTGGTTCATGAGTAGGTGAAAGGCAGTTTAATGCTTTCATGTTTTCATGGTATTCGTTAATATATTTGTTAGCGATAGACAGGTACAATAACTTATCGCCAAATTCAGCTTGAGCTCTATTTAATAACTTATCTTCAATATCAGTAAAATTACGACAATAGGTGACTTCGTAGCCTAAAAAAGAGAGAAGTCGGTAAAGTAAATCAAAGGTGACATAACAACGTCCATGGCCAATGTGCGAAGATGAATAGGGAGTTATGCCACAGATATACATGGCAACTTTGTTCTGGTCTTTTGGGGTAAAAATCTCTTTTTTGCCGGACAGAGTATTGGTTATTTTTAATTCTTGATTTGTTATTTTAGACATAATATTACCTAAATAATAGTTTTATAATTTTATACATATTGATTTAAAAAAATATATTTTGTTGTTTTATATATTTTGTATGGTTTCCATGTTTACCACTAAATGCTTGCCGCACACGGCAATTCCATAACATAAGATAGGACCATGATAGCCCTCAGTTCTCATTTGTGCTTCATAATTGAAATCTTTTATCTGTTTCAGTGCTTCTTGCGCCTTTGCAGCAAGTGTCGCATTATCATCCCCTGTTGCTCTTTTAAATTCAATTAAAATTCCCGGATCTTGCGATTGTCTAGGTCTAAGCATAATATCATAACGGCCATCGCCAGACTCTCTATTTGATTGAATTAAGTAACGATTTGAAAGTCCTGCAAGAAGGCCTAAAACAAACATATGAATACTGCGTTCTAAATCGTTTTTAGCAACATCATGAGACGAACAAGTATCGGTAATAAATCCCTGTAAGCATTGTTCAACTGTTTTTCTATCTCCTGCAATAAAAGCTTTCATAAGTTTTTTTAACTTATCAAAAGAGATAGCGGCATTCAGTGCTTGAAAAATAAGATCTTGATAAAGTATCTCAATTTCTTCATTGGGAATAGCTAAAGTATAGTGATATTTACGATCAATGATAGTATGTGATATTGCAGTAAGATAGCCGGTGCACAAAAGCAAACTCCATGGTTCTGGATTGCTACCATTAAGATCGGAGAGGGTAATGTTCACTTCTATTTTTTTATTTTCAAGAGTATGGTTTTGCAATAAAAGTTCTATCTCTTTTTTTGTTTCTTTATTTGAATTGTTCGTTATAATATTTTTAATAAGATCGTTTCCGCTCGTGTTAGCCCAATAAGTATCGAACTTTCCTTCACTTTCAATATATTTAAGCAATGACCAAGGATTATACATATTAGTATTGCCGAACATATATCCATCATACCAACGCTTAACATCGTTTTTTTTATCAATAAGATTGTAATTAGTTAATAACTGATCGACTTCTTCTTGGGTAAAACCAAATTTGTTCGAATACTTAGTATCTAATACCGTACATACAGAAAGATGATTAAGTCCTGAAAATATATCTTCTTTTGCTATACGAGTTATCCCCGTTAAAAAACCTTTTTCAAGATTATTATTTGATTTTAATCCTGCAGATAAAAAGTTTCGCATAAAATGTGTCATTTTTTTATAATAGTCATACAGGTATGCATTTATTATAGGAGCATCATATTCATCAATTAAAATCATAACTTTTTTATCTATTTGTTCATATAGTAAGCGTGATAAAAATTGTAAACTATCCATAAGTTCTTGTTCAGAGGCTTGTTTCATTATCAGTCTTTTGAAAATATCAATATCAAAAATGCTAATTTTTTTTATAGCAATAATATTAAATGAAAGTCGTTTACATTCTTCTGATATAATGGCTGCAAGTTTTGCATATGCTAACTCCCATGAATGAACTTTAACATCTTTAAGAGTTAGAAAGATAACGGGAAATTGTCCCTGAAGAGCATGATATTCTGGCTCATTCCATATATTGGTGTTTTTAAAAAGATTGGCATTATTTTTTTTTGTTTTTTCAAAAAAATATTTGAGCATAGAAAGATTTAACGTTTTGCCAAATCGTCGAGGACGAGAGATCAAAATAACTTCGCTTCCATCTTGCCAAAATTCTCTAATTAAAAGCGTTTTATCAACATAAGTATTTTTTTTATCGATAAGTTTTTTATAATCATCTACACCTATTGGTATTGGAGGATAAGAAGAATTGTGGGCCATATAATGCTCCAGATAATAATTTTTTTACACACAAGTATTATTTTTATAGTATATGTGTTTTTATATGGGACATGTTACCATGATAAAGAAGGAAAGAGAATAATTAAAAGTGTTTTGTCTCACTTTTTGTTATGATATTTTGGTTGATTTTATAACCAATCAAATAGAGTAGTCCTATTCCTATTATACCAGCAATTACAGGTAGACTGATTAGGCTGTTGTTTTCGTAAATTTTAGAAATATTATTTTTTGGGCGTGTTTCTAAGGGTGGGGATAGTATTATTGGCTTCTTGTCATCTGGGTGCGTTTTTAAAATTGGTGATGTTGTGCTGTTTGGATTTGCTTTTAGGGCCGGAAGTTTCGGTTGCATTTTATAGTCGTTTTTTAAATAGTGAGCTTTTAAAATACGATGTACTGCTTGTTTTAATATCACAACCTCTGTGTGTATATCATTGTTAAATGGTGTGCTTTCCGCGTATCGGTCTAAATTAGTAGCTATTAATTTAGCCTCATTTAAACCAAGTGTTGCTGGAAACACATCGGCTGTAAATTCACGCTGCCTTTTCGAGGCAATTATTTGACGACTATTTAAAATATCAGGAGACAGAATAAATCTTGTTACTACATGTCCCTGTATAAAATGTTGTACTTCATGCAATGCGGTAGCTTTGGCCAGTTCGGTGTCATAGCAAAAACTATTGGCATGTTGAGAAGAAATGCATAGTAAAAAAGAGAGATTTTCGATTTCTGTTAAAATAGGATATGTTACTTCTCCGCATAACTTATTTTTATAAAGTGGAGTAAGATCGGCGCTCGCACTTGCCATTGCTGTTGATTCATCTATTGCAAAATCAATATTTTGAGGATTAATGCCAACTTTTTTTAATGCTGATTCAAATATTTCTATCACAGCATTAGGTATTCCCGGATCTCTGTACGCCAAAAAACCTTCACGAGGAGGAGATTGGAGTGTTTTTTTAGCGTCATTTTTTAATGCTTGAAGCGCTTTAAATTGTTTGTTTGCATAAATTTTACCTCTGCCTATTGATAATAATATTTTTAACTCAGTTGTTTTTTCTTCTTCTATCATATAATCAGCAAATTCTTGAGGAGTCGTTAATAACGAAAATGCTTTTAGCTGTTCAGTAGCAAAAGTAAGATGATCTTGGGATATGTTTGCATCATCTAATAAAAAATATGCTTTTGGTGGTGATTTTCGTGGTTTTTTAGGTTTTATGGGTAACGTACTGCTTCCAACCAAGGGCGCAAACCAAATTAGAATCAATAGTCTCAATAAAGATATAATTTGCATAAAATTTTTTTTCGGCTGAGCTTGGGTAGAAATTGTATAATAGAAAAATTATATCAGTTTATTGCGAATTGCGCAACTTTTTCTATTTGTTTTTTATTGCACGAGGGTGATGGGTTTTTTATAAAAGGTTTATATGCAACAAAAAGATTAAACAAGCTCTATAATTGGGCACTAGTCTAATAAAAAAAACCTGGTTAAACTAGTCAGTATTGATAGTTAAGCTAATCAGTGTTAATAAATGAGTAGAATAATTGATTAATTACTCATATAATCAGAAGGCTTTTGAAGTGTTGGCGTGATGTGTAATTTTAGGAAATCAAGTAATGATTAAAATGTATAAAAAAACTCTCTTCTTCTCTGCTTTATTAATATTTAGTATTCCGTGTTTTATAGTTTGCGTCGAACCACAGAAAAAAGTCACAGATATACGAGAGCAGGCTCCAGAAACGGAACAGACTATGGATTCTTTCGAATATGCCACAGAGACACAGGATCCTGTAAATATTCCTGAGCAGACTTCAGAATCGGCGAATGGGTATTTTAATTTGACCGATGACCAAGATGAGCAAGAATCGACTTTAGGTTTGCCAGTAATTAAAGAGATTGTTGTTCAGGGGAATAAGTATGTTGCGACAGAAGCAATTTTACATTATATTCCGTACAAGGTTGATGAATTATTTAATCGTTCTAAATCTGGTGACCTTATTCGTAATCTCTATTTTGAGCTTAAGCGTTTTTCTAATATTACGGTCAAGATTAAAAATAATGGCGATGGTTCTATTGTTCTTTATGTTATCGTTGAAGAAAAGCCTGTCTTAAAAGAAGTGATACTTGAAGGCAATAAAGCTATTTCGGAAAAAGATATTCGTAAAAAAGTAACTCTAGATATGCCGGCTATTCAAGAGGGCGAGCTTGCAATTATCGCTCAAAAAATTAAAAAATTATATTTAGATCAAGGATTTTGCCAGACAGAGGTTGCCTATTCGTTAGTGCTTGATGACGCTGGTAAAGCAACTGCTTATATTTCAATTACTGAAAATCTTAAATCTCTTATTAAAGAAATTAGATTTACCGGTAACGACCATGTTTCAAGTAAAATATTGCGGAATGTTTTGTTAACAAAAGAAGATTGGGTTTTAAGCTTTTTAGATAAATCAGGTACTTTTCATCCGGAACGCTTGCAAGCTGATAAGTATATGATAGAGCAATATTATCAGAATAGTGGTTTTTTATTAGCAAAAGTTACTGATATAGAAAAAGATATTGATGCAGCGTCGCAATCAATGATTTTGACCTTTAATATAGAAGAAGGCCCTTTGTATACTATTGAAAAAATAGAAGCTGTTGGTAACGAGTTGGTATCGCAAGAACAGTTGTTAGCGGCTATTCCTTTAAAGCCAGGTACTATTTATTCACGGAAAAACATTACTGATTCTATTAAAATATTGGAATTTGTCTGGGGTAATTATGGTTATATTTTTTCTCATATTGAGCCAGCTATTGATGTAGATGATGAAAAAAAGACGGTGAGTGTGAACTTTATATCAGAATTGGGAAATAAGGTTACTTTGAACAAAATTAATATTAAGGGAAATGAAAAAACGCGCGATAAGGTGATTCGTCGTAGGATAGCCCTTGAAGAAGGTGGTTTTATTAATAACCGCATCATGGAATTATCTAAAAACAGTGTAGAGTCTCTTGGTTATTTTGATCCTCGCGAAGGAGTAAATTGGAAAATAAATAGACTTTCAGAGGATACCGCTGATCTTGATCTTATTCTTAAAGAGACGAGAACGGGTAATGCTTTGTTGCAGATGGGCTTTGGTGGCTCTGGTATGGATATGCGTTCGCCGAACTCAGGATTCAGCGTAAAAGCAGGTTATTCTGATAGAAATTTGTTTGGTAGAGGTATTAATGTGAGTTTTGATGCTTCTTGGGCACGATCCGAACAGAATCTTATTTTTCATGTTGGACAACCATGGCTTTTTGATAGGCCGATTTCTGGTACTTTTGACCTTTATCATAGGCGTCCGACGTATGATATGCTCAGGCATATTAACCCCAACACCGTGAGCGAAAAATTAACAGGAGTAGCTGCTGGTACTGGTATTATTGTTCAAACACGTAATACGTTTTTTAATAATACTCAAATTCGAGTAAATTTTGGTGTTGATCGTTTTGCATATGAACGTAAAGCGGTTGCTGTTGGATTAGGAGAAGAAAAAAATAGTCAGTATCAATCTATTTTAGACAAAGAGTTTTTACCGGGTAAGATGGTATGGCTTGCTGCGTTTTTAGAACAAGACATGCGGAATCATCCGATACATACAAGTCGAGGTCATCGATTGGCGCTAACATCTAAGCTTGCAATTCCTTCTTTTGGTGATCATATTGGTTTTTATAAAATGACCGCTGAGGCAAGTTGGTTTACGCCATTGATTGGCGAACAAGACCTTGTCCTTCGCTTACGTTCATTTTTTGGATTCGTAGCACCCCTTAATAACAACACTGTTCCTTATGGCGAGCTTTTCCATGTTGGTGGGGCTTCTAATGTTCGTGGTTTTTTATTTGGACAGATTGGTCCTAAGTTTGAAGGTGATTCTATCGGTGGTAAAAAGGCATTTTTTGTTAACGCAGAACTTTTGTTTCCTATAACTGCTGATCTTAATATGAAAGGCGCGTTCTTTTATGATGGCGGTGCGAGCTTTGATAATCCCTATGCTAACTCAGCGAATGTGGCATCGATATCAGGTAATCATTTTAATTATAGGCATTCTGTAGGGTTCGGTGTTCGTCTCTTGAATCCTATGCCTATCAAAATCGATTGGGGTTTCAAAATCGATCCTCGTACGTTTGAAAGCACCCATGAAGTCCATTTTGGCATGACCTACGATTGGTAGGGGTATTCAGGGATTGCTAGCTTGATATCGATCAGTTGTTGAATCTGAAGCTGGGCAAATCTGAGGCTAATCGAGCGCTGTTTCTTTACAAATAGATAAATTATGCTATATTTATAAGTATATATGAAATATTAAAAATATTGTTTTGTGCTGTTTGTTTTTATGTTTTTTATCAAAAATTATTTTAAACATGAAGGATTAGATTATGAAAAATATATTTAGTTTAAGTTTTTTAATGGCAATTTTAGCTTCGGCTATGATTTGCGTGGCTGAAAAAGATGAAAGTAAGGTTGATTTATGGAAAGAAAGTACGGGTATATTATATATATGTCCTAGCGAACAGGCTACATGGATGGCTTTTTTGGGGCGGTTATATAGCACGTCTGCTAATAGTGATGATATAGAGCAAAACTTTAGAGAGCTTATGCCTCAAGCGATGGATCGGTGTAAAATAGAAAGAGGCACGGTTTCTGAATCATATCGTGAACTATTCAGAAAAGAAGAAGCTTCCGCTTCAACGGATGAGGGTAAAGAAGCTGCGAGGGAAGAAAGTGCCCAATTTGAAGCGGGTGTTTTAGCGCTTCAAAGATTAGCTAGTGAATGCTTAGAGCGAGTAGGTATGAATGAGCTAGATGTTTTGGATGGAGTTGCTACAGCTCAATAAAATCATAAATAAATATGCATTCAAAAAGAGCTTTCTTTGCCGGAGGCTCTTTTTTCGGTATTAGGCATGGCGTATATTTGATACGCGATTGGTTTTAATATTCGTTTTAGGTTATTTTTGCCAGCCAGCTCTATTGGGCAAATAAATAATTTTTGGTATAATTATAAGTGCGTAGAATGTGTTTTTGTATTTTTAATTTTAAACATGAAGGGTTAGGTTCTGTGAATAAATTATTTAGCGTAAGTTTTTTAACGATGATTTTAGCTTCGGTTATGATTTGCGTGGCTCAAAAAGATGAAAGTACCGTTGATTTAAAGGAAGCAAGTTCGGATATTTTGTATGGATGTACTAACATACTCAATCAATGGATAAGCCGTTTCCAACAGCGTCATAGAGCTGGTATTGATATAAAGCAAACATTTTGTGAAGACATGCAATATACAATAGATCAATGCAGTATTGAAACAGAAAATGCTTTCGAATCATATCGTGAAAAATACAGAAAGGCAGAAGCCTCTGCTTCAACCGACGAGGAGAAAAAAGCTGAGCAGAAAAGAAGTGCTGAATTCGAAAAGAATGCTTTAGCATATCAAGAACGTGCTGTGATTGCTTTAAAAAAACTCGAAGAGTACCTTGGAGTGCCATTGACACTTAATGAATTTTCGAAGCAATAGCTTTGAGGCCTTTAAAAAATCTAGGCATAGGTAGGTAAAAAAGATATTTTAAACATGAAGGGTTAGGTTCTGTGAATAAATTATTTAGCGTAAGTTTTTTAACGATAGTTTTAGCTTCGGCTATGATTTGCGTGGCTCAAAAGGATATAAGCTATGCAGAGGTAGAACAAGAAAGTTCTTATGCATTGTGGGGATGTCCAGGCGTATATGAAGATTGGATGAGAGTCATAAAATCAGCAAGGGCAAATGGCAAAAACATGAGGGAAACAGTAAATAATAGTCGCATGTTTGAACTAGAACGGAAATGTAAAGTGCAAAGAGCAGCTTTCTTGGAATCAAAGCGTCGGGAGCTCCAAAATGCAGTATCCGCAGCTTCAACGCCTGCAGATAAAGAAGCTGCAAAACAAAAACTTGTTGAGTTTGAAAATGGTATTTTAGAATCAAAAGAATTAGCACATTTCGCCTTCAATAATCTAGGTATAGATCATAGCATAAAGCAAAAAAAATAATTTGTACGTTAATAAAAAAGAGCTTTCTTTGCCGGAGGCTCTTTTTTAATTTGTATTAGGCATGGCGTATATTTGATACGCGATTGGTTTTAATATTCGTTTTAGGTTATTTTTGCCAGCCAACCCCATTTGGCAAATAAATAATTTTTGGTATGGTTATAAGTATATAGAATGTGTTTTTGTATTTTTAATTTCAAACATAGAGGTCTTTATTATGAAAAATGGACTAAAATTAATATTGTCGCTTTCAATTATGGTTGTCTCAGGTTTTTTGATTGCAGATGATACTTTGCCAGCTTCTGAGTTAGTGCCGAGTAGTAACAAAGAAGAGATTAAAAAAAAGCAAGAAAAGTTGGAAGCTGAAATGGATGAAAATAGAGGGCCATTAAAAGAAGCAAAAACAACGTTGATCAAAGAATTCGAAAAAACGTGTCAGGGGGTAGCAAATTATTTAATACTTAGAGCAAGCCATGATACTCCTAATGATGGTTCTGAATATCCTCACATAGCTATGGCAACATGGGGTTACTGCATCAATTTTTATTTACCTTCTTATTTAAGCTTGAACAAAGATGTTAGCGACGAACAGTTTTTATCTTTTTATAGAGGTGTTAATGAATCGCAGGTTAAAGCAGCAGTAAATGTGCTTGAGAAAAATAGAGAAATGCAAGTTTCGCAATATTCGTGTGCTAAGCATCCAGAGAATTATCAAGCCAAATATTGTAGTGAAAGTTATTTTGCAGAAAGACAACGAGACATAGATAGAGCTCAAACTGAATTTTTATCTTTTGGCAAATGCAGTATTGCAAAAAGTGCAGAATAATAAATTTTAAAATTTTTTTAAACATGAATGGGCTAGGTTATGAAAAACGTATTAAGGTTGATGGTATTACTATTATTTGTTGGTCTGTTTACTTGTTCAATTTTTGAGCCGTTAGCAGCAGACGGTTCTGCAGAAGAAGAGTTAGCGGCAAAAATGAAGAACTTAGAAGGTGAAATTAAAAAAGAATTCGATGGCTTAAGAGATGAATATAGAGAACAGGTCGATGCATTAACGGATGCAAATAGAAAAGAGCTCGAAGAATTAGACGCACAATTGAGGAAAATTAAAGTACAAATAAACGAAAAACCTCATGAATTGAGAAGAAAAGAAAGCCAACTTTATCGTGATTTTGATAAAACAGTACACACTCGCATAGAACAATGGGCAGCGCGATTAAAGGGTCAAGCAACTTCTGATATACAAAAAGTGATCACTGCTGAGGTTGTGTTTGCTGACGAAGTTGAGAATAGAAGAAGAGAGTTAGTTAGAGATCAAGTTTATTGCATAACAAAGAGCTGTGGTTGGAATTGGGATGTTCAATGTTTGACCTCAGAGCAATTTACAGAAAGGTTAAATGCTGACCAATTGGCATTAAAACGCTGTCTTGAAGATTGTAGTCAATGTTCTCTGGATAATTTAAAAAATTGGGATTAACTTTATTATCAGATGATTTAAGCATTTTTATGTGTAAAAGGTTCGCATGAAGGATAAACAAAAGTCATTAGGTTTTGTACTGTTAGCTTTAAATATTTGCATGTTTTCTTTTTCGTCATCTTTTTCGTTTTTTGGTGAAAACAAGACCAAGGCTTGCGTGGAAGCAGGAGGCTATTTAGTTGATAGAGCCATAAACAATCCAATTATTGGTTGTTTCAAGCAAGATAAATTTTATGACTACCGATCAACTTGGCTGAAACAGTGTGAAAATGCGGAGATATCTGCTGAAGACAAAAAAATGGTTGAAGCTGCGATACAAGTATGTATATTTAAAACATTAGAAAGTAATCATAAAAACTATAGAGATACTAAAGTAAATAATGATGGGTGCAATAGTGTTTTAAAACATTATCAGAAAAAAGCAAAAAGCGCTGAAGCTGAATTTAGACAATTCAGGGAAGAAGCAAGAAAAGAATCAGAAAAAAAAGAAAAAAAAGAACATTATTTATATTTCTGAAATTACCGCTAGAAATCAGCGCTCAATGGAAGTAAAATATACTATTAAACCCCATTTCTCAGCTGGGGACCCCTTTTTATCTAGAAAAAGTAGTTTGCAAACATAATAAGTTTTTATATCGCACTCTAATTATATGTTAATAAAAAAAGAGCTTTCTTTGTTGAGAGCTCTTTTTGTTAATGAACTACTCTAGCTCAAAAGATTCTGCATATTTCGGAATAACTACTTGCCAACCAAACTGTTTTTCTATTTTCTCTTTGAGCCCTTGAGCCGCTTCTAATTCACCATGTGTAATAAAAACCTTTTTGGGAGCATGTTCAAAATGACTTAGCCATTCCAAAAGTTCATGGGAATCGGCATGGGCAGAAAAGCTATCTATTAGGTGTATTTGTGCATGAACCTCATAGGGAATATCATCAAGCTTAATTGTTTTTGCACCGTCAACTAATTCACGGCCAATAGTACCATGAGCTTGAAATCCTACAAAAATAATCATGTTTTTTGGATTAGAGATAAAATGTTGAAAATGATATAATATCCGTCCACCATCAGCCATACCACTACCAGCAACAATAATTGCAGGAAGGGAAACCTGATTAAGTTTTTTTGAATCTTGCACTGTTGGTGTATGAGTGGCAATATCAAACATTTGCTTACATAAAGAGGCCTCTATGGTATGCTCTTCAGGAAATTCACAAAAGAGATCAGTAGCTGCTATAGCCATTGGACTATCTAGAAAGATAGGAATGTTGGGAATAATTTTTTGTTGTCTTAATTGATATAAACAATATAAAATCATTTGCGCGCGTCCTACGGCAAAAACAGGAATAATAACCGCTCCTTTTTTTGCTACTGTCTGACTAATCAATGTACCTAAAGTTTCCATGGAATTATCTTTTTCATGGACTTTATCGCCATAGGTAGATTCAACAATTAAAAAATCTGTTTGTTTTGGATAGGCAGGGCCTTTCATGGTTAATTGATTAGGGCGACCTAAATCTCCAGAGAAGGTAATTGTTTGTTTGCCGTTTGATAAAAGAACAAATGATGCACCTAAAATATGTCCGGCATGTTTGAATGTAACATTTAGGGATGGAGCAACGGTAAAATTTGTATCGAAATCAATTATTTTGAAAAAACGTAGTGCATTTTCAGCATCAATTTTAGTATACAATGGTTCTACCGTATAGTCATCGTCATGAGCATGCGCGTTACGTTTTTTTGCATTTTGTTCCTGGACAAAACCACTATCTATCAATAATATTTTACATAACTCATACGTTGCCGGAGTACAATAAATGGGATTTGAAAAGCCTTTTTTTACGAGCACTGGTATGTAGCCAGTATGATCTATGTGAGCATGCGTCAATACAATGGCATTGATGCTTTTGGGATTAATAGGAAATCGCTCTCTATTGCGTTTATGGGCATTTTTTCCTTGAAAAAGGCCGCAGTCAACTAAGATTTTTGTTTTTTCATGTTCAATAAGATATTTTGACCCAGTTACTTCTTGAGTTGCGCCTAAAAAAGTTATTTTCATTGTGTTCCCGTAATACGAATGCCTGTTTTGCAATAGTTCTGTTTTTTATACGATACATATCTTTGGCAATCAACAGCAATGATTATTATAGTGCGCCTAGATTGTTTGTTATTGTTTTTGTGTTTTAACATAAAATATAAGTATAAAAATTCAGTAAATTGTTAATCATGTTTAAATCGGATATTCTGATAATAATTTAATAACTTTTACAATAATTATGGATAAAGAGTGATATATAAGTGTTTTCGATTTTTTATCATAGTCTTTTTTTGCATAATAACGACTTTTAAAATAACAGCCGCTGATGAGAGAGATTTTGATGTGCATCAAGAGTTATCGGGATTAGTGTCGCCATCGTCAAAAACAGCCGAAATAAATAGTACGCAAGAGGCGCTGCAGAGGCAAGACGAAGAAGTTGTAAGACAGCAGGCTGCTCGTGCGCGACATGTGCGACTCAATGAGGTTGTTGTGCAATACGAGAAGGCCAAAGCGCAAATCACAGTAGAGAATCGTGAACAGGTGGAGATTTATTCGCAACGTGCGAATAATTTTGCATCATGCAGGTGCGAATTTAGGAAGGGTTGTGATAATTGTGTGCAGCTTAATGAGGATTGCATGCAACTTGAAAAGGAGACTCGTGCGCAGTTCAAGGAGAATTATGCGCAATTTCAGAATAATTATGGTCGAATTATAGAGGAGACTCGTGCACAATATAATGAGGATTGCGCGCGAATCAGAGAGGAGAATCATGAGCAGTTCAAGAAGATTGAAGCTCAATACCTGGAGACTCGTGCGCAGCTCGAGGAGCATTATGCGCAATTCCAGGAGGCTTGCGATAAACCTATAGATGAGACTTATGGGCAATTTATGAAGGAGAAATATATGCAATTTTTGCAGGATGCTAGTTGGGAATATCAGGGGGCTTGTAAAGATCTCCTAGAAGATGCTTATGGGCGATTTTTGGGGGAGGATTATGCGCAACTTAATAAAATAAGCAAACAAGCGGTGTCAATATCACAATCAACGGTAGAAGTTGTAAGACAAGAGAAGGTTCGTGCGCAATTCGAGAAAATTTGTGCGCGATACGTGGAGACTTGTGCACAAATTTTAAATGAGACTCATGCTCGACTCAAAGCGCGAGTTTTAGAGGAGAATCGTGTGCAACTGGTTGAAGCAGGCAAAAAAAAAGTTAAAAGCCAGAGGCAGCCGGCAATAGCGCCAGTATCGTCAACAGTAGAAGTTGTGAGGCAAGAGTTGTCGCGAGCGCCAATGTCACCAAATACAGAAACTGTAAAAGGCCCAGAGTCATCACAGGCGCCTTTAGAAAACCAAGGGTTGGTGTCAATGCCTCCAAGATCGCCAGTCATAGAATCAGGACCAGCAAGAAATTGGCCGCTATTGGTAGGAGGGCTGATTTGCAGTGGCTTTGGTATTTATTGTCTTTTAAAGCATTTGGGATATTTTTCTTTTATTCGAGAAAGAAACACTCATGATTAACGTTTTTTGTAAAAACAAAAATTGGGTATCCTGGTAATAATTTAATAAATCTTACAATAATTATGGATAAAGAGTGATATATAAGTATTTTCGATTTTTTATTATAGTCTTTTTTTGCATAATAACGACTTTTAAAATAACAGCTGCAGACCAAGTACCAGATATACGAATACCTCCTGGCAAGGAAAATGAGCACTTGTGTATCGCAATAAAACAAAATGACTTAGGTTATGTAGAGGCCGCACTTGCTGCTGGTGCAGACCCAGACGAATATTGCCAACTTTACAAAAACTTTCGTCATTTTGCAGCCATACAAGGTGCAGCAATGAGAGGGTGTAGTGTTCCTGTAATACAAGCATTATGTAAACACAGTAAAGAAGCACAGAATGATCCAGAACAAAATTTATTTCAGTACTTATTATGTTCTTCAATCGTTGAAAGAGCCGATTTTTGTGAAGAAATGCGAAAATTAATTGCCTCTGGATTGCCTGTCAAAAAATATAATAATTTTAGCTCTCTAGAGGAGACTGCTGGTCGATATAATAATGTTATTAATTATCACAATGCATTGACCTCTGAGGCTGTAAAGTATCGTGATTGTAATTCTTCTCCGGCTCGACAGTGTTTAAGGAATATTGCTCATTGTTTAATTGAAACCGAGCATCTTGCTACCTTGCTGCAGATGTTAATTTTTGCCAATGGAGACGAAAAAGAGATTGCAGAGGCATTGAAAAAACTTGATCCAGAACCTAGAGCCATTTTTATACAAAAATATGGTGAATTTACTCGTAATTATACACCTGTACAGACTTTTTTAAAAATTGACTTACCAGAGCATGAAGATATAAAAGAAGTTGTTGCAAGCTTTCTATCTTCTCCATGGAAACAGTCATTGCAACCAATACGGGATCGTAACATAAGGGACAAGAGGGAGCAACAGAAGCTGGAACGGGAGCAGCAGCAACAGAGTCTTGTGGTTCATGGGCAGTTGTTAGAGAAGGCTGATCGTGAGCGTAAGATGGAGTTTTTTCAAAGTTTGGGGTTGACGTTTTTATGTGGAGGAATAATTTGCGGTGGCATTTATTATTTTTTAAAGCATTGCTTTTTTAGCCAAAATAAAAGGGCATAGCCCCCTTTAACGTTTTTTGCAAATAACCAAAACATATGATATTCTGATAGAAATTAAACTAATTTGGTCATATAGTTATAGGCAGGTGAATAATGCGTAGATATTTTCGATTTTTTATTATAATTTTTTTTGGCATTATAATGAATTTTAAAGCTGTTGCTATGGAGGGCGGCGAAGATTCTAAAGAACTGGCGGCTGCTGAGAGTATAGCTCCTGTGAACGTTGGCGGTCTTTATGCAAGGGGAAGTCTTGTATATTGCTTATTTCGGCCTATAGAAAAGCTGAAGCTGGCGGAAAAAAAATTAGAAAAATCTAATAAAGAATCGTGGGATTATCTTGCGAAGTGTCGATTAGCTGTGCAACTTGTAGAGCAATTTAATTCGCAAAATCAAGGCACCGAGGTTTGTTCGCCAAGCCGAAACAAGAAGCTTTTAGAACAGAATCAGCCCTTAGAGCAGAATATGAGTCAGGCTTTTGAGAGGGCGGCTTTGGTAGGGCAGTATCTTGGTAATGTAAAAACTGAGTTACTATTACGAGAATATGAACTAACATTAGGAAAATGTGAAAATAAGAAAATAAGCGCAGACTTTTGCAAAGTTTTGGACACAACAGTATTAGAAAATCTTTTGCGTCGATTTCAATATGAAAAACCACAAAGAGAAGCGTTTTTGATAAAGTATAAGCAATATAGAAACGAAACACAATCGTCTAGCGAAACTAGAAGAGAACATGATAAAAAAGCTCTGATTGCAATATTAAGTGAGCAACAAGAAGCAGAAAAAGAAGATCTGGAAAATATAGAAATTATAAAAGAAGAATTAAGATTACGACACGAAGAAGAATTAAGGATACAGAAAGAAGAAGCAGAGATAGATGCAGCAAAAAAAGCCGAAATTGACAAAAGCAACCGGCTATCTATCCAAGAACCGTCAAGTAGCGGTGCGCTTAAATTTTTTGTTTTAACAAGTATTTGCGCAGCAATTTATTTCTTTGGATGTCATTTATCTAGTCTCAATTCACTTGCAACGCGCTAAATAATCCCTAGTTCTAGCGATTAAAAAATATTTTCCAAGCTTTCTCAATTAACCTAGCCTATTTTTACTTCCTATTTTAAATTTGCAACAGGATCATCATCAAAATCAGCAACAAGAAGAACAGCACGACGATGGGCAGCACTAGTACGAGCAAGATTGGCAGCTGCAGCAAGATGAACATTAGCAGGATCATTAGCGGCACGAGCAAGAGCAAGATTTTCAAGAGCAGCAACAAGATCAGCAAGAGAAGCAACGGCAGGATCAACTGCAACAATAGCAGCGATAGCATTAGCAAGATTATCAGCAGGAGCGGCAATGGGAGCACCAGCGGGAGCAGCAATAGGAGCAGCATTTTGACCGTCGGCAGGATTATTAGCGGCATGTAGGCTGCTGGCAATAAAACTAAAACTAAATAATATAATTAAACGTGATTTCATAGGACGACCCTTTCGCATATTGTTTTGTTGCATGCTTTCTATTTTTATCTCAAAGATTATGGGAGTGAATTAGCACAATCATAGCGCTTTGGATTAAGTAAAATCAATGATTAAAGATAGTGCTATTAAATCAGAGTAGGCCATGTTTTAGAATAAAAAATAAAACAGGTGTTAGAAAAAAAAAGTGAAAAAAGAGTGAAAAAAGAAAAGACTCTATTTCAAAAAAGTCTGGTATACTAGATAGTATGTATATTCAAGTCAGACTTTTACGCGGTTACCAGAAGCCATTGTGGTATCATATATCACCGAAGTTGCATGCAGCTCCGGTGATGGGTAGCATTGTACATGTACCATTACGCAACAAGATCATGAGTGCTATTGTAGTGTTGATGCAACCAGTAAAGCCTGATGTTGAGTTTGCCATTAAAGAGATTTTCCAGACAAGTTCGCTTCCTGCTGATATATATTATGCGGCATTTATCAAACAATTAGCCAACTATTATGCCCTTGATCCAGTCTGCTTTTTCAAGCGCGTTTCGCCATTTATCAAGACTAAAGTAGCCATAGACCAAGATAACAGTAGTAGTGTAATTAATGGCGAGCTAGATCAAGCGTGTGTAGGTCAAGCGTGTGTAGGTCAAGCGTGTGTAGGTCAAGCGGGTGAATGCCAAGTATGCAAAAATAAAGCGTGTGCAAAACAGGTGGATGCGAATAACCAAGTAAGTAAAAATATTGATACAGCTATTGATCTAAAAAAAGAAATACAGTTAACACAAGAACAGCAAGTGATTACTGATTTTTTAAAACCACGTATTTCGCAATCTATGTATACACCAACATTATTGCATGGTGTTACTGCGTCAGGAAAAACCGAAGTATATAAACAACTTATTATGCATGCATACGCAGAAAATAAGACAACGCTTTTGTTGTTGCCTGAAGTAACTCTTGCACAATCATTTGAAAATCGTTTACGTGCTGAATTAAAAAATAGTTTGCCGATATATGGATTTCATTCTGGTTCAACGCAAAAAAATAAATTAGAACTCTGGCAGCAGCTGCTTGCCAAAAAGCCCATTCTTATTATTGGCGTTCATTTACCCTTATTTCTTCCCATCGCTCACCTCGGGTTAATTATTGTTGATGAAGAGCATGAAGTGGGCTATCAAGAAAAAAAACATCCTAAGTTGAATAGTAAAGATGCTGCAATCATGAGAGCTCATGTATCTTCTATCCCAATATTATTAGGATCAGCTACTCCTTCTTTATCAAGTTTATATAATACCAAAAAACGTGGTTGGCATTTTTTTCAACTTAAGAATAGATTTAGTAGTCGCTTTCCTAGTGTTCGCGTTGTTTCTCTTGCTGATAAAAAGGATCGCAAGAATTTTTGGATAAGCCAACCCTTGTATGATGGCATTAAAGATAGGCTACATAAAAAAGAACAGTCTATTGTTTTTATTAATAGGCGGGGTTTTAGTTTTTTTATTCAGTGTAAAAATTGTAATTTTATTGTTAAATGTACAACATGCTCAGTTAGTTTGACCCTTCATGAAAAAGGGGTTCTTTCTTGTCATTATTGTGGGTTTAGTATGCAACAACCAACGATTTGCCAGAGTTGCAAAAAGTCTGATTTTTTAAAAAAAGGGATCGGCACACAACAGATAGTTTCTATACTAGAGACGCTATTTCCAAGTGCGCGAATAGCACGGGCTGATATGGATGTGACGGTTAAAAAAAAGATCTGGCAAAAGACTTTAGAGCAGTTTATGAATGGTGATATTGATATATTAGTGGGCACTCAAACCATTACCAAAGGATATGATTTTTCACGAGTGACTTTGGTTGGTGTTTTATGGGCTGATTTAAATCTTCATATGCCATTTTATAATGCAGCAGAAACGACTTTGCAACAACTTATTCAAGTTGCTGGGCGTGCTGGTCGTCAAACGCAGAATAATAGCGAAGTAATTGTTCAGACAATGAAGGATTTTGCTCTTTTTGGGTATCTTAATGAGATTGACTATCTCTCTTTTTACAAAAGTGAACTTGAAAAACGGGAACTTTTGCATTACCCTCCAGTTTGGAGATTGGTCGAAATAGAATTAAAATCAGAGAGTGAGTCGGTGGTTGAAAAAGAATCAGACGAGCTTGTTCAAGAACTTGTATTGATTCAGAAAAAGATATACCCGAATTTGATTATTTTAGGGCCAGCGCAACCAATGGTGTATAAGATTAAAAATGTGTATCTGAGAAAGATTTATATTAAAGGAGAATCGATGCAAGAGATTCTGTCGCTTTTTAAAGCTATCGATACAAAATGCTATTCAAGCGCAATTTATTTTACTCCTAATCCCGTTACGTAATACAAGTAATCTTTCAAAAACTAGACACATAAAATTTAAAAAAATAATATGTGGTTGTAGTGTAGCATGAAAATAAAAAAGTATTTGAGAGATTGTGGTAGCATATAAATCTATTTTGTTATCTCTATTTTTTTTAATAATTGGTAGCTTTTCGATCGAAAATCGAGCAAATTTTGCCTACGATCGCAGAGAAAATACTACCCGCTTTCGCATTGTTTCTTGTGCAGGATTAGAACAGCACAACTACTCAGATCCAGAACAGTACAGCCACTCAAAATCTTGTGATGCCAATAACTCTTTTAGAAAATTTAATGATAGCTCTGAATCGTCGAATTTTGGCCAGGCAACATTATATGCAACAAAACATGGTCATCTTAGTGTTAGGGCTAAAGAAGAATATAATAGAAGCGATAATCAACGATTTGAAGTTGAAGCTCCCAGACAGTATGACCATTCTCACGATTTTGATAATCAACAACATACGATGGCACATGAAGCATATTGGAATGATCCGCAAGTAAAAGAAAACTTTGCTAGACGTAATAGAACAGAATTATTACGGCGAAATAAAATAAAGCAACACCTGCGATATAATCAGGAAATAAAAAAAAGACTAGAAAGTAATAATGGTTATCTAAAAAGCTACACTACTCATTGTAGAGATCAGATAATTGATAACACTATAAACTCAAGTCACAAAGATCGATTGCAGGCACGAGCTGATGCTATTGCACAATCACAATCTAATTCTTTTGCGGCCACGAGAAAAAAATATATATTATCTGATCAAGCGCAGCAACTGATAGAAGAATGTAATGCTAAAACAGATACTTTTTCTCGTTTGCATGGTTCTTTAATTCAGCAACAACTCCACCAGGAAGTAGTTGATATTGTAAGCAAAGCTGCAACTATTCATTTCTATCCCAATCAGAATCAGTCAAAGCAGATGCTTACCACAACAATTGGCAAGCTAGCTGAAGTGGCTATTGAGCATAATGAGCTGGGGCATATAACCCAAACCATAACATTAACTGATTGTTGTGTAGTGCTTTTAGATTGTGCATTGGGCATAGGAGACGGCGCAATCGATGGCGTACTAAATACGGCCAATACTTTTGCACATCCCCTAGATTCACTAGTAGGAGTTGCCTATGTAACAGCCAATGCTGCTTTCTGTCTTGGTAAAGTTTTGCATCATGTTTGCGATGTTTCAATCACCTTATGTTACGACAAAGATGCAGGATTAGATAAATTGAACCAAGATTTGTCGACAATCAACAATACGATAAAAGCTATTTATAGGCAATCGAAAAAGATGTCAGCGCGTGAAATATCGCGAACAATAACGGCAACAGTAGTTGAGGTTGCTCTCACTAAAAAATGCCTTGGGGTAATAGGAACTCTTTACAAAGAAGCTCAAACGGGTTTTATTACTGTCGCACACAACATAAAAAATGGCATGGAACCACAGCTTGCGATTGCAGGTATGCCTCTTCATGCTTCTGTAGCAGCTCAAGGCGCTGAATATGCAGCGTTATTAGCTGAAAGTGGTGGTGAAATTAAAGCCAAAAACAAGTTGCTTGCTGAAATAAGCAAAAAGGTATCAAAAAAATTAGATAATCAAACTTTTGTTGAAAATACACTGCTAAATAAATCTATGGATAATGTCAAATGGACTTCTCATGGATTTAAGCATTTTTCAAGTAAAAAACTATCTTGGAATGAAATTATAAAAACTACAAAAAACGGTATTGCTAAGTATAAACCAAATATTGATGTAGAAAGTATAGAAAGATTGGCATGGGAAAAAGGGATAATATGTCCCCAAAAAAACAATTGGAAGGTCTTGAAATTTGATTATCCCGTTGGAGCAAAAAATGGTCTCGAAACATATTTTATAAGAGTAGAGATGAGCGCACAAACAATTCATGGTCATCCGATAACTTTAGCAGATTTTAACAAATTAACCAAACCAATTTAAGGCTATAAATGAATAAAATTTTGCATGATATTGATTTTAAAGATGGAAATATAATTTTCGATGATTTCGCCATAAACTTTTTTTTTCCTTTGTTAGGTCAAGAACTTACTTTAAAAGAAGATTTACTACAAGTCGATTATGGCAATTATCTTCTTGATATTGGATGGTATCCTGAATTTGAAATTAATGGAAAATTTATAATTCAAATTATATCTAATTTTAATTGGGAAAAACCAATAGTTAAAACTAAAACAAAAAATTTAAAATCATTAAAAAAGGCCATCAAAAAAGCTGTTGATATTATTGAATCACTGAAAAATAAAGATTTTTCAAAAGCTGAATACATGTAGTTTGAAAAATCTTTGTGAAAAAAGCATTTTAGTATTATTACAAAGTACTGTGTTCATAGTTGATAGTGTAAAATTATTTTGTCAGTTACTTCCCAAATTTTTTTGGTTATTATTATTCCTACTACTCCTCCAGCTATTCCTCCGATTAGTCCTCCAACTATTAAAGCCATATTATATCCAATTAGCGCCCATACAAGTCCGGCTTCTATTACTATTGCTATTCCCATTCCTATAGCGGCTCCTTTTACGGCTGTTTTTTTTGCGGTTCCGCTTTTTGTTGCTCCTACTGTTACTCCTATCACCATTCCCAACAAAGCTGCTCCTATTATTATCAATATTGCCCACACTATTGCTTTTATCATTATTCCCATCAAGGCTGCTCCTATTATTATAAATAAAGCTGACCCTATTATTGTTACTAATAGATTCGTCAATAATGTCATAAAGCTACTCCTAAAAATTTATGAGCTATGAATTAGAGGGTAAGGCGGATGTTTCCTGAGCGCGCTCTTTTTTTTGTGAAGCGGTTTTAGCAGCTATGTTCCAAGCTTTTTTTGTTATCGCTATTGCTATCATTATCCCTATTATTCCACCGACTATAATCGCTGTTTGTTCTTTTGCTATTGATTGTCCTATTAATGATCCTATCAATGCCCATGTTGCTATTCCCTTTGTGACCATTACTATTACCACACCTATTGCAGCACTTCTTTTTATTAATGGCTTTTTCTTTATTACTCCGACTATTGCTCCTACTATCATTCCTAACAATGCTGCATGTACTGATTTTGCCATTATTCCTCCAAATAGCCATCCTATTATTCGAGGTAGTTCTGTATTGAATTCTTTTAAGGCAATGTATTTATTTAAATCAGACATTAAAGTAGAAAAACTGGTAAAAAATAAAACAGATATTGTAACTAACATTATTAATGCTATAACAAATTTCATTAATAATATAACGGATTTTCGAATAACTAATTTCATAAAACTACTCCCAATAATTATATAGATAATAAAGATAACTAAAATTATAGAAAATATTTGGTTTTATTTTATACAAAAAAATACTTACGGTAATGCTTTAGTTCGTTAATAGATTCTTGAATGTCTTCAAGAGCTCGATGAGTATCAGATTTTTTGAACATAGCATGCTGGTCACGAGAATTCCAGCGTTTAATAACTTCTTTTATGCTACTAACATCAATCATGCGATAGCTTAAATAGTTAACAATATCAGGCATATATTTAGCTAAAAAAAGGCGATCTTGCCATATAGAATTACCACATAATAGTGCTGTCTGCGGTTCACAATGTGTTTGTATAAATTGTAATGTTTTTTGTTGAGCATATTCTAATGTTATTGTTGAAGCGCGCACTGCATCAACAAGTCCTGATTCGGCATGATGTTTTTTGCACCAGTCATTCATTGCATCAAGATGTTCTTCTGATTGATTAATAATATATGCTGGACCGTTTGCAATTACGGTTAAATTGTTGTCAGTGATGATAGAAGCTATTTCTAAAATAATATTTTTTTCAATATCGAGTCCGGTCATTTCTAGATCAATCCAGACAAGCAGAGATTTCTTTTTATTTTTCATATTTTTGCCTATATTCTTTTGTGTTTTTACTTTATCTTATTAAAGACAAACAATTAATCTATAAGTATAGACATAATAAGTTAAATAGACACAAAAACGTATGTTAATTTTTCAGGATTTGATAATGCAAAAAATGCGTATTGGCGTACTTATGGGCGGAAAATCTGCTGAGCACGAAGTCTCTTTTAATTCAGGAAGAACGGTCGCTGATCATATAGATACTACCTTATATGATGTAGTGCCCTTATTTCAAAAAAAAGATGGCACTCTTTTTGTTTTACCATGGCATTTTTTACACCGAGGAAAAACAACTGATTTTGAGTATCGTCTCGAGGGTGAAGCTGAGGTAGTTTCGTGGGATCGACTTAAAAAGTTAATTGATTTTATGTTTATCGCATTGCATGGTAGGTATGCAGAAGATGGAACTATACAAGGTATGCTTGAGATTCTTGGGATTCCCTATTTAGGTTCTAAAGTTTTAGCAAGTGCACTTTCTATGGATAAAATAGTTCAAAAAAAAATGTTATCATTGGCTGGCATTAAGACGCCACGATTTTTATCGCTTTCACCTGAAGAAATAAAAAATAGCGATAAGCTTGAAGAGATTATTGTTGAGAAGCTTCAAATAAGTGCCATACAGCCACCATATATAATAAAACCGCAGAGCGAAGGTTCTAGTTTGGGGGTTAGTTGTGTTTGCAATCAACAAGAGTTAAAAAAAGCGATAATTCATGCGTCCAGTATACATTCTGGAATTATACAGGCAGTTCTCATAGAAGAGAAAATAGAAGGTATGGAGTTTTCTTGTATTCTACTAACTGATATTACTACACAAAAACTTTTTGCACTGCCACCGACAGAAATAGTGCTGGAAAAAGATAGATTGTTATTTGATTATGAACAAAAATATATGCCGGGAAGAGCACATAAGAGAACGCCGCCACTCTGTACTCTTGAGATACGAAAAAAAATAGAAAATACAGCCTTAGCAGCTGCTCATGCTTTAGGTTTAACAGGTATAGCTCGTATTGATGGTTTTGTAACGGCAGACAATGATATTGTTATTATTGATCCAAATGCGCTTGCTGGTATGGATCCGGCAAGTTTTGTTTTTCGCCAAGCAGCTGAAATAAATATGAGCCATACGCAAGTCATTAATCATTTGATCGCAACAGAGTTGGTTCGTTATGGCATAATACAAAAATATACTGTATCTATTAAAGAAGGTGTGGATATGAGTGGGATAGAAGATATAAAAATGGGCAATAAAAAAATTCGTATCGCCGTTCTGATGGGTGGAGACTCAAATGAGAAGGAGATATCACTTGCTTCGGGTAGAAATATCGTCTACAAATTATCGCCACAAAAATATCAACCGATTCCTCTTTTTGTAACAGACGCTATGGAGTTATATCACATTAATCAATCATTGTTGGTGCGTAATACTACGCAAGAAATTCAGGCAAATCTTGATCTCCAATCACGAGTTAATTGGAGTGATCTTTCTGCCATTGCTGATTTTGTATTTATAGCATTACATGGAGGTAAAGGGGAAGATGGGTCAATTCAAGGGGCTTTGGAGATGCTTGGTATGCCCTATAATGGTTCATCAGTGCTTGCCAGTGGATTATGTATGGACAAATATAAGACGGGGGCATTTTTAAAAGCAGAAGGATTTGACGTTCCCTTTCAGGTGCTTATTCTGAAAGATGATTGGAAAAGTGAATGTGAAAAATATGAATCGGTGAAATATAATAGAGAATTTTCTGAAAATGGTGAGCCTGCTGGGAAAACTGAATTTTTTGGAAATGCTGAATTTTCTGAAAATAGTGAGTTTTTTGGAAATAAGGTGATTGATAAGTTAGAAAATAATATTAGATATCCCATGATCGTAAAACCGGCTGATGATGGTTGCAGTGTTATGGTTTCAAAAGTTGCATCTCGTAAAGAATTATGTGCTGCAATTGAGCATATGTTTGATAATAATAAAGATAGAGCTTTAGTGGAAGAATATATTCAGGGCATGGAATTGACAGTAGGGGTGCTGGGTAATCAGACACCAACGGCATTTCCGCCAAGTCAGACAGTTACTCAGAAAGATATTCTTTCTATAGAAGAAAAGTTTTTGCCAGGAGCTGGTGAGAATCTGACTCCGGCATCATTGCCATCAACTACACTTATGCTTGTACGAAATACTATTGAAGACGCATATAGCGCCGTTGGGTGCATTGGTTATGCTCGTATAGATTGTTTTTATCAAAGGGCTGATGAAAGCCCAACAGGTCGTGAACGGGTGGTAATTCTTGAAATAAATACACTTCCTGGAATGACACCAGCAACATGTATTTTTCATCAAGCAGCTGAAGTTGGTATACGGCCTATGGATTTTATAGATTCTATTATTGAACTTGGCTTTGAATATCATGTAAATAGGCAAGCAGGCAAGCAGTCAGAAAAGAAAAAAGATGCTGATCTATACGCAATGCTTGAAAGCGGTGATAATATACAAATAGCTGATGTAAGCAGCTAGTCCATTACTCAGGTAGATTATTAGGAATAATTTATCTGTTGTTAAACGAAATAGCCTATGAGTGCTATAAAAAAAGATACTCTGCAAGCATGCATAGAGAGTTGCTAGGTAAAAATTAGCAAAAAAGGGAGTTATTGTTACATTATATTCTTGTGGTACGTACCACCATTGTAAAAGATGGAAAAAGATGCCAATAACAATGATTAAAAAAATTATAAATGAGCATGTTATGGCAAGAAAAGATAGAAGGCAGGCATAGAATAGTGATGTTTTTTTAATACAATAGAGTAAAAACCAGAGAATAAAAAAAAGTATTACAAAATATGACCAGGCAAAGGTCATGCTCCATAGCCATTCTGACAATAAGAAATCGCCTATTTTGTTGAGAATAATCATAAGATATCCCGTGTGTAATGGATGCTGGATATATAATCTAACGTGAGTTTGACTTAAAAATGCTGTAAATTCGCCCCCTTTAATCCCCCATCCGGGGGAAATTGTGTGGGCCCTGCGGGGCCCATTAAGCCCGCTATACAAAAAATATTGTATAAAGCTAAGTTGTTAGATCGAGCTCACGTTAATCTATTAGTTTAGAAGATATATGCTATGTATTTATGCTACAAAAAAAGAAAGAGTCAAACAAGGATTTTACGTCTATTTCTTTTTTATGTATAACAAGAAAGTATGCGTGAAGAGTGTTTGTGTAGGTATTTCATAAACTATTGTTTAAAAAAGGCAAAGTATGATTAAGCGTTAATTTAGATTTTGGTTACATCTATTTTTTTTCATGGTTTTCACCGATGGGGTGGGTAGTTGTGAGGGGGCTGCGGCAGGAAGTTTTTTTGGACCAGCTACTTTTTTTGGTGGAGCTCTTGCTGGCGGGCTGACAGCTGTGGCTGTTGCGGCTTACATGCGGGATCAAGTAAGGGAATATTCTGTTTCCTGCGGAACATCTAATATGCCTGCGGAGTATTCACCTCGCCCTTGTGGAACATCAAGAGGCAAGGTTTCAGATTATTCGATCCCATGTGGCGGTGGTCGTGGATTGAACATGCTTCCAGAAGAGTTGTTGCCCTGTGGGACATCATATAAAGTCCCGGAGTATTCTATGTCGTGTGAAACATCAAATGTGTTCCCGGATTATTCACTTCTCCCCTGTGGGACATCAAATAAAGTCCCGGGGTATTCTACGTCGTGCGGAACATCAAGTGTGTTCCCGGAATATTCGATTCCATGTGCAGGGCCGAATACCAATAATTTTGTATTAAAAAATGCAAATGCTGTGCAGCAAACAAAACCTACACATGTAGCACCTGGTAAATCAACAGAAAAAGATGTAAGTAAGCGTCCTATATATAAAGATGGTGCGTATCATCATCCAAATAGTAAGGGTAGTGGGAAAGGTGGTAAAAGCCGCGCACCATCGGATGGACAAAAAGCTTTGGATAATTCTGTTCCAATAAAAGATACAAATGATAATCGGGTTGGTATAAGTAATGGCGAAATTGTAAAGCTTAATAAAACTCTAAATGGTGAATATCATGGGTATGTTGTAAGTTGGGAAGATGCTCATTCAAGCGTACAAAATGCATTAAAAAAACACGGATTAGTTAATTCAAACGGGAAAATAAAATGACTGATGAAGTTATAGATTTTAATTTAAATGATTATATAACAATAAGAATGGTTTCCGAAGTAAAAATAGAACTATTGCATTGTTGTCAAAACGTTGACATATATTTATTAAAGGATAATGAAGAATATTTATTAGGAATGGATATACTTCGAGAACATATGTTTGTTTTGAAAAATGCACTTAAAAAAGCTTTGCTAAATCAATTACAACTTCATTCTTCTATAACAGAAGATATTGGCATTCTTTGGAATAAATGCTTACAATCCAAGCCTGGGCTTACGTATAAAGAAATAAAGGGAGAAAGTTTTTGGGTTGGATTAATGCATTTATTATGGGATTATAAAAAATTTGCAACATGGCTGTATAATGATGCTGACGGCAATATAATATTACATATTACTCCTATGTATCAAGACCATTGGACCGGTGAAGAGGATGAGGAAGAAACTAATGATCGAGCTTATGAAAAATGGATGGCCACTAAATATAAGCCTCTCTGGACAACGATATTATCTCCAGCTGTTGCGAAAGCTTGGCTATTTCAGGCTGAAGACATTTTTAGCAGACTTCAATATACACAAGGCTATGGCGACCGCTAAGATTAGGGCCATTTTTTAATGCCTTTTCAAGGAAAAATATAATGGTTTTAATATCAGGATTGGAGATTAGTATGTATTCATGGCGAATAACAAAATATAATCCAAAATACAGAGATAATCGTGGTGCTTATTTAAAAGATGAATGGATTTGTTATAGTGAAATAGGAAAAAAATTTGATCATAAAACATTTACATTTAAAGATTATATAGCCGTTGAGAATAGCTATGTTCAAGCGATTCTATTATTTGTAGACGATTTAAAAATAAAATTTTTTCTCCTTAACGGGTTCGAAGATTGCGGTTTATGTATAAATGATCCTTATCAAACTGTGGAAATGGTTAATTTATACAAACAAATAAAAAAGAAAAAATGGATAAACAAAGAAGATCTTGATTCATGTATTCGATTAATTTTAAGAGGGAATATATGGGGAAAGCTTGAATCAAGTTCAATGCATGTGCATTTTGGTTATGACTATTATATGTATGTAATTAGTATAAAAAAAAATGACGCGGTCCTAAAAAGCATTGAGAAATTAGGTCTTTTTGTTGAAGAATTTCGCTCTCCATATATAGATGATTAACTTATTTTTCGAATAGCATGGGGAAAATAGTATGACTGGTGATATTATAGATTTTAATTTAAATGATTCTACAATAATAAGAATAGCTTCTAATATAAAAATAGAACTATTAAATTGTTGTGAAGATATTACTATGTATTTATTAAAAAATGATAAGACTTATTTATTAACTATTAGCCCACTTCAAGAAGATATATTTATTTTAAAAAGTGCACTGAAAAAAGCTTTGCAAAATCAATTTTCCCTTCACCCTTCTATAAATCAAGATATTGGTATTCTTTGGAATCAATGCTTGCAATGCAAGCCGGGGCTTACTTATAAAAAACTAGAAAAACGAAATAGTTGGGTTGGATTAAGCTATTTATTATGGGGCTATGGGGAGTTAGCAACTTGGATTTATAATGACGCTGATGGCAACATAGTATTGCATATTACTCCTGTTTATCGCAATAAATGGGAAGATAATGAAGAAGACGATGATGAAGAAGCTAATGATCTTGCTTATAAAGAATGGATGGCGACCGAATATAAACCTCTTTTGACGACGATATTGTCTCCAGACATTGCTCAAGCTTGGTTAAATCAAGCAGAGCATATTTTTTGGAAACTTAGAGATATACAAGGCCTTATTGATTTTGATAAAAGACGAGCACAAATAGATTAATTAATAAAAGTAAAACAGTAAGCATCAAAATTAAAGACACTTTTTAATGCTAGGCAAAGAAAAATAAAATGACAGGCGAGATTATAGATTTTAATTGGAGGCTTTTATATAAAGTAGGTAAAAATATATGAGTATATTTTTTTATGCGTATTTTTATGATATTCTATTTTTAGGTATATAGTAAAAAAGCGTATAAATAGGATTATAAATCGTGATCATTATCTATTTATTATTAGTTTCTCAGAATAGTATTTGTACGAATATAATGTTTTAGGTAGTGAATAAATACATGCTTCAAAAACCACAAACCATTCTTGAGATTCTCGCCACTATTACAGAAACACTTTCAGGTCATTTTGCATCACCAAAAAGCTATGCATGGTGGATATTAGAAGCTATTACGGGTAAACGTAAAGAGCATCTTGTGCTGCATAATAGTGCAGGAATTACTTCAGAACAGCAGGAAAAATTGGATACATGGCTTATAGCTCTCATTAAAGACAAGATGCCATTGCAATATTTAATTGGTTCTGTACCATTTGGGGATTTAGAAATTTTGGTTGCGCCACCAACCCTTATTCCTCGACCAGAAACAGAAGAATGGTGTTTGGATCTTATTGATCAATTACAGCATTTGAATAATAAAAAGCTTACGATTTTAGATCTTTGTTCCGGCTCTGGCTGTATCGCTCTTTCTCTAGCGCAAGCTCTGCCGCAGGCATCAGTCTATGGAGTTGACATTGCAGACTCAGCGCTTGCTCTTGCTGAGAAAAATAAAATACATAATAAAATTAATAATGTAACATTCATACACTCTGATCTTTTTAAGTCATTTACCCCTGACATTACGTTTGATCTTATTGTTGCCAACCCACCCTATATTGCTCAATCTGAATGGGATACCCTTGCTCCAAGCGTAACTCACTGGGAAGATAAAAATGCTCTAATTGCAGATGATAATGGCTTCACTATTATTAAAGAAATATTGAAAAAAGCACCGGAATATCTTTCTAAAAATGCAGAATTAGCGATGCTAAAAATTCCAAATGTCTGGATAGAAATTGGGTACTTGCAGGGAGCGCGTGCGAAAGAATTGATGCAAGAATATAATTATCGAGATATAAAAGTCAAAAAAGATTTAGCCGACAAAGACCGTGTGCTTGTTGGTGCGATGCGTTGAGCCATTGAGTTTTTTTGTTGATTTTGAATTGCTCGATTGTGCTGTTGTTGCCTACACCCAGAGGAAAAAAATTAGTGTAATTATCATTAATTTGTGGAGATAAATTTAAGGCGATCTACAGCATGAAATTTCAAAATATCTATATGCAAGGCAGCGTCAATGGCAGCTTGAAAAGCAGGAGCATACTTATTAGGATTCGCATTAGGATAAGTACCGGCATCTGCAAGAGCATTGCGAGCGGTAACAACAGCATGGGCAAGATCAGCACGAGCAGAGACAATAGCAGCATCAAAAGTATTTTGCTTAGCTATGCAAGGTGCTTCGGCGGCACGTAGGCCATTGGCAATAAAAAACAAACTAAACGCCATAATTAAACGTAATTTCATACTTTTTCCATCGGATATTTTACTGCATTAGCTTTTATTTTTTCTCGAATAGCAGACCTTAAATCAATATTATACACTCAACACATGAAAGATAGGTACTAATTGTTTTTGGTGAAAGAAATTGTTGCCAAAAAGCAGCTATAAATCAGCATAGTTTTACAATTTATCGATATATTGTTATTGTTAGAATATATAAAAATAGAATATATATTTATAATAATAAAGAGTTTTTAAATAAAATCGGTAAAAGATTATTGTAAATATAGACACGAATAAGAGATAAAAATAGATTGAAATGGTAGGATTTTTCATGGTGTATCGATTAATAGTCGTTTTAGTTTTTGGTTGCATGCTTGGTGCTTACGTGCAGGCGGCGGGTGTGGTTCAAGGGGCTATGCTTGAATTACCCACTTCTGGGGCGAGCGCAGATTTAATGGGCGCAGATCAACAACCAGGTAGTGAAAAAGTTATACAATCGGGGTCTTTTAACGCAAAAGGTGAAGCAGATGAGAAGGAAGAAGTTGATAATAGGCTTACGACTTTACTTAATGCCGCTAGATTTGGCAATAAAAGAACTATGAAAACATCTATATTTAGTACAGAAGAAGGTACGCTTTCTTTGCATACCGCTCGGCATGAAAATGCTTGTTTTGTTTTAGTTGATGAAGCTCATGCAGCTACTGAATCTTGGCTGGCTGCAAATAAGCAAGAAATGTATAATCCACTTATAATGAAAGCCGCTGCAACTGGTCATATAGTCGCTATGCGAATATTGCCTGATGACATTGATGTGGATATTGCAGATGAAGGTGGCTATACACCTTTAATGATTGCAATCAAAAATAAAAAATTGGAAATTATGAAATTTTTGCTTGAAAAAGGAGCTAATTTCAATAGGTGTAATAAACGTGGACGAACGCCGTTAATGATAGCAGCTAGATTTGGCACAGAAGAAGCTGTACTGGAGTTACTTAAAGCTGGTGCTTCTGATTGTGTGAATGATAAGGATAATGAGGATAGTACAGCTTTAATAGAAGCGGCTGCATCAGGCTATAAAGAAGCTGTGGCAGCATTGCTTAATGTTGGGGCTAGTAATTGTGTGAACGATCAAGATAATGACGATCAAACAGCTTTAATGAAAGCAGCGGAAGCTGGTCACAAAGAAGTTGTAGAGGAATTACTTGCTGTTGGAGCTAGGGTGGATATGGAAGATAACGATAAAGAAACAGCTTTAATAAAGGCCATTAAATCTGGTAAAAATGAAATTGTATCTTTATTGCTTAAAGCTGGTGCTGATCTGGAGGGTTATGGTTATAAGGCTCTATACGATGCAGTATCCGTAGTAAATAAATATGGGATAGGAGCTTTGCAAGCACTGCTTAATACTGGAGTTAGGGTGGATGTAAAGGATCGATTTGGCGATACTCCTTTAATGATCGCTGCTGAACGTGGCAATGAACCAGCGGTAAAAGCATTATTAGACGGTGTTGGAGCTAAAGCGTCTATAGATATGCAACGCGAAAATAATGGAGAAACTGCTCTAATGAAAGCAATTAGAAGTGGAAATTGGAAATGTATAAAAGCACTACTGGATGCTGGTGCTGATATTAGTAAACCAAATAGATATGGTTATACACCTTTGATTGTTGCATATATTCATAGAGAAAATTTTTTGAGCTCTGATAAATGGTATCTTTTTCGATATTTGCTTAGGAAAGGAGTTGATTTTACTTGGTCTGATTTAAATGGTCGTACTTTTTTAATGAATGCAGCTAGATCAGGGAATGTAGAGACGGTACAGGCATTGCTTGAAGTTAGGGTTGATGTTAATGTTCGGGATAAAGAAGGAAGGACGGCCTTGATGCTTGCAGTAGATGCAGCAAGTAAACATTATAAAGAAGATGCTAAAGAGACTCAAGAAACTAGAGAAATTGTTAAGAAATTACTTCAGGCTGATGCTAAGATTGACGAACAGGACAAGGATGGATTTACAGCTTTAATGTTTGCTACCCTAGGGTGTAACCATGAAATCGTGAATTTGTTGCTTGAATTTAGAGCTGATTCTAATCTACAGAATGTTGAAGGAAAAACAGCTCGGCAACTCAGTTATGAACGGTTTCCTCATTCTGTTGTTTTTTCTTTGCTGTGTAGAGTTGAGGGAGCAAAAAAACGGGATGGTGTAGTCGCTGTTCGACGTAATTTTGAGAGCAAAGAATTTGTTTCAGGGCCAGTAGTAGTAGATTTGGAAGTTTTAGATGGAGCAATTCCAGAAGAACGTGTTCCAGTTTCAGCACTACAACCACAACCAGTAGCATTTCCAGCAGAACAACGTGAAGCAATTCCACACGCATCATTTTGGTCGTCTATACCAATTGCGTCATTTGGAGTAGCAACTTTATTAGTAGCGGCAATGGTATATGCTTTTTGGCCGGAGTATTGTAAAATATCTTCTGAGAGTGCGTAGTTAAACTATTTTTTAGTGATCGTTATTTTACGTTTTCCCGGAGTGTCCTTTTTTAGATTACGTACCTATATTGCTCAATCTGAATGGGATACCCTTGCTCCAAGCGTAACTCACTGGGAAGATAAAAAGGCTCTAATTGCAGATGATAATGGCTTCACTATTATTAAAGAAATATTGAAAAAAGCACCGGAATATCTTTCTAAAAATGCAGAATTAGCGATGCTAAAAATTCCAAATGTCTGGATAGAAATTGGGT
>Ga0207658_10000283_pt1 | contig 53056 bp, 43 predicted proteins | sample KBSS33metaG_FD_184322 | JGI IMG/M metagenome (GOLD analysis project Ga0207658, IMG submission 184322) | Switchgrass rhizosphere microbial communities from Kellogg Biological Station, Michigan, USA - KBS S3-3 metaG (SPAdes) (version 2) | ecosystem: Host-associated > Plants > Roots > Rhizosphere...
CGATCGAGCTGCGCGATTTCCAGCTCGACATCCGCGACGGCGTGCCGCACGCGACGGTGCGTTTCCAGGCACGCCTGCTCGATTTCACCAGCAGCCGTGTGCTCGCCACGCAGGCGTTCTCCGAGGATGCGAGCGCCGCCGGCACCGATGCGGCGAGCGCGTTCGCCGCATTCCAGACTTCGTTGAACGCGGTGATTCCGCAGTTGGTCGAGTGGACGCTGCGCGAAGGCAGCCAGGCGCGCGAGAAGCCATCCGGCAACCGCTAGTTCCGCGCGGCCACGATCACGGAGACAATATCGCGCTGACTTCCAGCGCCGCGGGACTTCGCAACCTGCCACCACGCAACCCATCACCGCGGGACCGTTCTGCATCCATGACCGAAGTCGAGACCCGCAACCCGCACAGTCAACTGCAGAGCCAGCTCGCGCGCGTGCACGAGCTGCTGCGGCGGCAGCGGCTGGTCGAGGACTTGGCGCATCGCCAGCACGGCGAGCACCACGATCTCGTCGACAATCTCGTCCATCGCCAGCACATCGCCGAACTGCAGCGCGAGATCGACGGCCTGCATCCGGCCGACATCGCCTACATCCTCGAAGCGCTGCCGCCCGAGGAGCGCCTGGAAGTCTGGAACCTCGTCAAGGTCGACCGCGACGGCGAGATCCTGCTCGAAGTGTCCGACGCGGTGCGCGAGTCGCTGCTCGCGGACATGGACCGGCCCGAGCTGCTCGCCGCCGCCGAACAGCTCGACGCCGAGGAGATCGCCGACCTCGCCGAGGATCTGCCCGAAGACGTGCTGCAGGAGCTCATGCACCGCCTCAACGCCGAGCAGCGCGAGCGCGTGCAGTCGGCGATGTCGTGGGAAGACGATCAGGTCGGCGCGATCATGGATTTCGACATGGTGACGATCCGCGAGGACGTCAGCCTTGAAACCGTGCTGCGCTACCTGCGCCGCCTGAAGGAACTGCCCGAGCACACCGACAAGCTGTTCGTCGTCAACAGCGACACCGTGCTGACCGGCGTGCTGCCGATCCGCTGGCTGCTGGTCAACGATCCGGCCAAGCGCGTCAGCGTCGTGATGGCCGCCGACGCGAACACGTTCCATCCGGACGACGACGTCGCCGAGACCGCGCAGGCGTTCGAGCGCTACGACCTCGTCACCGCGCCGGTCGTCGACGCGCAGGGCCGCCTGATCGGCCGCCTGACGATCGACGCGATGGTCGACGTGATCCGCGAAGAGAGCGACGCCGAGGTGCGCGAGCGCTTCGGCCTGCGCGAGGACGAGGACATTTTCGCCTCGGTGTGGAAGTCGCTGCGCAACCGCTGGGCATGGCTCGCGATCAACCTGGTCACGGCGTTCATCGCCTCGCGTGTGATCGGCATCTTCGAAGGCTCGATCCAGCGCCTGGTCGCGCTGGCGACGCTGATGCCGATCGTGGCCGGCATCGGCGGCAACTCAGGCAACCAGACGATCACGATGATCGTGCGCGCGCTCGCGCTCGACCAGATCCGCCCCGACAGCGCCAAGCGCCTGCTGCGCAAGGAACTGGGCGTGTCGCTCGCCAACGGCTTGATCTGGGGCGGCGTGATCGGCTTCGTCGCGTGGCTGCTCTATCGCAACGTCGCGCTCGGTCTCGTGATGACCGCCGCGATGACGCTGAACCTGCTGCTCGCCGCGCTGATGGGCGTGCTGATCCCGATGACCCTGATCCGCTTCGGCCGCGATCCGGCGATGGGATCGAGCGTGATGATCACGGCGCTGACCGACAGCGGCGGGTTCTTCATTTTTCTCGGGTTGGCGACGCTGTTCCTGATCTGAGCGCGCCACTAGCACCGTATCTTCACCGGCTCCCGAGCGGCAGCTCGTTTCACGCTTGCGCGATGCGGGCGCGCGCCGTCGACGCGGCAAGAAGTAGAAGAAGTCCGTCGTGACGAGGCGAGCGGGCGCAACTCTCGGCGCACGCAGCCTCCGGCAAACTCAGTACGGCGGACCGCCGGTGTTGCCGCCCGGCCCGTAGTCGCACACGATGCCGTTGCCGAAGGTCAGCCCGGGGCACGAGGAAATACCGCAGCCGAGCATGACGCTGGTCGACCACACGACCTGGGTGTAGTGGCCGCAGATATGGCCGGACGCGCACGTGTTCGTGCTGCGATCGTAGTACTGCGCTTCGGCCACCCACAGATCGACGGCCGCTTGCGGCGTCGCGGTTCCGCTGGAGCCGTAGATGTTCTCGCCGACATACCACGGAAAGCCGTCGCTGCGTCCGTCGTTGTGATCGACCAGGCCGTTGCCGTCGCTGTCGATGCACCGATTGGCCCATGCCTGCGCGCTGGCGGCCAATTGTCCGTTCCAGAACAGCGGCGCCACGCCGACCCCTGCGCGCGCGACGTTGTGCGCGGCCGTGATGCCGGCCAATGCCGGCGGCTCGGCCTCGAAGCCGTTGATGAAGACGGGGTCGGCCGCCATGGCCGCGCTGCATGCCGCGGCGGTGATCGTCGCGGTCAGGAATCGTGTTGCCGGAAGAAGGTTCATTCGCTCGCTCGCGCGTCTGTTCGACATTCCTCGCCACGTCTTCCGCAGCGAGAGGATGCGATGGGATACGCCGAATCGCGGCGCAAACCGCCAGCCGTCGCGAGCGTCGCCAGCAGGGCCGCGAAACGCTATTTCACGTGCCCTTCACCTGCTCGACGATGGCAGATCATGCAAGGGATTCTGTCTGGCTCGCGTGAAGAATGCCAGCGTCGCTCCCTGTAAGAACTTGCAGGTTTCAACGACCTACAGCTGGAACCGATTCTTGGCTCCGCAGGCATCACGCAACACGCTTCAATCCGAAGGGGATATCCGATGAAAACGCTTGCTTACGCAGTGGCGGCCGCCTTGGCGGCGTCCATCTTCAGCACGGACGCTGCGGCGCAGACCGGCAGCGCCAACGCGCAGGATCTAACCGTGCACGTCAGCCTGCTCGGCCTCGCCAATCTCGATGTCACGCCGCAGGCGCCTTCGGTGGTCGCCGACGCGAACGTGGCCGTCGACATCACCAATTCGCTGCCGGGCTTGAACATCCCGGGGGCGCTGCTGAGTCTCTCGACCGGCTTGCTGACGTCCGAAGCGCAGTATGTCGACGGCGGCACGTCGGCGAGCGGCGCGACGGTGACCGTCGCCGGCCTCGACCTGTCCGCGGTCAGCCTGCTCGGCGCGTCTCTGCTGTCGATCGGTGCCGATGCCGTCACCTCGACCTCGATCGTCAGCGGCTACTGCCCGCAGGTGCCCGGCATCCAGTCGACCGGCCTGCTCGGCGACTATGTCTTCACCAGCTCGTTCGATGCAGGCAACTTGCAGTCGAACCCGCCGGGCGGGGATCCCGACGACGGCGCCAAGCTCACCAACCTCACGATCTCGATCCTCGGCATCGAGGTTCCCGATCTTCCGCTGAACCCGCCGCCGAACACCGGTATCGACCTCAACGCGCTCGGCATCGTCGGCGCCACCTTGATGCTGAACGAGCAGACGATCACCGGCGATGGGATCAACTCCACGTCGAAGTCGTCGAACGCGGTGCACCTGGCGCTCAACGTCGCCGGCCTGATCACCGCCGATGTCGTCGTCGGCCACAGCGACGCGTCGTTGAGCTGCGCGAACTGACGCGTGCGGCAGACCCCTTTGCGAGGACGCGCGAAGGGGAGAAGAGCGGAAGGAATCGCATCGGGCAGGGACGCCTCGCCCGCCCCCTGCTCTCCCCCAAGCATCGCCTGGGGGAGAGGAATCTTTCAGCGGCAGCGCATCGCGAACGGTGAGCCGGCCAGCATCAGAAGCACGCTCATCAGCACGAGCATCCAGCGTGCGTCGACCGGCACCTGGGCGACCTCGCCGCCGGGGTTGCCGCCGCCGATCGGCGTCGTCGCCGTGCTCGAATTGTTGTTCGGCGACGGATCCGGCACGGTCGACGAATTCGCCGACGCCGTGTTGACGACCCTGCCGGTATAGCCGGCCTGAACGATGTAGGTCGCCGTGAACGTCACGCGCGCGCCGTTGGCGAGAGCGCCGAGCGCGCAGGGAAACCCGCCTGCACACGGAGCCGTCGACGAGACGTAGGTCAGCCCCGGCGGCGTCGGGTCGGTCAGGACCGCATCGGGCACGGCATCGGGCCCATTGTTGGCGACCTGGATCGTGTAGCTGATCGTGTCTCCCGTATTCGCACTGGCTGGGCCGGTCTTGATGACGACCAGATCGGCCGCTGCCGTCGTCGGCACGACATTCGTATCGACGCTGCTCGAATTGTCCGACGGATCCGGATCGGTGACGCCGGTCGGCGGCTGGACGCCGGCCGTGTTCGTCAGCGTCGTCGCCGATGCCGGCGCGATGCCGGCGATGCCGGCGCGATGCCGGCGATCGTGAACGTCACGCTGCCGCCGCTCGGCAAGATCGCGATGGTGCTCGTGACCACGTTGCCGGCAACCAGGACCGGGCCGCAGGCCGCACCGTTCGTCGGCGTACCGCAGCTCGCCGTCACCCCGGTGATGGCAGCCGGAACGGAGTCGCTGAACGTCGCGCCGTCGGCGGCCGCCGGACCGTTGTTGGTGACCACGACGGTGTAGCTGATCGCGCCGTTCGTGCCGACCGTGGCCGGACCCGTCTTCACCGCGGCAAGATCGGCATTGGCGACGTTGACCTCCACCGTGGTGTCCACCGTGCTCGTGTTGTTCGAGGGATCCGGATCGGCGACGCCGGCCGGCGGCTGGACGCCGGCCGTGTTCGTCAGCGTCGTCGCCGATGCCGGCGCGATGCCGGCGATCGTGAATGTCACGCTGCCGCCGCTCGGCAAGGTCGCGATGGTGCTCGTGACCACGTTGCCGGCCACCAGGACCGGCCCGCAGCCCGCGCCGTTCGTCGGCGTACCGCAGCTCGCGGTCACGCCGGTGATGGCGGCTGGGACGGAGTCGCTGAACGTCGCGCCGTCGGCGGCCGCCGGACCGTTGTTGGTGACGACGACGGTGTAGCTGATCGCGCCGTTCGTGCCGACCGTGGCCGGACCCGTCTTCACCGCGGCAAGATCGGCATTGGCGACGTTGACCGCCACCGTGGTGTCCACCGTGCTCGTGTTGTTCGAGGGATCCGGATCGGTGACGCCGGCCGGCGGCTGGACGCCGGCCGTGTTCGTCAGCGTCGCTGCCGATGCCGGCGCGATGCCGTTGATCGTGAACGTCACGCTGCCGCCGGACGGCAGCGTCGCGATCGTGCTGCTGACCGTATTGCCGACGACCGACACGGCACCGCAGACCGCGCCGCCGCTCGGCGCGCCGCAGCTTGCCGTCACGGCGCTGATGCCTGCCGGCACCGGATCGTTGAACAGCGCGCCGTCGACGTCGCTCGGACCGCGATTGGACACGACCACGGTGTAGCTGATCGCGCCGTTCGTGCCGACCGTGGCAGGCCCGGACTTGAGCGCGAGGAGGTCCGCCTGCGGCGCCAGCGGCGTCGTCACGGTGTCGATGTTGTCGCTCGGATCCGGATCGCCGGTCGGCGATGTCACCGTGGCCGTGTTGTCGATCGAACCGGCCGCGCCCGGCGCGATCGCGAAGGTCACGCTGACGACGACGCTTGCGCCGGACGACAGGTCGCCGAGCGCGCACGGGAAGCCGCCCTGGCATGGCGCGGAGGCCGAGACGAAGCTCATGCCGGATGGCGTCGGATCGTCCAGCTGCACGGCCAGCGCCGTGTCCGGCCCGTGGTTGGTGACCGTCAGCATGTAGGTCGCATTCATGCCCGGCACGGCCTGCGCCGGACCGGTCTTGTCGACTTCCAGGTCGGCCATCGGGCCGCCGACGTCGGTATCGACCGAGTCCTGGTTGTTGCCGAGATTCGGATCCGTGACGCCGTTAGGCGGCTGCACGCCGGCCGTGTTGCTCAGCGTGAGCGGCCCTTGCGGCGCCGTGCCGGTGATCGTGATGACCGCACTGCCGCCGCTCGGCAGCGTGCCGATCGTACCGGAGACCGTGTTGCCGGCCACCGCGGGCTGGCTCATGCAGGCAGCTCCGCCGAGTTCGCCGCCGCAGCTCGCGCCGATCGCGGTGATGCCGCTCGGCACCGCATCGCTGTAGCTCGCGCCGTTCGCCGGACTCGGCCCGTTGTTGACGATCAGCAGCGTGTAAGTGATCGCGCCATTCGAGGCGACCACGGCCGGGCCTTGCTTGTCGATCGCGAGATCGGCGTCGCCGGGACCGACCGTCGTCTGGACCGACGCCTGGTTGTTGGTCGTATCGGGGTCGGGCGTGTCGCTGCTCGCGCTCGCCGTGTTCACGATCGGGTCGGCGCCGCCGTAGTTCGCCGGCACGTTGTAGGTCGTCGTGATCGTCACGCTCGCGCCGCTCGCCAGCGTTCCGATCGCGCACGGATACGCGCTCGTGCACGCGCCTGCGTTGCCGACGAAGGTGAGACCGGCCGGACTCGGGTCGGCGACGACGACGTTGACCGCATCGCTCGGACCGTCGTTCGTCACCACGATCGTGTAGACGATGTCGTTGCCGGGCGTGACGGTCGCCGGACCGCTCTTGCCGACCACGAGATCCGCCAGCGGGTTGCCGTTGAGCGACGCGCTGTCGCTGTTGTTGGCCGTGTTCGGATCGGGCTGGTCCGACGCGACGACGCTGGCGGTGTTGGTGGTCGGGCCGGCCGCCTGCACCGTGGCGACGACGGTCAGCGTCGCGCTCGATGTCGCGCCGACCGCGGTCAGCGTGCCGACCGTCCAGATTCCCGTCACGTCGTCGTAGCTGCCTTGCGACGGCGATGCCGAAACGAAACTCAGGCTCGCCGGCAACAGGTCGCCGAGCGCCACGTTCGTGGCGTCCGACGGACCGTTGTTGTGCACGCCGATGGTGAACGTGACGGTGTCGCCGACGTTCGGCGTCGCATTGTCGACCGTCTTGGTGACCGCGAGATCGGCCTGCTGGCCGTTGATCGTGGTGCCTGTCTGGTTGTTCGCGCCGACCGGATCGAACTGGTCTTCGTGCGTGATCGTCGCCGCATTGGTGAGCGGCCCCGCCACGTCGACCGTCACCGTGATCGCAAGGCTCGTGGACGCGCCGTCCGCGAGCGCGCCTACCACCCAGACGCCGCTGCTGGAATCGAACGTACCCTGCTGCGGCACGGCGCCGACGAACGTCGTGCCTGCCGGCAGGTTGTCGGTGATCTCGATGCCGGTCGCATCGTTGGGACCGTTGTTGGTTGCCGTGATCGTGTAGGTGATCTGGCTGCCGACGTTCGGCGTCGATTGGCTTGCCGTCTTCAGGACGGCGATGTCGGCACTGGCGCCGGCATTGACCGAGGCGCCGGCATTGTTGTTGCTCGTATTCGGATCGGGCTGGTCGGACGCGCTCACCGCGACCGCGTTGGTGAGCGAGCCGGGTTCGTCGACGCTGACGACCATCGTCAGCATCGCGCTGTCGCCGTTGGCGAGCGCACCGATGGTCCACACGCCGGTCGCACTGTCGTAGCTGCCTTGCGACGGCGTCGCGGAAACGAAGCTGAGCCCGGCCGGCAGGCTGTCGGTCAGCGCGACGCCGGTCGCATCGTTCGGGCCGTTGTTCGTCGCGGTGATCGTGAAGCTGACCTGGTCGCCGACGTTCGGCGTCGCGTTGTCGACGATCTTCGCGACCGCGATGTCGGCCGCCCCGCCGATCGTGGTGTCGACGCTCGACGTATTGTCGCTGGGATCCGGATCGGGCACGCCGGAGGGCGGCGTCACCGTTGCTGCATTGGTCAGCGTCTGCGCGCCGACCGGCGCGGTGCCGGTGATCGTGACCGTCACCGAGCTGTTGGCCGGGAACGCCGTCACGCTGCCGGAAACGGTATTGCCGGCGACGCTCGGCGCGGCGCAGGTCGCGCCGCCGGTGGTCGTCGCGCAGACTGCGCTCACGTTCGTGATGCCCGCCGGCACCGCGTCGCTGTAGGTGGCCCCATCTGCAGCGCCCGGGCCCGCGTTGCCGATCAGCAGCGAGTAGCTGATCGTCGCACCGGAAGCGAGCGTGGCAGGGCCGGACTTGACGATAGAGATATTGGCCGGATTGATGACCGCATCGGTATCCTGCGCGCTGTTGTTCGCCGTGTTCGTATCGGTATAGCCGGACGGAACATCGACCGTGGCCGTGTTGACGACCGAACCGGTGGCGCCAGCCGCGACGGTGGCCGTCACCGTGAACGTCAGGCTTCCGCCGGGCGGGAATACGGGCACGGCGACGCCTGCTTCGAGCATGGCGATGGTGAGGCCGGCGGGACACGCAGCGCCCCCCGAGCCGGCGCAGGTCACCGCGGTCTTGGTCAGGTTCGTCGCCGCCGGGTCGGTGATCACCGCGCCGTTGGCGTAGCTCTGCGTGGAATTGTTCGTCGCCACGATCGTATAGGTCGTGCTGGCACCGGACACGACGGAAGCGACGCCATCGTCCTTGGTGATCGCCAGATCGAGCGTCGTGACGCCGGTCACCGTGAAACCCGCCATCAGGCCGCCGCTGGTCAGCGCGCCGGATCCCAGCGCGCCGTTTTGCGACTGCATCTTGATCGACGTCGCCGCCGGCGTACCGTTCGCGAATTGGAAGCTTTCGCTGAATCCGTCCGATTCGGTCGCGGATGGGGCCGTGACGTAGTTCGCGCCCGGCGGATCGGTATTGACCACGGAACCGGAAGCACTCGGTATCGGAGTGAATCCGGGAACGGTCAGGAACCCATTAGGCGTGGCGCGGGAATAGCCGTTGAGGCCGAACAGCAGCACGCCGTCGTTGGCCGAACCCGGCGCCTGACCCGCATCGTAGGCCAGCACGCCAGGGCAGACCGACCAGTTGCCTGGCGCGCTCCTGCCGGGCGTGTACGCGCTTCCGGTGTTGCAGTTCGTGATGGTACCGGCGCTGCTCACCAGCGACCTGACGATGCCGGTGCCCGCGGTTCCGTTTGCGATCTGGCTCACGTTGTTGAACTGGATCGCGGCGAGCATCGCGTCGTCGCCCACGCTGTGCGGAGTCGTCACGTTGGGCAGCGTGATGGTCAGCGTGCCGCTCGCCGCGCCGCCGAGCAGCGTCGCCAGCTGGTTCTCGTAGATTGCCGTGTAATAGGCCTCCTGCGAATACAGAGGCGTACTGAAAGTGCTGCCGGGCTGCGAATAGTTCGCGATATTGCCGAAGCGCAGATCGCCCGCCGGAGCGGTCAGCGGATTGGTGACCGTCACGGTCGCACCGCCGACGCCGGTAATCGTGAAATTGATCTGCGGGGATGCACCGCTGGTCGTCACGAAGTTGGGCGCAGCGAAATTGTGGTTCGCCGCGGAGTCGATCGTGCAGCTGCTGGCCGTCACCAGGGTCGTGCAGTGGTCGCGTTCGAACGTTGCCGTCAGGAAGACGATGCGGTTGGTTCCCGCTGTCGCGTTGAACGTCAGCGAAGGGATGCCGGCAACCGTGCCCGATGCCGACGCGCTGGCGCCATGATCGACTGCGACGGGTGCCGCGACGGCCGCCGTCGGGAGCAGCGCGGCCACGGCGCCCATCGACAGAGAAAACGCGGCAAGAGGGAGGCGCAGCGCAAGGCGGAGGGCCCAATGCTGCGTACGCTTCATGGACGTGAAAGGTCGGTTCATCATGGCGATCTCGATGCGACGGCGTTGCCGACGAACCGTTCGGTTCGCGCACACACGTCGAAGCTCCCCTTGGGCTCGGTAGATAGTCTGGTCAACGGCGTCTCGCTTCACGAAGGCGTATGCCGTTCGCTATCGATTTGCCTCGCGCCGGCATCGTCGCCGGCGAATGCGAAGCCGGATGCCCGGCTTTTCGCAACACGTCACATTAGCAACGGGAATGCCAAGGGGTTTTCACGCAGCTGATAAGCCCGTGAAAATGTGCAACGCATTGTATAATTTATATACCTCAAACTAAGACAAATGCAACAAATTTATTCTTGTATCTGACACCCCTATTCGATTATTAAAAAACGTGCCAAACGCGCTCCATCGACGCGTGCGATTCGCCGCTTGCGCAGGGCTTTCGCGGCGCTACACGAAGCCGCCCATTGTCGGTCGACTATGCCGGCTGACGGATTGACGAATTACGTCGAATATTGACAGCACCGCCCCTTGCGGCGGGCCGAGTCTTATTAAAACAACCAGCTGGAAGCAATTGTTAATTTTTATGCCGGCCTCTCCCTGGCAGAACAGGATTTTTATACTGCGCGCCGCAGGCGCGGCAAATGACGACGCCCTTCGGCATCCCTGTCGACACGTTCGGATATGGACGCCACACGCAGGCCGAAATCGCGGCGGCTTGGCTGGAGATGCCGGGCCCGCGCAACGAGCTGGCGTCATCGAATGACAACGACCGTCAGGCGATCGGGGGCGCCCGGATCGCGGAAACGATGGCGTATGGATCATGCGACGCGCGCACCGATGCTCAGCGCACCCGCACGCGCCGGCGCACTTCGCGGAACTGCAAAATGGCACCTCGCAGGCGTTCGCCGATGACCGCTAGTCCATCATCGGCGACGGCGTGCGCCTCGCCTCAGCCGAGCGGATAGCGCGGCGCAGCGTCCAGCGTCGCGGCGCAGACTTCGGCCAATTCGAGCAGGCGCAGATCCGATCCGGGCGGCCCGACCAATTGCAGGCCGACCGGAAAGCCGTCGGGCAGGAAGCCCATCGGCAGACTGACCGCCGGGCAGCCGGCGAGGCTGGCGAAGCTGGTCAGGTCGGCATCGTTGGCGCGCTCGCCCTGCTCGATCGGATAGGGACCGTGCGGCACGGTCGGCAGCGCCAGGACGTCGACGTCGGCGAACACGCGGCGCGCCTTCAGCACGCCGAAGTCGAGCACGCGATCGGCCGCCGCGTAGTCGATGGCCGACCTGTTGCGTGCATAGTCGATCAGCTTCGCCAGGCGCGGCGAGGCGTTGCCGAGATCGTCGGCCAATTCGACCGCCAGCTCGGCTTCCATGACGAGCAGCGCGGCGCGGCGCATGCGGGCGAAGTCGTAATCGGAAAAATCGACGCAGCGGCGTTCGCCCAATTGCCCTTCCAGCGCAGCCAGCGCGCGCTCGAAGACGGTTGCGACCTCGGCGGTCACGCCGAGGCTGGCAAGGTTGGCGAGCACGCCGGTACGCAGGCGCTCCGGTTCCCAGTCCGGCGTCGCCAGCGGAACGCGGCGCTTGCGCGAACGCGGATCGGCCGGATCGAAGGCGTCGAGCACCTGCAGCACGATCGCCAGGTCCGGCACCGAGCGGGCCAGGATACCGACGCAATCGAGCCGACGCGCGCCGCGCACGAGTCCGCGCGCGGAGATTTCGCCGAGCGTCGGCTTGAGGCCGTAGATGCCGCAATGGCTGGCCGGAATGCGTACCGAGCCGAGCGTGTCGCTGCCGAGCGCGAACGCAGCCAGGCCCGCCGCGACCGCGGCCGCCGAACCGCCTGACGATCCCCCGGCGGTGTAGCCGGCGCGCAAGGGATTCTGCGTGGCGCCGAAATGCGGATTGATCGTCGCCGTGCCGAGGGCGGCTTCGTCGAGCTGGGTCTTGCCGAGAATGACCGCACCGGCCGCGCGCAGGCGCGCGACGGCGGCGGCGTCCTGTGTCGCGACGCGCTCGCGGCGCCCGGCCAGTCCCGCTGTCGTGGGCAGGCCGGCGACGTCCAGGTTGTCCTTGATGGCGACCGGCAGGCCGTCGAGGCGGCCGATCACGCGGCCCTCGCGGCGACGCGCATCGCTGGCGGCAGCCTCCGCGGAGGCCGTTTCGGCCAGCGCGACATAGGCATTCAGGGATGGATTCTCGCGTTCGATCGCGGCGCGGTACGCCGCCGTCAGCCCGACGCTGTCGATGCGGCCGCTCGCGAGCCAGTGCAGCAGCTGGAACGCGGTCGCGCCGCGCAGGTCCTGTTCGGGCAGCTCTTGTCCATCTCGGGCTGGCGTCATGCGTGCTCGTCGTCGTTGATCGTCGGCTGATTATGCCTGCAGCGAGTGAATATGCCGTGTCTTGGGGGGCCGTGGAATCGTCTCGCAGAAGCAGAAGCCTGAACCACGGAGCACACGGAGCACACAGAGAGAAGATTGATCCATCCACTTTTCCTCCGTGTGCTCCGTGGTTCAATCCTTCTTCGAGTTTTCGACACGCAGACCAGCGCGACCCGCGTGATGTTTGCCGCTAGCGAGGCGAACCCGGACAATTGCGCCCCACCCCCAAGCCAGCCGGAGCCAGCGATGAGCGAGCGCGACATCATGGAGTACGACGTCGTCACGGTCGGCGCCGGTCCGGCCGGGCTCGCGTTCGCGATCCGCTTGAAGCAGTTGAAGCCCGATATCCGCGTCTGCGTGATCGAGAAGGCGTCGACGATCGGCGCGCAGATCCTGTCGGGAGCCGTGATCGAACCGCAGGCTCTGAACGAACTGCTGCCGGAATGGGGCCGCAATCCGCCGCCGATCTGCGTGCCGGTGACCCAGGACGAATTCTGGTGGCTGCACGATTCGAAATCAGGCACGAAGTCGCCGCTGACGCCGCCGCAGATGCACAACCACGGGAACTTCATCGTCTCCCTCGGTGCGCTGTGCGCCTGGCTGGCGCCGCAGGCCGAAGCGCTCGGCGTCGAGATCTATCCCGGCTTTGCCGCATCCGAACCGCTGTTCGACGAGAACGGCTCCGTCTGCGGCGTGCGCATCGGCGACATGGGCGTGGCCAAGGACGGCTCGCACAAGCCCGGCTACACGCAAGGCATCGACATCAAGGCGCCGCTGACCGTGCTCGCCGAAGGCTGCCGCGGGCATCTGTCCAAGCAGCTGATCGCCAAGTACGCGCTCGATGCGAATTGCGATCCGCAGACCTACGGCATCGGCATCAAGGAACTGTGGTCCGTGCCGGAAGGCCGCGCCGAGGCCGGGAAGGTGGTGCACACGCTCGGCTGGCCGCTGGATCCGGCGACGTACGGCGGCAGCTTCATCTACCACCTGGATGGTAACCGCATCGCGATCGGCTTCGTGGTCGGGCTCGACTATGCCGACCCGACGTTCTCGCCGTTCGAGGCATTCCAGCAGTTGAAGAACCACGCGACGGTCAAGCCCCTGCTCGAAGGCGGTTCGATTATCTCGGCCGGCGCGCGCGCGATCGTCGAAGGCGGCTATCAGTCGCTGCCGAACTGCGAGATGCCCGGCGCGTTGCTGATCGGCGACGCAGCCGGCCTGCTCAATGTGCCGAAGATCAAGGGCACGCACCAGGCGATCCGCTCCGGCATGCTGGCAGCCGCCCACGTCTCCGCGCACGCGACATCGGCAGGCTGGGACGCCGCGCTGCGCGCCTCGCCGGTGATGGCGGAACTGAAGAAAGTGCGCAACATCCGGCCGGGCTTCAACAAGGGTTTGTGGTTCGGCCTTGCCAATGCCGGCTGGGAAACGGTCACCGCAGGCCTTTCACCGTGGACGCTGAAGAACCATGCGGACTGGTCGTCGCTGGACAAGGTCGGCAGCCACGAAGTACCCCGGCGCGACTATGTCGAGCGCACCCTGCCGCCGCGCGATCGTCTGGCCGAGGTGTATTTCGCCGCGACCGAGCATGACGAGGACCAGCCGGTCCACCTGCATGTCTCCGACACGAACGTCTGCGTCACGCGCTGCGCGGCCGAGTACCAGAATCCGTGCACGCGTTTCTGCCCGGCCGGCGTCTACGAGATCGTCGACGACGCCGCCGCGAGCAGCGGCAAGCGGCTGCAGATCAACGCTGCCAATTGCGTCCACTGCAAGACCTGCGACATCAAGGATCCGTATCAGATCATCACCTGGGTGACGCCGGAAGGCGGCAGCGGGCCGAATTACCAGAATCTCTGACGGGCGCGTTCATGCGCCTGGACTGGACCTTCGTCGCGCGATGCACGGCCTGTGTGGCGGTCGTGCTGGCCGCCGGTCTTGCCGCATCGATTGACCGAAACCCGTCGGCGTCAGCCGCTGCGAGCATCGGCGAATTCGACGATGTCCCGCTGGATTTCGCCGACGCGAGGACACGATCGGCTTTTCGCGAGCATCAGCGCATGCTGCGACCGGACGACCTTCCCTCGCTGCTGGATACCTGCCGAAGCGAGGAGGTCTATCGCGCGGAATGGACGCCGGGCATCGGGGGCGGCGATTTTCGTATCGTCGATGTGCGAGTCGTCGGCCACCAGATGGAGGTCGTCAATTATGGCCTCGTCCACGCGCCGGAAACGCGAAAAAGTGGCGGCTTCGGCTGGCGGCCGACGTACCGTATGGCGCTTGATGCAAAGCGCTTGAAACCTGTCCGCGCTGGCCTCACCGCCGTGCTCCGGGCCAAGCTGGTAGCCGCCACCGACGATCTGATCGTGGACGCTCCCCGTGTATTCATCGAGGCATGCCGACGCGGGCGCTACCACTACTTCGACCGCGCCGAGGCCGGCGGTGCCGACGACGATCCTGCGCTGATCGTCGATTTCGCGCACTCGATCCTGGCGCTGGCCGACCGCGGAAACATCGATCCGGGCGTCGCCAAGCCGCTCTGAGGCGGCTACCGGCCAGCCAGCGCGGTGGCCCGGAAATCGCATAGCATTCCGGCCTGAATACGGCATTTTCACGCCGCCGTCACTAGTTTGGCCGCGACATCGAATACGCCGCTCGCACTGGGGAGCGGTTTCACGGAGACATTTCATGCCGAGACGAGGGACGACGGGCTGGCTGGGCAATCTGCCGATCCAGCGCAAGCTGGTGCTGGCCTTCGCGATGATTCTGGCCGCCTTCGTGCTGGCCGTGGTCGCCATCCTGGTCGCCCTGTCGCGACAGAGCGAAGCGGATGGCTGGGCGCGCCATTCGCGGGAAGTGCTCGACGAGATAACGCTGGCGCGGCGTGCAACCGACGACGCCGACCTCGCACTGCGCGGTTACAACATGACCGGCGACGTCAAACAACTGCCCGCCTACGAGGAAAGCGCCAAGGCGTTTCAGAAGCACCTCGACGCCGCCCGCGCGATGGCCGCCGATACGCCGCAAGTGCAGGTGCGTCTAGACCACGCCAACGACCTGATGGGCAAATGGGTCGATCAAGCTGCGCAGGCGCTGATTACGACGACCAAACAGACGGCCGGGGGCGCGGACTACGCGCGCGCCTCCTACGAGGCCGGCATCCGCTACCTCGCCGATTCGGACAAATTCCTCGACCAGCTCGATGCCGAACTCGATGGCGCCATCAAGGCCGAACGCGACACGCTCGATACGCGCACGATCGCGCTCGATCTCATGCTCAACCGGCTGCGCAGTCTCGTGCTGGGCATGCTCGTGCTCGGCACGCTGGTCTGCCTGGCGGCGATCTGGCTCTCGGCGAACCTGATCACGAATCCGATCCGCCATCTGACCGGACTGATGACGCGCTTGGCCGGCAAGGATCACGATTTCGAGATCGACGGCAAGCATCGCGGCGACGAAATCGGCTCGACCGCGCGTGCGCTGCAGGTGTTCAAGGACGCCGCGATCGAGACCAACAGCCAGAACTGGATCAAGACCCACGTCTCGGAAATCGCCGGCCTCCTGCAGTCGACGGCCACGCGCGACGAGTTCGCGCGCACGCTGACCGCACAAGTCGCACCGCGCATCCAGGCCGGTGTCGCCGTGTTCTACGCGTTCGACGACCAGCACAATCGCCTCGACCTGCTCGGCAGCTACGGCTTGCGCCAGCGCAAGCACCTCGGAACGCGCTACGGCCTCGGCGAAGGACTGGTCGGCCAGATCGCGCTCGAGCGCAAGGCGATCGTGCTGGAACAGGTTCCGGCCGACTACATGACGATCCATTCCGGCACCGGCGAAGCGCCGCCGCGCAACGTGATCGCGCTGCCGCTGATGCTGCAGGATCACCTGCTCGGCGTGCTCGAGTTCGGCAGCTTCACGCCGTTCGGCGGCACGGCGCAGCGCCTGCTCGACGAATTGATGCCGTTCGCGGCGCTCTCGCTGGAAAACCTCAATCGCGCGCTGCACACGCAGGAACTGCTGGCGCGCACCCAGGCGCAAGCGAAGGAGCTGCAGGTTTCCGAAGAGGAAATGCGCGTGCAGCAGGAAGAGCTCGCCGCGACCAACGAGGAGCTGCAAGGCAAGACGACCGAGCTGGTCGAGCAGCAGCAGCGCCTGCGCGCCTCCGAAGAGGAGTTGCGCGTGCAGGCCGAAGAACTGCAGGCCTCGAACGAGGAGCTGCGGCAGAAGTCCGAGACGCTCAACGAACAGAAGCAGGTGCTGATTTCCCTGCAGAAGGACACCGAACTCAAGGCCGAGGAGCTGGCGCGCGCCAGCCAGTACAAGTCCGACTTCCTCGCCAACATGTCGCACGAGCTGCGCACGCCGCTGAACAGCCTGCTGATCCTGTCGCGCAATCTCGCCGACAACGAGGGCGGCAACCTCGACGGCGAGCAGGTCGAGTCGGCGCGCGTCATCCACGAATCCGGTTCGAACCTGTTGCGCCTGATCAACGACATCCTGGACCTGTCGAAGATCGAGGCCGGCAAGATGCACGTGGTCGGCGAAGACTTCCAGCTGCAGCACTTCGCGCAGTCGCTGATCCGCCGCTTCAAGCACGTCGCCAGCGAGAAGTCGCTGCAGTTCGACGTGAACGTCGCCGACGGCCTGCCGACGTCGATCTACACGGACGGCGCGCGCGTCGAGCAGATCGCCAACAACCTGCTCGGCAACGCGTTCAAGTTCACGCGCGAAGGCTCGGTGCGCGTCGAGATCGACCGGCCGACTCCGGAGCTCGCCCGTCGCGCCAACGTGAAGGCCGCCGAGGCGATCGCGTTCAGCGTGATCGACAGCGGCATCGGCATTCCGCAGGACAAGCTCGATCACATCTTCGGCACGTTCGAGCAGATGGACGCGAGCACGAGCCGCAAGTACGGCGGCAGCGGCCTTGGCCTGGCGATCGCGCGCAAGCTGTCGGAGCTGCTCGGCGGCGGCATCACGGTGGAGAGCGTCCTCAACAGCGGCAGCCGCTTCACGGTCGTGCTGCCCGAGCGCATCGAGACGAGTACGCAGGTCGCCGACGCGGACGACATGCCGGCCGCACCGGCCGAACTGCGCACGATGGCGCCGCCGTCGAGCGCATTCGCCGCGGCCGCCGCACCGCGCGGCATGGTGCCCAAGCCCTGGGTGCCCGACGACCGCGACCTGCTCGTCGAAAGCGATACCGTGATCCTCGCGATCGAGGACGACCCGGTGTTCGCGCGCACGCTGGTCGACATGATCCGACGCAAGGGCTATCGCGCGCTCGCTGCAGGCGACGGCGAATCAGGCCTGTACCTCGCGCGCGAATTCAAGCCGACCGGCATCCTGCTCGACGTGATGCTGCCCGGCATCGACGGCTGGGCGGTCATCGAACGCCTCAAGCACGATCCGATGACCCGGCGCATCCCGGTGCACTTCATCTCGGCGACCGACGAGGCCGCGCGCGCGCGCGATCTCGGCGCGGTCGGCTTCCTGACCAAGCCGGTCGAACGCGATGCCGTCCTGAGCGCATTCGAGCGCCTGCTGCAATCCTCGACCGGCAGCACGCGCCGCATGCTGCTGGTCGACGACGACGAAGACTCGCGCCTGGCCATCTCGCGCCTGCTCGCCTCCGACAAGGTGAAGATCACCGAAGCCGTCTCGGCGGAAGCGGCGCTCGAACTGCTCGACGACGCCAGCTTCGACTGCATCGTCCTCGACCTCGGCCTGCCGGGCATGAGCGGTTTCGAATTCCTCGAAGTGATCAGCCAGCGCCCCGGCACCCTGCCGCCGATCGTCATCCACTCCGGCCGCGAGCTCAGCCGCGAGGAAAGCGCGAAGCTGCGCCAGTACACCGACAGCATCGTCATCAAGGGCACGCGCTCGCTCGAACGCCTGCTCGACGAGGTCAGCCTGTTCCTGCACAGCGTGCGCAAGAACGCGCCCGCGCGCGTCGTGCGCGACATCGACAGCGGACTCAGCGGACGCACCGTGCTCGTCGTCGACGACGACATGCGCAACATCTTCGCGCTGTCGAAGATCCTGCGCGAAAAGGGCCTCAGCGTGGTGATGGCGCAGGACGGCCACAAGGCGCTGCGCCAGCTCGAGGAGAACAAGTCCATCGAGATCGTGCTGATGGACATCATGATGCCCGGCATGGACGGCTACGAGACGATGCGCGAGATCCGCAAGCGCCCGGGCCATGCCAAGCTGCCGATCATCGCGGTCACCGCGAAGGCGATGAGCGGCGATCGCGACAAATGCCTGGAAGCCGGCGCCAACGACTACCTGGCCAAACCGATCGACATCGACAAGCTGCTGTCGATGATGCGCATCTGGCTGCACGCCTAGCATCATGGCGCGCCCCGACATCGAGGACGTCGAAGTCGAGCTGTTCGTGCGCGCGCTGCAGCTGCGCCACGGCTACGACTTCAGCCGCTACGCACCGGCGTCGTTCAAGCGGCGCGTGCAGAACCTCGCATCCAACAGCGGCTGCCGCACGATCACCGAGCTGACCAGCCGCCTGCTGCGCGAGGATGCGCTGGTACCCGACGTCATCGCCGGGCTGTCGGTACCGGTGTCGGAGATGTTCCGCAACCCGTCGGTGTTCCGCGCGCTGCGCGACGAAGTGTTTCCGGTACTCGACTCCTACCCGGTCATCAACATCTGGCAGGCCGGCTGCGCGTTCGGCCAGGAAGTGTATTCGCTGGCGATCCTGCTCGAGGAAGCCGGCCTGTACGAGCGCTGCCAGATCTTCGCCACCGATTTCAGCGACGCCGCGCTGGTGCGCGCGCAGGAAGGCATCTTTCCGACCCGCGACGCGCGGGCCTATTCGGAAAACTACCTCGCGGCCGGCGGCAAGCGCTCGCTGTCGGACTACTACCATGCCCGCTACGAGTTCATGAAGCTCGACGAGCGCCTGCAGCGCAACGTCACGTTCGCCAACCACAACCTGGTGTGCGACGGCGTGTTCTGCGAGGCGCACCTGATCCTGTGCCGCAACGTGCTGATCTATTTCACCGACGTGCTGCAGGATCATGCGCTGTCGCTGTTCCGCGACAGCCTCGTGCGCAACGGCTTCCTTTGCCTCGGCAACCGCGAAAACATCGATTTCGCCTCGTCCGCGCGCCATTTCACCGCGGTCAATGCGCGCGAGCGCATCTACCGCAAGCACACCGACGCCGTATGAGCGCGCCGTCGAAGGCCGTCGTGATGGGATGTTCGGCCGGCGGCATGAATGCCCTGCGTACGGTCCTGGCCGGCCTGCGCAAGGACTTTTCCTGGCCGATCGTGGTGGTCTGCCACACCGGCTCGGAGGACGTGACCACGTTCTGCGACCTGATCGGCATGGCCAGCGCCCTGCCCGTGCGCGAAGCGCGCGAGCGCCACCTGGCGCTCGGCGGCATCGTCCATGTGGCCCCAACCGGCTATCATTTGCTGGTCGAACAGGACGGGCGCTTCTCGTTGTCGGTCGACGAGCGCGTCGCGTTCGCGCGTCCGGCGATCGACGTATTGTTCGAAAGCGCAGCCGGAGTGTTCAGCGGAGGACTGATCGGAGTCGTCATGACGGGCGCGAACAACGATGGCGCGGCGGGCCTGAAACGCGTGCGCGAGCGCGGCGGCATCGCGATCGTGCAGGAGCCTGCCGGCGCAGACGCCGCGGCGATGCCGCAGGCCGCGCTCGACATCGCCGGCGCCGACCACTGCGTGCCACTGAAAGACATCGCTTCGCTGCTCAACCGACTATGCCAGCCATGAACCTCACGCCGAACCAGCGCCCGAAAATCCTCATCGCCGACGATCATCGCCCCAACCTGATCGCGATGCGCCGCGTGCTGGCCGGCATCGACGCCGAGATCATCGAGGCGATGACCGGCAACGACGTGCTCGCCGCCGCGCTCGACCACGAGTTCGCGCTGATCCTGCTCGACGTGCAGATGCCGGACATGAACGGCTTCGAGGCCGCCACCCTGCTCGCCGGCGAAGAGCGCACCCGTTCCACCCCGATCATCTTCGTGACCGCCTCGCATGCCGACGACGTCAATCGCCTGCGCGGCTACAGCTTCGGCGCGGTCGACTACATCACCAAGCCGCTCAACGAAGTGATCCTGCTGTCGAAGGTGCGCATCTTCCTCGAGCTGTACCGCAACAAGCTCGCGCTGCGCAGCGCGCTGTCCGATCTTTCCGAACGCAACCGCCAGCTCGAGCGCGAGATCCAGGAGCGCCGCACGGCCGAAGAGCAGGTGCGCCACCTGGCCCATCACGACGGCCTCACCGGCCTCGCCAACCGCCTGCTGTTCATGGCGCGGCTGGAGGCGGCGATCGCGCGCGCGCGCGTCGACAACACGCGCTTCGCGCTGGCCTACCTCGACATCGACGGGTTCAAGCCGATCAACGACAACTACGGCCACCAGGCCGGCGACGACCTGCTCAAGCTGATCGCCAACCGCCTGCGCAGCGGCCTGCGTTACAACGAGACCGTCGCGCGCCTGGGCGGCGACGAGTTCGCGGTGATCCTCGACGTGGAAGACGCCGACGCCGCCGCCGCGCGCGCCGGCACGATCGCCCGGACGCTGTTCGAGCCCTACGACGTGCAGTCCCGCGCCAGCGGCTGCAGCGTCGGCGTGCAGATCCGCGGCAGCCTCGGTGTCGCCCTGTATCCGCTGCACGGCGAGGACAGCGAGGCGATGATCCACGCCGCCGACCTCGCCATGTACGCGGCCAAGCGCGAGCAGACGCAACTGCATTTCCTCGGCGACGGCGCATGAGCCAAGGCACGGCGGCACGCGTCGCGCTCGTCACGGCGACGGCGGCGCGCGACCTCGACGACGACCTCCCTCCGCTCGCCGCGGCGCTCGGCGACGCCCGCATCGCCTTCGACATCGTCGCCTGGGACGACCGTGCCGTGGACTGGTCGCGCTACGCGCTGGCCGTGCTGCGCTCGACCTGGGACTACACCCAGCGCCTGCCCGAGTTCCTCGCCTGGCTCGCGGGCGCCGCCGCACGGACCACGCTGGTGAATCCGCTCGAGGTCGTGCGCTGGAATACCGACAAGCACTATCTGGCCGCGCTCGAGCGCGCCGGCGTCGCGATCGTGCCGAGCGCGTTCGCCGAACCCGGCGAGGACGCCGATGCGGCGCTTGCGCGTTTCCTAGCGGCGCATCCGTTCGCACGCGAGTTCGTCGTCAAGCCGGCCGTCGGCGCAGGCTCGCGCGATGCGCGGCGGCACGCGCGCGAGGATCGCGCCGAGGCGCTGGCGCACCTGGATGCGCTGCTGCGCAGCGGGCGCAGTGCGGTACTGCAGCCTTATCTCGACCGCGTCGACGCGCACGGCGAAACCGCGCTGATCCACTTCGACGGCATTTTCAGCCACGCGATCCGCAAGGGCCCGTTGCTGCGCCGGGGCGAGGACGCCACGCGTGCGCTGTTCGCCGCCGAGCACATCACGGCGCGCACGCCGGATGCGGCCGAATTCGCGCTGGCCGAGCGCACGCTCGCCGCGATCCCGTTCGAGCGTCCCTTGCTGTATGCGCGCGTGGACCTGATCCGCGACGCCGACGGCGCGCCCTGCGTGCTCGAACTCGAACTGGCCGAGCCTTCGCTGTTCTTCGCGACGTCTGCGGGCTCGGCCGCGCGCTTCGCACAGGCGATCAGCCGCCGCATCGACGCCTCCACGCGGGACTGATGCGCGCAGGCTGACCTATCGACCGATTCCGATGCGATGATCGGGCTCACCGCCTGGAGCCTCTTCGACGATGTCCGACCGCGCACGCCTGCTGATGTGTCCGCCCGATCACTTCGACGTGCGCTACATCATCAACCCCTGGATGCAGGACCACCTGCGCGACGCCGACCGTGCCCGCGCAAGCGCGCAGTGGCAGGCGCTGCGCGACGCGCTTTCGGCGCATGCCGACATCGCGCTGCAGGCGCCGGTCGCGGATCTGCCGGACCTGGTCTTCACCGCCAACGCAGGGCTCGTGCATCGCGACCGCTTCGTGCCGAGCCGCTTTCGCCACGTCGAGCGCCGCGGCGAAGAAGTGCACGACGCCGCATGGTTCGACGCGCACGGCTTCGTCTCGACGCCGCTGCCGGACGGCATCGACTTCGAAGGCGCCGGCGACGCGCTGTTCGAGCGCGGCACGCCTCGCCTCTGGTTCGGCCACGGCCACCGATCCAACGCCGCCGCCGCCCCTGCCCTCGGCGCGCTGCTCGATGTCGACGTGGTGCCGCTGCGCCTGGTCGACGCGCGCTTCTATCACCTGGACACCTGCTTCTGTCCGCTCGAAGGCGGCCACCTGCTGTACTACCCGCCGGCGTTCGACGACGACGCGCAGGCCGCGATCGCCGCACGCGTGCCCGCGGCCAAGCGCATCGCCGCCACGGAAGCCGACGCGCTCGCCTTCGCGTGCAACGCGGTCAACCTCGGCGATACGGTCGTGCTCAATCGCGCTTCGTCCGCGCTGCGCGCGCGCCTGCGCGAAGCGGGATTCTCGACGCACGAGGTCGACGTGTCGGAATTCCTGAAAGCCGGCGGCGCCGTCAAATGCCTCAGCCTGCGGCTGGACGAGCCGCCCGGCGCGGTCACGGCAGCCTGACCGGCGCCGCGCATGCCGGGCGCAGACGCGCCGGTCCGCGCCCGCATCGGCCCGTCGACGCGCGCGAACCGGCGACCTCGATGCGCCGCCCTGGTCACGGAGTGCGCACCTCCTCTTGACAGGCGCATGGCACGGTCGTCTGCGCATGCTCGTTCCCAGGTTGTCCACAGGGCTGTCCACGCGGCCTGTGGAAAACCCGCTGCCGGAGCGCGGCGCTGCCGCCACCGCCGCGTTTCCGCTAAAATTCCGCTTCTTTGCGTCGTCCGACGGCGCAGCTGCGCAGCGAGGTTCGAATAGCGATGAAGATCCTGGTCGGTTACAAACGCGTCGTCGACTACAACGTGCGCATCCAGGTCAAGCCGGACGGCTCCGGCGTGGTCACCGACGGGGTCAAGCTGTCGGCCAATCCGTTCGACGACATCGCGCTCGAAGAAGCGCTGCGCCTGCGCGAGAAGGGCATCGCCACGGACGTGATCGTCGCGACGATCGGCCCCGCCGATGCCCAGGCGCACCTGCGCAACGGCCTGGCCATGGGTGCCAATCGCGCGATCCACGTCGTCACGACGGACGCCGTGCAGCCGCTGACGGCTGCGCGCGTGTTCCTCAAGCTGATCGAGAAGGAACAGCCCGGCATCGTGCTGCTCGGCAAGCAGGCGATCGACGACGACTGCAACCAGACCGGCCAGATGCTCGCCGCGCTGTGGGACCGGCCGCAGGCGACGTTCGCCTCGAAGGTGGAAGTGTCCGGCGAGACGGCCAAGGTCACGCGCGAAGTCGATGCCGGCCTGGAAACGATCGAAGTCGACCTGCCGGCCGTGATCACCACCGACCTTCGACTCAACGAGCCGCGCTTCATCAAGCTGCCCGACATCATGAAGGCGAAGGCGAAGCCGATCGAGACGCTGCAGCTGGCCGATCTCGGCGTCGAATCCGGCAATCACTTGAAGACGACGCACTACGCGCCGCCGCCCAAGCGCAGCAAGGGCGTCATGGTCAAGGACGTCGCCGAGCTGGTGTCCGCGCTGAAAGCAAAAGGACTGGTCCGATGAGCAAGATCCTGATCGTCGCCGAACACCTGGACGGCAAACTCAACAGCAGCACCGCGCGCTGCGTCACCTGCGCGAAGGACCTCGGCGCCGAAGCGATCGACGTGCTCGTGCTCGCCGCCGATGCGGCCGGCGTCGCCAGCGAAGCGGCGAAGCTCGACGGCGTATCGAAGGTGCTGGCGGTCTCGCGCGCCGAGAACGCGCACGCACTGGCGGCCGTGCTCGCGCCGCAGGTCGCCGCGGCCGCGAAGAACGGCTACACGCACGTGCTGGCGCCGTCGACGACGTTCGGCAAGGACCTGGCGCCGCGCGTGGCCGCCCTGCTCGGCGTCGCGCAGGTATCCGACATCATGGCCGTCGACGGCGCGCACGCGTTCAAGCGCCCGATCTATGCCGGCAACGCGATCGTCAGCGTGGAAGCGCCGGCCGACCAGGTCCTCGTCGGCACCGTGCGCACTGCATCGTATTCGGCTGCCGGCAGCGACGGCAGCGCAGCGGTCGAAGCCTTGAACCTCGATGTCGCGCTGCCCGCTCACACGCGCTTCGTCGAGCTCGTGCAGGGCAAGAGCGACCGCCCCGATCTGCAGGGCGCCGCACGCGTCGTCTCCGGCGGCCGTGCGCTCGGCTCGGCCGACGCGTTCAAGATCATCTACGCGCTCGCCGACAAGCTCGGCGCCGCGGTCGGCGCCTCGCGCGCCGCCGTCGACGCCGGCTACGTGCCGAGCGACCTGCAGGTCGGCCAGACCGGCAAGATCATCGCGCCCGATCTGTACGTCGCGATCGGCATCTCCGGTGCAATCCAACACCTGACCGGCATCAAGGACGCCGGTACGATCGTCGCGATCAACAAGGACGCCGAAGCGCCGATCTTCGAGATTGCCGATTTCGGCCTCGTCGGCGACCTGTTCAAGATCGTGCCGGAGCTGGAACAGGCCTTGGGCTGAGGCGCCCACCGCGCGCATGCCGGCCAAGCTCGGAGGAAGCTTGGCTCGCCTGCGCCGTCCGGCGGCAACCTCGTCGTTCGGGTCGCGCCGATCCGGCGTTCTTCAGCGCGCCTCGAAACCGTCGGAGAAGATCTTTTGCGTGTCGCAATCGCGATACCACGGCGTCACGCCGGTTGCCGCATCCCAACCCGCGTTCGGCGTTGCCTCCAGAAAATTCGGACACAACTCCGACTCGCCCGAATACAACCCGCTCGCCGGATCCGACACGGCACCGCTCAACCGGTTGTGCGAGAGGCGCACGATGCTGAGAAGTCCGATCGGATAGTTCAAGGCGGGAATCGCGCCACTGAGCTGGTTGTACGACAGGTCGAGATAGTAGAGCCGGCGCAGGCCTTCCAGCGGCGGAATCGCGCCGGTCAATCGATTGTCGTAGAGATACAGGACGCCCAGACTGTCCAGACCCTGCAGGGGAGGGATCGAGCCGCTGAGCTGGTTCTCCTGCAAATACAGTTCCTGCAAATTGGCGAGCCCGTTCAACGAAGGGATCGATCCGGTCAGCTGGTTCGACGACAGGTCCAACAGCCGCAGGAACGCCAGTCCAGCCAGCGACGGAACCGGGCCGGTCAGTCCGTTGTTCGACAGATTCATATCGTGCAGTACGGCAAGACCGTCCAAGGCAGGAACGGTCCCCGAAAGCTGATTGCCTGACAGGTCCATTTGCTCCAGACGCGAAAGCAGGTTCAGCGGCGGAATCTGGCCCGTCAGCCGATTGCGCGCCATGTGCACGTAACGCAGGTTGGGCAGTGCGTCGAACGGGGGAATGTCACCGCTCAGCGCGTTGTCTGCCAAATCCAGACTTTCCAAGCTGGACATCGCGAATGCCGGCACGCCACCACTCAACTGGTTGCGAGCGAGGGCCAGCGTCTGCAACCGAGTCGATCCATCGAACGCAGGAATCGAACCGCTCAATTGGTTGTCGCTCAGGTAGACGATTTGCAGCGACGGGAGACCGCCCAGCGACGGCACGACGCCGGTCAACTCGTTGCCGGACAGAGTCAGCGTGAGCAGGTTCGGCAGGCCGGCAAGTGCCGGTATCGCGCCGACCAGGTGGTTGTACGGCAGCTCGATCGCCTCGACGGTCGTGTCCCCATTCCCGCAGACGATGCCGGTCCAGGTGCATTCGGTGCCGGGCGCACCTGTCCAACCGTAGCGTTCCTTCCAATTCTGACCGCCGGTCGCGTCGTACAGAACGAGCAGCGCCTGCCGCTCTTGATCGGGAATCCGCGCGAATGCGCAACCGCAGGTCAGTGCGCTGATGAGAAGAGCCGAAACGAAGTACCCCAGAACCCGCATGATTTCCCCCTGTTCGTTGTTGCCTCGACACGTGCGCGCTTGTCGCAGGTGCGACTACTGCTCGTGACCGCTGCAGCTTTGCGGCGCATCGTCACCGCCGAGATCGCCGTCGTCTTCGTCGGCCGGCGCGCGTTCATCGCCGCACGGCAGTTTTCCGCGGCGCTCGCCTTCGCACACTCCATCCGGACACGCCAGCGGGCGCTGCCTCGCGTAGGCCTCGGCCGCCTCGTCGGCCAGTTCGATGCGCTGCGGCGTCGGCGGATGGCTCGCCAGATACGCCAGTCCCCCGGCGTCTGGATGCTGCGCCTGCAGGCTGCGCATGGCTGCGGCGAACCAGTACGGCGTTTCTTCGTGCTTGACCAGGAGGTCGAGCGCGAAATGGTCGGCCTCGTCCTCGAACTCGCGCGAATAGTGGCTGTCGAGCAGGAACGTCGGCACCGCGACGACCACGGCGCCGGCCGAACTCACGTCGCCGGCGAACAGCGCTGCCACGATCGCGATCATCGAACCGCGCAGCGTCTGGCGCAGCGTGTGGTGCTTCTGCTCATGCCCCATCTCGTGCGCGACGACCGCATCGAACTCGCGGTCGTCGCAGAACAGCGCGATCAGCTGATCGGTGACGACGATCGTGCCGCCCGGCAGCGCGAATGCATTCGCGCCGATGCCGGGCGCGTCGCGGAATTCGACACGGTAGTCCGCCGCGCCTTCGAGCCCCTCCGTCAGCTTGGCGAAGCGCGCCGCGAGTTCCTCCCGGCGCGCCTGATCGAGTCCGCTCGCCTTCACGCCGAAACGGTCGAGGCTGGCCAGCACCTGCTCGCCGAGCGCGTGTTCGACACCGGCGGGTATGTGCGAAGCGAGACGATCGGCCAGCAGCGGTACGCCCCAGATCGCTCCGAACGCGAGCGTGCCGACGCAGATCAAGATGGCCGCAGCCACCGCGTGCGCGCGCCGTTCGAGACGATCGACCAGCGCTTGCAGGCGATCCTGGCGTGCGAACCAGGCATCGATCGGCACATCGGCAGGCAGTTGCAGGCGCGCGCCGTCGGCGAACTCGAGCGTGCGCGCGATGCGCGCGAGGCGCGGCGTCAGTGCGACGCTGCGCAGCGCTCCGCTACGGCGCAACCCGTCGCCTTCGACGACGAAATGCGCGCTGCCGACGCGACGCAACGCGACCGCATGCGCGCGGCCGTCGCGGCCGTCGAAATAGGTGCCTTCGAAACGTTCGTTCATCGAGGCGCTCACAGGCCGATGTCGATGTCGAACAAGCCGTCCATCTCGGCGGCGACGGCGTCGATGTCGCTGCCCGCCTCGGCGTGGAAATCGGCGAGATCGCCGGCGCCGAGCAGATGCAGGCTCTCCGCGCGATAGCGCGCGAGGCGTATCTTCGCCCACGGAATCAGCAGGCCCGCGCTGAGCAGGATCGCCAACGTGTTGCCGAGGTAGAGGCCGAACAGGTGGGTGCCCTTCAGGCTCGAACGGAAGCGGTGCGGGCCCAGTTCGACGTGGTTGTAGAGCACGTTCGCCAGCGCCGCGGCGAGGAACGCCCAGATCGCGAAGTAGCCGCCGTACATCGGCACCATCACCGCGAGCATGAACCACTGCGGCGGCGGGTGCCTGCCTGCCGTGACGGCGACGACGAGTATGCCGGCGCCGATCGAGATCACGACGATCCAGCCGACCATCACGGCCCATGCGACCAGATACGGCGGATAGAACGCACCCGCCGTCGCGTCGAAGCCGAAGGCGCGCCCGCCGAAGCGATGCCGTTCGACGAAGAACTGCTTCTGCTTGAACTTCACATACGGCAGCAGCAGGCCGAGCGTCAGCACGATCGGGATCGCCAGCAGCAGATAGCGCATGTACGCCTGGCGGTAGTCGGTTTCGAAGCGGAACCTGAGGCCGCGCCACGACGAGTAGCGCGCGCGGAACGCGGCACCGCGCACGAGCAGCCACGGCGCCAGTACGGCGATCACGCCGGCAAGGGCGAGCTGCAAGCTCACGCTGAACTGCCCGGCCAGCACGTAGCCGCCGAACAGCACGAAGGCGATCAGCCGCCCCTTGAGGATCGGCCACGGCTTGGCGAGGTATTCGAACGGCACGCCGTCGAGCCGGGTATTGCCGTAGAAGTAGCGCTCGCTGCGCACTTTCGCCCAGGCGGAATAGACGCCGAGCGTGACGATGCCGAGCGCGAGGTTGACGATCCAGATGCGGAAGTATTCGCGCGCTTCGCCGCGAAACTCGAACGGCCGCTCGATCGCCGCCACGGCCCGAGCCGCCCGCGGCGGCAAGCGTGGCGGCGGCAACGGCGGCGGTTGTTCCGACGGCGCGGCGACGAGTTCTTCCATTCCCCTGGCACCACGCGACGCGCGGCGTTCCCCCCGATGGTCCCGCTCCAGTCTAGCAGCGACGCGGGAAACGGAGATGTAAAGAAGTCAGGCGCCGAGCAGCAGCCGGGCCGCGCGCTCGGCGATCATCATCGTCGGCGCATTCGTGTTGCCGCCGATCAGGCTCGGCATGATCGAGGCGTCGACCACGCGCAAGTTGTCGATGCCGCGCACGCGCAGTTCGCTGTCGACGACGGCGTCGTCGGTCGTTCCCATGCGGCAGGTGCCGACCGGGTGGTAGATCGTCTCGGCCTTGCGCCGGATGAAGGCGACGAGGTCGGCCTCGCTCTGCGCCGCTGCGCCGGGGAAGATCTCCTCGCCGCGATACGATGCTAACGGCGCCTGCGCGAAGATTTCGCGCGAGAGCCGTGCGCCTTCGAGCATCGTCGCCAGGTCGCGGCCTTCCGCGTCGCTGAGATAGTTCGGCCGGATCGCCGCGGGCTGGGCCGGATCGGCCGAATGCAGGCGGATCGTGCCGCGGCTCTTCGGCCGCAGCGCGCAGGCATGCACGGTGTAGCCGAAACCTTCCAGCCGGTGGCGGCCGTGCTGGTCGAGCAGCGCCGGCACGAAATGGAACTGCAGGTCGCAGCGCGCGTCGGGCGCCAGGCGCGAGCGCACGAAGCCGCCGGCCTCGGCGATGTTCGACGTGCCGATGCCGCGGCGTGTGAACAGGAACTGCAGCGCGACCGCCGCATCGTTGATCTTGTCGTAGCTGACCGGGCGCGTGGAGCGAACGAGCGTGCAGATGTCCAGATGATCCTGCAGGTTCGCACCGACGCCGCGAAGGTCGTGCGCGATGGCGATGCCGTGTTCGCGCACGTGGTCGGCCGGACCGATACCGGACAGCAGCAGCAGCTGCGGCGAATTGATCGCACCGCCGGCGAGGATCACGCAGCCGGCTTCGATGCGCTCGACGCGCCCCTGCCTGCGCACTTCGACGCCGACGGCGCGCGTGCCGTCGAGCAGCACGCGCGTGGTCAGCGCGCCGGTTTCGATCCGCAGGTTCGCGCGCCCACGCGCCGGATTCAGATAGGCGACGGCGGCCGAACAGCGCGCACCGTTCTTCTGCGTGACCTGATACTCGCCGAAGCCGTCCTGCCGCTCCGCGTTGAAATCCGCATTGCGCGGATGCCCCGCGGCGACCGCGGCTTCGATGAAGGCCTGCGACAACACGTTGCGATGACGCAGATCGGCCACGCCGAGCGGCCCGTCGACGCCGTGGAAGGCATCGGCGCCGCGCGTGTTCGCCTCGGCGCCGCGAAACACCGGCAGCACGTTCGCCCAGTTCCAGCGCGGATCGCCGCTCTGCCGCGCCCATTCGTCGTAGTCGGCCGGCGCGCCGCGCGTGTAGCACATCGCATTGATCGAGCTGGACCCGCCGAGCACCTTGCCGCGCGGCCACCACAGCCGCCGGCCATCGAGGTTCGGCTCGGGCTCGGCCTCGTAGTTCCAGTTGATGCGGCGATTGTCGACCAGCTTGGCCAGGCCCGCCGGCATGTGGATGAACGGATGCCAGTCGCGTCCGCCGGCTTCCAGCAGCAGCACGCGATGCGCAGGATCGGTGCTCAGCCGGTTCGCCAGCACGCAACCGGCGGAACCTGCGCCGACGATGAGGTAGTCGTAGGACTTGGACGTCGCGATCGCACTCATCACCGCAGCGTAGGCGCTGGCGCTAGAGCCATCACTCCAGAACGTCGACCGCGTCGCCGACGCACACGCGGCCGACACTGCGCGGGATCAGGTTCTGCCCGAACGTGACGCCCCTGGGGCCGCGCCGATAGCCGATCAAGGTGCGCAGCGGCTCGCCGGAAGGGTCGAATTCGCCGCGTTCGATATCGACCGTCGTGAACACGCAGCGCGTGCACGGCTTGACCACGTCGAACTCGACTTCGCCGACGCGGATGCGCTTCCAGCCGTCCTCGGCATGCGCCTCGGTATCGGCGACGACGAGGTTCGGGCGGAAGCGCAGCATCGGCACCGGACGCGCGAGTTTCGCGTTGAGCGCATCGAGCGCCGCCTGCGAAATCAGGAGCAGCGGGAAGCCGTCGGCGAAACTGACGACATCGCCCTCGTCCGCGTAGTCGGCATCGACCGCGCGCAGGCAATCCTCGTCCATGTAGACGAACCGCGCCGGCATGCCGAGAACGGCGCTGATCCAGGCGCCGGCCTCGGCAGCGGCCGTCAGCGGCCGCACCGGCGTGCCCCAGACCGCGGTGTCGATGCGCGCGCTGCCGACCGGCACCCGCAGGATCAAGGGCGGCACATCCGGCGCGCTAAGCGTCAGCGCGTCGCCTTGCGGAACCGCGCGGACCTGCGTCAGGCGCGGCTGCTGGCGGCCGGTCATGAACGTTCCGGCGGCGTCGACCACCATCCAGCGGCGATCGCCGGCAAGACCGCGCGCCTCGACCGTCGCCGCGTCCGGCGCGAGCGCCGCACACGATTTGATCGGGAAAAGATGGATGCTGGAAAGGCGCGCAGGCATCGGCCGATTATGCCGTCACATCGGCGCGGGCGCGCGCATGCTAGGCTTCGGCGTCCTTCCGAAAGATCCCCGCGCTTGCCGACTCGTCCCGCCATCCAGCGTCACGAATGGTTCGCCGTCGGCGTGTCCTTCGCGTACTTCTTCTGCGTGCTGGCCGCGTACTACGTGATCCGGCCCGTGCGCGACCAGCTCTCGGCCGCGGTTGGTTCTCACGGGCTGCCCATCTTCTACGCCGCGACGTTCGTCGTGACGCTGGCGCTGGCACCGGCGTTCGGAGCGCTGGTCGCACGCTTCCAGCGCCGCCGCTTCGTGCCGATCGTCTACGCCGTCAGCATTGTCGTGATGCTCGTCTTCGTTCCGTTCTTCCGCATGCAGGACTCGATCGACGCGCGCGTCCTCGGTACGGCGTTCTTCGTCTGGGGGAGCGTGTTCAACCTGTTCGTCGTGTCGGTGTTCTGGAGCTTCATGGCCGACCTGTTCGACGCCGAACAGGCGCATCGCCTGTTCCCGGTCATCGCGCTCGGCGGCGCGGTCGGCGCGATCGCCGGCCCCGTGCTGACCAAGACGTTCGTGTTCCTGGTCGGCGTGTCGGGCCTGCTCGTGGTATCGTCCGTGCTGCTCGGGCTTTCCATCGTCTGCATCTTCGTGCTGTCGCGGTGGGCGCAGCAGCATCCGGTGACCGGCGACGAGCGGCGCGACGAACGCATCATCGGCGGCGGCATGCTCGCCGGCGCGATCCAGACGATCCAGTCGCCGCTGATGCGCCGCTTCGCCTTGCTGATGCTGCTCGGCGACGCGGTCGGCACGGTGATCTACGCGCTGCTCGCCGACTACAGCGGCGCGACGTACCACACGCCGGAAACGCGTACGAATTTCGCCGCGAGCATCGACCTCGGCACCAACCTGCTGCAGATGGCGCTGCAGCTCGGCGTCACGCGCGCGCTGATGGTGCGCTTCGGTCCCGCGCCCGCGCTCGCGCTCGACGGCCTCGTCAAGGCCGTCATGCTGGGCGGCCTGATCTTCTTCGGCGGCCCATGGATCGCCGTGGTCGCGGTCATCACGCGCGCCAGCGCGTACGGCATCTTCAAACCGGCGTTCGACAGCCTCTACACGCGCGTCGACGCGGAGACGCGCTACAAGACCAAGAACTTCATCGACACCTCGGTCTGGCGTTTCGGCGACCTCGTGATCACCAGCGGCTTCAACCTGCTGCGCAACCTCGGCGCCGCGCTGTCCGGCTTCGCTGCGCTGGGGATGCTCGCCGCGGCCGGTTCGGCCTGGATCGGCTGGCGCGCGGCGCGGTCGGTGGAAGTCGGCGAGCCGGTTTCACCGGCGAAGTAGTCCGATCGCGTCGGCTCGCTCGGCGCGCTCCCGCTTCGACCTTCGAGGTGTCGATGACCGACATCTTCTTGACGGCTACCACGTCCTCGATCGACGTCATTCTCGCGAAAGCGGGAATCCATTGGCTTTTGCCATCACCGCGGAAAGCATAAATGGATGACCGGCATTCGCCGTTGAAAGGCGCTTCCCGCTTTCGCGGGAATGACGTCGAGATCCATTGCCTGGTCTTCTCAGACAGGCATCACCTACACCCGCGAATAATTCCACGACACCATGCGCCCGTCGCGATACGGCATCACGCCGTGGAACGGACGCGGGTCGGCGTCGAACACCAGCGGCAGGAACTGGCGGTCGCCTTCCCACATCGGCAGGTCGAACAGGCGGTCGAGATCGACCCATTCGAGCTCGCCTTCGGGGTTGCGCTCGAACGGCGTGCCCTCGAAGCGCGTGACGAGGAACACGAAGCCGAGCCAGTCCTCGCCCTGCTTGCCGAAGCCGGGCCAGCTGATCGTGCCGCGCAGGGCGAGTTCGGTGCAGTCGATGCCGGCCTCTTCGTGGATTTCGCGGCGCATGCCGGCAAGGACGTCCTCGTGCGAATCGAGCTTGCCGCCGAGACCGTTGTACTTGCCCAGATGCTGGTCGTCCGCACGCGCATTGCGGTGGATCATCAGCACGCGCCGGCGATCCGGTGACAAGACGTAACCGAGGGTGGCGACGATCGGCGTATAAGGCATGGTCTGCGGCGTTTTGGCGGGTCGGCAATGATAGCCGGCGCCGCTACAATCCTGGCGCTCGGCCGCGTGCCGAAATCAAATCCCATCCACCGCCGCCGACCCGGCGCTCTGATTTCGAGGACCTACGATGACCATCGAAACGATTTCCGAACAGCGTTGCTTCGGCGGCGTGCAGGGCTTCTACAAGCACGAGTCGAAGGAAACCGGCGGCACGATGAAGTTCGGCGTGTATCGCCCGCCGCTGGCCAAAGGCGAGCAGGCGCCGGTGCTGTACTACCTTGCCGGCCTTACCTGCACCGAGGAAACCTTCGTCATCAAGGGCGGTGCGCAGCGCCTCGCTGCCGACCTCGGCGTGATCCTCGTCACGCCGGACACCAGCCCGCGCGACACCGGCATCGACGGCGCAACCGGCGACTGGGAATTCGGCGAAGCCGCCGGCTTCTACCTTGACGCGACGACGCCCGCGTTCGCCAAGCGCTTCCGCATGTACAGCTACGTGACGAAGGAACTGCCGGCGGTGCTCGCCGCAGGCTTCGCCGATGCCGACCTCGATCGCGAGAGCATCTTCGGCCATTCGATGGGCGGCCACGGCGCGCTCACGATCGCGCTGAAGAATCCCGAGCGCTATCGCTCGGTCTCCGCGTTCGCGCCGATCGTCGCGCCGAGCCAGGTGCCGTGGGGCCAGAAGGCGCTGCCGCGCTACCTCGGCGACGACCAGAAGACCTGGCGCCCGTACGACGCCGTGTCGCTGATCGAGGACGGCGCCAAGTTCCCCGGCACGATCCTCGTCGACCAGGGCTACGCCGACAAATTCCTCGAGCCGCAGCTGCAGCACTGGCGCCTCGATGCCGCCGCGCGCAAGGCCGGCCAGGCGCTGACCTTGCGCGTGCACGCCGGCTACGACCACAGCTACTACTTCATCAGCACGTTCATGGAAGACCACCTGCTGCATCATGCGCAGGCGCTGCACGGCTGAGTCCGGTCAAGCCCGGCCCTTCGAAGGAAGGGCCGGGCATGCAACGCGTCGCGCCGGAAGTGCGACGACGACATCCATCAACGGCCGATATCCTCGTTCCACAACTCCGGCCGGTCGCGCATGAAGGCCGCCATCAGTGCGATGCAACCGGCATCGTCGGCGACCTCGATCGCGACACCGCGGCTCTTCAGCCAGTCTTCTTCGCCCATGAACGAACGGTGCTCGCCGACGATGACGCGGCGGATGCCGTAGAGCACGATCGCGCCGCTGCACATCGCGCACGGAGACAGCGTCGTGTACAGCGTGCATTCGCGATAGACCGCTGCCGCCTGACGGCCGGCATTTTCGAGCGCATCCATTTCCGCATGCAGGATCGCGCTGCCGCGCTGCACGCGCCGGTTGTGGCCGCGGCCGATGATGCGCCCTTCGTGCACGATCACCGAGCCGATCGGGATACCACCTTCGGCGAGGCCGAGTTCGGCCTGTTCGCGGGCGGCGACAAGAAAGTCCGCGTGATGTTCGTGCACTGCCGGCATGGTGGCTCCCGTGGATCGTCTCGACCGGATCGTGGTCGAGAACCGATACCGCGGTCAATCGTCAGCCGAGCAGCGGCAGCGCGAACAGCACGGCACCAACGATGAATGCCGCGGTCAACGCATGCACGAGCGGATGGTCGATGCGCACGAAGACGAACTGCTCGATCGTGCGGCCGACCCAGAACAGCGACATGCCGGCAAGGATCGCGTGACCTAGCCGTGTCGCCAGCAGATCGGTCGGCAGCAGGAAGCACAGCGCGGCGACGCAAAAGAACACGTACGTCAATCGCAGGTTGAGGATCTGCGTGACGGCACGGGTAGCTGCCGTGGTTTTCGCCAGCGCGCGCGGCCAGTCGAACAGTTTCCAGAACGCGAGATGGAATACGCCGAAGGCGAGACTGTGCAGGCCGCACAGCGCGATCAGCACCTCGCTTCGACTCAAGCCTGTTCCGTCCGGCGCGGCGACACCCACATGGCGATGTCGGCGTCGAACACGAGTGTGCCGCCCTCGTCGCATACGTCGACGTGCGCGTTCAATTCCTGTGCGGCTGTGGCGTCGTCGATCGCCGGGACGATCGCCGTGGCCGTCATCACGCCGTGCGCCTTGGCCAGATAACGCACGCGCATGCCTTTCGGAATCCAACGCATCGCGTCGGGAATCGTCGCGTCGGTCGCCAGCCCGCCCGCGAGCTCGGCCATGTTGCACAGCGCGATCGCATGCACGCTGCCGATGTGGTTGCGCACCGCGCGCCGGTCGCGCATGCGCACGACGCAGCGTCCCGGCTCGAGCACGTCGACGTGCGGCGCGATCGAATCGAAGTACGGCGCGCGACGGCAGACCAGCCGCGAGAACAGCCAGCGCCCCGGCGTCGAACCGCCGAGGCGCCGGAACAGCTTCAGCGCCGGCGATGTCATCGCAGCGCCGCTCAGGCGACCGAACGCAAGGCGCGCTTGTCTTCCTGTCGCGCACCGGCAGCGAGCTCGGACGCGTCGAAGTCGTCGACCGAGATGAACTCGAACGTCGCCTTGCGCACGCGCGCGAGCAGTTCGCGTTCGGCGCCGCTGAGCACGCCTTTGGCCTCCGCATCGGCCAGCTGCGCGTCGTAGTCGTAGCCTTTCAGTTCGCCCGACTTGGCCGCCTTGAGGAACTTGCGCTCGACCGGCTCGGCCAGGATGACCTCCGGCAGCAGCGCATTCATCCGGCCGATCGGATTGTTCGCGTTCGGCGTCATGTAGATGTCGCCCATCAGGCGCGTGCGCGCCTCGTTCGGCGCCGTCAACAGCGCGGCGACGCGGCGGCCCAGCCGATCGGACGGCGGCACTTCGCGGCGGCCGAACGGAAACACCAGCGCGCGCAGCACCCAGGCGACCGGACGGACCGGGAAATTGCGCAGCACGCCGTCGAGCGCGGTCTGCATCCGATACACGCAATCGTGGAACGCCCACGCCAGCAGCGGCTGGTCGTTGACGGGCTGTTCCTGGTCCTCGAAGCGCTTCAGCATCGCGCTGGCGATGTACAGGTTCGACAGCACGTCGCCGAGCCGCGCGGACAGCTTCTCCTTGAACTTCAGCTTGCCGCCGAGTACGAGCATCGACGTGTCGGCGACCAGCGCGAGCGCGGCCGCATAACGGTTCAACTTGCGGTAGTAGCGCCTGGTGTACGCACGCCCGGGCACGCGGCCGATCTTCGCGAACGTGAGACCGAGCACGAGGCTGCGCACGGCGTTCGAGATCGCGAAGCCGATGTGGCCGAACAGCGCCGCATCGAACGTCTTCAGCTTCTCGCGATAGTCGGCGATGCGCGTGGCCTGCATTTCCTTCAGCACGTACGGATGGCAGCGGATGGCGCCCTGGCCGAAGATCATCAGGCTGCGCGTCATGATGTTCGCGCCTTCGACCGTGATCGCGACCGGCGCGCCCTGCCAGCCGCGGCCGATCCAATTGCTCGGGCCGAGGATGACGCCCTTGCCGCCGTGCACGTCCATCGCGTCCTTGGCCATTTCGCGCGCGAGCTCGGTCGCGTGGTATTTCGCGATCGCCGAGGGCACCGCGGGTTTCTCGCCGCGATCGACCGCGGCGGCCGTCGCCTGCGACAGCGCCGTCACCGCGTAGGTGTAGCCGCCGATGCGTGCGAGCGCTTCCTCGATGCCTTCGAAGCGGCCGATCGCGATGCCGAACTGCTTGCGGATGCGCGCGTACGCGCCGGTCGCCGCCACGCCCGTGCGCATGCCGCCGGCGGTATTCGACGGCAGCGAGATCGCGCGGCCGACCGAAAGGCACTCGACCAGCATGCGCCAGCCCTGCCCCGCCATGTCCGGACCGCCGATCAGTTGCGACAGCGGCACGAATACGTCCTTGCCGCGCACCGGACCGTTCTGGAACGGAATGTTCAGCGGGAAATGGCGGCGGCCGATCTCCAGGCCCTTCGTCTCGCGCGGCAGCAGCGCCAGCGTGATGCCGAGGTCTTCCTTGTCGCCGAGCAGGTGTTCCGGATCGTGCATGCGGAACGCGAGGCCGACGATCGTCGCGACCGGCGCCAGCGTGATGTAGCGCTTGTCGAAGGTCAGCCGCACGCCGAGCACGTTGGCGCCGTTCCACTCGCCCTTGCAGACGATGCCGTAGTCCGGAATCGACGTCGCGTCGGAACCCGCGTACGGACCGGTCAGCGCGAAGCAGGGCACCTCGCGTCCGTCGGCGAGACGCGGAAGGTAATAATCCTTTTGTTCATTCGTTCCGTAGTGGACGAGCAGTTCGCCCGGACCGAGCGAGTTCGGCACGGCCACCGTCGAGACCAGCGTCGTGGAGACGCCGGCGATCTTCTGCAGCACGGCCGAGTGCGCCAGCGCGGAAAAACCGAGGCCGCCGTACTCCTTCGGCAGGATCATGCCGAAGAATTTCTTCTTCTTGAGGAAGTCCCAGATTTCCGGCGTCAGGTCGGCCAGCTCGTGCGTGATCTGCCAGTCGTTGACCATCGCGCACAGCTCCTCGACCGGACCGTCGAGGAACGCCTGCTCTTCGACCGACAACTCGGGCTTGGGCTGCTTCAGCAGTTTCGACCAGTCGGGCTTGCCGCTGAACAGCTCGCCTTCGAAGCCGACGGTACCGGCTTCGAGCGCGATCTGCTCGGTGTCCGACAGCTGCGGCGTCACCTTCTGGAACGCGGCGAGCAACGGCGCGCTGAGTTTCCGGCGGCGGAAATCGACCAGATTCAGCGGCAGCGCGATCAACACGAACGCCAGCAACGGCAGCGCGATCGCCAGCATCGACGAGGACGCCAGCCAGCCGGCCGCGACGATCGCGACGGCGGTAGCGATGCTCCACGCACGCAGACCGACGCGCAGGTATGCGGCAGCCAGCGACACCAGGATGCCGGCCAACAACGGAACGAACGAACTCATGTCAGGACTCCTCGCCTTCGAGCGATTCCAGGAACTTTAGTACGTGGGTGGTGAATGCCGCATTGTCGTCGCCGGCCACCATGTGCGTCGCCTTCGGCACGACGACATGGCGCGCTTGCGGCGCCAGTGAAAGGAATTCGTCGATCGTCGCGCGCGAGACGATGTCGCTGTCGCCGCCGCTGACCAGCAGCATCGGCGCGCGGATGCGGGCGACCGCATCGAGCAGCATCGGCTGGTGGCTCTCGACGTCCGGCGTGAGATCGGCCAGGAGGCGCGGGTCCCAGTGCCAGCGCAGGCGGCCGTCGCCGCGATCGACCAGCAGCGTGCGCAGGCGTTCGGGCGATTTCGGTTCGCGCCGGTGCGGCAGGTACGCCGCGATCGCGTCGCTGGCCTGCCGCAGGGAGTCGAAGCCGTCGGGATGCGCCGCCATGAAACCGAGGATGCGTTCGACGCCGCGCGTTTCCCAGCGCGGCGTCACGTCGACCAGCACCAGTGCGGCGAACGGCGGCGCCGGCTGGCCTTGCACGGCGAGCCCGAGCAGACCGCCCATCGAGGCACCGACCAGCACCGGCGGCCGCGACGAGGCAATGGTCGCGGTGACAGCGCGCAGGTCGTCGGCCATCGCTTCGAAACGGTAGGGTTCCTCGCCGCGCCAGCCGCTGTCGCCATGCCCGCGCGCGTCGAAAGCGGCGCAGGCGAAACCGGCTTGGGCGACTTTCTGGGCACTGCCTGCCCAGGCTTGGCGCGTCTGCCCGAAACCATGCGCGAATACGACGCCACGGCGAGCGCCAGGCCATTGCGACAGCGCTAATTCGACGCCGTCCGCCCGGCGCAGGCGGCCGGTCGACGGTTGCAGCGGTGCGGCTTCGAGGCATGCCATACCAGGCAGTATGGAGAGCGTTTGCGACAAAATCAATACGCTAGCGTATGGGAGGCATATTATTGAAGCAATTGTAAATTTTGCGCAGCGCATTCCCTGGCGGCCGGCCATCGGGCAGACTACGGCGATGACCGTCGCCATCAGCAAGATCGAGCCGAAGAACCGCCTCAGCGCCGCCGACTGGGAAGACGCCGCGCTCGCAACCCTGGCCGAGAGCGGGCTCGCTGCCGTCGCGGTGGAGTCGCTGGCACGCCGGCTCGGCGTGACCAAGGGCAGCTTCTACTGGCATTTCGCGACGCGCGAAGCGCTGTTGCAGGCCGCCCTGGAACGCTGGGAACGCAGCGACGAGCACGAGGTGCTGGCGCCGATCGAAACCGTCGCCGACCCGCGCGAGCGCATCCGCGAGCTGGTTCGCCAGGTCAGCCACAAGCGCCCTTCCCACGCGGTGTTCGCGGCGCTGATCAAGGCGATCGACCAGCCGCTGATCCGGCCGGTCATCGAACGCGTGTCGCAGCGTCGCCTCGATTTCGTCACCGAGGCCTTCCGCCAGGCCGGTTTCGACGCCGTCACGGCGGCTAACCGCGCGCGCCTCGCCTACTCCGCCTACGTCGGCTTCATCCAGCTCGCCCAGATCGGGCAGCCGCGCATGAACCACGAGGAGTTCGAGGCTTACATCCGCGACTTCATCGAGATCCTGATCCCTCATTGAATGGCGCCTGGCCGCTTGCCGCATGCCGCCTTGCAATGCCCGCAGGGCGCGGCTACCGTCCGTTCATCCTTTTTCAACGGGCGCGCGTGCGCCTCCCGCCATGGCCAGCCAACTCGAAGATTTGAACCGCTGGGTCGACGATGTCGCGCGACTCACCCAGCCCGACCGCATCCACTGGTGCGACGGCTCCGAAACCGAACGACGCACCCTGATCGAGCAGATGCAGCGCGACGGCACGCTGATCGCGCTGAACGAAGACACGCATCCGAACTGCTGGCTGCACCGCTCGCATCCGTCGGACGTCGCGCGCGTGGAGCACCTGACCTTCGTCTGCACCTCGAACAAGGACGACGCCGGCCCGAACAACCATTGGATGGCGCCGGCCGACGCACACGCGAAGATCGATGCGTTGTTCGCCGGCTGCATGAAGGGCCGCACGCTGTACGTGATTCCGTACTGCATGGGGCCGATCGATTCGCCGATCGCGCGCTGCGGCGTCGAGATCACCGATTCGCCGTACGTCGTCGTCAACATGGCCCTGATGACGCGCATGGGCGCGCCGGCACTGGCGCGCATCGAGCGCGAAGGACGCTTCGTCAAAGGCCTGCACTCGGTCGGCGAGCTCGATCCCGACAAGCGTTTCATCATGCACTTCCCCGAGGAGCGGTCGATCAAGTCGATCGGCTCGGGTTACGGCGGCAACGCGCTGCTCGGCAAGAAGTGCCACGCGCTGCGCATCGCGAGCTGGCAGGCGCGCGAAGAAGGCTGGCTGGCCGAGCACATGCTGATCGTCGGCGTGGAGAATCCGCAAGGCGAAACGCACTACATCGCAGCGGCGTTTCCGTCCGCCTGCGGCAAGACGAACCTCGCGATGCTGATCCCTCCGGAGGGATTCCGCGAGGCCGGCTGGAAGGTGTGGACGGTCGGCGACGACATCTGCTGGATGAAACCGGGCGCCGACGGACGTCTCTACGCGATCAACCCGGAAGCCGGCTATTTCGGCGTCGCGCCCGGCACCAGCGAGCAGACCAATCCGAACGCGCTCGCCACGATCCAGCACGACACGATCTATACGAACGTTGCGCTGACTGCGGACAACCAGCCGTGGTGGGAAGGCCTGCCCGGCACGCCGGCGATCGACTGGCAGGGGCGCAAGTACGACCCGGCCAACGGTCCGGCCGCGCATCCGAATTCGCGCTTCACCGTTTCCGCGCGGCAATGCCCGAGCTGGTCGGCGCACGCCGAGGATGCGCAAGGCGTGCCGCTGTCGGCCATCGTCTTCGGTGGCCGCCGCCCGTCGCTGGTGCCGCTGGTGCTCGAAGCGCGCGACTGGCAGCACGGCGTGCTGATCGGCGCGGCGATGGGATCGGAGACGACCGCCGCCGCGACCGGTGCGGTCGGCGTGCTACGCCGCGACTCGATGGCGATGAAGCCGTTCTGCGGCTACAACTACGCCGACTACTTCGCGCACTGGCTGTCGTTCGACCGGCCCGGCGCGATCCTGCCGAAGATCTTCCACGTGAACTGGTTCCGCAAAGGTGCCGACGGCCGCTTCCTGTGGCCGGGCTACGGCGAGAACCTGCGCGTGCTGGAATGGATCATCGATCGCTGCAAGGGCAAGGCGGAGGCGGCCGAGACGCCGATCGGCCTGCTGCCGCGCAGGCGCGACCTGGATTTGGCCGAGCTCGACATCGCCGATCGCGCGGTCGACACGCTGCTCGAAGTCGACGTAGCCGGCTGGCGCGCCGAAGTCGACGATATCGGCCGCTATCTGGATTCGTTCGGCCTGCGCATGCCGCGCGCGCTGCACGACGAGCAGCGTCGCGTCTCCGAAGCGCTGGCGCGCGAAGCGACGCCGGTTCGCAGGGCCGCAGCGGGCGGATAGCACCTCCGCGGCGGCATCGGCGACGAACGTGCCTGCCGCCGGCGGACCGGATACGGCAGGATGCGCCGGCTGGCTGCCTTCCGCCGCTCGCCCGCCGCGCGTCCGCCAATTCCGGGCTTGCGGCCTTAAACCCCGCGCAGCTCTTTCGCATCCAAGCTGGCAAGATGAGTGCCTGCCTTGCCATGCCATTGCCGATGAGCGAAACGCCACGTCACGAAGTGGCCGTGTCACAGCCGGCTGACGCCGAGCTGGTCCAGCGTGCCGCCGCCGGCGACATGCGTGCCTTCGAGGCCCTGTATCGTCGGCACGCCGGCCGTGTGCACGGCGCCGTCTGGCGGCTCAGCGGCATGAACGAGGCGCGTGCGCAGGAGCTGACGCAGGAAGCATTCGTGCGCGCCTGGCAGAAGCTCGGCAGCTTCCGCTTCGAGAGTGCGTTCTCGACCTGGCTGCATCGGCTCGCGGTCAATGTTGCATTGATGGACTTGCGTGCGCGCGATCCGGAAGATGCCGTCGAAAGCGACGTGCTCGAAGCGGCCAGCGAACCGGTCACGCCGTTCTGTGCCGGCGAGCGCGCCGATCTGGAACAGGCGGTCGCCAAACTGCCGCCGCGAGCGCGAGCCGTGCTCGTGCTGCACGACGTCGAAGGCTGGAAACACGAGGAGATCGGGCGCGAGCTCGGCATGGCGGTCGGTTCCTCGAAAGCGCAATTGCATCGTGCGCGAGGTCTGCTGCGCACGATGCTCGGAGATGTGGCATGACTGACTTCGAAATCCAGCGTCGACTGCGCGAAATGAACGCTCCGCGCGAGCCGCAGGACGACCTGTGGGCCGGCATTGCCTCGCGCATCGCCGAGCAGGCGCAGCAGCCATCCGTGCGGCGCAGGAACTGGCTGCCGCTGGCCGCCGCCGCCGCGCTGCTGCTCGCCGTCGTCACCGGCAGCCTCGTGCTCGGCCTGCGGCCGCCACACTCGCGGGACGTCGCCGGCATCGATGCCGTCGACAAGGCGCTTTCGCAGCGGATGTCGCCGCGCGATGCACAGGCGCTCGATCGCGCCCCCGGCGGCGATCCTCGCCTGATCGGCGCGGCCGTCGTGCTCGACTCCGCGCATGCCGAACTGCAGCAGGCGCTCGAACAGCGCCCCGATGCGGTCTTCCTGGTCAGCCTGTTGAACCGCACGAACGCGCGGCGCATGAAACTCGATCACTACGGCGCAAGCGCCGGTTGATGTCTGGAGCCCACTCGATGAACCGCCACGCCCCGCTTCCGATCGCCGTACTGGCCCTGGCTTGCGCCACCGCCCATGCCGGCACGCCGATCCATGAAACACGCGAGGTCAACGCGGACGTGCGTATCGACGTTTCCAACGTCAAGGGCGCGGTTACCGTCAGTGCCTGGGACAAATCCGAAGTCTCGATCAGCGGCACGCTCGGCGAAGGCGCCAAGGCGCTCAGCGTCGAAGGCGGCGCCGATCATCTCTCGATCAAGGTCGAAACGCCCGACAAGCAGGGCTGGTTCAGCTGGGGCGCCGATTCGCGCATGGGCGACACCGATCTCGATCTCAAGGTGCCGCGCGCGGCCGAAATGAAGATCGAGGTCGTCAGCGCCGACGTCAGCCTGAGCGGCGTCGCCGGGCGTTCGCTCAATGTCGACAGCGTCAGCGGCAAGCTGCGCCTGGAAAGCGGCGCGAAGGAAGTCGAGATCGACAGCGTCAGCGGCAACATCGACCTGTCCGGGCAGGCGACGCGCGCGCACGTGGAAACCGTATCGGGCAACATTCGCGCGCGTGGGCTCGGCGGGCAGATCAAGTTCGAAACCGTGTCCGGCGACATCGATGCCGAGAACGCCACGTATCGCGAGATCAACGCCGGCACGGTCTCGGGCGACGTCAACCTGCGCGGCAAGCCGGAATCGAGCGCGCGCATCGAAGTGGAAACGATGAGCGGCGACGTTCACCTGTATCTGCCGTCCGACGCATCGACGCGGCTGCGCGCTTCCAGTTTCAGCGGCACGATCCGCAGCGACTTCGGCTCGGTCAAGCAGCCCGAGCACGGCCCCGGCTCCAGCCTCGAGGCCAGCAACGGCGCCGGCGACGGTCAAGTCAAACTGCAGACTTTCAGCGGCGACATCGAGATCCGGCGGCAATAGGCCGCCGCGCTTTCCGCCGGACGTCCGTCTTCGTCGAACGGACCGTCGTCATGAAAACCCTTCCCCGCACAGGAGAAGGTGCCGGCAAGCGATTGAGGGCGCGCTCCAGCTAAAAACAGGAAGGATCGATGCGGTTCGCTCGGCCGGCATGGGCGCAGCGGCTCCATGGGAGCCGCCCTACTGCCCCGCGGCGCGGTTCGCGCTCGGTCCCGATGAATGCACTCGAGTGCGCTTGATCCGTGCGGAAACAGGGCGCGTACGCAGCGCCAGCACGTCGCCGAGCAGCGCCTGCGCGGTCACCTCGGGCCCTGCGCCCGGCCCCTGGATGACCAGCGGCTGCGCGTGATAGCGCTGCGTCGTCAGCGCGAACAGGTTGTCGGTGCCGGCGAGGCGTGCGGCCGGATGAGTCGCGGCCACTTCGGTCAGACCGACGCGCGCGCGGCCGTGCTCGTCGAGACGCGCGAGGAAGCGCAGCACATTACCGTTCTGCGCTGCCTGCGCGCGGCGACGCTCGAGCGGCGCGTCGAGTTCGCCGGCACGTATCAGGAATTCGCCGACTTCGACCTCGCGCAACGATGCCGGCACGAGGCCGTCGACTTCGACATCGCTCGCATCGATCGCGTGGCCGGCCGTGCGCGCCAGGATCAGCAGCTTGCGCGCGACGTCGGCGCCGCCGAGATCGACGCGCGGGTCCGGTTCGGTGTAGCCGAACGTGCGCGCTTCGCGCAGCAGCGCGGAGAACGGCCGGCTGCCGTCGAAGTGATTGAACAGCCACGACAGCGAGCCGGAAAACACGCCGTCGAGCGCGAGCAGGCGATCGCCACACTCGCGCAGGCGGCGCAAGGTCGACAGCACCGGCAGGCCGGCACCGACCGTCGCCGCATCGCCGTATTCGACGCCGCCGCGCGCACTGGCGCGCTTCAGTTCGGACCACGCCGTCAACGCTTCGCCGGTTGCCGCCTTGTTCGCGCTGACGACGTGATAGCCGGCCGCGAGCCACGCTGCGTGGCGTTGCGCTTCGACGGCAGAGGCCGTCGCATCGACGACGACGCGGCGCGACGCACCGCTGCTTTCCAGCGCGGCGAGCAGGGACGCGTCGTCGCGCGTCAGCGCCGAGGCAGCCAGCGCAGCGCGCACCTGCGCCGGCACGAGGCCGCGTGCGTTGGCGATCTGCCGGCGCGAGTTCGCCGCGCCGACCAGATACAGATTCGCGGCGGCCGGCGTCGTCAGCAACTGCAGCAAGGCGCCGCCGACGACGCCGGTGCCGAGCAGGACGACGGCCGTGTCGTCGCTGGGCGCCGCGAATACCGCGCTCATGCGCGGACCTTGCGCGACGGTTTGAGCGCCTCTGCGCGGGCAAGTGCGGCGGCGAGATCGGCGCAGAGGTCGTCACCGTCCTCGATGCCGACCGACACGCGCAGCAGCGCGTCGCTGATGCCGGCGATGCGGCGCGCCTCGGGCGCCATCGACGCATGCGTCATCGTGGCCGGATGCGCGATCAGGCTTTCGACGCCGCCGAGCGATTCGGCCAGCGAGAAATACGCCAGGCCTTCGACGAAGGCCTCGATCGCGTCGAGCCCGCCGTCGAGCTCGAAACTCAGCATCGCGCCGAAGCCGTCCTGTTGCCGCGCTGCGAGCGCGTGCCCCGGATGCGTCGCCAGGCCCGGCCAGTACACGCGCGTGACGGCCGGATGGGCTTCGAGCAAGGCGGCGACGCGCGCCGCGTTCTCGCCGTGGGCGCGCAGGCGCGGTCCGAGCGTGCGCAGACCGCGCAGCGTGAGGAAGCTGTCGAACGGCGCGCCGGTGAGGCCGAGGCAATTGGCCCACCAGGTCAACTGCGCGGCGGTGTCCTTGTCCTTGGCGACGACCGCGCCGCCGACGACGTCGCTGTGGCCGTTGATGTACTTCGTGGTCGAATGCACGACGATGTCGGCGCCGAGCGCCAGCGGGCGCTGCAGTGCCGGCGACAGGAACGTGTTGTCGACGACGCAGCGCGCGCCGACCGCACGCGCGGCCTGGGCGACATGGCGCACGTCGGTGATGCGCAAGAGCGGATTGGACGGCGTCTCGACCCAGATCAGGTCGGGCTTGTGCGCGAGCGCTTCGGCGAGCTTGGCCGGATCGGTCAGATCGGCGAAGACGACACGGAAGCGCCCCTTCTTCGCCCACGCGTCGAGCAGGCGCCAGGTGCCGCCGTAGCAGTCGTGCGCCGCGAGCACCACGCTGCCGGCCGGCACCAGTTCCAGCACGAGCGCGACCGCAGCCATGCCGCTCGCGGTGACGACCGCGCCGGCGCCTTCCTCCAGATCGGCGAGCGCACCGGCGAGCTGGTCGCGCGTCGGGTTGCCGCTGCGCGAGTAGTCGTACTGGCGCTTGCGGCCGAAGCCTTCGAAGCTGTAGTTGGTGCTCAGGTGCAGCGGCGGCACGACCGCGCCGTGCTGCGTGTCGGACTCGATGCCGGCGCGCACGGCGCGCGTACAGGACGTGGGATTCATTTCAGGCTCCGATTCCATGGGGTGAGGTTCCGTCGAGGGCTTCCTGCAGCAGCGCGCCGATCTGCGCGTCCTCCTTCAGGAACGCGTCGTGGCCGTAGCGCGAGTCGATCACGTGCAAGGTCGCTGCGGCGCCGCAGCGGCGCTGCAGTTCGCACAGGTCCGCCAGCGGCACGACGCGATCGGAGGCGATGCCGACGAGCGTGACCGGCACGCGCACATCGGCAGGATCGACGCGATGGAGGTCGATCGATTCGGACAAGGCGAGATAGCGCTCGGCGCTGAATCGCTTGACGAAGCTGGCGCCGGCGGCCTTCAGCCAGTCTTCCTCGGCGAACTTGAAGCGGCCGTCCTCGAACGACGGCGCGTCGGCGCAGCGCTCGGCGAATTCGCGCTCGCCGCGATAGGTGGTCATGGCGAGGCGACGCGCGAGGTCGAGCCCCGCATCCGGATCGCCGAGGCGCTCGCCCAGGCGCACGACTTCGCGCTGGATGTTGCGCACGGCGACGCTGAGCGGATGGGCGCGATGCGCGCCGGCGATCGCGACGAGATGCTGCAGGCGCTGCGGGTGACGTGCGGCGAAGGCCAGCCCGACCATCGCGCCGTAGGAAGCGCCGACATAGGCGTGCGCGCGGCGAATGCCGAACGCGTCCAGCAGCGCTGCGAGCGCGTCGGCCTGATCTTCGCTGCCGACCGCATGCGCATCGCCGAGATCGGCAAGCTCCAGCCAGTCGATCGCGAGCACGCGCAGACGCGTCGTGTCGATCGCGCGGCCCGGCCCCACGATCGCGTCCCACCAGCCCGCACGGCCGGCCGTCGCCACGACATCGCGATGGGCCGAGATGCCGCCCTGCACGATCACGATGGGCGCACCCGCCGCACCGTGCAGCGCGAATCGCACGCGCACGTCGCGGGCGCCGGCGCCATGCTTCGGGGTCAGGCGGATCGTTCGCTCGCCGGCGCCCTCGCCGAAAGCGGGCTCGGCATGCACGGGATCGAAGGCGACGGGATGGCGTTCGGCATCGAACGCGAAGCTGTCGGTCTGGAACGTCATCGCGGCTCTCCTTGACGCCCATCGGGCCGCGGGAACCGGAAACGCGTTGCAGGCAGACGCGGCGCACGGGCGCCGGGAATCCTTGCAACTCATCTCTCGGCGGACCGCGCAAAAGCGCGTCCCCGCGGGAGTTGGCACCGTCGCGGAACGCGAGTTCCGCAGGTTGCCCCGGCTTCAAAGGGCCTGTCCCTCAGCCGGTCTTGATGAGCAGTGGAAGGACTCTAGCGGCATGTTCTTATGCCGTCAATAGCCATCTAGCCGTCTATTCGTATAGACGTCCCAAATTTCATGATCGAGCCTTTCCGGCCGCGCAGGCCGGTCGCATGCCTACGGGCCCGACGGGTGCCGCGAACCACGAAATCGCTGCCAGGAAACGTGAGAAGCACGAGGAGCACGACCGCCGCTGCGAGGACCGCGAGGAAGGCGGCGAGATGCCGTAGCGTCTTCAGTGGGCGCCGGCGGGAGCGGCTTCCCGGGCAGCGCCCTCGCCGCGGGCCGATTCGTCGCGATAGGCCTTGCTCAAGCTGCCGTTGTGCTCGGCGATGGGCAGCAGGGTCGGGTAGAACTGCACGAAGGTCGTATCGACCGCGCCGTGCTGGCGGTGACAGGCGTAGCACTCGGCAGCCTGTGGAAGCGGCATCGCGGGCTGTCCGCCGTCGAATACGAAGAACGCCCAGCCGCCTTCGAAGCGGCGCGTGTCCTTGACATGCACTTCCAGGCCCATCACGTCGTCGGTCTGGAACTTGCCGGTCTTGTTGATCGAGCCCTTGCTCGCCGCGCCGCGCACTTCCATCACCAGCACCGTCGGATCGGGCCACGTGCCGTTCGCGACGAACGCGCGATACGCCTGCGGGTCGACGAAGACGTTGTCGAACATCGAGTGGTCCATCATGCCGGGACGCTCGCGGTAGCTCATGTCGAGCCCGGAGCTGAGGTAAACCCATTCGCGATAGCCGGCCGGCGGCTGCAGACGGCCATCGGCTGCGTACTGCGGCACGTGCGACGGCGAAACCGCAGCCGCGGCCGGTTCGGCCGAGTGCGCATCGGTGCCGGCGAGCAGCGCGAGTGCGACGGCACACGACAGGTGAGCTTTCATTCGTTGTACTCCATCGTTGGGGAATCGGTGTGCAGGCGCGGCGCCGCGATGCCGAAGCGCTCGCGATAGGCGCTCGGCGTGATGCCGAAACGGCGCTCGAAGGCGCGCCGGAACGCGTCCGCGCTGTTGAAGCCGACCGAACGCGCGATCGATTCGACCGTGCTGCCCGCTTCGGAAAGCCTGCGTCGCGCTTCGCCGAGCCGTACGTTTTCGACATAGTCGGCCGGCGTGCTGCCGAAGGCGGCGGCGAAGCGGCGTGCGAACTGGCGCGGGCTGAGGTGCGTGCGCTCGGCCAGCGCGGCCACGCTGAGATCGCGGTCGAGATGGGCGCCGATCCAGGCGACCAGGTCCGCGTAGCGGTCCGCCGCACGCGCCTGGAAGCGCAGCGGCTCGGAATACTGCTCCTGGCCGCCCGGGCGTTTGACGTAGACGAGCAGCTCGCGCGCGACGGCGAGCGCTGCGCCCGGGCCGAGGTCTTCTTCGATCAGGGCCAGCGCGAGGTCGATGCCTGCCGTGACACCGCCGGAGGTGTAGTAAGGGCCATCCTTGATGAAGAGCGCGCCGCCGTCGACGCGCAGTTTCGGAAAGCGCGTCGCCACGGCTTCGGCGAATCTCCAATGCGTGGCGACCCGGCGCCCGTCGAGCAGGCCGGTCGGCGCGAACCCGTAGACGCCGGTGCACACCGAGGCGATCCGCCGCAGCCGCGGCGCTCGCGCGGCAATCCAGGCCGAGACCTTGCGCGTCGTCGCCTCGACGCGCAGCCCGGCGCCACCGGGAATGACCAGGGTGTCCAGCGCCGGCGCGTCGGCCAGGCTGTAGTGCGGCATGAAGCGCATTCCCGATTCGCCGGTGAACGCCTTCTTCGTCATCCCGATCACGAACACCTCGTACGGCTGACGGGCGGCCCGCGCGGGCTCGATGTAGACCGCATGCGCGAACGCCTCGAGCGGCCCGACCAGGTCGAGCCCGTTGATGCCGTCGAAGCCGAGAACGCCGACGCGGATGGGGGGCTTCTTCATCAATCCACTCCTACAGTTTTTAGCGTAGAGGGCAGCCTGCGGCGCCCCAAGGACGCCGACCCGACACTAACGGACATCGTCCCGCCGAGGGGGTCGCGAGCGGGCGGCGGCCGCATTCCGTACAATGCGCGCCCTTCGCGGTGCCGTCGCGCCGCCGACATTCGATCCCAGCCATGACCGATACCGTCAGCGAGGCGCACCGCCGGCGCACCTTCGCGATCATTTCCCATCCCGATGCGGGCAAGACCACGCTGACCGAGAAGCTGTTGCTGTTCGGCGGCGCGATCCAGATGGCCGGCTCGGTGAAGTCGCGCAAGGCCGCGCGCCACGCGACCTCGGACTGGATGGCGCTGGAAAAGGAGCGCGGCATCTCGGTGACCTCGTCGGTCATGCAGTTCCCGTACGCCGAGCACATCGTCAACCTGCTCGATACGCCGGGCCACGCCGACTTCTCCGAAGACACCTACCGCGTCCTCACCGCCGTCGATTCGGCGCTGATGGTGATCGACTGCGCGAAGGGCGTCGAAGAGCGCACGATCAAGCTGATGGAGGTGTGCCGCCTGCGCGACACGCCGATCATGACCTTCATCAACAAGCTCGACCGCGAGGGTCGCGCGCCGATCGAACTGCTGGACGAAGTCGAATCGGTGCTGCAGATCCCGTGTGCGCCGATCACCTGGCCGATCGGCATGGGCTCGCGCCTGAAGGGCGTCTATCACCTGCTGCTCGACGAGGTCCACATCTACGAACCCGGCCGCAATTTCACCCGGCAGGATTCGACGATCTTCAAGGGATTGGACGATCCGGCGCTGGCCGAGCGCATCGGCGAAGGCATGCTGGCCGAGCTGCGCGACGAACTCGAACTCGTGCAGGGCGCCTCGCATCCGTTCGACCTGGACGCCTATCTCGCCGGCCGGCAGACGCCGGTCTTCTTCGGCTCGGCCGTCAACAATTTCGGCGTGCAGCCGCTGCTCGACTTCTTCGTCGAGCACGCGCCGTCGCCGCAACCGCGCGCCACGACGACGCGGATGGTGGAACCGGCCGAGGACGCGCTCAGCGGGTTCGTGTTCAAGATCCAGGCGAACATGGACCCGATGCACCGCGACCGCGTGGCGTTCCTGCGCGTGTGCTCGGGGCGCTACGAAGCAGGCATGAAGATGCTGCATACGCGCACGGGCAAGGAAGTGCGCATCGCCAATGCGCTGACCTTCATGGCGTCGGACCGTGAAATCGTCGCGACCGCCTATCCCGGCGACGTCATCGGCCTGCACAACCACGGCACGATCTCGATCGGCGACACCTTCACCGCCGGCGAAGCGCTGTCGTTCACCGGCATCCCGAACTTCGCCCCGGAACTGTTCCGCCGCGCGCGCCTGCGCGATCCCTTGAAGATGAAGGCGCTGCAGAAGGGCCTGGCGCAGTTGTCCGAGGAAGGCGCGACGCAGTTCTTCCGGCCGCTGATGTCCAATGACCTGATCCTCGGCGCGGTCGGCGTGCTGCAGTTCGACGTCGTCGCGTACCGCCTCAAGGACGAATACAACGTCGAGTCCGCGTTCGAGAACGTCGGTGTCGTCACGGCGCGCTGGGTGCGCTGCTCCGATGCGAAGAAGCTGGAGGAATTCCGCGAGAAGAACGCGATGAACCTGGCGATCGACGCGGCCGGCCAGCTGGTCTACCTGGCGCCGACGCGGGTCAACCTGCAGTTGACGGTCGAACGCTGGCCGACGATCACCTTTGCGGCGACGCGCGAGCACGCCAGCGCAGTCGAAGCGGCCTGAAAAACGAAACGCCCGGCCAAGGCCGGGCGTTTCGAGTCGAGCAGTGGCTGCCTGCGTGTCAGCCCGAGAAGCTCGCGCGGAACACCTCGTCGCCCTTGTCGTGACGATTCGGGCGTTCGTTCCGCGCCTCGGACGACGACGAGAAGATCGAGTCGTTCGACGTGAAAATGCGATCCGCGGACGCCGCCGGCTTCGCCGTCGACGCGACATGCAAGGGGCCGCGCTGATCCACGCGGCCGGACCACAAGCCGAGGGCGACAGCGAGGCAGGCAGCCATTGCACCGGCCCAGCGCAAATGATGGGCATGCGAGCGGCGAGCGCCGGCCGCGGGGCGAAGTTCGCGCACCCGTGCCGGATGAGCGGCCACGCGGCGTTCGGCGACGACGTCCTCGGCGAGCGCGCGCGACGCCGGCTCGAGCGCGCCGAGCATGCGTGCCAGATCGGCGTATTCAGTCGACGAGGCGAGCTTCGCCGCCAATGCCTCGCGGCGCGGCTGGCTCATTTCGCTGCCGTCGGTCAGGTCCGCCGCATCGATGGCCGGCTGCGGACGCGCCGAGACGAGGCGGCGATACAAGCGGGAAAGCGACATTTCATTCATGGCAGTCTCCAAGGCGACCATCCCTGATCGAACCATCCGGGCGGCCGTCCTGGCCGCAGTCTTCAATCGGTCAATCTTCGAAATCACCGTAACCCAACTCACGCAGACGGCTTTTCAGCTCCTCCAGCCCGCGCGAAACCAGTTTTCGCGCCGCCTCGGCCGAGGCAATCCCGGCCAGGTCGGCAATTTCCTGCAAGGAAAACCCTTGCAGATGCAGAGCGACGACGACACGGCGACGCTCCGGAATCTCGTTCAGGCATCGCTCGATGCCCTGCATGCGCTCCACGTCCCCGGCGCTCTGCTCGGGCCCGACGGAACGCTCGCCGAGATCGACCGGGGTGTCGTCGTCCTCCTCCGGCAACGGCTCTGCAGCGCGGACTTCCGCCCTGCGCAGCGCGTCGATGACGGTGCTGGCTACGACCCTCTGCACATAAGACGCATGAAAGGCCCCGGACCGGTCACGCTCCAGCGCTTTCCACAGCCGGATGCGGACTTCCTGCTCCACGTCGGCCGGATCGATGCCGTGCTTGTCCAGTCCGTAGGTGGTCAGCAGGCCTCTGACGCGGGCGCCATAGGTGCGGAACAGCTCCTCCAGACGGGCATGCGCGGGATCGGGGACTTTCGACATGGGGGGAGCGGCGGCGGCGGATCGCTATGCTCCCCCGAGCCGGCGCCGGGAAGCAACCCGTCGCCCCGAGAAACTCGACCGGCCGTGCCGAGCGCCCTCGGCGAACGGCGCGAGCGACGCGAAGGCGGCCGACGATTCAAGCCTTGCGGGAGCCTGAAAAGAACAAGCCGCGCGGATCGCTCCGCGCGGCTTGCAACGATGCTGCTAAACGACGATCAGAACTTGACGGTCAGGCGGCCGAAGTAGAAACGGCCGATCGGATCGTAGGTGTTGATGTCGATGTTCGCGTTGGTGACCGACTGGTAGTACAGCGGCGGCTGCTTGTCGCCGATATTGTCGATGCCGACGTCGATGCGCGTGTTGATCGGCTCGATGTTGTAGCCGAACTGCACGTTGTGGTACGTGACCGCACCGATCGGCAGGAACCCATCCGGCAGACCCGTGAACGCGCCGGCCGTGTTCTTCAGGTGGCCGATGTAGCGAACCGTCCAGCCAGCCGAGAAGTCGCCCATCTGCCAGGTAAGGTTGCCCAGTGCGCGCCAGCGCGGGAACGAACCGAACTGCTGGTCGTAGGTGCCAGCGATATGGCCGGTCGCCTGTCCCGGCGCGGCGTTGTTGTACTCGCTCAGGTATGTCGTGTTCAAACCGACCTGGAAGTTGCCGAACGAGGTCTCCGGCAGCTTGTACGAAGCCGCGAAGTCGACACCCTTGACGTCCAGGCGGCCCAGGTTCTGCACCGTCACACCCGTGATCGTGTCGATCGTGCCCTGCGGCGTGTAGTTGATGAAACTGCAGTAGGGACTGTTGGTCGGCGTGGAACCGCCTGCATAGCAGAGGTCGACGATGGTCTGGCCGGTCGGACGCACGATGTTGTTGAGCAGGTAGATGCGCCACAAGTCCGCGCTCAGCGACAGGCCCGAGACCCACTCGGGATCGTAGACCACGCCGAAGTCGAACGACTTGCCGTTCTCCGGCTTGATCGGGAATCCGCCAACGGCGGCGCCGCTGAAGATTTCCTGGACCTG
>Ga0207658_10000291_pt1 | contig 52585 bp, 45 predicted proteins | sample KBSS33metaG_FD_184322 | JGI IMG/M metagenome (GOLD analysis project Ga0207658, IMG submission 184322) | Switchgrass rhizosphere microbial communities from Kellogg Biological Station, Michigan, USA - KBS S3-3 metaG (SPAdes) (version 2) | ecosystem: Host-associated > Plants > Roots > Rhizosphere...
CGCCTCGATCGGGATCATTCGGGCCCGCATCGCTCGCGCCGCGCCCGCGATCTCGCTCGCGGTCTCACCTCGGTCCGACAGGGCCACCAGGAAGGCAGCGATGTCCGGTTCGGGAACCTCGCCGTCGAGGATCCGAGCGAATGCCGCTTCCGCCTCGGCCTCGCCGATCGGGTGCAGCGGGTCCGGCAGGCTCATGCTGAGAGGCGTTCGGGGAGTTTTGCGTCGATGCCACAGATCCGCAGGAAGTTCGCCAGCATGGCATGGCCGTGCTCGGTAGCGATGCTCTCGGGATGGAACTGCACGCCATGGATCGGCAGGCTCGCGTGGTGGAAGCCCATGACATGCCCGTCGTCCGAGCGTGCATTGACGACCAGCGCCTCGGGAATCTCCTCAACGATCAACGAGTGATAGCGCGTGGCGGTGAAGGGAGATGGCAGGCCTTCGAACAGCCCCGTACCATCGTGTGTGACGGGCGACGTCTTGCCGTGCATTAGTCCACCGCGCACCACCTTGCCGCCGAAGTGCTGACCGATCGACTGGTGGCCCAGGCACACGCCGAGCAGCGGTTTTCCGGCGTGGGCCGCCGCAGCGACAAGGTCCAGACTGATACCGGCCTCGTTTGGTGTGCAGGGCCCTGGCGACAGCAGAAAACCCTGCGCGCCCGATGAGATTGCCTGGCCGGCCGACAACGCATCGTTGCGCACGACTTCGACCTCGGCACCCAATTCCATCACATAGTGGACAAGGTTCCAGGTGAAGCTGTCGTAGTTGTCGATGACGAGGATCATGGCACGGCCTTTCGGTCAGGCCCTTTCGTCGCTTTTTCGACGACGATCAAGGGTCCCAGCGGCGGGCCGCCGTCGACGCGGCCGTGTTCCGGGTCCCACAGCGAGGACACCGACCCGTCGAGGAACAAGGCGTTGGGGCAATGCAGGGCATCGCGGAAGTAGCGCGCCAGCTTGCCGAACGAGACCGGCTCATCCGAAATGACGAAGTGCGCGTTGCCCCTCGCATCGACGCCGACGCCGTTGCGCAGCTTCAGAGAAGTGCCGTTGGCGTCGATCTTCGGGTGCAGCTTGCCGTCGATCACCAGCATCGGGCCCGACTGCGTGCCGAAGTCTGGTCGGCGGTCCACGCCCTGAGCGAAAGCCTCGCTGGTGCGGACGGCCCAGCCGCCGCCGGCGCGGCCGTAAAAAACGCCGTTGGGCAGCAGGTGGAAGTTGCCCCAGCCTTCGTTGCGGTTGAGTTTGTGGCGCCGCTCGCCGTTCTCTACATAGTAGCCGATCGGCTGGCCGGCCTCGTCGAACATGCCTGCGTTGAGAGCGAACGCTACGGCAGGCCCGCCTTTCGCCCGCTCAAGCGCGAGTTGCGAAAGACTTCGGTAGGGAGCGCCGTTTGTCGGGCCGATGACGGTGTGGATCGAATGGCGTCCTGGGACCGCGGTACAGTGCGTGAAGGCGGCGTCTTCGAAGGTCACGCTTTCGCACGCTGCCGGCGGTGGGGGGGTTGGGTGCTCTGCCTTCGAACTGCAGCCGGCGATCAGCAGCGTCAGTGCGCCGCCGCTCGCGAGCAACCGCCTCACGCCGCCCGGCTCACGCCAACGACCTCATTGGCCGAAGCCCGCTTCCCCGGCCACCCGGACGGCTTCACGGGCGGCAGCGAAGAGAGCACCGGACTTGGCCTCGCATTCGCGCTGCTCGTAGGCGGGGTCGCTATCGGCGACGATGCCGGCGCCGGCCTGGACATGGAGTATGCCGTCCTTGAGCACGCCGGTGCGCAGGACGATGCAAGAGTCGACCGAACCATCAGGCGCGAAATAGCCGACGCCGCCGGCGTAGGCGCCGCGCGTCTCAGGCTCGAGCTCCGCGATCACCTCGCAGGCGCGGACCTTGGGAGCGCCCGAAACGGTACCGGCCGGGAAGCCGGCAAAGACTGCGTCGATGGCGTCGTGGCGTGCGGTGTCGAGCTGCCCCACCACATTCGAGACGATGTGCATGACATGGCTGTAACGCTCGATCGTGTAGCTGTCGGTGACTTTTACCGTGCCGGCGGTGGCTACCCGGCCCACGTCGTTACGGCCGAGATCAAGTAGCATCAGGTGCTCGGCGCGCTCCTTGGGGTCGGCGAGCAGGCCTTCCTCGTTAGCGCGGTCCTCGGCCGGAGACTTGCCGCGCGGCCGAGTGCCGGCGATTGGGCGAATCGTCACCTCGTCATCGCGCACGCGGACCAGGATCTCGGGGCTCGAGCCGATCAGCGCGAAGCCGGGAAGGTCCAGGAAATAGAGGAACGGCGAAGGGTTCACCCTGCGCAGCGCGCGATAGAGCGATATCGGAGGCAGTGGGAAGGGGCAGGTGAAGCGCTGCGCCAAAACCACCTGAAAGATGTCGCCGGCGGCGATGTAGTCCTTGGCCCTGAGCACCATCCTTTCGTAGGATTCTGGGGGCATGACCGGCGTCTGGACCGGTTCGGCGAGACAAGCGGCCGCAGGCGATGCGGGAATGGGGGCGGCAAGACGGCGCAATGTCTCGTCGATGCGCTCGGCCGCGCGTTCGATCTGCGTGGCATGCTCGCTGTCCGTGGGCCAGACAGGCGCGACGCAGAAAAGCTCGTCGGACAGTCGGTCGAACACCAGGATCACCGACGGCCGGGCGAACAGCATGTCCGGCAAGTCGAGGGCGGATCGCGGCGCACGGGGCAGCTTCTCCACCAGGCCGATGGTTTCGTATCCGAAGTAGCCGACAAGGCAGGCGAGCGCCTTGGGCAGCGCGGCGGGCGCATCGAAGTGGCAGCTCTCCACCAGCGCGCGCAATTCGGCGAGCGCGTCACCATCAAGCGGTTCGAACGCTTCGCGATCATTCTGCCATTGCCGGTTGATCGAACAGGCATGGCCCTGTGCGCGGAACACGAGATCGGGATCAAGGCCGAGCAGGCTGTAGCGTCCGCGCGTTTCTCCGCCTTCGACGGATTCGAGCAAAAAGTCTCCGCGTCCGTCCGCGAACAGCTTCAACGCGGCCCCGACCGGTGTCTCCGTGTCAGCGACGAGCCGCCGCCATAGCACCGCCGGGCGTCCTTGGGCGAGTTGCGCTAGCGCCGCGGCGCGATCCGGTTCCCGCTCCATCGCTGCCTGGCTCAGTTGGCGGGCGCGGTGCCGGCGAGCTGATCGCGCACGGACTTGATCGCCGCCTCGTTGCGCTTGACGCCCACGTCCTTCTTGACGGCCTCTTGCAGGGCCGCGGCATAGACCTCACCCATCTGCGGGCCGAGTTCGCTGCGGGTGGCGGCAACCAGCTGCGGGGCTTGCACCGTGCCAGTTGCGATATCCTTGAGCTGCACGACGAACCACCCTCGCTCGCCTTCGGCGGACTGCACCTTCACGGTGCCCTTGGCCATCTTGAACATCAGCGCGACCGGCGGCGGGATCTGGCGACCTGCGCGCATCGCTGCGGTGAGCGTCGCCCGCGACATGCCGACCTGCTGGACCGGCGGCAGCTTCCTGCCAACGCCGGCGATCGCCTGCTCGATGGAGCGGCCCTTGCGAATCTCGGCCTGGAGCCGCACGGCAGCGGCCCTGGCGGCTTGTGCTCCGGCGTCGAGCATCCACGCGAACTTCACGTCGTTGCGGATCTGCGCGAGCGGTGCGGGGGCGGAGGGTGCGACGTCGCTTACGTCGAAGACGACGAAGGTCTTGCCGCGTTCGACTTCGGCGACCTGGGGCTCTTCCTGCTCCATCGAGAAGGCGGTCTGCAGCACCGGCTTGAGCACATCCGGAACGCTCTGACCCGGCTGCTGGTAGATGCCGCCGTCGGCGGTGATCGGCGGAGTCGTCTCGACGGCCACTCCGAGCGCCTTGGCTACTTCGCCAAGGTTGGCGCCGTCGCCGAACTGGTCCTCGATCTTGGCGAGCAGGTCGGTGAAGGCGGTGCGGCGCTTCTCTGTCGTCAATGTGGCAGCGATGTCGGTGCGCACTTCGGCAAGCGTACGGGCCGGCTTCTTCTGTTCCTCGTCGACGCGGATCACATGCCAGCCGAGCGGGCTCTTCTGCGGCGCCGCCAGCTTGCCTGTCGAGGCCGCGAACACAGCGTCGGCAACGCCCGGGGAGAACTGGCTCGAGAGCTGTTCGCGGCTCATGAACTCCAGCTTGGCAGCGGAGAGACCTTTTTCGCTCGCCGCCATCTCGAGCGACTTGCCGCCGGAGATTTCTGCAACGATCGCCTTGGCTGCGGCCTCGGTCGGCACGATCAGCTGGGTAATCTTACGATTGTCCTGCGCCGCGTAGAGCGCCTTGTCGGTGTCGAACCGCTTCGCGATCTCGGCGTCGGTGGGAGCGGGAACGTTCTTGAGCACGTCCTCGCCGAACTGCGCATAGCGCACAACTCGCCGCTCGGGCCGGATGAAACGGCTGAGGTGGCTTTTGTAGAAGGCCGCCAGCTGCGCGTCACTGGGCTGCGTCTGCGGAGCGAACAGCAGCGAGGGCAGGGCAATGACCGATCCGGAGCGGGTCTCGTCGAGCAGCGTCGCGTAGCGGGTGGCGACATAGGTGGGCAGGACGGTGCCGAACTGGGCCGCACTCACCAGCTGCTGGGCCGTGAGGTTCTGCCGGATGTCGTCACGCAAGGCTTGCTCGGAGATGCCCTGGCGCGCGAGCACCTGGCGATAGGTATTCTGGTCGAACTTCCCGTCGACGCCCTGGAAGCCGGGGATCTGGGTAAGTTCGCTGTCGATCAGGCGATCGCTGACGACGATCTTGTTCTGCTTGCCAAATGCGAACAGCGCAGCGCGGCCAATCAGATCGTCGAGTACCTGCTCGAGGCCACCCTGTTCCACCAAGATCTTCATCGTAGCCGTCGGCGACTGCTGCTTGACCCGCTCCAGCGAACGCTTGGCTCCTTGTTCAAGCACGTTGGCATCGATCTTTTCACCGCCCACCACTGCGACGGCGGTGCCGCCGTCGACACTGGTGCCTCTCAGCCCCGCGATGTCGCCGCTGGCGAAAGCCAGTGCGATCAGCACCAGCACAAGCAGCGCAACGGCGGCGCCAATCTTGGAATTGAGCATGGAGCGGAAGAAAGAGAGCATAGGCAGGCCGATCAACGGAAGTCTGGAGTCCGCGGCTCATATCGTCCGCGGGCGGCCGCAGGCTTTAGGGGGCCTTACCGTTTCCTGCAATGGCGGTTCGTTGCTTACCCTCTCCCACTGCTTGGCGAAGCGGCAGCAGCATCGGCGGATGTGCCGATTTCCGGGGCCAGACGGCGCTCGTGTTTTGACAATGCCGCCTGCGCTCGCCTAGCTGCCCGACAACGGCGGGAACCGATTCTGTGATCGCAGGGGGCGATTCTGCAGCGATGCGACCCTGCCAGCATTCATATTAAGGGCTTGAAATGGCTGGATTGCCTTACATCGTCGGAAACTGGAAGATGAACGGCACGCGCGCGATGCTGGGCGAAGTGCGCGCGATCGACCGCGCTGCCGCGCGGTTTCCAAAGGTGCAGGTGGCGATCGCGCCGCCAGCGACGCTGCTCTTCCGGGCGCGCGATGCGGTGGAGCTCGTCGGCATTGGCGGGCAGGATTGCCACGTCAAGGACAGCGGTGCCTACACCGGCGATGTTTCCGCGCCGATGCTTCGCGACGCCGGGGCCGATTTCACCATCGTCGGCCATTCCGAGCGCCGTGAATACCATTGCGAAAGCGACGCCGACGTGAAGGCGAAGGCGGAGGCCGCGCTCGCTGCCGGGCTTGCCGTCATCCTGTGCGTGGGCGAAAGCGAGGCACAGCGGGACGCGGGCGATGCCGAGGCGGTCGTCGGAGCGCAGCTCGACGGGTCCTGCCCGACGAGCGATGGCGCCGCCGAGAAGCTGGCTGTAGCCTATGAGCCGATCTGGGCGATCGGCACCGGCCGCGTTCCCATGGTCGAGGACGTCGCTGCCATGCACAAGTCGATCCGCGCCAAGCTGGTGGCCATCTACGGCGATGCCGGTGCCGATGTGCGCATTCTGTACGGCGGTTCGGTGAAGGCCGACAACGCGTCCGAGCTGCTGGCGGTGCCCGATGTCGGCGGCGCGCTCGTCGGCGGCGCGAGCCTTTCGGCGGAGAGCTTCCTGGCGATCGTCGGCGCCGCAGCCTCGCTCGGGGAAGCCTGAGCCCCGGCCAGCGGGTTGCGCAAGCGGCTGCTTGCGCCTATCTGCGCGCACGATGGAATACGCGGGTCGCCATTCGCATGAAGGGCCCGACGGAAGGCTAGTTCGACGATGTTTCTTTTTCTGACTGTGGTCCAGGCGCTGGTCGCCGCTTTGCTCGTGGGCGTGATTCTCGTCCAGAAGTCCGAAGGCGGCGGGCTCGGTGTCGGCGGCAGCCCGTCAGGCCTGATGTCTGCGCGCGGCGCTGCGAACTTCCTGACCCGGGCGACCTCGGTTCTGGCGACACTGTTCGTCGTCTTCAGCATCATCCTAGCCGCGCTGGCGGTCAACGAGACCACCGGCCGCGACATTGACAACTCGCTGCAGCGCGACGTTGCACCGGCCACGCCTGCGCAGCCGGTCGATCCGCTCGCGGGCTCGGCCAACCCGGGCGCCGCTCCCGCAGCGCCAGCCAGTGCTCCGGCGGGTCAGGCGCTTCCGGCCGATCCGCTTTCGGGCGCCGCCAAGCAATAAGCGCGCGCTTCGCCGACGGCAGCTGTCGGCATGTCACCGGACTGTATCTGCGTGCGTGCAGACGGCGGCCCGTTCGATTTGACCTGTGGATTGAGGTGCGGCGCGCTTGCGCTCGCACCCCCATGCAATTTAAGGCCCGACTCCCATGGCGCGGCATATTTTTATCACCGGCGGCGTGGTCTCCTCGCTTGGCAAGGGCCTGATGGCCGCGAGCCTCGCAGCGCTGCTCCAGGCGCGCGGGTTCAAGGTCCGTATCCGCAAGTTCGACCCCTACCTCAACGTCGATCCGGGCACGATGAGCCCGTACCAGCATGGCGAGGTCTACGTCACCGATGATGGCGCCGAAACCGACCTCGACCTAGGCCACTACGAGCGCTTCACCGGCGTATCCGCGCGGCAGGCGGACAACATCACTTCGGGCCGCATCTATCAGGACATCATCGCCAAGGAGCGCCGCGGCGACTACCTGGGCGCTACCGTGCAGGTGATCCCGCACGTCACCGACGCAATCAAGGACTTCGCGCTCACTGAGACCGAGGACCTCGACTTCGTGCTGTGCGAGATCGGCGGCACTGTCGGTGACATCGAAGGACTGCCGTTCGTTGAGGCGATGCGCCAGCTGCGCAACGAACTCGGCCGCGAGAAGACTTGCTTCGTCCACGTGACGTTGGTTCCCTACATCGCCGCTGCCGGCGAGCTGAAGACCAAGCCCACGCAGCATTCGGTGCGCGAGCTGACTGGGCTCGGCATTCAGCCCGACATCCTGCTATGCCGCTGTGACCGTGAACTGCCCGAGAGCGAGCGCCGCAAGATCGCGTTGTTCTGCAACGTGCGCCCGCAGGCGGTGATCCAGGCGCTCGATGCGCCCAACATTTACGCGGTGCCGCTGCAGTACCACCGCGAAGGCCTCGACGCGGAGGTCTTGCACCACTTCGGGATGTCCTCGCCCGGTCCCGAGCTGGCGCGCTGGGACGACATCACCGACCGCTACCAGAACCCTGAAGGTGAGGTAACGATCGGCGTCGTGGGCAAGTACGTCGGCCTGCAGGACGCCTACAAGTCGCTCAACGAAGCGCTGGTCCACGGCGGCATGGCCAACCGCGTGAAGGTCAACATCCGCTGGATCGACGCCGAGGTCTTCGAGAAGGAAGACTCCGAGATCGCCGCTGCGCTTGAGCCGATGCATGGCATCCTGGTACCCGGCGGCTTCGGCGAGCGCGGGACGGAAGGCAAGATCGCTGCGGTGCGGTTCGCGCGAGAGCGCGGCGTGCCATTCTTCGGCATCTGCCTGGGTATGCAGATGGCCTGCATCGAAGGCGCGCGTGCTGCCGGCGTCGCCAAGGCCAGCTCTACCGAGTTCGGCCCGACCGAGGAGCCGGTGGTCGGCATCATCACCGAGTGGATGAGCAAGGACGGCCTGCAGAAGCGGGCCGAGGGCGGCGATCTGGGCGGCACCATGCGCGTCGGCGCCTATCCAGCGGCGCTTTCGCCTAACAGCCATGTGGCGGCGCTCTATGGCACCAGCCAGATCAGCGAACGCCATCGCCATCGCTACGAGGTGAACGCCGCCTACCGCGACTCGCTCGAAAGTGGCGGCCTGATCTTTTCCGGGATGTCGCCGGACGGCCTGCTGCCCGAGATCGTCGAGAGGCCAGACCATCCGTGGTTCGTCGGCGTGCAGTTCCACCCCGAGCTGAAGTCTCGGCCGTTCGAGCCACATCCTCTGTTCGCCGGCTTCGTGGCGGCAGCGCTGCGGCAGGCGCGTTTGGTCTGAACTAGTCTACTGCGTGCTGCGTCGCAGCATTTGACGCTTGCCATGATCGCTTGAGCCGATAGCTTCCGGAAAGTTCGCGCCGCGTCGGCGCGCCAGCGGGGGCATGATGGAACAAACGGACGGGGCAATCGCGGACTTCATCGCCAGCCTACCCAAGGCCGAGCTGCACGTGCATCTGGAAGGCACGCTGGAACCGGAGCTGAAGTTCGAGCTGGCCGCTCGCAACGGCCTGGCACTGCCCTATGCGGACGTTGCCGCGATGAAGGCGAGCTACATCTACCACGACCTGCCCAGCTTCCTGACAATCTTCTACGAGGGCAGCGAGGTGCTGCTGCAGGAGGCGGACTTCCGCGACCTCGTCTATGCCTACTTGCGCAAGGCCGCGTCGCAGAACGTGCTCTACGCCGAGATGTTCTTCGATCCTCAGCAGCACACCGATCGCGGCGTGTCGTTCGCCACGATCATCGAAGGCCTGACGCGCGGCCGGATCGAGGCGGAGCGCGACTTCGGCATCGTCTCGCAGCTCATCATGTGCTTCGTGCGCGAGCGAAGTGCCGAGAGCGCCATGGCCGTGTTCGAGGCAAGCCTGCCCCACAAGCACCTGATCGTCGGCGTTGGCCTGGATTCGGACGAGAAGGACAACCCGCCGGCCAAGTTCGCCGTGATCTACGCGCGAGCCAGGGAGGAGGGGTATCGCCTGACGATGCACTGCGACGTCGACCAGAAGAACACCCACGAGCACATCCGGCAGGCGATCCACGACATCGGCGTCGAGCGCATCGATCACGGTGCCAATCTTCTCGACCGGCCTGAGCTGGTAGCGGCGGCACAGGAGAAGGGGCTGTTCTTCACGGTGTGTCCCTACGCAAACGAGATGATGCGTCCGGGTGAAAACCAGTCGATCGCGCGGCGCATGCTCGATCTCGGCCTGCGTCTGACGCTGAACTCGGACGATCCGGCTTACATGGAAGGCAAGTACATCAACGAGAACATGATGATGGCACACGAACTTGCCGGATTTACTGAGGCGGATTTCGTGACGGTCAGTCGCAATGCTTTTGACGCGGCCTGGGTCGACGAGGGGCTGCGGGCGCGACTTCACGCGGCGCTGGATGCGTATGCGGGCGAGTGGGTGGCGGCGTAAGAGCGTGACGCTAGGTGCCGTCGAACTCGACGTGAACCGACTACACGACTGTCGTCATCCCCGCGAAGGTGGGAATCCATCCCCAGAGCTGTCCTGTGACGCTGGGTCTGGAGATGGGGTCTGGAGATGGGCGCTCGCCTTCGCGGGCGTGACGAAAGAGAGCAGGGTCCGCGGTGGGCAGATGGCAACGACATCGTCACTTTCGACCTGCGAGCCAAAGCGGGCGGCCCGGTATGCCGGACCGCCCGCATCAATCAACGGACAGCAAAATTAGCCGCGGATCATGCCGCGGCAGTCTCCTCGTCCGTCCCGTTCTCGATCACGGTCAGCTTGGTGCCGCCCACCGCGATCTTCTTCGGCTTCATCGCCTCGGGCACCTCGCGTACGAGGTCGATCACGAGCAGGCCGTCGGCGAGGTCAGCGCCGTCGACGCGCACGTAGTCAGCCAGTTCGAAGCGACGCTCGAACCCGCGCTGCGCAATGCCGACGTGCAGCATCTCGCCTTCGGAGTTCTCCTCGGGCTTGGCGCCCTTGACGATCAGGAGGTTGGCTTGCGCGGTGATGTCGATGTCGGCGGGCTTGAACCCGGCGACTGCCAGCGTGATGCGATAGGCATCCTGGCCGCGACGCTCGATGTTGAACGGAGGGTATTTGTCGCCGGCGCTGGCGCGGGCCTGGTTCTCGATCATGTCGAAGAGGCGGTCGAAGCCGACCATGGTGCGGCGATAGGGCGAAAAGTCGATGCGGTTCATGACAAAAATCCTCCAATGAGCAATCTTCGTGTGGGTGAAAGCCCGGCTCGCGGCGCTTCCAATCGAGCCATCCCCATTGCGGGCCATGACTCGCATCCTAGATATGCGGGGTGCCAAGCGTTTCAAGTCCTCCGGAGCGCCGAGAAAAGGAGCTGTCGATGAGCGAGCCTAAGGTCGAAATCTATACCAAGTGGGGCTGCCCCTACTGTGTCGCGGCCAAGTCGCTGCTCGACAAGAAAGGCGTCGCTTACGAGGAGTACGATGTGACTATGGGCGGTCCCAAGCGCGCCGAGATGGTCGAGCGCATCCCCGGCGCGATGACTGTTCCCCAGGTCCTGATCGACGGCAAGGCCTATGGCGGGTTCGACGACATCAGCGCCCTCGATCGCGAGGGCAAGCTGGACCCGGTTCTCGGGCTCTGATGGAAGGACCGGGGGTGGCGCGCGCAGCGGTGTTGCAGATGACGACGGGCATCGATCCGCTCGTCAATGCATCAGTGATCGTCAATGCGGTGTCGCAGACCCGCACCGAAGGCGCGACTATGCTGTTCACGCCGGAAATGTCGGGCCTGCTCGATCGCAAGCGTGATCGGGCGCGCGAAGCCATTCGCCGCGAAGGTGATGATGCGGTGCTCGCCGCTGTGCGCGAGGCTGCGGCACGGCACGGCGTATGGGTTCACATCGGATCGCTCGCGATCGAGCGTGCCGACGGCAAGTGGGCCAACCGCGCCTTCGTGATAGACGATGCCGGGGTCGTCCGTGCTCGCTACGACAAGCTCCATATGTTCGACGTCGATCTGGCGACTGGTGAAAGTTGGCGGGAATCCAATGCCTATGTCGCAGGCGAGGCGGTTACGACCGTCGAGACCCCGCTGGGGAAGCTGGGGCTTGCCATCTGCTACGATGTGAGATTCCCGGCACTGTTCGAAGCGCTGGGGCGGGCGAAATGCGACGTGATCGCCATTCCCGCTGCCTTCACAGTCCCGACCGGCAAGGCGCACTGGCATTTGCTCCAGCGCGCTCGCGCGGTAGAAGCAAGCGCATACGTGATCGCCGCTGCGCAAGTCGGACGACATGAAGACGGGCGCGACACCTATGGTCATTCGCTCGCCATCGATCCCTGGGGCGAGATACTGCTCGATCTGGGCGGTGAGACTGCAGATCTCGGCTTCGTCGAGATCGAGCCTGCGCGCATCGCCGACGTGCGTGCGCAACTCCCAAGCCTTGCGAACCGCCGCGAAATCGTCACATAGCGCGCCACCATGATTGTCTTCGATCTCGATTGCCTAAGCGGCGGCCACCGCTTCGAGGGCTGGTTCAAGTCCTCGGACGATTTCGCACGTCAACATAAGAGGGGCCTGGTCTCGTGCCCGGTCTGCGGGTCCCACGAAGTCGGCAAGGCGGTGCAAGCTGCGCGCCTGAGCCGCAAAGGCAATCAGCTTCCGGTGCCCGCCGCGCCTCGGGCGAAGAAGATCCCAGCGGCTGAGACTGTCGCCGCGCCGGTCGCGACAGGTCCGCTGCCACCGCAGGCTGTTGAAATGATGCGCGCCCTGGCGACGATGCAGGCGGAGGCGCTCAAGTCCTCGAAATGGGTCGGCGGCAAGTTCGCAGAGGATGCGCGCGCCATGCACTACGGCGAGCGCGAAACTGAGATCATCCATGGCCAGGCGACTCTCGATGAAGCCAAGGAGCTGGCGGAAGAAGGCATTGCTGTGATGCCGCTGCTGTTCCCGGTGGCACCTCCTGACCAGGCGAACTGATCGGCGCCGGCTCCGGTGCCCACGATTGCCAACGCGGCGGACGCAAGCTACGACGCGCGGCAGTGACTCCGTAGCTCAGCCGGATAGAGCGACAGATTCCTAATCTGTAGGCCGCGCGTTCGAATCGCGCCGGGGTCACCACAAGTTTCCGACTGATAGTTTCTGTACGTCTCGAGCATCGGTCCAAGGCGGTGCTTGCCGATGCTCTTCGTGCCCAGCAGACTGCAGGCAGGGGCGCGGCGATTCTCCATCTCGCCAAACCCCAGGTCGCCAACGTCTCGGGAACTCCTCTTCATGCTCTCACGACCACTCGCGCTGCTCTCATTATGTGCCGTAGCCGCCGGGGCGGGTCCTGCGGCCTTCGCGAAAGGGTATCCCGCCGCCGAGAAGCAGGCGCTCGATCTGTCCAAGCAGTCGATCGCCTTGCGTTCGGTGCGAGGGCCGGGGAACAAGGTGCGCGAGGTCGCAGCGCTATTCCGCAAGGCTCTGCTTGACGCCGGCTGGGCGGAGAAGGACATCGAGATCGTTCCTCTCGAGGATACGGCCTACCTCCTCGCGACATGGCCCGGCAGCGATCCCTCGCTGGGTGCCATTGTCATTTCGGCGCACATGGACGTGGTCGAAGCGAAGCCCGCCGATTGGGAGCGCGATCCTTTCACCCCCGTGGTCGAGAACGGCTATCTTTACGGCCGCGGCGCGAGCGACACCAAATTCGAGGCGTCGCTGGCTCTGTCCTCGCTGATCGAGTTGAAGCGCGAGGGGTTCAAGCCCCGGCGCACCATCATCATCGCCTATTCTGGCGATGAGGAAACGACGATGAGCACCACCAAGCTGCTCGCGCAGCGGCTGAAGGGGGCGCAAGTCGTGCTGAATGTGGATGGCGCTTCCGGCACGCTGACCGAGGAGACCGGCAAGCCGCTCTACTGGAGCTGGCAGGGCGCGGAGAAGACCTACGTCGACTACCAGGTCACTGTCACCAACCCCGGCGGCCATAGCTCGGCTCCGCGGCCCGACAACGCGATTGTCCAGCTATCGGAGGCGATGGCACGCATCGGTGCCTATCACTTCAAGCCGGAGCTGAACGACATCACGCGCCAGTACTGGAGCGAAACCGCGAAGATCGAGCCCGATCCGAAACTGGCGGCAGCGATGAAGGCCTTTGTCGCCAATCCGCAGGATCCTGCGGCGTTGGCGGTGTTGCGCGCCAATCCGGCGACCGTGGGCCGCATCGGCACGACGTGCGTCCCGACGATGATCTCGGGCGGTCATGCGCAGAATGCGCTGCCGCAAAGCGCGACTGCCAATATCAACTGCCGCATTTTCCCCGGCCACTCGCGCGCCGAAATCATGGCCGAGCTGGGGAAGGTTGCTGCGATGCCGGCGGCCAAGTTCACGGACGTGACGGGCGACAGTTCGATCGAGGCGCCGGCTTCGCCACTCGATCCGGACTTCGTCGCATCGGTCTCCCGCGCGGTGAAGGCGGCGTGGGGATCGGTGCCGATCATCCCTTCACAGGCGTCGGGCGCATCCGATTCCATGTGGTTCCGTGCCGCCGGCATTCCGAGCTATGGTGCCTCGGCCTCGATGTCCAAAGACTCGGATGACTTCTCGCACGGCCTCAACGAGCGCATTACCCTAGCCAATGTGAAGCCCGGCATCGTTTACTACACGACGCTGCTGAAGGACCTTTCGAGCAAATGAGAGCTGCGCTCGCCGGACTAACGCTTGCCGGATTGTCGCTCGGCAGCGTGCCGGCGGATGCGCGCACGCTTTACGTCAACGCCGGCCGTTTGATCGACGTCGCGAGCGGGACCGCTGCAGCCGGACGATGCGTGGTGGTGGAGAACGACCGAATTGCCAGAGTAGAAACTTGCCGTGCGCCGCCCCCGGGGTCGGTGGCGGTCGACTGGTCTGGCTATACCGTCCTCCCCGGGTTGATCGACTTGCATACGCACCTTGCCGACGTGGGCGAGAGCAGCGACGTTGCGGCGCCGATCAAGACCTCGCCCCAGGCAACCGCGCTGCTCGGTGCTGCACATGCACGGGCGACGCTCGACGCGGGCTTCACCACGGTGCGCGATGTCGGCACTTACCGCGGCCTCACCGACGTTGCTCTGCGTGACGCCATCGCTGCCGGTGAGGTGCCCGGACCGCGCATGTTCGTGGCGGGAGCCTACATTACCAGCCCCGGCGGGGGTGGCGAGGTCAACGGCGTCGTGCCCAACGATCAGCTTCCGGTCGACATGCGGCTGGGCGTCGTCCGCGATGCCAAGGAGGCGGGTGAACGGGCCGAATACCTGTTCGACCATGGTGCCGACTTCATCAAGATGATCGCTACCGGGGCCGTCCTCGCTATCGGCACGGAACCGGGCCACGTCGAGTTGAGCGAGGATGAAATGCGTGCCGTGGTCGACGTTGCAAGAGCGCACGCCAGCTATGCTATTGCCCACGCTCACGGCGCTGAAGGGATCAAGGCAGCGATCCGCGCCGGCGTCCGCAGCGTCGAGCACGCCAGCCTGATCGATGACGAAGGGCTGGCGATGGCGAAGAAGGCTGGCGTCTGGCTGGTCATGGACATCTATGACGGCGACTGGATCGACGAGCAGGGCACCCGCGAACATTGGCCGGAAGAGTACCTGCGAAAGAACCGCGAGACCACGCAGGAGCAGCGCGACGGCTTTGCCAAGGCGGTGAAGATCGGGGTGAAGATCGGCTTCGGGACGGACTCAGGGGTTTACCCACATGGCCTTAACGCACGGCAGTTCGCCTACATGGTTCGCTACGGAATGAGCCCGGCGCAGGCGATCCGCTCGGCGACGCTCGACGCTGCGACGCTGTTGGGCCACGAAAAGGACCTTGGCTCGATCGGTCCGGGAAAGTTCGCCGATCTGATCGCCGTGGCAGGAGATCCGCTCACTGATGTGCACGTGCTTGAGAATGTGACGCACGTCATCAAGGGTGGCACGCTGATCAAGTAAGCCGGCGACTTCGTCGGGCTCGATTAGTGGAATCGGCGGAAGTTTCCCTTGTCGGCGATCACCTCGCTCGCGCAGTTGTGGCCCGGAGCACCGGTGACGCCACCGCCTGGGTGGGTGCCGGCGCCGCACATGTAAAGGCCCTTGATCGGACCACGATAGGCGCCGTGGCCCAGCATCGGCCGCGCCGACCACAGCTGGTCCAGCGTCATGTTGCCGTGCATGATGTCCCCCCCGATGAGGCCGAATTTACGCTCCAGGCCTTTCGGGCTGAGCACCTGGCGGCCCAGAATGGACGCGCGGAAGCCGGGAGCATGGGCCTCGACTGTGTCGACGATGGTATGGGCAGCCTTGTCCTCCTCTGCGTCCCAGTCACGTCCGTCAGGCAGGTCAGGCGCGAATTGCTGGCAGAACAGGCTGGCGACATGCTGGCCCGGCGGAGCGAGGCTGTCGTCGACGGTTGAGGGGATCAGCATTTCTACAATGGGCTTGCTCGACCAGCCGTCGCGCTTGGCGTCGAGGAAGGCGCGGTCCATGTAGTCGAGCGTGGGCGCAATGATGATGCCCGACTGGTGGTGCTCGCCCCGCTCCGGCAGGCAGGTGAAGCGCGGCAGTTCTGAGAGCGCGACGTTCATCCGGAACGTACCGCTGCCAGCCTTGAAACCTTTGATCCGCCGCGCGAAGTCAGCCGGGAGATCGGCTGGCGCGATCATCCGGTCGTAGAGCAGGCGTGGGCCGACATTGGCGATCACGCGGCGAGCCGTGATCTCTTCACCGCCTTCCAGCCGCACGCCGGCGACTTTGCCGCCGTCCACCAGCACTTGTGCCACCGGCGCTTCCAAGCTGATCTCGACGCCAAGGTGGCGGCAGACTTTAGCCATGATCTGCGTAATTGCGCCCATGCCGCCGACCGCGTGGCCCCAGGCACCCTTCTTGCCGTTCACTTCGCCGAACACGTGGTGCAGCAGCACGTAGGCGCTGCCTGGCGTGTCGGGCGAGGCGTAGTTGCCGACGACGGCATCGAATCCGAACGCGGCCTTCACCGCCTCGCTTTCAAACCAGCCGTCCAGCAGCGCGCGTGCGGACTTGGTGAACAAGTCCAGCACGTCGCGCTGCCGCTCGATCGGAAGGCCAGCAAGCTTGCGACCCTGAAGGGCTCCGTCGATCAAGGTGCGGATGCCGTCGCCCACGTTGGGCGGCGACTTGAGAGCGAGGTGGCGCAGCACCTCTGCGACGCTTTCCAGGGCGTCGTAGTAGTCGGGCAGCACCCGCGCGTCGTGCGCGGAGAAGCGGCGGAACTCGGCCTGCGTGCGCTCCAGCCCGCCGCCCAGCTTGAGGTAACCGCCATCCTCCTGCGGCAGGAAGTTGCTGATTGGCCGCTCGATGACGCGGTAGCCGTGATCGGCCAGGCGCATGTCGGCGATGACCTTGGGCTGCAGCAGGCTGACCGTGTAGCTGGCCACCGAATTGCGAAAGCCCGGGTGGAATTCCTCGGTCACTGCGGCGCCGCCTACGACGTCCCGCCGCTCGACGATCCGCACCTTGAGGCCGGCTTTGGCGAGGTAGAAGGCGCAGACGAGGCCGTTGTGGCCGGCTCCGATAATGATGGCGTCGTACTGTTTCGTCATCGGGAGCGGCTCCAACCAGAGGCAGGGGGTTGCTGTTCTCGGGCCTCGGGGATGATGGCGCGCATACGTCGGCAAAAGTGGCGCAAGCACACTTCCTTGTCCGACAGCGGCCCTACCGAGAAGCTGCGCGAGGCCATGCCCTGCTGCACGCGCGTGATCAGCGCTGTGTCCTCGGCATTGACCTGGCGGTTGATGCGCCAGTTCAGGTAGCGCGCCGCCTTCATTTCGCGGCGCTCGTCGGGCAGCACGTAGCTGATCTCGCGGATCAGGCAGGTCGTTGGCGTGACGGGCAGCCACTGCATGAAATCAACTTGGTCGGGATAGATGTCGAAGGCGATGTCGGGCCATAGCTTGAAGTAGAGCCAGTGACGCTGGCGCTCAGCGGGCAAGTGCGGCACCGGCGGCAGCAGGCGCTGGTACATCCGTTCCGACCAGTTGGCGCTCGGTGGGTCGATCAGGTCTCCCCACATGCGGTCGACATGTTCGCTCGCCTCGACACCGTAGCCCTTGCCGAACAGGCGGGTGAGGCCGGGGTGCGCGACGGGAATATGCAGCCCATCCGAGTAGTTGTCGCCCACGTTCTTCCAGTTGACCTTACGCGGGCGCAGGGTGACGCGGCCCAGCGCGGCGAGGTTCTCGAAGCAGTAGGGCGCAACCATGGCGTCGTAAGGCGCCATCATCTGCGCCACCGATGGTCCGCCATCGTCCACAAGCCGGACAAAGACGAAGCCGCGCCACACCTCGATGTCGACGCGGGCAAGGCCATGATTGGCCTTGTCGAACGCCGGGTAGCTCGCGTGGTCGGGCACGCCGGTCAACCGGCCGTCGAGATCGTAGCTCCAAGCGTGGTAGGGGCATACGAGCTTCCTGGCGCAACCGCTGGCACCATCGACGATGCGCGAACCGCGGTGCCGGCAGACATTGGTGAATGCGCGTAGCACGCCGTCGCTTCCGCGCACGACGATCACGCTTTCGCCGATATAGTCGAGCGTATGCCAATCGCCGGAGTTGGGAACGTCACTCTGATGGCATACGACCTGCCAACTCGGCGCGAAGACGCGCTCCTTCTCGACAGCGAAGAACTCGGCATCGGCGTAGGTCCAGCCGGGAAGGCTCCAGCCTTCCAGTGGATCATTCGTGGTGCTGATTGCGACCTTCGTTGCCAAGCGACGGCTCCTTGTTGTACGTTCGTATAACAAGCCTATGAGCAGTCATCAATCCTTTCGCCGGGCCGATCCCGATGCGCGGCGTCAAAGCTTGGTCGAGGCGACCGCGCGCGCGCTCGCTAGGCATGGCGTCGCCGGCACATCGGTGCGGTCGATATGTGCTGAAGCTGGGGTCTCGCCGGGTTTGCTTCGGCATTACTTTGCTGGCGTCGACGAGGCCATTGCCTGTGCCTACCGGTGGACCGGCACCCGGGTGAATGCTGCGTTGGACGAGGCAATTCTTGCTGCCGGTCCTGAGCCGCGCGCGCGCCTGCTTGCTTACCTTGCGGCCAGTTTTCGCCCTCCCATCGCCGACGGCGAGCTGCTCGCGACGTGGCTGGCGTTCTGGAGCATGACTCCGGTTGATGCACGCATCGGTGAACTGCACGAGGAAGTCTACGCCGAGTTTCGCGGCGGCATGGACGGCCTGATCCGGGCGCTGCGGCCCGATCTGGCCGATACGCGTCTGGTGACGGTCGCACTTACCGCGCTGATCGATGGGTTGTGGCTTGAACTCAGCCTCGGCAAAGCGCCGTTCACGCCGCAGGAGGCGGAGGCGCTCGCGGCTAGATGGCTGGATTGCCTGCTGTGCTGACTGGCTCGAAGCTCAGCGATTTTCTGGCCATCGTGCGACGAGCGAGCGGGAACAGCGGCAGGCCGACCACCATCAGCACGAGACCCCATGCGCCCGCTTCGAGGCCGGTGCTGTAGAATAGCCACGCCGAAAAACCAACGCCGATGGTCGCGAGTATCCGGCTACGGCCCATGACCAGCGCTAAGACGCAGGCCGAGAAATACAGCCAGATGCCGGTCGAGGACGCCAACCGCAGCAGAAAATCGAGGACGCTGGCGCCAAAACGCGACGCGCCCGCCAACAGGAGGATGACCGTTAAGCCGCTCGCCAGCAGCAATGGCATCGCAGCAACGTCGTGTCGGTTGGTCTGCGCCATCCATTCGGGCAGCTGGCCACCGTGCACCAGCGAGCGGGGGATTTCGCCTTGCAGCAGGATCAAACCGTTGAGGCTGCCGAGACCCGCGACGACGGCGAACAGCGACAACGCCGCCGCGGCGCCAGGGCCGACGAAATGCTCGACAAACAGAGCCATCGGCATCGGCGAGGTCGCGAGCTGGCCCGCCGGCAGCGTCAGAACGATTCCGGTACAGACGGTGAAGTAGATCAGTGTGGTGATGCCGAGCCCGCCGACCACCGCCAATGGCACGTTACGGGCGGGGTTGCGCACCAGCTCGGTCATAAGCGGTGCGGCCTCGAAGCCGAACAGAGCGTAGAGAGCCAGCGGCAGCGCGGTGGTGATGCCGCCCAGGGCCAGCGGCTCTTGGGGAGCACGCTCGAAGGCGTCAGGGGTTTTGAAGGCCAGCAGAGCAAGGACGATGAGCACTGTGGCGAGCGGCAACAACTTTAGCAGGGTGGTGACGACCTGTATCCGCCCCGCGGTGCTCGGGCCACGCAAGTTGGCGAGCGTCAGCGCAATGATGATCACGATGCCGCCGAGGGCGATCCGCATCGGCGACCGGCCGACCGCGGGGATGAACGCCGCCAGATAGCTGGATGCAGCGGTTGCGATCACGGCATTGGATACCCAGATCGAGACCCAGTAACTCCACGAGATCATGACGCCAGCGGCAGGCCCCAAAACGGTACCGCACAGTGCGAGAATGCTAGGTTGGTCCGGCCGGTGCGCGACGAGATCGGCCATGACCAGCCCGATCGCCATCGCCCCAAGCCCCGCGATCCCCCAGGCCATCGCCCCGTTCCAGCCAGATTTGGCGAACTCGCCAGGCAGAACGAAAATGCCGGCGCCGACCATGGTGCCTACGACCATGGCAATGGCCGTCCACAATCCGAAAGGACGGTCTTTTGCCTCGGCGCCGTGCTGATGGCCCACTGTCACCCTCGCGCTCGTCCCGACGGCAGGTTGAACACGTCGGGCGCCACAAGGCGAGACAATTCGCGTCAGCCTGTCGGGAGATCGCGTGCGATCAGAAATCCTTGCCGATCTTCAGCCCAATGATCCGCGGCCGGATGACGTAGTCGTAGATCACGCCGCCGGTCGCGCTGACACCGTCCGGATCGCCGCAGGTCGTCTCAAGGCATTGGACCGAGCTGTTGATCACGCCGCCGCTGTCGAACAGGTTGGTAGCGTAAAGCTCGATGCGCCAGTCGTCGCTCTTCAGGCCGACGCTGAAGTCGGCGGTGGTATAGGCCTTGAAGTCGCCCTTGATGGCGTTTTCGAGAGTGCGCAGGTCCGAGCGGCGCTTGCCGATGTAATTGACCGCGAACTGGACGTGGCCTTCCCAATCGCCGACCGGAAATTCGTAACGAGCCAGCGCGTTGCCCTTGAACTTGGCGGTGATCGGCAAATGGGTGCCCTTTGGTCCCAAGGTCTTGTTGAACTCGCTGTCGTTGTCGATCGCGCCGCTGCCATCGAGATCGACATTTGTCGAACAGTCGAAGTCGGCCACGGCGATCTTGCAGAAGTCCTTGCGGATCGTCGCGTCGTTGTAGCTGCCGCCGGTGCTGAGGGTGAGGCCACCCTGGTGGTAGCCGAGGTCAAACTCGATGCCGCGAATGCGGGCCACGCCGGCGTTGCGTATCAGCGTCAGCCCGTTCTCGCCCAGGAACGAGAGCTGGATGTTCTTCCAGTCCTCCTGGTAGACTGCGCCGTTGAAGCGGAAGGGGCCGAACTGCGTTTTCCAGCCCAGCTCGTAGTTGTCGAGCGTATCCGGGCCGTAAGGCGGCAGCGTCGAGCGGCGATTGATGCCGCCGGGCCGGAATCCGCGCGACCACGTGGCGTAGACCATCGCGTCGGGCGTGATCTTGTAGGTCAGGTTCAGCTTGTGAATGAAGTCCGTGTCGCTCGTAGACTTATCGAGGTTGGTGCAGGGTGATCCCTTGACGACCGGCCCCGTGAAGCAGGCAGCCACGCCCGTCTTGCTCGAATAGCCGTCGCTGTAGCCGAAGAAGCCGACGAGCGAGTTCTTGTAGTTGTACACGCGCAGGCCGCCCGTTGCAGTAAGCTTGTCGGTAATGTCGAAGCTCAGCTCTCCGAAAGCGGCGAGGTCGCGGTCGACGCGCTTCTGCTTGGTCAGCCAGATGTCGCTGTCGGTGCCGGGCACCGTAATCGAATCGGCGATGCCGTCGATGATGTAGTTCTGCGTGATGTAGTGCGTCTGGCGCTGCCCGAAGAGCCCTGCGATTAGCCGCAACCGGTTCTCCGCCGGAGAACTGACGCGCAGCTCGCCGAACTGGCGGCGGTACTTGTCCCTGCCGCGGATGTACTGGTTCGGGCTGACGAGATCGCCGGCGTTGTCGTAGATGTACGCGCCGGAGCCGTAGAGCGCGTCGTAGAAGTAGGAATAGTCCGAATAGTCGGACTCGGTGTGATCCTTGCGGTTGAGGATGCCGCCGGTCGCCACCAGATCCCAGCTACCGATCTTTCCCTCGACGGTGAGCGCGGCTTGGTACCATGAGTCCTTGCTCTTTTCCGGGTTGTACTGGACCGTCTGCAGGTCCTTGGTGACTGCGCTCGAGCGCTCCTGGGCGAAACTGCCGTTGGTCTTTTGCACTTGGCCCATCAGCGTGGGCTTGATCGTCCAGTTGTCGTCCAGCTCGATTCCGAGCGCCATCCGCGCGCCATAGGTATCGACGTCGTTGTAGTCGTTCTTGACCAGTGCGGCATTGTCCTGCGTTATGCCGGACACGGCGAAGGTCCGGCTGCCGCGTATGTTGTCGATGTAGCCGCCGTCGTGGCGGTACCAGCCGACGACCCGCAGCGCCGAATGGTCCGAAAGCTTGAGATTGACGAAGCCTTGCGCCACACCGCCGATGTCGCCGTGAGCCACGGTGTTGCCCTCGACGTCGATCGCGCCGTATGTGCCGGTATAGTCGGGTGGGTTCGTCACGATCTTGATCGTGCCCGCCATCGAGCTGGCGCCGTAGAGCGTGCCTTGCGGACCAGCCAGGGCTTCGACCCGAGCGATGTCGTAGGCATGGATGTCGAGCGCGCCCTGAATGGTCGTGATCGGCATCTCGTCGAGATAGGTGCCGACCGTGGGCAGCGGGCCGGAATGGTTTGCATTCTCCCCCGATGCGACGCCGCGGAAATAGACTTGGCTGAAGCCGGGCTGGGTGGTCTGGATAGTCACCGATGGCAGGTATTTCACCGCATCCTGCAACTCCTTCACCTGCAGCTGCTGTAGCTTTTCCGATCCCAGCGCGGTGATCGCGATCGGCACGTCCTGGAGGTTTTCAGTGCGCTTCTGCGCGGTGACGAGGATGACGTCGGTATCGGCATCGGCCGGTGCCGCTTCAGACTGAGCCAGCGCGGGTTGCGCTGCAGCGAGAGCGGTAGTTCCAAGCAGCGCGACGAGGCTGCTGCGACGAGATGAAAAACGCGAAGTGACCACCCGCATACCCCCGTATCTGTGTGATCGGAAGCGGCCACAGTTCGACGGTTTTGACAATAGGTTTACAGTTCAACGGCGGTTGTGCGCTGCGGTGTATGGCATTTGTGCCACATACGGGACTGCCGTATGGCGGCCGCCAGTCAGGCCCGCGCGTAAGTATCGGGCAGGTCGCCGAGCGCATGGATGAGCGGACCAAGCCACTGCTCGTAAGCCTTCCACTGACCGACGCCATCGCTATTGATCGGGCGGCGGACCTGTTCGCTCGATGCGGTCCGCACCGCGCGGGTGTTGCGGTGGAACGCGAGGCAGTCCTCTTCGAACGGCAGGTCCAGATAGCCCAGCATCGCCCGCACTTCGCCCTCCGGGTGGTCGAGCAACTGCTCGTGGATCACTCGGTGCACGCGGCCGGGCAAGACGGCGTCGTAGTGGCGCATCGCACGAACGTAGTCAGCATAGTAGCGACCGGTGTGCTCAAGGTCGTAGGAGAAGGCCTGGCCCTTGGCGAAGTGCTGGCGGAAATTGGAAAAGCAGCAGTCGAGTGGATGGCGCCGGGCGTCGATGATCCGGGCGTTCGGCAGGACCAGTGCGATGAATCCCAGGTAGGCCCAGTTGTTCGGCAGCTTGTCGATGTAGAACGGCTTGTCGGTTTTGCGCTGCACGCGGGTGCGCTCCAGAAACTCGGCGCCGAGTTCGGCCAGCCGCTGGGGCGGCATGGCGGCTAGCGCGACTGGCCAATCGCGCGGACGACCGCCCGCGGCTTGCGCCTCGCGCATGGCCATCGCCGGGATATCGGGCAGTTCCATTGTCCCCTCCACCTGCGAGTGGCTGGCGAGGATTTGCTCGATCAGAGTGGAGCCGGCCCGCGGCAGGCCGAGGATGAAAATCGGATCAGGCGAGGGGTTTCCGGCCCCCTTTCGTGCGGCTACGAAGGTTGGCGTGATCGTCGCGATCACGCTGTCGACTTGCGCCGACACGACGTTCGGGTCGTGGTCGAGCTGGCGGCTGCGGATTGCGTTCCCGGCGCCATAATGCGCGAATGAGGTACCGGCATCACTGCGATCCTCGTAGGCCTTGCCGAGCGCGAAGTGCATGTGCAGCCGGTCTTCCTCGCCCAAGGTGGCGCTGCCGTCGAGCTGCGCTTCCATCGCCGCGACGTCCGCGTCGGTGAAGCGCCAGGTCTTGAGGTTGGCGAGGCTCCACCAGACTTCCCCAAGCCAAGGTTCGATGGCGATGGCGCGACGATAGGCTTCGACGCTCTGGGACTGCTCGCCCAGCGTCTTGAGGATGTGGCCGTAGCTCATCCACAGCTTGGCGTGTGCTGGGAAGACCTCCGTCAGCTCCGCGTAGATGCGTCGGGCTTCCTCGTAGTCGCCGATGCGGCCGAGTGCGGCGGCGCGCAGGTTCAGGTCGCCTGGCGTTACGTCCTGGCTGGCGATGACGCGATTGAGTTCAGCGACAGCATCGGCGAAGCGGTTTTGTTTATAAAGTACAGTCGCGAGATTGGCCCGTGCCGCGGTGAACGCCGGCGCTAGCTCCAGCGCGCGGCGCAGCAGCGTCTCGGCATCCTTGTAGCGCCCGATCCGGCCGGCGAGTTCGGCCATCATGCGGATCGCGGCGACATCGAGCGGTTGCTCCTTGAGGCGCTGCCTCAGTCCGGCTTCGGCGACGGGCAGGTCGTTGGCGAGCAGCGCAGAGGCGATCGCCAGCAGCGCGGGGTCGCGTGCGGATGCGCGGATCGCCTCACCCTCGGCAAGCGCGGCCTCGTCCTCGCGCCCCAGCGAGCGTAGCGCGCGGCCGAGCAGGCGGTAGGCGGGTGCGTCGTCCGGCCGGCGCAGGATTGCCTCGCGCAGGATCAGCACGGCGCGCCCAGGATCGCTGGAGACGAGAGCGGCGACGGACGCGGCCGGGGCGGTGCTGTTCATGGCCGGACGCTTATGGACAGCCCGAGCCTCGACCTCAAGCGGCGGATAAATGGCGATAGTACCAGCATCCTCGGCAGGAGCCGCCACCGAAGTCAGCGAGCACGACACCATTGCCCGTCTTTCCGAAATGTGACAGTCTGGTGGCCTGCTTGATCGTTGCCGGCGGGGTCGCTAGCGGGACGCCCGTTGCGCAGGTTGGCTTCGCCAGTCGGCGGCTAGAGGGGGATCATGTCATGCGTCGCAAGGGCCTGTTCCGTACCACCTTGCCAGGCCTGGGCGAATGCGCGCGGGTGGATATGAGCGCGGGCGACGCCGCGCCTTATCTCGAGCGCGACATGTACGTCATGCTCGGCTTTCAGCCAAGCTTCGAGCAACTGCCCGAGCACTCCGCTGCGATGACGCGCGGCGCGCCTGCGGCCTGGCCGAACCGAGGCTGACGCCTAAGCGTTGGCGCCCATCACCCGGTCGAGGGCTTCGCTCGCTTCGAGCCAGGCTTCCTCCGCATGCTCCAGTTCCATCGTGGCGGTGGCGTGCCGCTGGCCGATCTGCCCGATGCTGAGGCCTTTGAGATCGCCGTTTGCCTTGCCAGGGTCAAGCAGCGCCGCATCCAGCGCCGCCAACCGTCCTTGGGCCCGGCCCAGGCGCGTCTCCGCCTCGGTCACGGCCTTGCGCAAAGCCTTGAGCGCGTCGCGCGACGCACCTTGAGGTTTGCTGGCGCCACTCGACTTGCCGCCGCCGGGCCGGTCGTTCGTTCGCGGCTGGTTCCGGCCCAGCACGAAGTCGATGTAGTCTTCCATCGACCCGTCATAATTGCGCGCCGTCCCGTCATCGACGAGCACCAGTCGATCGGCGGTCAGTTCCACCATGTGTCGGTCGTGGCTCACCAGGATCACCGCGCCCTCGTAGGCATTGAGCGCCTGCACCAGCGCTTCGCGGGCATCGACATCGAGGTGGTTGGTCGGCTCGTCGAGGATCAGCAGGTGCGGCGCGTCGCGCGTGACCAGCGCCAGGGCCAGCCGCGCCCGTTCCCCGCCCGAAAGCGTGCGAACACCCGCCATCGCCCGATCTCCCGAGAAGCCGAAGCGCCCGAGCTGGCCCCGCACCGCCAACGGCGGCTTGCCCACCATTGCGCGGGTCATCAGCTCCAGCGGAGTGGCGTCGGCGGGCAGCTCCTCGACCTGGTACTGCGTGAAGTACCCGGTGCGGATCTTGGGTGAGAACGACAGCGCGCCCTCCATCGGGTCTAGCTGGCGGGCGAGCAGACGGGCGAGGGTGGTCTTGCCGTTGCCGTTGCGCCCCAGCAGCGCGATGCGATCCTCAGGGTCGATGCGCAGGTTCAGGCGACGCAGCACCGGCTCTCCGGGCGCGTAGCCGACGGAGGCCAGGTCCATCGTCACCAGCGGCGGCCGGACCTCACCCGGACTGGGAAAATCGAAGGTGAGCGACGGGTCTTCCGCCATCGCGGCGATCGGCTGCATCTTGGCCAGCATTTTGGCGCGCGACTGGGCTTGCTTGGCGGTGGAGGCGCGCGCCGAGTTGCGCGCCACGTAGTCCGCCAGCTTCCGGCGCTGTGCTTCCTGGTTGGCCTGCGCCGCCGCGATCTGCGCCGCACGCTCGGCGCGGATGCGCTCGAAGCTGTCGTAGCTGCCTGGATAGAGGGTGAGCTTGCCGGCCTGCAGGTGCAGGATGTGGTCGGCCACGGTGTTGAGCAGGTCGCGTTCGTGGCTGATGAGCAGCAGGGTGCCGGGGTACGACTGAAGAAAGTTCTCCAGCCACAGCGTCGCTTCGAGATCGAGGTGGTTCGAGGGCTCGTCGAGCAGCAGCACGTCGGGCTGCGAGAATAGGAGCGCCGCCAGCGCGACGCGCATCTTCCAGCCGCCCGAGAAGCTGTCCAGCGGTCGCGCCTGCATCTCCTCGTCAAACCCGAGACCGACGAGAATGCGGGCGGCGCGGGCCGGCGCGGCGTAGGCGTCGATCGCGATCAGCCGCTCGTGCAGGTCGCCCAGCCGATCCGGGTCGGTACAGGTCTCTGCTTCCTCAAGCAGCGAGGTGCGCTCGGCATCGGCCTCCAGCACCGCCTCGAACGGCGTGCGCGTGCCTGCCGGCGCTTCTTGCGCGATGTAGCCGAGGCGCGAGCGGCGTGGCATCTCGACGCCGCCGCCATCCGGGTCGAGCTCTCCGATGATGGTCTTGACCAGCGTCGACTTGCCGGCGCCGTTGCGTCCGATGAGGCCGATCTTGCCGCCTTGCGGCAGCGTGGCGCTGGCGCCGTCGAGGATGGCGCGCCCGCCGAGGCGGACGGTGATGTCGCGAATGGTCAGCATGGCGGCGCGCCTAGCAAAGCTTGCCGGTCGAGGGAACCTCGCCTGCTCCAAGTTGAATCGGATGAACGGAGTGGAGTGTCGCAAATTTGCCTTGAATCCGGGAATCACATGTGATGCAATCGCATCCATGAGGACCATCCGTCAGGATCAGAAACTGGGCCGCGAGCACTTGGTGCAGGGGCTCGCCCTGGCAGTGCTGCTGGTGATGGGACTCTATGCTGTCGCCGGGCCCAGCGGTGTGCTGGCCTGGGGCGAGAACCAACGCCTGCTCGACCAGCAGCGCGTCAAGCTGGCGCAGCTCAAGGTGGATCGTGCCCATCTCAAGAACCGTGTGGACCTGCTGAATTCGCGCAGTGTCGATCCGGATCTTGCAGGCGAGCTCCTGCGCAGCAACCTCAACGTTGCCCGGCCCGACGAAATGGTGATGTTGCTCCCTCACTGAGGGTGAGGCAACGCGTCCATCAATCGTTGATGAGTGCCGCTGGCCGGAGTTGATCTGGCCCACGGGGAGGCTACTGTCCGGCTCATAGAAGAGTTCAGGAAGGTCCCCATGAAACTTGCCAACACCGCAATAGCCGCGCTGGCCGTCAGCCTGTCGTTCGCCGCGCTGCCAGCAGCCGCGCAAACCGCGCCTGCCAGCTTCCCGCAGACCGCCCAGGGCGCCGCAGATTTCGTCGCCGCGGCCGAGAAGGACCTCGGCGACTTCTACGTGGACAACGCGCGCATCAACTGGATCAACTACACCTACATCAATGAAGACACCGACGCGCTCGTCGCCAAGTCCAATGGCGAGCTGACCGAGAAGCAGGTCCGCTACGCCATCGATGCGGCGAAGTTCGCTAAGGTCGCCGGCCTTGATGCAGACGTGTCGCGCAAGCTTGGCATCCTGCGCCAGAGCATCGTTCTGCCTGCGCCCAACGCCCCGGGTGCAGCGGCCAAGCTTTCCGAGATCACCACGCGCCTGTCCTCGGCCTACGGCAAGGGCAAGGGCACTCTCGACGGCAAGCCGATCAACGGCTCGGACATCGAGGCCGAGATGGGCAATCTCCAGCACACCCCGGCACAGTTCGCCGAGATGTGGACGAGCTGGCACGATAACGTCGGCAAGCCCATGAAGGGCGACTACGTTCAGATGGTGGGCATCGCCAACCAGGGCGCCAAGGAGCTCGGCTATGCCGATGTCGGCGCGATGTGGCGCTCGGGCTACGACATGACGCCCGAGCAATTCGCGGCCGAGACCGAGCGGCTGTGGCAGGAGGTGAAACCGCTCTACCTCGCGCTGCACACCTACGTCCGCTCGAGGCTGAATGCCAAGTATGGCGATGCGGTCCAGCCCAAGACAGGGCCGATTCGTGCCGACCTGCTGGGCAACATGTGGGCGCAGGAGTGGGGCAACATCTATCCGCTCGTCGCACCCGCCGGCGCCGGCGACCTCGGCTATGACATCGGCGACTTGCTGGTGGCACAGAAGAAGACGCCGCTGGACATGGTGAAGACGGGTGAGGGCTTCTACTCCTCGCTCGGCTTCGATCCGCTGCCGGACACGTTCTGGACCCGCTCGATGATCACCAAGCCCGCCGATCGCGAGGTGATCTGCCACGCATCCGCCTGGGATGTCGACAACAAGGACGATATCCGCATCAAGATGTGCACCAAGGTGAACTCGGACGACTTCGTCACGATCCACCACGAACTGGGCCACAACTACTACCAGCGGGCGTACAAGGCGCAGCCCTACCTCTACCTCAACGGCGCCAACGATGGCTTCCACGAGGCGATCGGCGACTTCATCGCGCTGTCGATCACGCCGCAGTACCTCGTCCAGATCGGCCTGCTCGACAAGGCGAAGGTGCCCAGCGCCGACAAGGACACCGGGTTGCTGCTGCGGCAGGCGATGGACAAGGTCGCGTTCCTGCCGTTCGGCCTGATGATCGACCGCTATCGCTGGGGCATCTTCGACGGCACGATCAAGCCGGCAGACTACAACAGCGCCTGGACCAAGATGCGGCTGGATTATCAGGGCATCGTCCCGCCGTCCGAGCGGCCTGCCGATGGCTTCGATGCCGGTGCCAAGTACCACATCCCCGGCAACACGCCCTACACGCGCTACTTCCTCGCGCGCATCCTGCAGTTCCAGTTCTACCAGGCGGCGTGCAAGCAGGCGGGCTGGAAGGGTCCGCTGCACCGCTGCAGCTTCTACGGCAACAAGACCGTGGGCAAGAACCTCGACAAGATGCTGGCGATGGGCATGAGCAAGCCCTGGCCCCAGGCGCTCAAGGTGTTCACCGGTTCGGACAAGATGAGCGCCAAGCCTATGCTCGACTACTTCGCCCCGTTGAAGAAGTGGCTCGACGCGCAGAACAAGGGCCAGAAACAAGGCTGGTAATCCCTGCCCCGAGCCTTCCCGCCTTTGTCATTCGAATCCCGGATGAGAAAGGCGGGGCGCCTCAATCGATGCGGTAGTCGATCGGCTTGAAGCTGCCGCCGTTGCTCGCATAGGCCGAGCAGGCGGTGAGGCCGATCAGCAGGTCTTCCTCTGCCCTGAGGGCGATCCGGTCGCCGGGCTTGCTGCGGGGCGGCAGGACCTGGACGCGGCCGTTCGCATCCACCGGCACATTCATAAACACGTTGAACGCGACCGGAATGGCATCGGGCTCGATCCCGAACGGTGCCAGCGCCCGGGCCAGGTTGCCGAAGCATCCGGGGTGCTCGGGCTTGTCCGGGTAGAAGTGCCGGAACGTGTCGACGCTGCAGGGCGTCAGCAGGAAATCGTGGCAGCCCACCGTGTCCTCCTCGATGGTCAGCAGCACGCGCGAGCGGTTCGACCACAGTCTGTTGCCGGTGGTGAGCCGCAGCGTCTCCTCGTAGTCGAAGGTCCGGCCGTTGCTGATGACCTCGCGGACGTCGTCGCGTGCGAACGCCAGGAGGTCGGCCACTTGCGTGCCCTCAGGGTCGATGACCGTGAGCCGCTGGCCGCGGGCGAGCGGGAAGGCGACGCCGCTGCGGGGCGCGATGCGCGTCGGCTTGGGCATCAGGCCTTGGCTCGCGGGTCTTTATAGGGGCATTCCCACTCCGGACCCACTGCGCGGCCGCTGTATTGCGCGGCCTCGCTCATATCGCCGTGGCGCGAAAGCATCGGGTTCAGCGAGCCCGCGAGCCGCTCGTCGCGGTCGAGGATGGTCTCGCGGATCTTCTCGTAGCGACCTTGGGCGCGCAACTGTTCGAACTGATCGTGCAAGTTGAACACCATTACCGGGCAGTCGAAGCGCCGCGCCGGGCGGCTGGCGCCGGGATGCATGCCGACCACGAAGAACGCCTCACCCCCGAAGCTCAGCGAGAAGTGCGGATCGTCCGGATCGCTGCTGACGCGGGTATCGTGCGGAAGGCCGAAGAACGCATCCTTGTCGGACAGCGACTGCACGCGGTCCCACAAAGCGGCCTCGAACTCGGTTTCGGTCAGCGACGGAGAGTGCTCGAACAGGAAGGCCAGGCTGCGGAACAGGGAAGGGTCGTCACGGTACTCCTGCGACCAGTCGAGCAGCGCCTCGTAATTCGACAGATCGTCCCAGTTGCTGGTGATCGAACGGCACGTGACGGTACGCAAGGTTCCTCGCGACAGGGCCGACTTGGCCCCCACGCAAGGGAAATTGCGGTCTTCGATAAAGCTCCTGAAACGCTCCACCACGGGAGCGTTCTCGAGGTCGAGAGTAAGCAATGGGATTCCTCGGCGATGAACTGTTCGCGAGCCTAACGAAACAACCAGCAAATTGTTTCAAAAGGAAAACTCGCGCCGTTCGCGCCAGGGCAGGTCAGCGGAACGGCGGCTCGTTGAACGCACGCAACTTGCGCGAGTGGAGCCGGTCACCTTGCTCGCGAAGGAGGTCGCAGGCGACGAGGCCGATCTTGAGATGGCTGGCGATCGCCTCCTCGTAGAACCGGTTGGCCTGGCCGGGCAGCTTCAATTCGCCGTGCAGAGGCTTGTCGGACACGCACAGCAAGGTGCCGTAGGGCACGCGGAAGCGATAGCCCTGGGCGCTGATGGTGGCGCTCTCCATGTCGATGGCGATGGCGCGGCTGAGACTGAAGCGCCTGGCCGAGGCGGTATAGCGCAGCTCCCAGTTGCGATCGTCGGTGGTGACGACGGTACCGGTGCGCATGCGCTTTTTCAGGCTGATGCCGCCGCTGCCGCTCACGCTTTCAGCCGCCTGCGCCAGCGCCTGCTGGACCTCGGCGATCGCGGGAAGCGGGATCTCGGGCGGCAGCACCGGATCGAGCACGTGGTCGTCGCGCAGATAGGCATGGGCGAGCACGTAGTCGCCGATGCGCTGGCTTTCGCGCAAGCCGCCGCAGTGGCCGATCATCAGCCACGCCTCGGGCCGCAGCACGGCCAAGTGGTCGGTGATGGTCTTGGCGTTGGACGGGCCGACGCCGATGTTGACCAGGGTGATGCCCGAGCGGTCCTCGCGAATGAGGTGATAGGCGGGCATCTGGTGGCGCCGCCAGGCGGTGTCTGACAGTCGCTCGCGCGCATTGTCCACCGGGGCATCGAGGTAGAGACCGCCGGCACCCGAGAGCGCGACATAACCGTCCGAGCCGACCTGCTTGCCCGCCCAGTCGACGAACTCGTCGACGTAGCGGTGGTAGTTGGTGAACAGCACGAAGCGCTGGCAGTGCTCGGGACTGGTGCCGGTGTAGTGCGCGAGGCGCGCCAGGCTGAAGTCGGTGCGAAGGCCATCGAACAGCGCGAGCGGCAGCGCCTCTTCGGCTCCGAACACATGGACGCCGTCGGCGATCTCGTCGCCGATCATGGCAAGATCGGTGCTGGGGAAGTAGGCCGCCAGCTCCTGCGGCGAGACGTTACCGACCGAGACACCTTCCAGCACGTAGGGGAAGGGAATTTCCTGGTTAGACGCCTCGACCGCGAACTCGACCTCGTACTCGGCTTCGAGCAGCGCGAGCTGGTCTTCGAGGTAGTCGGCGAACAAGTGCGGGCGGGTCACCGTGGTGCAATAAGTGCCGACATCGGCGAGACGGCCAAAGGCGCGCGAGGCGGTGGCGGCGCGTTCGTGGCCGCTGTAGGTGATCCTCAATTGCGGATAGGTCCAGCGGCGCTCCGAACGGCGATCGGGCGGGGGCAGCGTGCCGTGCTCGACGTAGGCGGCGATGTCGGCCTTCAGGCAGGAGACGGCGGCTTCATAGACGCGGACCACTTCCGCGAGCGTTTCTTTCATCATTTCCATCGCCCGTTCTTACGCATTCAGTGCTGCGGTGCAATAGGGCCGGCCCAAGGCGGGTTTATGGCGACGGTTGGAATGCGCACTGCCGCCCGACTTCGACAGGCTCGGTCTGAGCGGGGAGACCAGGGTGCGAATGCGGTGAGGGCGGGCCAATCACTCCTTCGCTCATCCTGAGCTTGTCGAAGAATCGTCCAGAAACCCTCGAAGGCGCACCAACCTGCAACGAAAAAGCCCCCGTTCCGGCAGGAACGAGGGCCTCTTGAATAGCTCAAGCGAAGGCTCAGGCCTGCGCTTCGCCTTCGTCCTCGACCGCGATTTCGCCGGGTTCGGCGTTCGGGTCGTAGGCTTCGGTGAAGCCCGAGACGTCCTGTTCGAACATCGCGGCCATCACGTCGACGCCCTGCGACTGCAGGTCGGCTTCGTCCGGCGAGCGGGCGACGTTGACCTTGACGTTGACGGAAACCTCGGGGTGGAGGCTGACCTTGACGTCGAAGATGCCGAGCGTCTTGATCGGGCGCTCCAGCACAATCATCTGCTTGGAGATGTTCGCGCCGTCGGCGTTCAGGGCATCGACGATGTCGCGCACCGAAACCGAACCGTAGAGCTGGCCCGAGTTCGAGGAGGCGCGGATCAGGACGACCTGCTTGCCCTCGACGTCGGCCGAGTGGGTCTCGGCGTCGCTGCGGCGGGCGGCGTTGTCGGCCTCGATCTTGGCGCGGTTGGCCTCGAAGACCTTCTTGTTGGCGTCGTTGGCGCGCAGGGCCTTCTTGTTGGGCAGAAGGTAATTGCGCGCGTAGCCGTCCTTGACCGAGACGACGTCGCCGATCGCGCCGAGCTTCTCGATGCGCTCGAGGAGGATGATGTCCATCTGGCTTTCCTCCTTACTTGACGATGTAGGGCAGCAGGCCGATGTGCCGGGCGCGCTTGATGGCCTGGCTCAGCTCACGCTGCTTCTTGGCGGAAACCGCCGTGATGCGGCTGGGGACGATCTTGCCACGCTCGGACATGAAGCCCTGCAGCAGACGGACGTCCTTGTAGTCGATCGTCGGCGCGTTCTTGCCCGAGAACGGGCAGGACTTGCGGCGGCGGAAAAATGCGCGTGCCATGGCGATCAGTTCCCTTCACGTTCGCGACGGCGCGTACGCTCGCGGTCGCTCTTGCGCATCATCACCGAGGGGCCGCTCTCGTGCTCGTCGACGCGGATGGTCATGAAGCGGATCACGTCTTCGTTGATGCCGGTCTGACGCTCCAGCTCGGCGACAGCGGCGCCCGAGCCTTCGATGTTCAGCAGCACGAAGTGCGCCTTACGGTTGCGCTTGATCTTGTAGGCGAGATTCTTGAGGCCCCAGGTCTCGGTCTTGGTGACCTTGCCCTCGTTCGCCTCGACGATCTCGGTGGCGGCGGCGGCCAGCGCATCGACCTGCGACTGGCTGAGGTCCTGGCGCGCCAGGAACACGTGCTCATATTGAGCCACGGCAGCTTTCCTTCTCATCTGTAACCGATCGCTGGCTTGTCCGCACGATTGCGGGGCCCCTCCGGCTTTCTTCGCTTCGCGGGTCGGGAGACCGGCGAAGGGGCGGCCCTTACCGGAACGAGCGCGGATTGCAAGCGTTGAAGTGCTTTCGCGCCGAGCCCGCCGCTAATCTGCATTGCGCAAGACAGCATAATTCTTGCGACTTTGCGACACTTCGATAGCAAGGCGCCTTCGATAAGAATAGAGAGTCGCATGAAAACCCTTCTGCTGTCCGCCGCTTCGCTGGCGCTCGTCACGGGCGCCACCTCGACCCAAGCCGCTTCCGCCCCCGTCGCCGCACCTGCCGCCACGTCCGGCTCCACGCCCGAGACCGTCACCACGCAGCTTCCTCGCTCGGTTCGCCCCTTGCACTACGCCGTCACGGTGACGCCGGATGCGGCGAAGATGGTGTTCGGCGGCCAGGCGGAGATCACGGTCGAAGTGCTCGAAGCGACGCCGACGATCACGCTGCAGGCTGCCGACCTCGCCATCGCGAAGGCAAGCCTCGCGCCGGAAGGCGGTAAGCGAGCGATGGCGGCCACCGTCTCGCTCGACAAGGAGGCGCAGACCGCCACTTTCACCTTTGCGAAGCCAGTGAAGCCGGGCCGCTACGTGCTTGCGATCGACTACACGGGCGTGATCAACACGCAGGCCTACGGTCTGTTCGCGCTCGACTACAAGGCGGCGGACGGCACCCAGAAGCGCGCGCTCTACACCCAGTTCGAGAACTCCGATGCGCGGCGGTTCATGCCTTCGTGGGACGAGCCGTTCTACAAGGCGACCTTCCGCCTCAAGGCGATCGTGCCCGAAGGCCAGATGGCGATCGGCAACCTTCCGGTGGAGAGCAGCGTACCCGCCGGCAAGGAAGCGGGCGCCGGCAAGCAGCTGGTGACCTTCGGCGAGAGCCCGAAGATGTCGACTTACCTGCTGTTCTTCGCGCTCGGCGATTTCGAGCGGGCGAGCCAGAAGGTGGGCCCGACCGAAGTCTCGGTCGTCACCAAGCGCGGCGACCTCAAGCAGGCCGACTTCGCGCTCGGCTCGGCCACCAAGCTGCTGCCTTGGATGAACGAGTATTTCGGCGCGCCTTTCCCGCTGCCCCGGCTCGACAACATCGCCGCGCCCGGCCGCAGCCAGTTCTTCAGCGCGATGGAGAACTGGGGCGCGATCTTCTACTTCGAGAATGCGATGCTGGTGGATCCCAAGACCGCATCCAACCCGGTGCGCGAGCGGGTCTTCACCGTCGTCGCTCACGAGATGGCGCACCAGTGGTTCGGCGACCTGGTGACGATGGCCTGGTGGGACGACCTCTGGCTCAACGAGGGCTTCGCCTCATGGATGGAAAGCCGCGCCACCGAGACTTTCCACCCCGAATGGCAGCCGGAGCTGACCGCGGTGAACTCGCGCGAGCGGGCGATGGGCCAGGACGCGTTCGTCTCTACCCACCCGATCATCCACCACGTCGCCACCGTGGAAGAGGCGAGCCAGGCCTTCGACGGCATCACCTACAGCAAGGGCGAGGCGGTCATCCGCATGCTCGAGGGCTATGCCGGGACCGACCCATGGCGTGAGGGCGTGCGCGCCTACATCGCCCGCCATGCGCACGGCAACACCACCACCGACGACCTGTGGCGCGAGATCGAGCGCACCAGTGGCAAGCCCATCACGCAGATCGCGCATGAGTTCACGCTCCAGCCAGGCATACCGCTGATAAAGGCGAGCGCGGCCTGCGCCAATGGGATGACCACGCTGACGCTGGCGCAGGACGAGTTCACCAAGGACCGCCCCGGCAAGGCTCCGCTCTCGTGGCACGTGCCGGTGCGCGCTGCCGCCCTGACGGGCGGCGGGACAGCCGAGACCCTGCTCGAAGGCAAGGGCACGCTCAACGTCAAGGGCTGCGGGCCGGTCGTCGTCAACGCCGGGCAGAGCGGGTATTTCCGCGTGCTCTACGATCGCGCGTCGTTCGCCGGGATCGCCAAGGCGTTTGCCAGCGTGCCATCTGTCGACCAACTCGGCGTTCTCGATGATGCGATCGCGCTGGGCTACACCGGGCAACAGCCGATGAGCGATCCGCTCGAACTGGTAAAGGCGCTGCCCGCCGACGCCGCTTCCGCGGTGATGGAGCGCGCGGCCAAATACACGGCCGAGCTGGCGCGCTACGCCACTGGAAACGCTGCGCAGTCGGCGGCGCTGTCGCGCTTCGCCACGGCGCGACTGCTGCCGGTGCTGAACCGCCTGGGCTGGACGCCCAAGGCGGACGAGCCGGCGATCGCGGGCAACTTGCGTTCCGAGCTGATCGCGACGCTGGGCGGCATGGGCGAGCCCTCGGTTGTCGCCGAGGCGCGCCGGCGGTTCGCCGATCCGGCAGCGATCGATCCTTCGGTGCGCGTCGCGATCCTCACCGCCGTCGCGAAGAACGCGGATGCGCAGACGTGGGACGCGCTTCACGCGATGGCCAAGGCGGAGACCTCGGCGCAGCTGCGCGACACGCTTTATGGGCTGCTGGGCAAGGCGCGCGATCCACAGCTGGCGGACAAGGCGCGCGATCCACAGCTGGCGGACAAGGCGCTGGCGCTGGCGCTCACGGCAGAGCCGGGCCCGACGACGTCGCCGGTGATCGTAGCGGCAGTGGGTGCCGAGCATCCGGACCGGGCGGTCGCGTTTGTTCTGGCGAACTACGACAAGGTCACCGCGCAGCTCGATACCTCGGGCGCGGCCAAATTCGTCGCCAGGCTCGGGCAGGAGAGCGCCGACCCGGCGATGATCGAGACGCTGCGCGGCTATGCCGCTGCGAAAGTCGCGGAAGGCTCGCGCCGGCCGATCGACGAGGCGATCTCGCGCATCCAGGACCGCATCCGCGTGCGCGAGACGCGTATGGGTGAGGTCCAGGCGTGGCTGGCGAAGAACGCGCGCTGACGCTGCGGGCTTGAGGGCAGGGGCGGCGGCTTAGGCAAGCCGCCCCGCTCAGCTCATCGCCAGCACCAGGTTGCGCACCTGCGGATAGACCTGGCGCTCCCACTTGGAGCCGGAGAACACGCCGTAGTGGCCGACGCCCGGCTGCAGATGGTGGCGCTTGAGATGCGGGCGCAAGCTGGTGCACAACAAGTGCGCGGCCGCCGTCTGGCCCACCGCGCAGATGTCGTCGCGCTCGCCTTCGACGGTGAGCAGCGCGGTCTTGCGGATCGCGCCGCAATCGACGCGGCGGCCGTGATGAATCAGCTCGCCCCGGGCGAGCAGCGCGCGCTGGAACACCTTGTCGATGGTCTCGAGGTAGAACTCGGCGGTGAGGTCGAGCACGGCGAGGTATTCGTCGTAGAAGTCCTCGATCTTGGCGGCTTCCGCCTGGTGCTGGTCGGCCAGGGCCTGGTAGAGCTTGCGGTACTGCCCGAAGTGGCGCGGGGCGTTCATCGACATGAAGGCCATGAGCTGGACGAAGCCGGGGTACACTTTACGCCCGGCGCCGCGGTAGCGCGTCGGCACGGTGTGGATCAGGTTCTTCTCGAACCAGTCGTAGGGCTGGCTGGTGGCAAGTTCGTTCACCACCGTCGGGGATTCGCGTGTATCGACCGGACCGCCGAGCAACGACATCGTGCGCGGCTGGAGCGGATCGTCGTCCTGCGCCATCACCGCGACGGCGGCGAGCACCGGCACACAGGGCTGGCATACCGCCAGCACGTGCGCGCCGCGCCCGGCCTCGGCATCGCCGATCTCGCGCAGGAAGCGGATGACGTAGTCGATGTAGTCCTCGAACCCGAACGAACCGGCCGAGAGCGGCACGTCGCGGGCGTTTTTCCAGTCGGTGATGTAGACATCGTGGTCGCGCAGCAGCGTCTCTACCGTGTTGCGCAGCAACGTGGCGAAATGCCCCGAAAGCGGCGCCACGACCAGGATCTTGGGCTGAGGCGTAAGCACCTCGGGCTTGGCGAAGTGCAGCAGGTCGCCGAACGGCAGCGACAACGCGACTTCCTCCCGGACTTTCACCGTGGCGTTGCCGGTCGGCACCGAGTGAATGGCGTAAGGGGGGCGGCGATGTGTGATCGTGGCCCTCTCGAAGGTCTCGGCCAGCGCGAAGCCGCGGCGCAGCCACGGCAGCTCTGGCGCGCCCTGCAGCGCGCCGTCGCGCCAGATCGTCGCCGCTCGCGCCGCAAAACGCGCCGGCGCCATGACGTCACAAAAAGTCTGATAAGCCTGATAGAGCATGCGGCCTGGGTCCCCCCCACCATTCGAGGCTGGATTCATGCTGCGCTGCATCATAAGCTGATGCAAGCGAAACAGTGCCGTGGCGCCAATACCGGGGCTCGGGCGGGGAAGGGAACGTCGATGCAGGACGCGAGCGGGGCGCAGGCCGAACTGACCATATCGAGCAAGACGTATTCGGCCTGGTCGCTGCGCGGCTGGCTGCTGTGCCGCCTCGCCGGGTTGGAGGTGGTGGAAAAGCCGGTCGTCAACGATGCCGCCAACCGCGCCGAGCTGCTGCTGCTCTCGCCCTCGGTGCTGGTGCCGCGCCTGACCTGCGCCGGCGCCAGCGTGTGGGACACGCTCGCCATCGCCGAGTTCCTCCACGAGCAGTTCCCGCAAGCAGGGATGCTGCCCGCCGACCGGATCGCGCGCGCGCACTGCCGGTCGATCTCGGGCGAGATCCACTCGGGCTTCACCAACCTGCGCTCGGCGCTGCCGATGAACCTCAAGGTGAAACATGAGAAATTCCCGGTGTTCTCCGGCGCAAGGCCCGACATCGAGCGGATCGAGACGATCTGGAACGACTGCCTGGACCGCTACGGCGGCCCGTTCCTGTTCGGCGAGCGACCCACCGTCGCCGACGCCATGTACGCCCCGGTGACGACCCGCTTCACCACCTACGCCGTCGCCCTCTCACCCGCGAGCGCCGCATACTGCCAGACCATCGCCGCATGGCCGCCGATGCAGGAATGGGTCGCCGACGCCGTGGCCGAGCCGGAGGAGATGGAGGAGCTCGACGTCGAGTTTTGAGAGGTGGGTCCAAGCACGGCTCCGAATTTGCCGTTGGCCGCTTCCGCCCACTTGCGGTCATTCGCTTGGTCAGCCAGCATTGACCACGTCAAAAAGATGGAGCCCACATTGCGACTGCCAATCCGCAATTACCTCGCAACGCCGCTGACTATCTTCATTGAGCCAGTATGCGATCAACATGAGGTTCCAGCGGGAGGCGAGGCCGTAGTAATCCTTGAAGACGGTCACCCACACTCAATCGACGTTCACCCTGACAACTGGGTTTCGATCTGGAATGAAGGACCAGCTTTGGCGACAGTAGAGATATTTACCGAACATCAGTTCTCGAAGCCGAAACCCGGAGTTCAACAGCGTTAACGGAAGGTCAGCTTCCCCACGACTTTCCGGTCATTCCGCGTGATCAGAGAGCGCCCCGATAGCCGCCATGGCAGCTATTCCAAGCCTATCGAAAACCTGCCGTTCCGGACACGCCAACATTGCGGACTTTTCAAGAAAGTATCAGGATGGCTCCTAGTCACCCAAGAAGTTCAAAAAGGAATTGGAGTGCGGTCCTTCCCGCGATCTCGGTTGCCGTTGCCGTTGCCGTAGCTCCTGCAGTGTTTCGCTACTTTTATCCGCAATCTCCTCGCCCTGAAACGGCCAATCTCAAATGCACTTTCGAAGTTGAACGCGGGGCCTCGCCAGCAGATTTCCCCTCCTCGACGACGAAGATCAACGAGATCAAATTCAACGGCGAGTTGTCCGGCAAGTCAGTCCATGAAGGCACTAGCCTCTGGAGCGCCCATGGTATCGCGTCTTTCCAAGGAAATTCGCAGGAACTTGCAGGATCTATTTTTATGGCTTCGAGTGGAAAAGTGGAAGCGCTCTCATTGTATCGGGATCGATACCCCAATCAGACAGCTGATCTTCGAATTTCTACGCTGAACAACGATGGAAAACTTGATTCGAACGAGCGTTCTGCGTTCGTCTATTTCACAGGCGCAACGAACAAGATGGCACACCCCTATAGCTATCGCTGCAATGTCATCGGAACCAACGACCGCTAACCACCAAAATCAGACCTCCTATTCCCGCTCATGTTGAGCTCGTGGAAGGCCCGTGAGCGGCGCGTTGATCCATGCTTCGACAAGCTCAACATGATCGGATTGGACGATGTGTGTATCTCACCATCTCGCTCCAAAGATAATCGGCATCCACCTGTCACCCAGCCCCAAAACGCCAGTGACCCGGCGGACTCTCGTCCGCCGGGTGCTCTCGAAACCCTGGTGAGGTCTCGCTGGGGATTACTTGAGCAGGCTCATCACGTTCTGCTGCGCCTGGTTGGCCCGTGCGATCATCGCGGTGGAGGCCTGGCTCAGGATCTGCGCCTTGGCCATCTGCGTGGTTTCCAGCGAGTAGTCGGCGTCCTCGATGCGGCTGCGCGCGTCGGAGAGGTTCGTCGAGTTGCTGGTCAGGTTGTTGATCGCCGATTCGAGGCGGTTCTGGCCGGCGCCGAGCGAGGCGCGGGCGGCGTTAACGTCGATCAGCGCCTTGTCGACGTTGTCGATCGTGGTCGAGGCCAGCGTCGTCGAGGTCACGTCGAGCGCCGAGACGTCGATGTTGGTGCCGTCGATCGCGGTCGAGACCAGTGCGACGGTCTCTCCCGAGTTCGATCCGGTCTGGATGTCGAACGTGACGTCGGTGCCCGAGGTCGTCGAGAACAGGGTGTTGCCGTTGAATTTGGTCAGCGTCAGCACCTTGTCGATCTGGTCGGTGAGCGCGGAGACTTCCTGCTGCATCGCTGAACGATCGGTGTTCTGGTAGGTCCCCGAGGCCGCCTGGATCGCCAGTTCGCGCACGCGCTGGAGCATGTTGCTCACTTCCGACAGGCCGCCCTCGGCCGTCTGCGCCAGGCTGATGCCGTCGTTGGCGTTGCGGATGCCCTGGTTCATGCCCTTGATCTGCGAGGTCATGGACGTGGAGATGGCAAGGCCGGCGGCATCGTCCTTGGCGGAATTGATGCGCTTGCCGGTCGAAAGGCGCTCCATCGAAGTGCCGAGCATCTTGTTGGCCGCGATCGAGGCATTGGAGGCGCGGATGGCGCTGATATTGGTGTTGATGACGGACATGTGCGAATTCCCCAGTTGGCGTCCGCCCGGCCGCCGTCTCGCAGGCCGCCGTCTGGACGCAAGGGAGAACGGCCACGGGACACGCGCTTTAAGGGAGGGGCGAGAATTGTTGCAGCGCTTGATCCCTTGGCGTTTCCCCCGCATGGCTCGATCCGTGTTCGCACCTGCAACCAGAGGATCTGCCCACCCATGCCATCCGGTCTAGTCGCCCTGCTCGACGACGTTTCGGTGATCGCCCGAGCCGCCGCCGCTTCGGTGGACGATATCGGCGCCGGCGTCGCCAAGGCGGGTACCAAGGCGGCTGGCGTGGTGATCGACGATGCCGCCGTGACGCCCGGCTACGTCACCGGGTTTACGCCCGATCGTGAGCTGCCGATGATCTGGAAGATCACCAAGGGCTCGCTGTTCAACAAGCTGGTCGTCCTGCTGCCGATCGCGCTGCTGCTGAGCGCGCTGCTGCCCGCGGCGATCACGCCCATTCTGATGGTCGGCGGCCTCTACCTCGCGTTCGAGGGCGCGGAGAAGGTGATCGAGAAGCTGGGCGGCGAAAAGCACGGCGAGACGCTGGAGGACCCGATCGAGGACCCGGCGCAGTTCGAGCAATCCCGCGTCTCGGGCGCGATCCGCACCGACATGATCCTGTCGGCCGAGATCATGGCGATCGCGCTTGCCGAGATCGAGGATGCGACGCTGCTCACCCGCGCGGTGACGCTGGCGCTGGTTGGGGTGGTCATCACGGTCGCGGTCTACGGCGCGGTGGCGCTGATCGTGAAGATGGACGATGTCGGCTTGCACCTCGCCAAGCGGGCGAGTTCGGGCGCGCGCGCTCTCGGCCGCTTCCTGCTCAAGGCGATGCCGGTGGTGCTCAGCGTGCTCGGCAGCGTCGGCACGGTGGCGATGCTGTGGGTGGGCGGCGGCATCGTCCTGCACGGCCTGGAGGAGCTAGGCCTGCCGCATCCGGCGCACCTGGCCCATGCGCTGCAGCATGCGGTGGCCGAAGCGACCGGGCCGCTGGGCGCCGTGACCGGCTGGCTGACTTACGCCCTGGCCTCGGCGGTCGTTGGGCTGGTGCTCGGCGGCGCGGTGGCTGTCATCGTGCACCTCGTCGCGAAGGCTCGCGGCAAGGCGCACTGAACTCCGCTCAGAATTCGCTCCAATCGCCTTCGACTTCGTTCGTGGGCGCCATCTTGAGTGCGAGAGATCCGGCCGTGCGCGGCGCGGGCACCGGTGCGCGGCGGACCGGTGCGGCAGCGGGCGCGTGCGGCGCCGGTGCCGCTTCTGCAAGCTGCGCCTGGCTGGAGAGTTTGAACATGCGTACCAGCTTGGACAAGTCCTCCGACTGCTGCGCGAGGTTGCGCGCGGCTGCCGTGGTCTCCTCGACCATCGCCGCGTTCTGCTGCGTCATCCGGTCCATCTCGCCCACCGCGGAGTTGACCTGGCTGAGCTGACCCGCCTGCGATAGCGACAGCTCCGAAATCTGTGCGGCCAGGCCGGTGATGCCGCTCACCTTGTCGACGATGCGGCGGAACACTTCGCCGCTGCGTCCGACCAGGCTGACGCCGCGCTCGACCTGGTGGACCGAGCCGCCGATCAGCTCCTTGATGTTCTGCGCCGCCTCCGCCGAGCGCTGCGCCAGCGCGCGGACTTCCGTGGCGACGACCGCGAAGCCCTTGCCGGCATCGCCCGCGCGCGCCGCTTCGACGCCCGCGTTGAGGGCCAGCAGGTTGGTTTGGAAGGCGATCGAATCGATGACGTTGACGAAGGCGCCGATCTCCTGCGCGGACTTCTGGATGCCGTCCATCGCTTCCACCGCCTGCTCGACGACGAGACCGCCCTCGCGCGCTTCGGCCTCGGCCTGCGTGACCGAGCGGTTGACCTCACTGGCGCCCTGCGCGGACGAGTGAACGCCGGCGGTGAGCTGGTCGAGCGCCGCGGCCGATTCCTCCAGCGCCGCGGCCTGGCTCTCGGTGCGGTTGGACAAGTCGTCGCTGGCAGCGCGGATTTCGGACGCGCCGACGCGAATCTGTTCGGAGGATGCGGCGACCGCGCCCAGGGCCTGGGCGATGCAGTCGCACATTGCCGCGAAGTCGAATTGCACCTGCTTGAAATCGGCAGGGAGGTCGTCGATCTGGGCGGTGAGATCGCCCTGCGATACGGTTGCGAGCGCTTTGGCCAGGCTGCTCAGCGTCGTCTCGCGGCTGTGGTCCTGTGCCTTGAGATAGGCCGACACGGCGAGATCCATGTCGAGCAGGGCCATCTTGATGAGCGTGCCCAGCTTGCGTGCCTTGGCCCGGCCCAGCGCGCCTGCCACCGACTTGCACATCTCGGCCTCGACCAGATCGGCCAGGATCGATGCGTAGGCGCCTATGTAGAACGTGGGCTCCAAGCCAATGCGGGAGTGGACCTGACCGATGCGCTCGGCGCGGGCGAGGTAGGTATGATCGACAGTGCCCGAGAACAGGTCCAGCCAGTGGTCGAGCTGCTTGCTGCGGGCATGGTCCATCAGCTGCGGCGTGGCGAAGAAGCGCGAGCGGTTCGGATCGGCGCGCACGCCGGCGTAGAACCGGTCCAGCGCCCGCGGGGCGAAGCGGGCGATCATGCGGCCGAGCGAGGGGAAGCGTTTTAGGTCTTCTTGGCGCAGCGAATAGCAGTGAAGCTGCGCGTCGATGTCCTTCGGGAAGCTGTTGTCAGACATGCCGTTCTCTCGGTTGGTTTCGGGCAGTCTAAGCTCGTCATGCCGGACATAGGGTGACCGTGAACCTAGGTCGCACCCCTGGGAAGTCTCGAGCGGATCCGGACCGTCGCCGCATGCGCCTTCACGGGCGACACCGGGAGGACCCGGGCGTGGTTTCGAGGACCGGCCAGGCCGCGCCGGGGTGCGTTCGCCCACCCGGCGCGCGGACCATGACGACAAGCATTAGCCTCAGCTCAGCGAAGTGAGCAGGTCTTTGGCAAAGGTCGTCAGCGTGTCGTCGCGCGCACCCATCACCACGATATGGTCGCCCGGGCGGGCCAGTTCGCGCAGGCGCGCGCCGCAGCCCTCGCGGCTGGGCACGTATTCGGCGCGGCCGCCGGCCTCCTCGATGAGCCGCACGATCCGCTCGCTGCCTTGCGAGCGATCGACGGTGCCGCCGAAGTAGACCGGATCGCACAGAATGGTCAGGTCCTGCGCATCCAGCAGCCGGGCGAACACCGCGGCGAGTTCGTGCCCCATCTGCCGCAGCGGGCCGTAGCCGTGCGGCTGGAAGAACGCGAGCACGCGTCCCGGCTGCGCTTTGAGCGTGGCGAGCGTGGCGGAGACCTTGTCGGGATTGTGGCCGAAGTCGTCGATCACAGTCACGCCGCCCGGCGAAGTGCCAATCACGTCGAAGCGCCGGGCAAGGCCCGCGAAGCTGCCGAGTGCGGTGACTGCCTCGCCCAACGGCACCCCGGTGGCGCTGGTGGCGGCCAGCGCGGCGAGCGCATTGTAGAGATTGTGGCGGCCTGGCACCGGCAGTGTCAGGCTGTGGCTGCTGCCGTCGCGGCGGTCGCGGATCGTGGCAAGCAGCGAGGTCGGACCCTCGAACACGCTTTCAACGCCGATCTGCGCCTCGGCTGAGGTTATGCCGAAGGTCACGAGCGCCTGCGCGTGTGTGGCGAGCGCTGCTGTCTCCGCATCGTCGAGGTTGATCGCCGCCACCTGCGCCCGCGCCAGAAAGTCGCCGAAGAGCTGGCGCAGCTCTTCCAGGCTTTTGTGGTCCAGGCTGACGTTGCCGAGCACCGCCACTTTGGGCCGGTAGAGCGCGATCGAGCCGTCGCTCTCGTCGACCTCCGAGACGAACAGCTCACCCTGACCGACCCGCGCGCTGGCGAAGGGCGCGTCGGGCGTGGCGAAGTTCTTCATCACTGCGCCGTTCATGATCGTGGGATCGCGGCCCGTCGCGGTCAGGACCCAGCCGATCATTCCGGTGACGGTCGACTTGCCCGAGGTACCGCCCACGGCGATGCCGGCCGGCGCGGCGTTGAACAGCGTCGCCAGCAGCTCGGCCCGGCTCATCCGCGGGCAGCCGAGGTCACGGGCGCGGAGCATTTCGGGCACCGTGTCCTCCACCGCCGCGGAAGCGACCAGCGTCTGCTCGGGCGAGACCACGCCGCTGCCGTCCTGCGGGTAGAGATCGAAGCCCAGGCTCTCCAGCCAGGCGAACTTTTCCGGGGTGCGGCCCTGGTCGCGGCTGCGGTCGGAGCCGGCAATGCATGCGCCATGGCCTTTCAGGATCAGCGCCAGCGGCAGCATGCCCGACCCGCCGATGCCACAGAAGAACCAGGGGTGCGAGGCGAGGGCGGGCGTCAAAGCGGGCAGGGGAGAAGCGTCGTCGGTCATGGCCGCCATTCGGTATGCGCCCTTGCCCGCGCTGACAACCGCGATAGGACAGGGCATATGATCCGCGTCGCCATATGTGCCCCTTCCACTCCCGTGACCCCCGAGGATGTCGTCGCCGTGCGCGCGCTCGCCAGTGCCGAGTTCCCGCAGATAGAGCTGGTCGTGCACGACCAATGCTTCGCAAGCGACGGCCACTTCGCCGGCAGCGATGCGCAACGGCTCGCGGCGTTGGTGGAATGCGCCAATGACCCTTCGATCGACGCCGTTTGGTTCGCGCGCGGCGGCTACGGCGCCTGCCGCATCGCCGAGGACGCGATCGCGCGCTTCACGCACGCGGCGCAAAGCAAGACTTTCCTCGGCTATTCCGATGGCGGCTACCTCTTGGCCGGGCTCTATCGCGAGCGGATCGGACGGCCGGTCCATGCGCCGATGCTGGCCGACATCCGCCGCAGCGATGGCGAGCAGGCGGTGCGGCGCACCCTGAGCTGGCTCTCGGGCGAGCTGAACGGGCTGGAGCCTTCGCTGGCAGAGGAGAGACATCCGGTCGTCGCGTTCAACCTGATGACGCTGGCGATGCTGTGTGGCACCCGGCTGATGCCTGGGCTGGCAGGCCACGTCGTCATGGTCGAGGAAGTGTCCGAGTACCTCTACGCTGTCGATCGGCTGTTCTATCACGTTACCGCACACCTCGGCGGCGTCGCCGGTCTGCGGCTTGGCCGCGTCAGCGACGTGCCCGAGAATGATCGCCCGTTCGGCATCGACGCGCAGGGAATCGCCCGCCACTGGTGCGAACGCCACGCCATCGCGTTCCTGGGCGCGGCGGACATCGGCCACGATGCCGCCAACAGGATTGTCCCGTTCGGGCTTGCGGAGCGTCGCCAACGGCAATAACCCGCCGCGCCACAACGATTCGTCAGTGCCTCCCCTTCATTCGGGCGCTGCAACAGGAGCGGTCGCCCGATGCGTGCATTCGTTTTCCCCGGTCAGGGCAGCCAGAAAGTGGGCATGGGCGCCGAACTCGCCGCCGCCAGCGCCGTCGCTCGCGAGGTGTTCCAGGAGGTCGACGAGGCTCTGGGGCAGAACCTTTTCAGGATCATGACGGAAGGTCCCGAGGAACAGCTGACGCTCACCGAGAACGCGCAGCCGGCGATCATGGCCAACGCCATCGCCGTCCTGCGTGTGCTGGAGAAGGAAGGCGGCGTGACCCTGGTCGACAAGGCCGACTTCGTCGCCGGGCACTCGCTGGGCGAATACACCGCGCTGTGCGCCGCGGGTGCGTTCAGCCTGACAGACACTGCACGCCTGCTGAAGCTGCGCGGCGAATCGATGCAGAAGGCGGTTCCGGTGGGCGTCGGCGCAATGGCCGCGCTGCTCGGTGCGGACATCGACAAGGCGGCCGCTTTGGCCGCGGCTGCCGCGCAAGGGCAGGTCTGCACCGTCGCCAACGACAACGATCCCGGCCAGGTCGTGCTTTCCGGCCACCGCGAAGCGATCGAGCGCGCGGTCGGCATGGTCAAGGATCACGGCATCAAACGCGGCATGCTGCTGCCGGTCTCGGCGCCGTTCCACTGTGAGCTGATGGCGCCTGCCGCCGATGCCATGGCCGAGGCACTCGACAGCACCCGCCCGGGAACTTTGCGCGTCGCCCTGTTCGCCAACGTCACTGCCGCCGTGGTCAGCGATCCGGCCGAGGTCCAGCGCCTCCTGGTCGAGCAAGTCACCGGCCGCGTCCGCTGGCGAGAAAGCGCGCTAGCCATGCATGCGACGGGCGTCGAGCGCTTCGTCGAGCTGGGCGGCAAAGTCGTCGGCCCGATGATCAAGCGCTCGGTCGGCGAGGTGGAGGTGGCCTCGGCGTCGACGATGGCGGAGATAGAGGAGCTGGCCAAGGCGCTGTGAGCGGCGCTACGACGGGCTGCACGCGAGTTGGGAGTGGATTGATGTTCGACCTTCATGGAATGACTGCCCTCGTGACCGGCGCCAGCGGCGGCATCGGCTCGGCCATCGCCCGTTCGCTGGCGGCGCAAGGCGCGCGGTTGGCGATTTCGGGCTCGAATGCCGAAAAGCTGCGGGTGTTTCGCGAGGAGCTGGACGATCACATGCCCCAGCATCTGCAGGAGGTCGACCACGTCGCCATCGCCTGCGACCTGTCCGACCCCGAGCAGGTGGAGAAGCTGGTCCCGGCCGCGCTGGAGGCGCTCGGCAAGATCGACATCCTCGTCAACAACGCCGGCGTCACGCGTGACAACCTGGCGATGCGGATGAAGGACGAGGAGTGGGACGCGGTGATCCGCATCAACCTCGAATCGACATTCCGCCTCATGCGTGCTGCCACCAAGCCGATGATGAAGGCGCGTTTCGGGCGCATCATCAACGTGACCTCGATCGTCGGCACCACCGGGAACCCCGGTCAGATGAACTACTGCGCGGCCAAGGGCGGTATCACGGCCATGTCCAAGAGCCTGGCTCAGGAGCTCGCCACGCGCAACGTCACCGTCAACTGCATCGCGCCCGGCTTCATCCGCACCGCCATGACCGACGGGCTGCCCGAGGCGCAGAAGGAAGCGCTCAACGGCAAGATCCCGATGGGGCGCATGGGCGAGGGCGAGGAGATCGCCGCCGCCGCCGTCTTCCTCGCCTCGAAGGAGGCGGGCTACGTCACCGGGCAGACGATCCACGTCAACGGCGGCATGGTGATGGTCTGAGGGCGCGCCTGCAGGTCCGATAACCGCCCATTTATCCCCAGATTCGCGGTTTTCCGGGCACGCCGCGCTTGCCCAAGGCCCCCCGCGCGCTAGAGATATTCGTCCTTACCCGCACGATCCGCGCGATCTCGGGCCGACCAAGGGGGACCTGAGGCTGTCATGAAGGCCACCATCGAACGTTCCACGCTGCTGCGCTGCCTGTCCCACGTGCAGTCCGTGGTCGAGCGTCGCAACACGATCCCGATCTTGTCCAACGTGCTGATCGAAGCTTCGACCGGCGGCGCGCTCAAGGTCATGGCAACCGACCTTGACTTGCAGGTGGTAGAATCGCTTGGCGCCGTCGCAGTCGAGCAATCGGGCGCGGTGACCGTCTCGGCGCACCTGCTGTTCGACATTGCCCGCAAGCTGCCCGAAGGCAGCCAGGTCAGCCTCGATTCGGCCGATAACCGCATGGTGGTGAAAGCCGGGCGCAGCCGCTTCCAGCTTCCCACTCTGCCCCGCGACGATTTCCCGGTGATAGCCGAGGGCGAACTGCCCACCAGCTTCGAAATCCCTGCAGCCACGCTGGCCCAGCTGATCGATCGCACCCGCTTCGCGATCTCCACCGAGGAGACGCGCTACTACCTCAATGGCATTTTCCTGCACGTCACCGACGAGGAGTTGAAGGCCGCCGCTACCGATGGCCACCGGCTCGCCCGCTTCACACTGGCACGGCCGGACGGTGCGCAAGGCATGCCCGACGTGATCGTGCCGCGCAAATGCGTCGGCGAATTGCGCAAGCTGCTGGAAGAGGCGCTGGACACTAACGTGCTGGTGGACCTGTCTGCCAGCAAGATCCGCTTCACGCTCGGTGGCGAAAACGGCGTGGTGCTGACCAGCAAGCTGATCGACGGCACCTTCCCGGATTACACGCGCGTCATCCCGACCGGCAACGACAAGCTCCTCAAAGTCGATCCCAAGAGCTTCTTCCAAGGCGTCGACCGCGTCGCGACGATCGCGACTGAAAAGACCCGAGCTGTGAAGATGGCTCTGGAGACCGACCGCGTAACGCTATCGGTCACCTCGCCCGACAATGGCACCGCGGCTGAGGAAGTACCGGCGCAGTACGACGCCGAGAGCTTCGAGATCGGCTTTAACGCCAATTATCTCAAGGATATCCTTGGCCAGATCGAAGGCGATACGGTCGAAATGCATCTGGCCGATGCCGCCGCACCCACGCTGATCCGGCAGGATGACAAGAGCCCCGCGCTCTACGTGCTGATGCCGATGCGCGTGTAGCGGGCAGGGCCGGTGGCGCGAGAGCGCTGCCCGGCCCGGTTGCACTCACATCTCGCGGGCTTGTTAGCCGGGCGCAAAGGCCAAAGTAGTTGGTTTTGCGGGCGGGGTGTCGCTCGATCGGGCGCCCCAGCAACGCCATGTGACAAGCCTGACTTCAGAAATGCGCGGTCCGCAGGCGTAAGCCGGACCGACAGGCAAAGAAGGCTGGGTAGTTTCGCTACGCGTGTGCACCGCCCAACAGGAAAGGGCGGCTGGTTTCCCAGCCGCCCTCGCCATTTTTCTGTGGTCTTGGACGACCGGGCTATTAGCCCGCCACGCCTTCAGACATCTTCGACGAGGTCTTGTCGAAGGTCGACATCAGCTGCGAACCCATGCCCTGCATGGCGGCAATCGCGGCGACGGCGATGAGAGCGGCGATCAGGCCGTACTCGATGGCGGTGGCACCCTTTTCATTGCGGCGCAGCTTTGCGAGAAACTTCATGATTTGTCTCCTGAACTAAACAGTCTTCGTGTACCCGGCCCGCTTCGCTTCATGTAAAATCTGCGCCTCGGACATCCTGTTGACTACGGGATAATCATTGAGAAAGGTTTAAGCGTATTTTTCCTCATTTCCCGTTCATGGCGTTCGAAGATTTGTCGGCAATATCACCCCACATCGTGGATGTAGTTGTGGCAAGACCTTGCAGAGCCACCAGCATAGCCAGTACGATTACGGCGAGGATCATGCCGTACTCGATCGACGAAGTTCCCGTCGTACAAGCCAGGATCTTCCGAAAGATGGCACGCAGCCCCATGATCACCGTGCAGTCACCCAAGATGGAGCGATGAATCTCATCGCAGCGTTAATTCGCCTTTAATGCTGGAGCTGGCGCTGGAAAAAAACCTGACACCCTTGCTCGTCGTCGCGGCCGCGCTGGAGCGCGGCGGGATGATCCTGATGCAGCAGCGGCGTTTCGAGAGCATGCACGGTGGCCTCTGGGAGTTTCCTGGGGGCAAGGTGGAGCCGGGCGAGTCTCCCGAGGAGGCGCTGGTGCGCGAGATCGCCGAGGAGCTCGCCGTCACTCTCTCGGTGGCCGACTTGGAGCCCGTCGCCTTCGCCAGTGGCGGGGGGAAGGGCGAAGGCCGGGCTATCATTATCCTGCTCTACCTCTGCCGGGAATGGTCAGGCGAACCCCTGCTGCTCGATGGCGAAAGCATCGCCTGGCACGCGCCCGAGGCAGTGGCCGAATTGCCGATGCCGCCGCTCGATTATCCACTTGCCGAGGCGCTCTGCCGCCACCTCGTTTAAGCGAGAGATCGATAAACATGCTGCGGACCGATATAAGCGTTGACCGGCGCGTGATCCCTTCCTAAAGGCGCACCTCCAACGCGCCCGTAGCTCAGCTGGATAGAGCATCAGACTACGAATCTGAGGGTCGGACGTTCGAATCGTTCCGGGCGCGCCATTTCCTTCCGCCTTGCTGCGGAAGCGATTGGTCAGGGCATGCGCGCCCGTAGCTCAGCTGGATAGAGCATCAGACTACGAATCTGAGGGTCGGACGTTCGAATCGTTCCGGGCGCGCCATTTCCTTGCAATGGGCGGAATTCTTCGCTGCTACCAGGCGCGCGGCTACCCGCATGCAGAGTTTTGCCGATCCAGTCAGCGGTGCAGATCACGACTGGATGAGGGTTATGCGGCGCTGCTACGCGAAGGATTGGCGATGAAAGCGTGGAGCGCATTCCACAGGCCTTAAGCGCTGCAAGCACGAAAAACCGGGCGTCAGATCCTGACGCCCGGTGCTCCAAACGAAACAGTCGATTACCCGGTCACGGCGTTACTGCCCCGAGCCGGTGTCCGTAGCTGCCGCTTCGCCGGTGGCGGCGGCGCCCGCAGCGGCATCGGCGCCAGGCTGGCCCGCGCTGGCGGCCTGCGTGGCCTTGGCAAAGTCAGCAGCCGTCATGCCAAGCGCCAGCGAACCATCGGCGCCCAGGCCAAAGTAGGATTTCTTGAGTGCTGCGGCAGAGCCGTTGGTGAGAGTCACGGTGACGTCCTCGCCGACGACCTTCGCGACGGTGCCGATGACCTTGCCGTCGCTGCTCTTGACCGGAGCGTCCGCGACCAGTGCAGCGTCCTTAGCGGCGCCGTTCTCGGCCTTGGCGCCGTTGACGGCCGCCTCGAGCTGGGCCTTGTTCATACCGATCGTCAGCCCCTTCTCGCGCATGGCAAAGGCGCTTTTGGGCAGGCCGGCCCGTGCCGTACCCGTCGAGACGGTCACAATATCGCCGGCGACGGTTTCTACCGTGCCAACCTCAACGCCGTCAGGCCCGAACACCTTCGCGCCTGCCGTCGGTGTAGCCGCAGCGGCGGAGGGCGTAGACGCTGCGGGCGTTGCCGGAGCGGGCGTGGCAGGAGCGGCCTGGGCAAAAGCCGCGATCGGGGTGAGGGTGGCCGCGGCCAGGGCGGCGACGACGATGTGCTTCTTCATTTCGTACTCCTCTCAATGTACGGGACGTCGAGCTGTCCCATGACGCCACCATCGCATTGCGACAGCAGCGACAGGCAGTTCCATACCGGGCCGAAAGGGCGCCGAGGGTTGGCCGCCAAAGCAGGCCTCGCCGAGTGGGAGAGGCGCTTTACCGGCGGTTTCAGGGTACGAAATGGAACCCGGTATGAATGGTTGCAGACGCTCCAAGGCGAGCCGAAGCCTTTGCGGGGCGAGTTGAGCCGCGGGCGCGGTTGGAGAGGTGCAGAGGCCGCAGCCCTGCTAACAAAGACACTTGTTACCCTCGATCGGACTTGATCCCCATCGGCCTACAGGGTGGGAAAGGAACCTCGACCCTGCTCGGGGCTTGATCGCTCGTGGTGGAGGCTCCAGCAAGGCAGGTGATGGCAGACGAACGGGGAGAGGGGGTGGCGGGCACCGAGATCGAGGATCACGCGGGATCATCGGTTTGGCGCTTCGCCAAGGCGCGGCGTGCATACGTCGTTGTGGACGCGGCAGACTACTTCGAGGTCATCCGTGGCGCGATGGAGGCCGCACAGCAGCGCATCTTCATGATCGGCTGGGATTTCGATTCACGCATTCTACTGCCATCGGGCCGCCGTTGGTGGCAGCGAGGCCGCCGTGAGCGTTTTCCGGCGCGGCTCGGTTCCTTCATGGTGTGGCTGGTCAAAAGCCGCCCGACACTCGAGATTCTGCTGCTCAAATGGAACTTCGCGATAGTGAAGTACCTCTTCCGCGGCACCATGATGTTCGACCTCCTGCGCTGGCTCGTGCGCAAGCGGATCGACTTCAAGTTCGATTCAGCCCATCCGGTCGGTTGCAGCCATCATCAGAAGATCGTCGTAATCGACGATACCTTCGCGGCTTGCGGCGGCATAGACATGACCTCTGATCGCTGGGACACCCCCGAGCATCTGCCGCACGATCCGCGGCGCAAGCGGCCTACCGGCAGGCTTTACGGCCCTTGGCATGACGTCACGATGGTCATGGAAGGTGAAGTCGCCGCTGCGCTCGGTGAACTGGGTCGCGAGCGCTGGAAGGTCGCAGGAGGCACGGACCTGGCTCCGTGCGGTCCTCGGCCAGAGGGCCTGTGGCCCGAGGGCCTGCGCGCCGAGTTCGAGAACGTCGAGATCGGCATCGCCCGTACTAGAGCGAAATACGGCGACTGCCCGCAAGTGGCCGAGATCGAGCAACTGTTTGTCGAACAGATCCGGCGCGCCAGGCGCTTCATCTACGCCGAGACCCAGTACTTCGCCTCGCGCGCGATCGCCGAGGTCATCTGCGAGCGCCTGCTGGAGGAAGACCCGCCCGAGATCGTCATCATCAACCCGCGCAATGCCGACGGATGGCTGGAGCAGAAGGC